>ENA-OPSJ01002732-OPSJ01002732.1-human-gut-metagenome-genome-assembly--contig:-NODE-2732-length-10892-cov-3.742180_pt1 | contig 10892 bp, 8 predicted proteins | sample MGYA00241801_ERZ501893 | MGnify/ENA primary metagenome ERZ501893 (study PRJEB25962, sample SAMEA2042219) | human gut metagenome | biome: human gut; feature: human-associated habitat; material: faeces...
CCCTTGATTTTCCTGCATTCTTACTTATCAATAGACTTCATTGTCGGGAACAGTAATACATCTCTGATTGCAGCGGAATTTGTAAGCAGCATTACCATTCTGTCGATACCGAAACCGATACCTCCCGTAGGCGGCATACCGATTTCCAGTGCATTTAAGAAATCTTCATCTGTATGGTTTGCTTCTTCATCACCTGCTGCAAACTGTTCTTCCTGTGCGGCAAATCTGGCTCTCTGGTCGATCGGATCGTTTAACTCGGAGTAAGCATTTGCCATTTCCCAGCCATTCATGAAGAACTCAAAACGCTCTACATATTCCGGATTTTCCGGTTTTCTCTTTGTAAGTGGAGAGATATCTACCGGATGATCCATCAGGAAGGTAGGCTGAATCAGATGTTCTTCTACGAATTCTTCAAAGAAGAGATTTAAGATGTCACCCTTCTTATGACGTTCTTCGTATTCGACATGATGTTCTTTTGCTGCTGCTCTTGCTTCTTCTAATGTATGAATCTCATTGAAATCAACACCTGCATACTTCTTGACAGCATCAACCATAGTGATTCTTTCAAATGGCTTTCCGAGATCCATTTCCACACCATTGTATACAATCGTGGTTGTTCCCAGTACTGCCTGTGCCAGATGGCGATACAGGTTTTCTGTGAGTTCCATCATACCATTGTAATCGGTATATGCCTGATAAAGTTCCATCAATGTGAATTCCGGATTGTGTCTTGTGTCCACACCTTCATTACGGAATACACGTCCGATTTCATATACTTTTTCAAGTCCGCCGACAATTAATCTCTTTAAATATAATTCCAGTGAGATACGCAGTTTTACGTCCTCATCCAGTGCGTTATAATGTGTTTCAAATGGTCTTGCAGCCGCACCGCCTGCATTTGCAACAAGCATAGGTGTTTCCACTTCCATGAATCCCTGTCCGTCCAGGAATTTACGGATTTCGCTGATGATTTTAGAACGCTTGATAAATACTTCCTTGCTGTCCTGGTTCATAATCAGATCGACATATCTCTGACGATAACGCATATCGGTATCGGTCAGTCCGTGGAATTTCTCCGGAAGAATCTGCAGTGACTTTGAAAGAAGTGTCATCTCCTCTGCGTGTATGGAGATTTCTCCTGTTCTTGTACGGAATGCATAGCCTTTTACACCCCAGATATCGCCGATATCGGATTTCTTAAATGTTGCATATAATTCTTCCCCGATGGAATCCTTTGCAACGTAGATCTGGATATTTCCCTTTAAATCCTGGATATTTGCAAACGAAGCCTTACCCATGACACGTTTGAACATCATTCGTCCTGCGATGGATACCTGAATCGGATCTGCATCCATGATGCTTCTTCTCTCTTCATAATCCTTCTTCTGTGCTTCCCTTGCTTCTGCTTCTTCCATGCCGTCTGTATTTACTTCTTCTCTTCCGGCCAGAAGTTTTTCCTCATGGGCAGTATATAACTCTTTTACATCAGAAGTATGATGTGTTCTGTCATATTTCATTACCTGGAACGGATCTTTTCCATTCGCCTGCAAATCTGCTAATTTTTCTCTTCTTACCTTTAATAACTGGTTGATGTCCTGTCCTGCATTCTGTTCAGCCATTGCCTGTTTTCCTCCAATATCTGTATTTAATTTCTTGTAATTCCAAGAATTTCATATTCTGCGTTTCCGTATGAGCTTTCTACTACGACGATATCGCCGGTAGTTTTTCCCATTAATTCTCTTCCGAGCGGTGACTCGTTGGAAATCTTATTATTTAAACTGTCTGTTTCGGTAGAACCAACTAAAGTATACTCTACTTCTTCATCGTATTCCTTGTCCAGTAATTTTACTGTACATCCGAGGTTTACCTTTGCAATATCGATATCGTCTTCATCTACGACCTCTACATTCTTAAGGATTTCCTTAATCTCTTCAATTCTGGAAACAATATCTCTCTGTTCTTCTCTTGCAGCATCATACTCGGCATTTTCTGATAAATCGCCCTGTTCTCTTGCTTCTTTAATCTTCTGGGCAACTTCCTTTAACTGTACTACCTCAAGATCCTGTAATTCATCCTGTAATTTCTTAAGGCCTTCGCCTGTAAGCATGCTTTTCTTTTCAGTCATTTCAATAACCTTCCTTTTATTTAAATTTCATTTTAGATATATTCATAAAATTGGGGTGAAACGGCTTTTACCTTTTTACCCCGGCATCGTATCATTATATACTAGGGACTTACGGCTTGTCAAGAAAACGGCGAAAAAAACCGGTCAGATTTTTCCGACCGATTTTATATCGTTACGCACCGGTGACAAAATACCTTTTGTCCCCATCATTCTTTTTAAGCATCCTTTGCCACTTCTGCAATGGATTTGACCGTTCCTGCAAGTCCCTGTATATCTGACGGGATAATAATCTTTGTTGCCTGACCGTCCGCTGCTTTGGCAAATGCTTCCAGACTCTTTAACTGGATAACTGCATCATCTGCCCCTGCTTCCTTAATAAAGCGGATACCATCTGCCTGTGCCTTCTGCACTGCCAGAATAGCAGAAGCCTGACCTTCCGCCTCACGGATCGTAGCTTCTTTCTTTGCTTCCGCACGAAGAATCTGTGCCTGTTTATCCGCTTCTGCATCCAGAATAGCAGAAGCTTTCTTACCTTCTGCCACAAGAATGGTTGATTTCTTCTCACCTTCTGCAATCAGGATCGCTTCTCTTCGTTCACGTTCTGCCTTCATCTGTTTTTCCATGGCATCCTGGATTGCTGCCGGAGGAATGATGTTCTTCAGTTCCACACGGTTGACTTTGATTCCCCATGGATCGGTTGCCATATCAAGAGAAGATCTCATCTTCGTGTTAATGGTTTCCCTGGATGTCAGTGTTTCATCCAGTTCCAGATCACCGATGATATTTCTAAGTGTTGTTGCCGTCAGATTTTCAATCGCCATAATCGGATTCTCTACTCCGTATGAGAAAAGCTTCGGATCTGTAATCTGGAAAAAGACTACGGTATCGATTCTCATGGTTACATTATCCTTTGTGATAACCGGCTGCGGCGGGAAATCCACTACCTGCTCTTTTAAAATCACTCTCTTTGCTACCTTGTCAATCAATGGCATCTTAAAATGCAGACCTACGGACCAGGTTTCCTTGTATCCACCCAGTCTTTCAATTACAAATGCCTGTGCCTGCGGCACAATCTTAATACATCCTGCGATAATCCAGATAACAATTACGATAATGGCTATCGTTGCTATAAATCCTGTTGTCATTGCTCTACCTCCAATTTTTTTCTAATCATTTTCTTTCTTTTCCTGTACCGGATGATTCATCATACTTACCGGCTGCACAATCGCTTTCACGCCGTTAATCTCCAGAATACATACTACCGTACCCTGCTGTATCAGCATCCCGTCATGTTTTGCCCTTGCCAGCCATTCTACACCGTTAATCATAACATGCCCCGTTTCATTGATATTATCAATCGTCTCTGAAACCTTTACATGCTTCCCGATCAGTTCTTCCACATTTGTCTTTGTCGTATTCTTATTCAGATACTTCGATGCCAGCGGCCGTGTCGTACAGAGCAGTATCACGGACACCAGGAAGAATACTATAATCTGCCATATAAAACCAATACCGGCAACCGACATCCAGAAAGAAATAAATGCTCCTCCGGCAAACCAGATGGTTGCAAGTCCTAAGGTAATTACCTCAAAAATCAGGAAAACAATAAACAGAATCAGCCAGAAATAAGATTCCACGGTTTCACCCTCCCTCTCATAATATTTATATTTATCATACAATATTTGACGCATACTTTCAAGGAGTTTCTGAAAAGTTTATATTTATGATACCAGGGTCAAAAAGTCTAAACCCACATGAGCTTGCTCATATTGGGGGGATGCGGATTGTGGGAGTGCGCAGCGCGGAACAATCCGTTGGTATCACAAAATCCCCTGTTAAAAAACAGGGGATACAACATGCTAAAATTTATATTATTTTTATTTTAACGGTAAAATACCTGATTTCCAATCACAGAGTACGCACTGTATCTGCTGTACTTTGCAACTGCAAGTGTACAAAACGAAGTATAATCCGGAACATTATTCACTCCTGATAATGCTTCTTCTGCCGCCTGTACAGATCCTGAGTTCGGTCCGTTTGCGATTGCCTTATCCAAAGCACCGTTACGCACTACCGAAAACTGTCCGCTGGCATATATAACATCGCTTATACTGCTTCCGTATTTACCTGAATTCAATCTGTTCAACACAATATTTGCCACAGCGAGCTTTCCTTCGTAACACTCACCGCCTGCTTCTGCCATTACAAGGCTTGCCAGAAGGTAACTGTCCTCTACACCCAGCTGATATGCTGAAGTATATACGGTTTCTGCCTGCTCTTTCTTTGCTTCGGCTTCTTCCTGTGCCTGTTTTTCTGCCTGTGCTGCAGCTTCTGCTGCAATTCTTGCCTGTTCTGCTGCAAGCTGTGCCTGCTCTTCCGCGGTCGTAATTCCGGTTCCGATATCATACTGCATGGAAACAAATTCTTTTGCAGTATATCCGGTTACACCGGCATAGCTGACCAGAAGCCATTCACCATAATCTGCCATGACTGTCATGCACACACCCTGTTCCATAACGTCTTCTATTCCGTAATCAAGTCCCGGACCTTTTCTGAGTCTAAGGCTTTCTACGTTACTCGTTGCGATTAATGGACATACATTGGCAATATTTGCCTCCGCATCCTGTGCAAACCATGCATAATCATTTTTGATGTATCCTGTTACATTTCCCGACTGTATTCCGGACCATTCCCCGCCTTTTGCAAGCACCTGTCCGCCACCGCCGGCATAAATTTTCCCTACTACTTCCGCATCTTCCGATGGTTCAGCCCTGACATTCAGATAATCCGACACATTTACCATGAAAAAGTCTGCATAAGCATATGGCTCTTCTGCTTCCGTTGTTTCCTCCGGTGCAGTCGCTGCCTCTGTTTCCTGCTGTGTCTCTGTCTCTGTTTCTGTCTCAGATGTTCTTCCGATGCAGTCTCTGTTTCCGTCGTTTCCTCTTCAGTGGTTTCTTCCGGAGTTTCTTTTCCTGCCATGCCTGATGCACCGTAGAAATCCTCCAGTGTAGCTCCCACAAGAATGTTATCCATTCTCTCAAGTGATAAAACGTTGTTCATTTCTTTCGAATCAACTTTTTCAAACGATTCAACACCTGCCGTTTGCGCTATTTCTTCACTTTTGTTTAAGCCACTGACAACAAGTCCGGCTGTTGCTGCAAACATAAAACCGCATGCAAGCAATGCAACTGCCTTATCGTGCTTTATAGCCTTCATAAAGTCCTCCAATCCGCTGTCTCCAGCATATAATAAAACGCTGCTTTCTGTGTTTGTAAACTCGAGAGCGACGATACACTCTGTTTTCTTCTGCGTTTTATTACATAATTGTTAAATTTATTGCAAGTTGTATTCAGCATAATAACAAATTAAATTTGATTTGTCAACCCTAACAGAAAATTTTTTTACGTTTTTTTCAGACAGAGATTTGCTTTTTTCCCGTATTTTCCACTATTTCCGCTTATTTTTCCTGCTTTCATACATTAAAAGTGCGGCACTTACAGCAGCATTTAACGACTCCAGCTGCCCCTCCATCGGTATCTTCACCAGACAATCTGCCATGGCTGTTATCTGTTCCGACAATCCTTTTGATTCATTTCCAATCAGAAATGCACTGGAGGTTTCGTAGGATTCCTCGTCATAATTATTCTTCCCATCCAAATGGGCCGCATACACTTTCACGCCATCTTTTTTTAATTCATTTACGGCTTCTCCCAAATCATCATATACCAGGAACGGTACCCGGAATACGGAGCCCATGGTGGAACGGATTACTTTCGGATTAAACAAATCCACCGTCTGTTTATTCATGATGACAGCATCCACACCTGCGCCCTCCGCCGTCCGCATAATTGTCCCGAGATTTCCAGGATCCTGCAGAGATTCCAGCAGAATAAATGTCTGTTTTTTACTTTTATTCAGAATTGTTTTTAAATTATACTCTCTTTGTCTGACAATACAGATAATTCCCTGTGGAGTAACGGTATCACTGATATCCTTAAATATATTGTCCTTGACAATGATATAACTTCCTTTTACCGTATCTTTATTTTCTTTCAGAAATGACTCAGAAACATAGGTATTTACAATATCCTGTTTCGGAATCTCACGGTAAAGTTTTATTCCTTCCGCCACAAAGAGCTTTTCCTTTTTTCTTGCAGAACTCTTTGTCTGCAGACGGTTAATATCTTTGATATGCTGGTTTGATAATGAGCTGATAAACATATTTTCTCCTTCTTATCTTGACAGCATCTTGCTTACTTCGTACTGATACTCTGGAATATCTTTTGTCATTGCCAGTGCTTCATCAATCTCAAAGTCTACATAGTCGCCGCCTTTGTAAGCAACTACTCTGTTGCTTGCTCCCTGGCAGAGCAGATCAGCCGCATATGCACCCATAATGGAAGCATACATTCTGTCTTTACAGGTCGGTGAACCACCTCGCTGCATATGTCCGAGAATGGTTGCTCTTGTTTCCATACCGGTAGCTGCTTCGATTCGTTTCGCCATGGAAGCGGAATGTCCGATTCCTTCTGCATTGATAATAATATGGTGCTTCTTTCCTTTTTTTCTTGATTCTATAATATGGTTGATTAACTTCTGTTCATCGTGATTGTAACGCTCCGGCAGAAGAATATCTTCCGCACCGTTTGCAATACCGCACCAGAGTGCAATGTATCCGGCATGTCTGCCCATAACCTCGATGATACTGCATCTCTCATGGGAAGTGGATGTATCCCTTACTTTATCAATCGCATCCATAGCAGTATTTACCGCAGTATCAAAACCAATGGTAAAGTCTGTACATGCAATATCCAGATCTATGGTTCCCGGTACACCGATGGTATTGATTCCAAGATGGGCAAGTTTCTGTGCTCCTCTGAATGAACCATCACCACCGATAACAACCAGTCCGTCAATTCCATGCTTTCTGCAGATATCTGCACCCTTCTGCTGACCTTCCGGTGTTACGAATTCCATACAGCGTGCTGTTCCAAGTATTGTTCCGCCCCGCTGGATGATATCAGAAACACTGTGTGCATCCATGTCAATGATTTCTTCTTCAAGAAGTCCCTGATATCCACGCATGATTCCTTTTACCTTTTTTCCTTTGGAAAGTGCGGTACGCACTACTGCACGAATCGCAGCATTCATTCCAGGTGCATCTCCACCGCTTGTCAGTACGCCTATTGTATTAATTTCATGTGCCATAATAAAGTCCCTCCTAATTCAGGTTTTCAAGATATGCTCTTTTTCCTATTTTAATACTATTTATTACCAATTTCAACATTTATTTTCAGGAAACAATCCGCACATTATTTTCTCCGAACAAAGCCTGCATTTTCCACAGAAACTGCTGATCTGCGTTTACATTACAGGATGCAGGAAGTATTTTTTTCGCCTTTTCCTGATTCAGGTAAATCACAATTTTATCCTTTCCATTGGAAAGCTTTATCTGTTCCAGAAGCTGCGGGTATTTTTCCTCATACTCTTGCTTATTTTCGAAACGGATCCACAATTCTGACGATTTATCATCAAACGAGGTAATCGTCTCACAAATCATCTTTGCATTTTCTTCACCTCCGGATGTCACACGTCCGGTAATAAAAACTTTATTGTCTTCTGCAATGATTTGTCTGTATTTTTCGTACAATTTAGGAAATACTAACACTTCTACTGTTCCATATAAATCTTCAATTGTGACAAATGCCATAACGGAATTCTGCTTTGTTACTTTTACGGTAACCTCGGAAATAATTCCTCCGATTATCTCCCTTGCATTGTCTGCCACGGCGGTTTCATCCTCATCATTCAGCTGAAAATCAAGACTTGTCCTTGTGATATTCTTTTTCCACATATTCTGGTATTCTTCCAGAGGATGTCCACTGACATATAATCCGATGACTTCTTTCTCAAAGACAAGTATTTCCTGTTTTGAAAATTCATTCACTTTCGGAAATTTTATTTCAAAATCTGACTTTAATTCATCGTCCACGATGTCAAAAAGGGACATCTGTCCTGCCATCATCTTCTTTTTTGACTGTGAGATATTGTCCATAATCGATGTGTAAATCATCATTTTCTGCCTCCGGTTTCCTTCCAGGCAGTCCAATGCTCCGGCCTTGATCAGACTTTCCACGATTCTCTTGCTCAGGTCACATTCGGAAATTCTTTCCAGAAATTCCTGAAGATTCTGAAACGGCCCTCTCGCATTTCTTTCCGACACAAGCTGATCTACCATGGCTTTTCCGATACTTTTCAAAGCAGACAGACCATAGCGGATCGCACCGCCCTGTGCCGTGAAATTCCGTTCACTCTGGTTAATATCCGGCGGCAATATGTCAATGCCCATGCCTTTACAGGTCTGCACATATTCAATTACTTTGGATGAATTGTCGATGACACTGGTCAGAAGGGATGCCATAAATTCTACCGGATAGTAGTACTTCAGATATGCTGTCTGGTAAGATACCACACCATAGGCTGCCGCATGGGACTTATTGAATGCGTACTTTGCAAAATCGATCATTTCGTCATAGATTTTATTTGCCGTTGCTTCGTCAATTCCCCGCTTAATACAGCCATCCACACCTTCTTCTTCATTTCCGTAAACGAAGTTTTTCCTTTCCTTCTCCATGACCGCCTGCTTTTTCTTTGACATTGCTCTTCTTAAAAGATCACTTCGTCCCAGGGTGTAGCCAGCCAGATCCCTTACGATCTGCATAACCTGTTCCTGATAAACGATACACCCGTGTGTTGTCTTTAAAATCGGCTCCAGCTGCGGACAGTCATAGGTGATGGAATCCCGGTCATTTTTTCCTTTCAGATACTTTGGAATAAAGTCCATCGGTCCCGGACGGTATAATGCGATTCCGGCTATGATATCTTCCAGGCTCTCCGGCTTTAATTCTTTCATGAAACTCTTCATGCCGGCACTTTCTATCTGGAATATTCCATCGGTTTTACCGGTTCCGATGTAATCCAGCACCTGTTTATCGTTATAATCTATATCATGCAGATTTATCGTGACTCCTTTGTTTTTCTTCACGAGATTTACGGCATCCTGAATGACGGTAAGGGTACGCAGTCCGAGGAAGTCCATCTTAAGCAGTCCCAATTCTTCCAGTGTGGTCATGATGTACTGGGTTGTAATCGTTCCATCCGAGGAACGGGACAGCGGCACATACTCATCTACTGCTTTCTGGCTGATTAATACGCCGGCAGCATGCATGGAAGTATGACGCGGCAGTCCTTCCAGCCTTTTAGACATATCGATGAGGTATTTTATCTGACTGTTTTCATCGTATTCCTTCTTTAATAAAGGGTTCATTTTCAATGCCTTGTCAATGGTGATATTGAGTTCTTTTGGTATCATCTTTGCAATGGCATCCACCTGTGCATACGGCATATCCAGCACACGCCCCACGTCACGGATAACACCCTTTGCGGCAAGTGTTCCAAAGGTTACAATCTGTGCCACATTGTCCTTGCCGTATTTTGATACTACATAGTCAATTACTTCCCCACGTCTTTCGTAGCAGAAATCCACGTCGATATCAGGCATGCTGACTCGCTCCGGATTCAGGAAACGTTCAAACAGAAGGTCATATTTTAACGGATCAATATCGGTAATTGCCAGTGTATATGCAACGATACTTCCCGCTGCCGAACCTCTTCCCGGACCTACCATGATTCCATTTGTCTTTGCATAATTAATGAAATCCCATACAATAAGGAAGTAATCGATAAATCCCATGTTCCGGATGACAGATAATTCATAATCCAATCTTTCCGTCAGTTCCGGCTTTTCACTTCCATATCTCCGGTTTAATCCCTCATAACACAGGTGATGAAGGTAGTGCCAGGACGCCTCGCCTTCTTCTTCCTCACTGTCCCAGAATTCCTTTGGTACCTGGTATTTCGGAAGTTTGCGGACGCCAAATTCTATCTCCACATTACACCGTGCGGCTATTTTAGCCGTATTATCGATTGCCTGCAGGGCATATGGGAATAAGGCCCGCATCTCCTCTTCGCTTTTTAAATAATACTGACCGCCTTCGTATCTCATACGGTCCTCATCCATGACTTTTTTTCCAGTCTGTATACACAGAAGAATATCATGTGCCTCGTAATCCGTGTCATAGATATAGTGAATATCGTTCGTCGCAACTAACTCGATACCCAGTTCGCTGCTCATCCGCAGCAAATCCATATTTACTTTTTTCTGCATATCAATGCCATGATCCTGCAGTTCCAGAAAGAAATTCCCCTTTCCAAAGATCTTCTGATATCTGAGGGCGGATTTGCATGCCTCATCATACATATTTCTGGCAAGGTATTTCTGGACTTCTCCCGCAAGACACGCACTCAGTGCTATAATGCCTTCCGAATACTGTTCTAATACTTCATAATCCACTCTCGGCTTATAATAATAACCTTCCGTAAATCCTTTTGATACGATTTTCATCAGATTGTGATAACCCCGGTCATTTTCCGCAAGCAGCACCAGATGATAATACCTGTCCTCATTATGCCCGGTCTCCTTTTCAAATCTTGAGCCCGGCGAGACATAGATCTCACAGCCGATAATCGGTTTTATTCCGGCATCCTTCGCCGCCCGGTAGAAATCAATGACTCCATACATAACCCCATGATCGGTAATTGCAAGGCTGTCCATACCGAGTTCCTTCGCCCGTGCCACGAGTTCCTTTATTTTACTTGAACCATCCAGCAGACTATATTCCGTATGTACATGCAAATGCGTAAA
>ENA-OPSJ01002733-OPSJ01002733.1-human-gut-metagenome-genome-assembly--contig:-NODE-2733-length-10890-cov-2.172127_pt1 | contig 10890 bp, 17 predicted proteins | sample MGYA00241801_ERZ501893 | MGnify/ENA primary metagenome ERZ501893 (study PRJEB25962, sample SAMEA2042219) | human gut metagenome | biome: human gut; feature: human-associated habitat; material: faeces...
TCTTAAAGCAAATGCAAAAGGTAAAATAAAGGCAGAAGTTGTGACTGGTAACCCTTGATAATATTTTCTTTTCTCTGTTGTTTGTTGCTGTCTAGTTTCTTCAGTTACATTAAAATAAGCTAAACGGATAACAGCTGCAAGTACATAAAGTATTTCAATTGCAAGCCATCCAACTGAAGATAGTCCTAAATTATATCCTAGTATCGCAGGGAAAACACCAAAAGAAATTAAATCACATAAAGAATCGATTTGAATCCCAAATTTCTTTTCTTCTTCTGTACGATTTTTTTTACTTCTAGCAACCATTCCATCAAATGTATCACAAATACCACACATCATTAAACAGATAAATGACCATTGGTATGCACCTATCACCGATAGATGGATTCCTACCATCGCAAACACTAAAGATAAGTATGTAAGAATGACAGTATAACTATAAAATCCTATCATATTCTACTCCCTCTATAATTAACGAAAATATTATAGCATAATTTTATCTAATTATGTAGTGTATATCGTCTTATTCATATTTTTGAAAATTTCTATTTTCATTCAAATCTTTATATAAAATAATTTCATCTTTTTCTAAACTTTGTTTAACATCTATAATTCTTTGATTAGACGATCCTCTAAACTTTAAACTTAAATCTTTAAGTTCTTCAATAAACTTACCATCTACTAGAACATCGATATAAGATAACAATTCATCAGTTACTTCACATCTTGCTCGACTTTCACTTAAAAGTTCTTGATCAAAGAGATAACCTGTATAACACCAAATATCCTTTTGTGGATAAAGTTCTTTCACTCTTTTAATAAACGGTAATAACGCTCTTTGATTACTTGGTTCCATTGGTTCTCCTCCTAAAAGAGATAATCCTGTAATATGTTCTGGTTTTAAATAATCAATAATTAAATCTTCTACTTCCTTCGTAAATTCTTTTCCATATTTAAAATCCCATGTCATTTGATTAAAACAATTCTTACAATGATGTGTACATCCTGAAACAAACAAAGACACGCGGACTCCTAATCCATTGGCAATATCAAAATTCTTAATCTCTGCATAATTCATATCTTTTCCTCTTTTCTTAAGAATCTTATCATATTTCTTTCATTATAAAAAGGAAACTAACTGATTCCTCGACTTTGTACTAAATCATGAATGTTTCCTTTATAAAGCCATTCTAATTCTTCAAACAATAAATAATCTGAAGGTTTCATTAAACTTGGCATTTTAGGTAATTCAAGAATTTGGCTATGTGCTAAAATTTCACTGACAAATTCTGAACAAAAATAATAATGATGACGTCGATAAGCTAATTCAAAATGACATAAAACAAGACCCATCAAATTATATTTATAATCTCCTTCATCTTCTAATATTTTATTCAAAAGAGCTTTAGCTTTATTATATTTATCTTCTGTTACTTTTATACGATATAAAGCACACGGAATAGAACTATTTTTAAGATAAAAACCACTAATCAAAGATTCATTTTTAATTCCTGCTGGTAAAGGCGTATAAGTATACTTACGAGCACAGCTATACATAGGTTGTAAACTTTCTTCAAAAGAAATCGAAATATGCGTGTAGTCATCCTGTGTCATATAATAGATAGCTTTTGAAACAAATGAATTTGATTTAGTGAGTAATAGATAAATTGTTTTCATAGTCTCTCCTTTATTAAACCAACTTTCATTATGTCACAAATACTCTAAATTATCGACAAATTTATATAAATTTATTATTCTATCATTTTTTTATTTATCTTTTCTTGTAATGTTTCTAATGGACAAATGATAATTATAATTGAACTATCAATAGAATACATATAAAAAGACCATCTCTGGTCTTTTTATAGCTTCATTATTTTTTCCATAATCCATGAAGATTACAGTAAGCATACACTTCTTCTACTTCTTCACCTTCTAAGATTTTAAAATCAACACTTGGTTTTTCTCCTGGTTTTAGATATTTTCTTTGAATACCTTTATCTGTTTTTAAAGAAACCCATTCAATCCAATGTTCTGCTGTCATTGGATGTTCAACTTCTCCAATAAATACATGAACGGTATCACCTTCCACTGTATAAACAGGAATATGTTTTTCAAATGCAGCATCTTCAATTCCTGCTTGAAGCTCTTTCATAACTTCGCCACAACATACCACAGGGACTCCTTTATCTTCTACTTTTTCAATCACATTTCCACAGTGTTTACAAATATAAAATTTTTGATTCATAGCCTTTTCCTCTCTTCTATAAGTAGTAATTATTCCTATTTATAATATAAACTATTTTTCTCTATTAAGCAAACAATATGCATCTAATAACAATCCCAATTATAGCGAACATGACTAAAATCTTTATTTTTTAAATCTTCTTTTGAAATAAAGAAATTACCGACACCTGAATCTCCCCATAAGATATGATCTTGTGAATCAAGTTGAAATAACAATACTTCATTATTATCTTCTTGACGAGGATCATATTGTGTGAAGAAAGGATAGCCTCCTATTTGACAAGGAATCAAGGTAAATAAATCATTTAATTCATCCATTACCTCATCATCTTGCATGACTTCTTTTAAGTTTTCATCTAAATAAGTATCAACAACTTCATCAAAGTGAATATCATTCATTGTGATGACTTGTTTATCTAAATGATCCTTTAATAAAAAAGTTGTATCTTTTTCTAACGGAAGTTCTGTATCTTCGCTATATTGAAACTTATAAACACATGATTCATCTACTAATTTTGGTACTTCTTCTAAATAACGTAAACACCACCCTGATTGACTATATTCATTATCAAAGTCTAATCCATAAACGCCATCATCTCCACTAATAAAGATTTGAAGCAATCCTTTTTCTGGAAAATCTTTTATATGAGGTATTTGTTCAAAATTTATTTGTGCTAATAAATATAAAGGTGCTCCCGTTTTTTGATTTACTGGAAGATTTTGATCTCTAGGCACATAATAAGCACCACCTACTTTACTATCAAAGATATGTGTTTCTTTTTCTTCTAATTCAAAGCGTATATAATCTACTTCACTTACTGCTTTTAATCTTTGATAGATTCTTTTGGCAGGTTTTTCTTCTTTATATTCTTCTTGTTTATTATTTTCTTTTTTTAATAGTTTGTCTAAAAATCCCACAACAATCCCTCCTTTATATTATTGTATCAATTAATTAATATTTAAAAAGAAAAAACTTATTTTCTAGTGAATATATATGTTGAAGGAGATTCAACATATATACTATATAAAAATAATATTAGGAGGACTTTTATGAAATGTCCTCTATTCAAAAACAACTTTCTTTATTATTTGTTTTAAATTTATATTGAAAACTATGATCCTATCATCCATACTAAAATCAACAATTATGAGGAATGGTTAGATAGATTTAGCAATGAGTTAGGAGGTAAAAAACATAAAAAAATAAATGAAACTCAACGAAAAATAATTCATTTATTGAATGATCTTGGCATTGATCGTATCAGCATGGCTGGAATTATGGGAACATTAGAGCAAGAAAACTTAAACGAAAATACTTTTTTAAATTTCATTGAAAATAAAGTTTCTCTTACTATCGAAGATTGTACAGACCAAATATGGCGTATGAGAGGATGTTAAAAATAAATACGAAAAGCTCATAAACACTATGTTTTCTAGCATTTACGAGCTTTATTTTTTATAAGAAATTATACTCTTTAAAATTATTCACCAACGTATGGTAATAATCCCATTTGTCTAGCACGTTTGATAGCTACTGCTAATTGTCTTTGATATTTAGCAGTAGTTCCAGTTACACGTCTAGGAATGATTTTACCGTTAGCTGAAACAAATCTTTTTAATAAATCAACATCTTTGTAATCGATGTAAGTAATTTTGTTTTTTGTAAAATAACAAACTTTTCTTCTACCCATTCTTTGTCTTTTAAAAGCCATGTTCTTATACTCCTTTTCTAAAATTGAATATCGTCTTCCATGATATTATATGAATTATCAAAATCACTTTCTAATTCAACTGTTTGCATATCTTGGAAATTATTTGTTTGTGGTTGAGCTGGTTGAGAATATTGATCCATTGGTTTTTGATTCATCATACCTTGATTCATCGAACTTTGGTTTCTTTCTCTTTGTGCTCTTGTTTCTAAAAATTGAACAGAATCACAAACAACTTCAGTAACATAAACACGTTGACCTTGTGCATTGTCATAAGTTCTTGAGCGAAGTCTACCTTCAACCCCTACTAAAGAACCTTTTGAACAATATTGTGCAACGTTTTCAGCAACTTTGTTCCAAACCACACATGAAATGTAGTCTGCTTGTTGTCCATCTGCAGAGTTATAGTTACGATTTAACGCTAACGTAAAACTTGTTACTGCAGCCCCGCTTCCAGTTCTTCTAAGTTCTGGATCACGAGTCATTCTACCAACCATAACAACTCTATTAATCATCGTTAAACGCCTCCTAATTATTTACGAAGAGTTAAGTGACGTAATACTGATGCGTTGATTCTTGATAAACGTTCGAATTCTGCGATTTCAGCTGGTGCACAAGTTGCATCTACTACAACATAGTAACCTTTTGTGTAATCTTTAATTTCATAAGCGAAATCACGTAATCCCCATTCATTGACATTATCAACTGAACCACCGTTAACAGTTAAGATTGATTTGAAGTTTTCAATTAAAGTATTTCTAGCTTCTTCTTCAACATCAGGTTTTACAATAAACATAATTTCATATTTATTCATCTCTTTTACCTCCTATGGTCTTTTGGCTTACTTCTTGGTAAGCAGGCAGTAAAATAATTTACTTGCTCGTCTATTATAGACTATTGTTTCTATTTATGCAATAAAAATCAAACATTTTTGTATGATTTATCCCCTTTATAAGCCTCTTTTTTACATATTCTATAAAGAGGTGATTATTGTGGATTATATTCTGTTTATCATATGGCTTATTTTTATGATTTTAGCTCATTATCTTTTTAAAAATGAAATCAATTATCTAAAAAGAAAACTTACTCTTTTATTTAAGTATTCCCCTTATTTCAAAGATTCCATCAAGAAAATGATTAAAACCTTTTTATATACTTCTTTTACTTTAATTGTTGGAAATACTTTTGAACATCTTGATTTATGGGTTGATTTCTTTTTTGTATCTATTTGGTTTATCTTTGATGAAAAAGAAAATATAACAATTGAAAATAAAAAAGAAACAATACCTTCTCTAATTGGTATTGTCCTTGGTATCTTAATCCAATACTTTATATGACCTTACTTTCACATTTTGAATATCTTTATTCTTAACATCCAATTTCCCTTCATAATAAATATAAATACGATTTCCCTTTTTTAATCCTTTATTAGAATCTATGACTCCCGCAATCGAAATTAAATATTGTTGATGTTCATTATTTTCAATAAGCAATGTTTCATCACCTACATTTTTAATCGTTCCTACCATTGTTTCATATTGACTTAAATCAATTTCTTGATCATCACAAAAATGAAAATAACAAAATATTCCTAAACCAACAACAAGTATACCTATTACGAATCTTAAAATATGTTTTTTTCTTCTAATATGTTTTCCTGTCATTTTAAATCTTCCTGAGTAGTAATCTTTAAATTACCATAATCTCCTAACACTACTTTAATTTCTTTATCAATATATCTTTCAAAAAGCTGACTGTCATCTGTTGCTACAAAACCTTCATCTTTTGCTTTTTGATAAGCTATTTTAATATCTTCACTTTTAAAGACTTGTGGTGTTTGTGCTTGCATTAAAGTTTCTCTTTTTAATGTTTTGACCACAATTCCATCTTTTACCTCTTTGATCGTATCTTTACAAGGAACCATCAATAATCCTGCTGAATAGTCTTTTAGACATTCTACTAAATCATCAATACTTTCTTTGTTTACATAAGGTCTTGCCCCATCATGAATAAAAACATAATCTTCTTTAACCTTTTGTAATCCTTCATATACACTATCTTGTCTTTCTTGTCCACCAAAAACATATTCAATTCTTGAATCACTGACTAATTTTTTAATATCCTCTATTTCATTTTCTTTAGTAACAACAATAATTTGTTTACATTTAGTATCCTCTAAAAAATGAGAAATATTCATTTCATAAACTGTTTGATAATTGATTTTATAAAAGATCTTATTATATTTTAAACCTGTTCTTTTGCCACTTCCTGCACATAAAAGAATTAAACTATAGTTCATGCTTTTCACCTCATGATTATTTTATCACACTGTGATAAAATAATAAAATTTACAAGGATATTTATAAAAATATGATATAATCATGTTTAGACAAAGGAGAATTATATGAATACAACACTTATTATTATGGCGGCTGGAATTGGTTCACGCTATGGAAAAGGAATTAAACAACTAGCGAAAATCGGTCCTCATGATGAAATCATTATGGATTATTCCATTTATGATGCTCTTGAAGCTGGTTTTAATAAAGTCGTTTTTATTATTAGAAAAGACATCGAAAAAGAATTTAAAGAAATTATTGGTAATCGCATTGAAAAACACATTCAAGTTGAATATGTTTTCCAAGAAATTAATAATGTTCCTGAAGGATGTAGTGTACCTACAGGAAGAGTAAAACCTTGGGGAACTGGTCAAGCAATCTTAGCTTGTAAAGGGATCGTTAATGAACCATTTGTGATTATTAATGCTGATGATTATTATGGAAAAGTTGCTTTTAAAAAGCTTCATGATTTTTTAATTGAAGATAGTCATAAAAATAGTGAATTTACCATGGCCATGGCTGGTTTTATCTTAAAAAATACTTTAAGTGATAATGGAACAGTTACTCGTGGTATTTGTGTAGAAGATGAATCAGGTTATTTACATAGAGTGATTGAAACTAAAGGGATTATTAGAAACAATCAAGGAACAATTGATTGTGATACAGAAGAAAGCAAAGACATTATTCAAGAAAATAACCGCGTTTCGATGAATATGTGGGCTGGTTATCCTTGTTTTATTGATTATCTTGAAAATGGTTTTAAAGAATTCTTATTAGATGATAGTGGAGATGAACTTACTAATGAATATTTATTACCTATTATTGTTGATCAATTAATTAAAACAAACAGAGCTTCAGTAAAAGTATTAGAAACAACTGATAAATGGTTTGGTGTTACTTATCCAGAAGATAAGCAGATAGTCCAAGATTCTATTAATGAACTTATTGAACAAGGTATTTATCCAGAAAAATTATGGAAATAAAAAGTCTAGCTTAAAGTTAGACTTTTTCATTACCATAAATCATCGGTACAACACGATTATTACCTAAAAAAACAGAAAGTACATCTTCTTTCATATCCAATCCACTATAAATAAAATCCACAAGTTTCTCAATATCTACTTGTAAAACAGCAATCTTTTGATTTTGATGATAATCAAATTCTATAACCGCACATTGTCTTATAATTCCCCATTTTGTATCCTTTGTATCTCCTAGATAATCAGGTAACACAAGAAAATTATAAACACCTACATTCGTCTCATTTTCCTTTTCATAAATACGCTGAAATTGTTCCTGATAGAAAAATTGTTTATAAATATCTAGGTTTCTTGGTAAATAGTAAGCTTCTTTTTCATAATCCCATCCATAATATTTAGCATCAAGTATACAACAACTTTTTTGTGGTCTTTCATATTTAGGATTTTCTAGGATTCTTTCACAAACAATATCTGGGATATTCTTTTTATTTTGATTGATAAAAACACTTTCTCTTTCTTTGACAATTTGTTTTTGTTTATGATCTCTTTTTTGTTTGCCTATCGCATTCCAATGATAAGTATTATATTTTGTATCATTAATATTTATCTCTTTGTCTAATAATTGACTATTAAAAAGAACATCGCCTTTTTGAATACTTATTTGATTATGAAAGAATTCTCCTATCATCCATTCAAAAACCATTTCAAATTTAAAAGTGATGATTTCTTGAGTTATTGTTGTTGTTTTATTTTCTTTTATTGCTTGATTACACCAATATTCAATAAACCCATTCTTAGCTATAAAATCACATTTTTTTTCATTAACCATAAAATATAAATCAAATAATCTTGCATATTTATAAAGTAACGTTTCTTTATCAACATCCTCTTTAATAATAACTGATTTTGGTAAAGATAAAATCAAACGATTTTTATCAAAAAGAATACCTACAAAATTACTTATATATATCCATTCCTTTGTTTCTTTACCCATATTTCTTCTAAAAAGAGATTCTTTCACATTCTCTATTACATCTCGATACTTATTATAATCAACGCCTTTACCATCTTGTATTAATTCTATTTCCATTTTTTTACCCTCTACTTAACATAAGCATATCTCTATTAAAGAAAAGATGTCAAACAAAAAAGCTTTTACTTACGCAAAAACTTTTAACAAAGATTTAAAACATCATCAATTAAACCAAAATGAACAAATGCTTTATAAATACCATCTTGATCGACATCATCTGTCACATAATCTGCCATTGCTTTGATTTCATCGCCACCACTATTAACAGCCACACCAACATTACAATATTCAAGCATTGGAATATCTACTTTAGCATCACCAAAAGCAAAGGTATCTTCTAATGAAGCTCCTAAATATTTTAATAATTCATCAATAGCATGGGCTTTATCAATACCTTTAACACCTAAATCACCAAATAAAGCAATTTCATCAGCACCACCCCAAGTACCAGGTTTTAAATCAGGAAATTCTTTAATTGAATCCAAATGGTCTTGATAACTATTTAAAATAAAGCTAACTTTATTACAATCATCACGATATAATTCTCCTCCATAAATCATTTCAGAAAAAACTGTACGCACTGTTTGTTCACTTGCGTTTTCTTTTCCTTTTCTTTGACAATAAACTTTAATTACTGGATTTCCTTTTTCTTCAAAGTTTTTAGAAGCAAATAAACCATTATTACTTTCTAAATAAAATTCTAAGTTTCTCGAATGACACCAATCTACAATATGTTTACATTGTTCAAGTGTAATTAATTGATACATGACAACAGTATCCTTATCTTTAACATAAGAACCATTTCCACCAATCATCCCATCTAAACCAATATTCCAAATATATACATGATGTCCATTTTTTCTTGCTTCTTTGATTGCTATATCAGCTGAAGCAGGTAATTTGTTTTCATAATCTAATAATGTTCCATCGACATCAATAAAAATAATTTTACCCATTATTGTTTTCCTAAAATAAATTTTTCAATATAATTTCCAATATCATCATAATCATTATCATCGGTAATATAATCCACCACACTTTTTGTTTTATCACTACCATTCACCATAACAACACCAATACCAGCATTTAAGGTCATATCATAGTCATTATCAGCATCCCCAAAAGTCACAATTTCTTTTAGATCTATATGATGAAGTTTTAAGATTTCAATCAATCCTGCCGTTTTAGATACTCTTGGATCCATATATTCATGGCAGTTTTAAGGAATGATGATTTAAATTCATCACTATGGAATGTTTTTGATCTTTCAATGATTTTATCCATATCCTCTAGTTTACAAATAATAATTATTTTAGGTTTTGGATTTTGTAATAATTCATTATAATCAACAACTTGATAAGGAACTTTATCTGCTTTTGCGAGCATTTGAATATATTCATCATCTTTAGGCGCAAATAAAATTCCGTCTTCAGGAATTGCAAAGTTACAATCCATATCTTCATAATGTTTAATAATACTTTTAATCAATCTTCCATCTAATGGATATTGTGCTTTAGCAAGATCTAACGTATAGTCGTAGATTTCCGCACCTCCTGTACCTACAATCATATCAACTAAACCATCAATACCCCATGTTTTAAGCAAAGTTTGAATACTATTGACATCTCTTCCTGTAGATAAGCCAAATAATATTCCTTTTTCTCTTGCTTTTTTATCATTTCTACAGTTTTAGGCGTAACCACCCCTTCACTTGAAAGAAGAGTTCCATCTATATCACACATAATTGCTTTTACGTTCATAAAAATACCTCCTAGAAATATCATAGAAAATCTTTCTATTTGAAAGAATTCAGAGATAAAAAAAAGAATTTTTTTCTCAAAAATTCTCTTTTTACATTTATTATTTAGAATTCTTTTCTCATTTAATACTTCCTTCAACAATATTATGATAATACATAAGTTTCTTATCTATATTTTCTTGATAATCTAATTCAAAATAACATGTATATAAAACATCTAAAATATAAAGAAGTGATAATCTTGTTGAAAATGAAGAGATCTTTTTATAGTGATTTTCATCACTGCTGGCAGCACTGAGTCTTTGTTGGTAATCTTCAATAGGAACATTGACATTTACGCCTATTTCTTTCATTTGAAATTGAAAATTTAAAGCAAAATTAATATTTCCTGCCGACGTATAAATATCAATAACTTTTGCCTTTTTCATTGCAGAAGCAATGAGTCTTAGTTGATCTAAACTAAAAAGATTAGCTGTAAGATTAAGGGTTTGTTCATAATCTTCTTTGATTTTATGAACAATTTCATAATGCGTTTGATAAGGATTAACAGGAAAATCAAAATTAAAGTCTCCATTACTTTTTAGATAATCATTTAAAGAGCTAGTAATCTTTATTTTTAAGTCAGAAAATCCCGCAAGATTCAATTTATCACATAAACGATAAACCGTTGCTGTAGAAACAAAACAAGCTTTTCCAAGATCTTTAGATGACATTTTTAAAATATCTTCTGGATGTTTTAAAATATAATCCGCTAATATTCTTTCATTTTTAGATGAGAAAAATATCTCATTAATAAAGTATCTATTAATTGTTTTTCACTGTT
>ENA-OPSJ01002736-OPSJ01002736.1-human-gut-metagenome-genome-assembly--contig:-NODE-2736-length-10875-cov-4.172551_pt1 | contig 10875 bp, 9 predicted proteins | sample MGYA00241801_ERZ501893 | MGnify/ENA primary metagenome ERZ501893 (study PRJEB25962, sample SAMEA2042219) | human gut metagenome | biome: human gut; feature: human-associated habitat; material: faeces...
TCACTTAAATATTTTCTCCAAAAATAAGATTTTTCATTAAAAATGACTAAAAATTATGATTTTAAAAAAAAGTTATCTTGAAAACGTTTTCACGAAAAGGAAGGCCAATTTCAACGTTATTTAACCTTTAATAACAAAAAAAAGATGCTACCAAAAGATAACATCTTAATTGTATTAAATTACTTTTTGAGGGCATTTTTATTTATTTCATCTAATATTTCTTTTTTTACTTCTTCACGAAGTGTTTCTTTAAGCATTTTAAGATTATGCTCTTCTTGCATCTTCTTTATATTCTCATCATTTTTCTTTTTAATTGTTTTAGCAATTGAAATCCCCTCCGAGATAAGAATAACAACGTATATTAATATACAAATTGGAAAAATGAAATTTTTATTTTTAAAGATGCTAGTAAAATTTAAGAAATTTACCGTTTTAATATACTTACCATAATACATATTTTCATCAATTTGCAAAGAGTCCTCAACAGGATTAGTATATGTATTATCACCTTTTGTTTTTAAATTTCCATTTTCTAAAATTCTTGTGACACGATGAATGATGTAACGTTCACCATCGTAGTAAACAATTATATCACCAATATTAGCATCTTTAATTGAACCTTTTTTTATTAAAACCGTTTCTCCCGGATTAATTGTGGGTTCCATTGATTCTGTTGGAACATAAGATATTGAATAACCAAAAAAAGATGAAATTTGATTATTTTTTAATGCTATTGTATTTTTTATTAATATAATCAAAAGTCCCGCAACAATTAAGCTTAAAATAGATGTAATTATTATACTTATTATTTTTTTAATGTGCATGTTTATTCACTCTATTTTTTCTCAAAGGTTTATGTCCTCTTTTAACATCATCAATATAAATAGACTTTCTTCCTTTAGGAACCTTTTTTGTTTTATCTTTAGATATTCCCTTAGAATCTTTAATATTGCTTCTAGCTAACGCCTTAGCTTTTTTAGCAGCTTGTTCCTTTACAAGAATATTTTCAATTACTTCATTTTCATCAAAGCGAATTATAACATCATTATCAATATCTTCATCATATGCAAAATTTTCACGATTATTTTCAACTAATTCGTCCTCACTATATCTTAAAACAACATCTTCATCTAAATCCTCAAGATATTTATTTTTTATTGTTGTTTGCGATTTTCTTGATTTTAATTTAGCATATTCATCATCCGGCTTAGATGTTTCTTTTGTCTTTTCATCTAATAAAGACGGTTCTACAAGTAATTCTTCTTTTTGCTCTTCAGTACGCTTTTCTTCTTCTTTTTTTAATCTTTCTTCTTCCTTAAGTCTTTCCTGCTCTGCCTTTATTCTTTCTTTTTCAGCCTTAAGTCTTTCTGCTTCTTTACGTTTTTCCTCACGAGCCTTACGCTTTTCTTCTTGAAGGCGAAGTTTTTCAAGACGGATAGCTTCTTTTCTTTCTCTTTCTTTTTGTCTTTCCTCTTGGCGTTTTAAATAATCTTCAAGATTCTTTATATTTGTATCTAAAGTCTGAGTTTCTCTATCCATTTTATTTAAATCAATTTGTTTTTGCTCTCTAATAAGCTTCATAACACGTTGTTTACGTTTTAATATTTCAAGCAACTCAGGTGTTTTTTTCATATCTTCTGTATTAACCCCAAATAAATTAGGATAAATACGGTTCAAAACATCAATCATTTCCCTGAAAACACGCTTAACACTCATTTCATAGCTTAAACCCTTGGACAATGACTCTTTATATTTTTCTTCAAATATTTCTGATATCCGACTCAATAGATACTCAGATATTTCTTGGTGGGATAATTTAATATCTTTAGGTTCTAATTCATATTTAGTAATATCATCATGTTTTAATTCACGAACATTTTTTTCGCCATCAAAGGCTTCTAATGATTGGATTCCTCTTTGATGCATCAAATCATTAATAAGAAAAACTCCAATATGATTAAAATCATTAAGAATTACATCATCGTCATCATTAGTTTTCTCATCAGATTGAACATTATAACCTACCTCAGTTGTGCGGTCAATATAAAGCCATAAATTATAAGCAATCTTAAAATCAGGATTATGAAGAATTATATTAGTTTTCATAATTGGAGGTACAACATCTTTAAGCTTAGCTACAGCTTGATATAATCCTGTTCCTTTTAATGCCCGGTACTTATCAAGAGCATTCTTTGTTTTGTCAAAAAGCTCTCTTGCCTTTTGCGTTTCATCCAAAATTTCATTAGATATTTTTATATTCATTTCTAAATTGATTTTACGATGTGATAACTTAATATTATTTTTATACCTAATTTCATCAGCACTAATTGATTCTAGGTTTTCATCCATTAGCTTTAATCTTGTATCTAAAAAAACAATCACACGATTGATTAAACTTTTAATAAAACGGTTTTCATAAATACCAATATTATCTTCCGCATATGTAGATAATATTTTTGACGGAATAACTTCATTTTGCTCATTTATATCACGTATATATTGGGTATGAGAGGCTAAATGTCTAATCGATTCTGAATCAACCTTTTTAGCCTTTTCCATTGCTACAACCTCTTGCATATAAGCAAGTGTCTTTTTAGGATCACGACATATTTTTAACAAGCTTGGATATGCCCCTATAACAACATCTAGAAAGTTTCCATCAAAAATCTTTGTTTCGCGAACTGTTTTATTATATATTGTTTTTTCGCCTTGCTGCAATTCATTAAAAAGAAAATCACCCAAAGGTGATTTTGCATTTTCAATACAAGAATAAAATGCTTCATAGAATTGCGAAACGGCCTTATCACTTAACTCTTCTTCAGTTGGTTTTAAAACCTCTAAAGCCATAATATCACATCCTAACCTACATCATTTTCTTTAAATCTTCAATATATTCAATTGATACTTTAAAGGAATTCTTTCCAAATAATTTATCTAGAAGTTCGATTAATCCATCAAGCTCATTATGAAGGAAAGATAAATTTAATGATTCAAACTTACGTAAAATCTTATTAGCCAACATATAATCAAGACCTTGAACCTCTGTAAATCCACAGGCAACATATACAGGAACGAATAATTTAATTTGCTTCATAATACGGTTACCAAAAGCAATCTTGAAGTTTTGTTGAATATACTCGTCGACTTTTTTAAATGAATCCATAACCTTAGTTGACATAGTAATCTCAGCTTGAGCCTTTTTAAATAACTCGTCAAGATAATCAAATGTCATCTGTACATTATTAGTATAATCACAATCAATTAATTCCGCTTTATTGTTAATTACAATTGGGGTTGCACGGTCATATACCTTATCAGTAATTGTAAATGTTGAGTCATCCTTATTAGCTGTACCAATAAACCAAGTATTTTGATTAATAAATAGCTTACCATTAATTAATAGCTTAGGATCACTTGGCTCAGAAGCAGGAACTAAATCAATTTTCCATTCATGAACATCTGGCATTTCCATAACTGATAGGAATTCAGCGAAATAATACTCGATACGAGCCAGGTTCATTTCATCTAGAACAATAAAATTAGGTTTATCAGAATAACCTGCTTGATAAACAGCTTTTAAGAAATCAGTTTCATTAAATTTCTTTGTAAATTCATTTAAATAGCCAAGCAATTCTGCACGATCACGCCATGATGGTTGAACAGAAATAATAGATGTTTCCTTGTTAAAGAATTTACCCATTGCATAAGGAAGGGAAGTTTTACCAGTACCAGAAATACCTTCCAAAATTAAAACCTTTGAAGTGGCCATTCCTGCAAAAAATCTAGCAATAATCTCTTTTGTATAATAAAGATGAAGCTGAGAAGCACTGTATTTAATAAATCTATCAATAAGCTCAGGTAAATTAACCATATCGCTTGATTGCATTACCGTGAATTCAGATGAAATTTCATAGTCTTTATCAACCTGTGTAAGCTTAACGAAACGTGAATCAGATTGAAGAGCAGGTCTTTTACCTTTAAGAGATGAAGTTCCTCTTTCCATATCAGCCTGTCTTGCATAGGCTTCAGTACCACCAATTTGATTAATACGTAAAGCTAAAATCTTATTCTTTTCCTCAACTAAATCAAAAACACGATTATTTAAAACTGCTATTTCATCAACAAGCTCATCTTTTTCAATCTCACGCTTTCTAAATCTTATATACTTACGTAGGAACTGAAAAATAACAACAATTACTAAGCCAAAGAAAATAACTAAAACAATTGATACTAATACAAGAACAATCCAATCTAATACTTTAAAATTTTCATTATTAACACAAGATGTTATAATATCATTTATATATTGTTTAGGATATGAATAGAATATCTTAGAAAAAAGACTAAATAAGGTTTTAAACCAATCAAGAAAATTTTCAAAGAATTTCTTTAAAAAGCTTATAAAATATTTTGAAAACTCAGCCATATTTAATCCTCCTTACTAAAATTTAATCTAATCAATTATTTGTTTTCTTCTTTTTCTTTTGATTCTTCTTCATTATCTGATTCTTTAAGCATTTCTTTTAAAAGCTCTGCACGAAGTTCTGCCTTAAGCTTTTCTTTTTCATCTGCAGAAATAGTCTCTTGATTTGCAAGCTCTTGACTAGTTTCTTTCATTTCAAGTTTTAACTTTTCTTCTCTTGCACGCATTATATTTAAAACTAAAACACCAATTTCAAAAACCAATAGAATAGCAACTGGTACAATAATAATCGCAATAAAATGATTATTTATAGTCTGAATAGTTTTACCAAAACCAGACCATTTTCCAGAATAAATACCACGAATCTCTGTAGATCCAAAGGCTTGATAATTATTACTTCCTAGACTATTTAATATTGTCAAATAATTATCAGCATTTAATTTGGATGCATCAAAATTTAACTGTTTAGCAATCTTATCACCAACTGTGTAATATACATATGAATCATTGTTTGTTTTATCAATGTAAACAATTCTATGAGTATCTAATGCTGAACCGGCTCCCTTATTAGATGCAAGACGATAATCATAGAATGTAACAATATTACCCACTTCAAGTTTTGAAATATTTTTCTTGTTAGCGATTTTTACAATAATCATATCTCCTGTATTAAATGAGTCTTCATTATCACCAGTCATTGAATCAGAAAGTACATTTAAATAACCTTTTCCAAAAATATTAGGAATTTGATCATTTTTGTTTTTAGCTCTAATATTTGAAATAGAAAATAAAAGTACCAATAAAATTAATATATAAAATACAACGTTTAAAGCGATTTTTACTCCAAACCAAACTTTTTGTTTAGTAGTCATCGGAGTTTTTAATTCTTTGGTAGTGTTTTCTTGCATATATATACCTCTCTTCAATCTTATGTTAATATTCTAACACAAATAAAATCATTTTAAAACATTAACATAAAATAGCATTATAAAAACGCATTTTATTTTTTAAATACTTGATGACATACCAAGCTCAAATGTAAATGCTTCACCTTGAAGTTCAGTAATGCAATCTGCATCCCATCCTTCAAGCCACAAATACACTGTCATTTTTTTCATCATACCTGAATATAAACCATCATTTGAAGAAATAATTTCAGTTGTATCATAATCAAGATCATTTCTTTCATTTTGGGGAATTGATATTTTATTTTCACTTCTTTGATTATATAAATCTACTGCCAAATTATATTCTGTATTAATTCCACCAAAATTATATACATTATTCTTTACATTAGGAGCATTTCCTCCTATAGAATAAATAGTGGTATGTGGATTATTGCTAGAATTTAAAATATCACTATATAAACAAGCATCATATGTTGTAAGAGCAAGCCTCATTGCATTTGCAACATTCATTTTAACACCATCTGATATTTTGCCAAGTGATGTTTCATCATTAACATTCTCACCATCAAAGCTTACATACTTATCAGATGCTTTAACGGGATTAATTGTTGAAAGCCTGACAGACGTAGCTTCTTCGTTATTATCGTTATTAGAAGCAAGATAAATATCAAATGATATGTATTTATAATCAGATGCATCTTTATTATCTACATACTGAAATCCTTTATCTAAGGAAGTATAATCCTTAGGAGTTACAGGATCTAGGACAATATTTAATAAAGAGTTAACCTTATCATCACTTAAACCGGAAGCATCTATTCCTCTTTTTTGAAGAATTGCTTTTTTTACATCCAGTGATGATAAAGAATCTTGAAAATCAATACCATTGGTGGAAATTGCAAGTGAATTTCCACCTTTGATATCAAAATTAAAATCTTCTACATTATTTGTACGAGTCATAGCATACCAAGCATATGTTGATGTAACACCGGTTATTAACACTAAAATACTAAGTATAGCTGATAACCATATTTTTTTTAAGAAATATTCCATGGTATGCTCCTTTCGTTAAATTTTACAGAGTAATACTATGCAGCAATGGCAGTTCCTTCACCTAATTCAAAGTTCATTGAAAGTGTCCATGCATGAGCAGCAATGGCATCAAAGCAAGCCTCATCTGCACCATTTAACCAAACTAAAAATTGAACAGTTACAGCATCTGCAGAAGTAATTTCTGTAATTACAAAATTTCCTGATTCTACTTGATTACCATCAACATCAAATGCATTTGTTACAGTAGGTCCGGCTGGTAAATCGGAACCATCATATGACGAATTAGATGATTTCTTTACATCAATGTAATATTGTTTTGCATCATAAGTTGCATCAGAATTATTTAAATGGAAAGTATTACTAGCAGAAACATCAGTACCAGTCATTGCCGTTGATGAAGCCTTATAACTTAACATCAATGATTTTGTTACATCTTCTGTTAATTCATCACCAACTTTAATAGACGTTTTGCTTGAATTTGAATCAACAATTGCAACATATTTTTTACTTTCTTTATCTTTATCAACAGCACGAACACTCTTAATTGAAAGTGGATATTTTTTATTAGTTTCAAGTCCTGTAACCTTAAAACTTAAAGAGAATGTATAATATCCCCCTGATATTTCTTGATTATTTTCATTCACAAATTTTCCACCAGAAACTGTTACAGGTTTTAAAGCTGATCCAGTTAATGTTGGTGTAGCACTAACTCCATATTTTCCATCTGCTGTCGCACTAATTGATAAGTTCGCATTTGCAGCAGCAACATCACCAGTTACTTCATTCATGCTTACATCACTATTTGTTACAAACCATGCATATGTTGATGCAGTAGTTCCTACAGCTGCAGCTCCTACTGCTACAGCAGACATAATTAATTTTCTTCTTAAACTTTTTTTCATAATTCTATTTCTCCTTTATTTTTTAACTATTTTATTATTGCCATTTGGCATACACGTCTCCTACTTGATCAGTACTTAATACACTTTGATCAAATAAGGTGTCAAACGATTCTTCTAAATACCACCCCATAAACTTTTTACCTTTTTTATAAGGTATATTATATGGTACTGTATTTAAAAGGGCACTACTAAGATAATCAACACTTGTAACATTATCACCATCATGGTAATTAATTCTATAAGAATCAATACTTTGCATACCTCTAAATGATAATGAAATATTTATATTTGTTCCTTGGATACCTTCGAAGCAATCTGCATCCCAGCCTTCAAGCCAAAAATTAAATTTGACTTTTTTTATTTCGTCCTTTTGTTTAAATGATACAATTTTTAATGAATCAAGCAAGTCAAAGCTTTGATAACTTGAAGGACATGCATCATAATTTATTGGACTAAAACTCGCTCCTTGATTTACACTATAAGTATAAGATGCATTCTTATTACTATCAAATCTAGAAGCTGTGGACTTATATGAATCATTATACAATTCACTATCTAGTGATGTTGCATAAGAGCCAATGCCAATTGAAGGCTCATATATTTTGGCTTTATCTTCTACAATAGTCGAAAATCTCATTGCGTCACTAGGACGAATTTTAAAGCCTTTAGTATCTTTCTTATAATAAGTTATATTGCCTAATTCATCATATGCTTCAAATCCACTTTTCAAGCTAAATGCTTGATTAGAATTAAGTTCTAAATAATCAGATGATATATTAAGAACTTGCTTAGATGCATCATAATTATTAGCCTCGGTATTAAAGCATAAATCAAATGGTGTATCAACATTAGCTTTAAAATATAAGTCAAAGCTTATATAAGCACCGCTAGCAACATCTACACTTTGATTAATTCCACTATAGCTTACCCTCTCAAAGATAATTCCATCTGAGGATGTTATTGGGCTTAAGCTTATCTTTTTGAGTTCAGTTTTAACAAAATCATCAGATGTTTCAACCAATTTCATTCCATCATAGAAATTACCATCAGCGCCAACTGTATATCCCTTTGAAGAAACTACAACTGCTTTATAAATTTCATCATTGCCAAGATTCTCACTAAAATTTACTCCATCGATAGAAACTAAAGAATAATTATCTTTATAAAGACTCATTTCAAGATTACCAACTGAGGCTGTAAGACCTTTAAGATATGCTGCATATGTCGCCGTTACAGCTGTACCAATTAGCAAAATAATAGATAATGATAATACAATAATTTTTCGTCTCATATTATCACCTTCTGAATAATGAGAAATAAATCTCAAATCTAATTGTACCACCAAGGATTTCTTCGCTTAAGTCAGGGTCTTGGGAATCAACCCAAGTAATTAAAGTAAACTTTTTAACATCCCCAGGATGCAAGTCATAAAATTTATTCTCATAGGCAATGTTATTTTCAAGATCATATAATTTGGGATCAGGATATCTTTCAAAAAAGGGATCAGATGCTTTATCCGGTACATTTCCACCTTGATAAACTATTCCTTCATTATCATCCTCAAAATATTCAAGCCAAGTTACTAATTCAAGACCATCGTTCTTACCTGTAATTGAGCATTGTTGCATAACATTAACTATTTCACGCCCCATATTTTTCAAATAAAAGGTATATGAAACATAAGAATTGTTTTCCCAAATTCTAGATCCATCAGTATTTCTACATTCTTTTGCTTTAATAAAGGGATACATAATGACATTAGCTTCTTTAACAGACGCAGCCTCGAGTCTTGAATCATACCAAGAAAAATCTTCTTTTTCAGAAATGAAAATTTGCCTTGATGTTAAATCATCGCCAAGCTTAATTGAAAATGATCCAACATTTTGACCAAAATATGCCAAAATAACAATCAAAGTGACTAAGATACCAGTGAAGCATAGCGAGATTATAAGTCTTTTCTTTTTCTTCTTTTTAGGACCATAAATATCTTTAACATATATGTTCTTTTGGGGCATCTTTTCACCTCCTAGCATAAAAAAAGTTGCCAATAATAGTTTACTTACTTTTATTGACAACTGGCTATCTCATTTAAAGACCCTATAGCTTTGCGTCACAGCATTTCTACTGCTTTGCCTTTTACACTATAATATTAAATTTGTGCGCATTAACTAAATGCAATTATATTATACAAAATAATTAATAGTTGTCAAGTTTTTTGTTTATTATTTCCAGTTATCTTTTACAAAATACACTCTATAGTATAATTATACATTATAAAAGCTTTGTTTTAAAGACACATTACATAATTTTTATATGCTCATTTTGAGAATAATAAAAAAATAAAAAAGTTGTTGACAAATATTTTTTTTGTGATATAATTGTCGCCGTAGTTCTAATAACATATAAGTAATCAAATATGGTGATTACGTTTCTACCAGAGAACCGAATAAATTCTCAGACTATGGTATAAAAACTCTTTTTTGTTTTTTGTACTTTTATTGAAAAGGTGTGGATAACGCCTTTTTTTATTTTATTCTTTATGCTAAAATTAAATCAACTAAGGAGGATTTTATGATTTTAGGATTTATTGATCAAGTTTTCCCAACTAGTTTTTGGGGATGGATGTCTACAATTTTTTCATCGCTTGCAATCATTATTTTCATTTTTTCAGCTTGTCTTCAAAGTAAAAAAAAGATTTTATTAGTACAGGTTTTAGGACATATTTTATTAGGCATTGGCGAATTTATTTCTAACGCATTTTCAAGTATAATCCAAGAAATAATTTCCATTACAAGAAATATTTTAGTATATTTTAATAAAAATACTAAAATTGTTAATCTAATCTTGATAGCTATTGGAGTCATTTTTGGTGGATATTGTGCTTTATTTGGGAAAAATACCTTTACACCATGGAAGGGTATGGATGAAATCCACTGGTATAGTTTCTTACCAATAATCGCAAATTTTGAATATTCTGTTGCAGTAATGATTGATGGCATTAGTGTTAAATGGCTTAAGCTATCATTTTCTATATCATCATTTATGTGGGCAGTATGTTTTATGATTCAAGGTGCCGGATTATTTATTTCTGGATTCCTTAATGGATTAAATGGATGTGCAGCTTTAATTGCTTTTATTAAGCTTCAATATAAAGAACATAAAGAAAAAAATTAATTTTACAATTAAATCTTTTTAACAAAACGATAGCAAATTAATACTATCGTTTTATTTTCATTAAATTATTTATTTTAATATATTATCAAGCTCATCTAAAGAAAGTCCTGTAATAGCACTAATAAATTCTTTAGTTTGACCACTTTCAAATAACTTTTTAGCTATTTCTTTCTTATTTTCTTCAATACCTTCAGCTTTTCCTTGAGCAATGCCTTCAGCTTTTCCTTGAGCAATGCCTTCAGCCTTTCCTTTTTCAATACCTTTCTGTTCGGCTTCATATAACTGGCTATTTTGATCTAGGGCAAATATTTCCCTTGAAAAAGCTTCTGCTCTTAAGGCTCTATCTTTATTCATATTAAGTAGCATATTTAAAGCCTCCTTCATCTCTTGACTTTCAACAACAGGTAAATTATTC
>ENA-OPSJ01002743-OPSJ01002743.1-human-gut-metagenome-genome-assembly--contig:-NODE-2743-length-10853-cov-2.472588_pt1 | contig 10853 bp, 10 predicted proteins | sample MGYA00241801_ERZ501893 | MGnify/ENA primary metagenome ERZ501893 (study PRJEB25962, sample SAMEA2042219) | human gut metagenome | biome: human gut; feature: human-associated habitat; material: faeces...
AGACGGACGCTCGCCACGGAGTCCGCAGGAACGGTCACGCAGCCCTTGTCGAACTCGACCGTGCCCTTGTAGTTCTTAATCGTGCCGTACACGCCGACCACGCTGCCGACTTCCAGCGCCTGCGCGCCCTCGCCGGAGAGACGATAGCACTGAATGGGTTGTTCGGTCAGACCGTCGCAGACGATGGTCACGGTGATGTTCTGGTATTCGTCGCTCCACGCGGAGTCAATGGAAACCACTTCGCCCACCAGCGCGGTCGGAGCCGTCATGGCAACGCCCGATTCCAGCGCGTAAGCCGCGTCTACAATCGCTTTCTGACTGACGATTTCGCCGTAGCCGACCAGCACGCAGCCCTTGTCGAACTCGATGGTGCCCTTGTAGTTCTTCAGGATGCCTTCGACGGTAATCGCGTCGCCCACCTGCAGGTTTTCTGCGCCTTCGCCGGTCAGGCGGTAGCACTGGATGGGCTGATCCGCCAGTTCACCCACCTGAATGGTGACGGTGATGTTCTTGTATTCGTCGCTCCACGGGGTGTCAATCTTCGTCACCGTGCCGTAGAGACGCTGGGTATCTTCCAGCGCCAGACCCGCTTCCAGCGAGTACGCCGCCGCCACGATTTCTTCGTAGCTCATGCCTTCCAGAATCATCGCAGCAGGCACCTTGTGCGCGAAGGACACGCTCAAGGTTTCGCCAGCAGCGTTCGACAGGGTGGCCGTCAGGGTGTAGGTCACTTCTTCGGGATTCTTTTCATCCACATCAATGATGACCATCTTGTTGTCCTGCGGAACAATCTTGATGGTGTCGCTGTCCGCCGTCCACGTAATCGGGAATTCGATGCCGCCGATGTTGATGACGCCGACCACTTCGTAGTCACTCATCGTCGTTTCCGGCAGATCCTTGTACATCATGAACAGGTACGTCTTGGCCGCTGCCAGATCTTCATCCGTGGTTTCCGCCATCGCGGCGCAGCTGAAGCACATCGCCAGCAGCATGAGCATCGCAAGGAATTTCTTCATGATTGTTTTCTCCCTTTCCTTGATTGTCAGGGGTGTTATTCTGCGAGAAGGAGTCCGGTTTCGTAGACACGCACAGCGACGTTGCCGCTCGAATGTTCGACAAAACCGCGCACGGTGATGGATTGCCCCACCATCTCATCGGTCACGAAAGACGACGGTGCAATTACGGTCATCTGCTGTCCGTCCTGTTCAACGGTCAGGTACGCGCGGTTGTTTTCGTCATCCCGGCTGATGGACAGCACATGCAGTTTACGCAGCTCGACGCTTGTGTTCTGCGCCAAATCCGCATAAGCATAGGTGGATTCCTCGCCGTTTTCGTCCGTCAGCGCCGTCTGCGCCATCAGCTGGGCGAGCGTCGTCTCGGTATAGTACGGCGCGTGACCTTCGCTGAGCAACTGAATGTTGCCGGGGTCTTTCGGCTTCATCATGCGGTAGGAGACGTCGGAAATCTGCCACTGGTCACCCGCCGCGTAGTACTGCACCGAACCGACGATGCGCACTTCGTTGCCGGGGGTGAGAATCGACAGACCCTTGCCGCTGAGGTTGAAGCCGTAGTAGACGGAGATGCCGAAGACGATGCCGCTCTCCGCGTCAAGGCTTTCGACATACACCGAATTGTTGTGCGCCAGCGTGACGATGCCGTTGAAAGCGACCTTCTTGTTCTGGTACGCTTCCGGATGGCAGCGCAGTTCGCGCAGGGTCAGCTCGATGGCGTCGCCGTAGTAGAAATCGGGGTCGGGCTGACCGGAGTAGAGGTTCAGCTTGAATTGCCGCGCCTGATCCAGCGCGCTTGAGCAGATGCTGCCGTACTGGTTGTTCGCGGTGGAATACGCGCGCGCATAGCCGTTTTGCAGCAGCTCCAGATTCAGGTTGCGGTATTCCGCGCCTTCCGACGGCTGATACCACACCCAGACCAGCATCCGGCCGCCCGTGGAGTCAAGCTCCCAGCGGTCAGAATCCGATTCCAAGATGATGGACGCTGCCGAAGCGAGCTTCTCCTGGGTGAAATGCGACGCGGCAACGCCGTATTCCTCAATCTTGCCGGTGGATTCGGGGGTGTTCAGCGCCAGAAAGCGCGCTTTCAGCACACCGTCCGCGCAGACGCTTTCCGGCACATCGAAATGCACCGTGTCACCGTCCACATGCGTCCTGACGGTCGCGCTGGTTTTGGCGGTTGCGGAGGACATGTTCAGCTGAAGCTGTGCCGCATAGTCCACAAAGCCGTCATCGGTGGTTTCCGCCGCCGCGCCTGACGCCGTGCAGAGCAGCAGCGTCAGGGTCAGCAGCAGGGGAAATAGATTGCGGAGTGTTTTCATCTGCGCGCCTTAGATGCCAAAGCCCGCGATGGACTGTTCGCACTTGGTGATAGCTTCGTCGAAGCGCTTCTGGATGAGCTCGTCCAGCTTCGCATCGTTTTCCGGCTTGGTCAGGTCGCCCAGTGCCGCAGCATCCGTCATGCAGCCTGCCATCAGTTCGCCAACGCGGCTGCGTGCTTCGGAAGAGCCGGGGAACGCAGGAGAGGTGTAGTAAGCGTCAACCTGCTCCAAGCAGACCTTCGCCGCCAGCGCCGCCACGTTGTCGCCGCCGTCCGCGCCCGCAACGAATTCCGCATAGACTTCGTTGTTCGCAACGGACTTGATGACCGGCACATAGCCGGACGCCATGGAGAATTCAGCCTGGAAATCAACCGTGGTGGTCAGGTACTTGACGAACAGCCAGGAAGCGGCCACTTCCTGCGCATTGGACTTCTTGAAGATGCACAGGCTCGGACCCTGAGAAATGACCTTCGCGTTGCTGGCATCCACCTGCGGGATGGTCGTGATGCCCACTTCAAAGGGATAGTTGCCGTCCGCACCCTTGGTCGGACGCTGATGCGTCGCGCCGGCGGAGGAACCGATGGACATGTAGCTCTTGATGCCGGAGTCAGAGACGAACAGACCGGAGGTGTAGCTGCCGTAGATGGTCTGGGTCGTCACAAGTCCCTGATTGTACCACGTTGCGAAACGCTTCACGAACGCGCGGTTTTCGGGCGTGTTGAACAGGAAGTGTTCGCCGGTGGCGCTGGTGTAGGGGGTCTTGAGCTGCTCCGTCATGGTGATGAACCAGTTGTTCTCGGAGTCGTAGCCCAGCGGGATGCAGGAACTATCAATTTCGACAATTTTATTGCATAGTTCTTCCATCTCGTCCCAAGTGGTGGGCGGGGTCAGACCGTTGGCGTCGAAGAACGTCTTGTTGTAGTACAGCACTTCGGTGGACTTGCTCATCGGCAGCGTGTACATCTTGCCATCGCCGAACTGACGGCCTTCCTCGTAGTACGCGGAAATGAAGTCGTCCTTCTGCTCCTGCGTCAGGCCGAAGGTTTCGGTCGTGCCGTCGGCGCTGGTGACGGTCGCCGTGCTGTCAATGTAAGCATCCAGCGGCTGCACCGCACGCGCGAGGTTGTACAGGGCAACGTGGTCCGGGTAGCAGTAAGCGATGTTGGGCTGGCCGCCGACGGTGATTTCCTTGGAAATCTGGTCGCGGACATCATCGTAGCCGCCAACGGAGGTGTAGCTGACATGGATGTTCGGGTAGAGCTTGTTAAACTCTTCGATGTACGTATCCAGCACGGGGGTCAGGTTGGAGCCCATCGTGTTGTAGAAGGTGATGTTCACCTCGCTGCCGTCGTAAGCAGCGGGATCGCTTGCGGATTCAGCAGAACCGAAGCAAGCAGTGCAGGCCATCAGCATGGTCAGCGCCATGAGAAGAGAGAGGAACTTCTTCATGTGTCTTTCCTTCCTTTCTGGTCGAGGGAAACAAAAAATTGTTAAAGGCGGAAATCCGCCGATTAACCTTTGATACCGCTGCGGCTGACACCCGACATGATGTACTTGCGCAGGAAAATAAACACGAGGAACAGCGGGAACGACACCATCGCGACCGCCGCCATCTGCACGGGATAATTCGTTTCGCCGGTGGAGCTGTTGAAGGCGTTGCGCAGACCGTTGGTAATCAGCTTGTGCGCATCGTCATTCGCCACCAGACGCGGCCAGACGTAGGAGTTCCATGCGCCCATCATTTTCAGGATGGTGATGGAAATCAGCGTCGGCAGGGAGAGCGGCACCATGACCTTCCACAGGTACTTGAAGTCGCTCGTGCCGTCTACCTTTGCCGCAAGATACAGTTCGTTCGGAATCTGCAGGAAGTTCTGGCGCAGCAGATAGATGTAGAACACGCTGACAAGGAACGGCACAATCAGCACCGTGTAGGTGTTCTGCCAGCCGAGCATGAAAATCGTCTGGTAGTTGGTGATGGTGAACAGCTCGCCGGGAATCATCATTGTCGCCAGCAGCGCGCCGAACAGCGCGTTCTTGCCCTTGAATTCCAGCCGGGCAAACGCGAACGCCGTCAGGATGGTGATAATCAGGGACAGCATCGTCGAGACGATGCCGACATAGGCGGTGTTGAGGAACAGGCGGCCCAGATTGCCGGTGGAGAACGCATCGGCGTAGTTGCTGATGAGCACCATGCGCGGCCAGAACGTCGGCACGGACGCGCGGTATTCATCCAGCGACTTCAGGGAAGAGATAATCATCCAGTAGAACGGGAACAGCACAATCAGCGCCATCACAATGAGGAAAGCATAGGTGATGAACAGCGTCAGCACCTTCGTAATGCGCTGGGTGACGCTGACTTGCTGCATGTTCCGCGAATGCATGATGGTGAAATCTTTTTCGGACATACTGCACCTCTCAATAATGCACGCGCTTCTTGCTGACCTGCATGTTGATCATCGTCACGACGAAGATGATTGCAAACAGAATCAGCGCAGCGGCACTGGCCACGCCGTAGTTGGACTTCGGCAGTGCATCGTAAATCATGCCGACGATGGTGTTCATGCGTCCTGCGTCGCCCGCAGGACCCATGGTCTCGCCGAAAATGCCGACGATGCTGGTGTATTCCTTGAAGCCGCCGATGAAGCCGGTGATGACGACGTAGGCAATCATCGGAGAGAGGAGCGGCACGGTGATTTTGGTGAACACGCGCCAGCGGGGAGTAGAGTCCACCTTTGCCGCGTCGTAATACTGCTTGTTGATGCCCTGCAGGCCGCCCAACAGCACCAGAATTTTGAAAGGCAGCGCGTTCCACACGATGTAGACAATCATGACGAACATGTTCGCCCAGTATTCCGAGCCTTGGTTAATCCAGTTGACGTAGTGCCCGCCGAAAAGCTCAATGACATTATTGACAATGCCCTTGGTCTGAATCAGGCGCTCCATGTGCGGCATACCGATGATATTGAACATCGCGGCGAAAACCATGCCGATGGCGATGGAGTTGGTCACATAGGGCAGGAAGAAGATGGTTTGCAGTACCTTCTGCAGGGGCTTGATGGAGTTCAGCGCAACCGCAATCAGCAGCGCGAGAATCGTCGAAATCGGCACGGTGAACAGGCACAGGAGCATCGTGTTTTTCAGCGCCGTCTTGAAGCCGCTGTCGCCGATAACCGTCTGGAAGTTCTTGATGCCAACGGTGAAGGTGGCACCGCCGACTTCGCTCAGGCTGTTGTAGTCATTCAGGAATGCCAGTCGCACCGTGTTGATAATCGGCCAGACCGTAAAGACCAGCAGCAGCACGATGGCGGGGGCGAGATAGAGCCATGCTTTCCATTGATGCTTGCTTTCTACCATCTTACTTCACCTCGAACGGAATGCGAATGCCCTCGTCATCCCGCGTGAACAGGAAGATCTTGTGCGGCTTGATGCGGTAGCGCACGACATCGGCGGACGCATCCACTTTATTGTCCGCGTCGATGATGGAGCGCACCGTCGGCTTCTGGGAGGCTTCGTGCGTGGAGACGACGGACACGTCGCGCCCCATGACCTCGACGTTCTGCGGCTTGCAGCACAGCGTGCCGTTCGCCATGTCGAGGATGAAGCCTTCGGGGCGGATGCCGACGAACACGTCCTGATCCTTCACGCCGGGCACATCCATCACATTGTCCGCGCCGATGAACAGGCGCTCGCCCTTGACATGACCGGTGAAGATGTTGATAGGCGGCGTGCCGAGGAAGTTCGCAACGAACAGGTTTGCCGGGTTGTCATAGACCTCCTGCGGCTTGCCAATCTGCTGCACCACGCCGGACTTCATAACGACAATCATGTCGGAAATGGACATGGCTTCCTCTTGGTCGTGCGTGACGAAAACGGTGGTAATCTTCGTTTCCTTCTGGATGCGGCGGATTTCCTCGCGCGTCTGCAGGCGCAGGCGGGCGTCAAGGTTGGACAGCGGTCCAGCAGCAGCACGCGGGGCATCTTCACCAGCGCGCGGGCGATAGCGACGCGCTGCTGCTGACCGCCGGAAAGTTCGCTGGGCTTGCGTTCCAGCAGTTCCTCAATCTGCACCAGTCTCGCGGCCTCATGTGCACGCTCCAGCATGGCTTCCTTGGTCATCTTGTCCTTGCCGCGGAGGTTCTGCAAAGGGAAGAGGATGTTCTGCTTGACCGTCAGATGGGGATAGAGCGCGTAATTTTGGAACACCAGACCAATACCGCGGTTTTCCGTGGACAGATCGGTCACATCGTCCTCCCCGAAGAAGATTTTGCCGCTGGATGGCTTTTGCAGACCGCTAATCATGTACAGCGTCGTGCTTTTGCCGCAGCCAGACGGGCCAAGAAGACCAATCAGCTTTCCATCCGGGATGGTAAAGTCAAAATTGTTGACTGCTACCACTTCTTCGCCGGACTTCTTGTTGCGGCTCGGGAAGATTTTGGTCAGGTTCTGCAAAACGATTTTCATAGAATCCCCTTTCTTTGCCCTTTGTCATCGTAGTGACATGCCTTCGCCGCTTTTGAAGCAGGCGGAAGTATCGTCTGAAAGCCCCGCGGGATGGATTTGCGCGGTGGTGCCTTAGTACGTCTGATGCGCGACCTTTTCTGCTTGGAGTTTGGCCTTGTAAGCAACCAGCTCATCGGTGGAATTGAAGATCATCTGGCTGGCCATATCAACCGCGACGGTATCAGCAAGAAGATCGTGAATCAGCGAATGTTTCCGCGTGGCGAGGAAGAGGACAAACTGCGCGACGGAGAGAATCAGCACAATGCCAAGCACAACGATATTCAGGTTGCCGAAGAACAGCATCATCACCGCCATGATTGGAATCATGGTTTCCACCGCGTATTTGCCCAGCACTGTGCGGACAAAAAGCGTCACATGACCGATTCTCACGCCGTCATTGCGCATCAGAGCCACACCGAATATCTTTTTGCCCAAGGTTTGTCCGTTTTTGAAAAGGAGCGGAACGAGGAATTCTAATAGGAGATAACCCGACAGTACGCCGAAACTGACGATGAGAATCGACAGCTGAATGACCATGCCATACGCATGAACGGCAGTTTCATCAGCGGCGAGCACGGCGTTCGCCTGTTCCACCAGCGCCCGCTGCGCGTCAGTCAGTGTGCTGTATGTCTGGGTCATGATGGACATGTCCAGCCCGCACGCGTCTGCGGCGGCCTGATAGCGCGCCATGAGCGTCTGGTACTGCGCGTCGAATCCCAGCAGGGCTGATAATCCCCACGCACAAAGAACGCAGGCAATCGCCAGCAGAATCACATCGAACAAAAAAGCCGAGATGCGCTTCCACACGTTTGCCCGTTGAAGGTCACAGGTCATAGGGACTAACCTCCCGCTGATTGAAAAAGTCTAAGCTGAGTTCCTTACTCTATTATACTGATATTTTGTAAAAAAGCCATAGGAAAAACAAAATTCTTCTGCAAATTCGTCTGATTCTCTAAAATTTCCTCCGAAAACAGCACAGAAACAGCATTTGCGAAAGCATCTGTGTGCCGTTTATACGATTTCCGGAGGGCACAGGCGAGGCGGATAATAGATATGAAGCACCATTTTCTGATTTCTTGCGGCATACCCCGTTGACAATTGCGGGAAATGGGCGTAAGATAAAAGGCGTGGCTTTCGGGCAAGCAGCCCGCGAACGCCGGAAAGGAGTGTCTGACCGCATGGACGGTGATCCGTATAGTACCCCTGAGCCCATCGGCAGCGCTCTGACGGCTGACTGATGCCGACCGCGCTGCCTTCCTTCGGAAATGTTGAAAGGACGCAGCACTAACATGAGAAGAATCTTCAAGACCATCGAGGATCATCTGACCGAATGCACGACGCTGGAAAAGGGCGTATGGGTGCATCTGCAAAGCCCGACGAAGGAGGAAGTGGATGGTCTGACCACCCGCTTCAACCTTGATCCGACCTTTCTGCCCGCCGCGCTGGACGAAGAGGAATCCGCCCGCATTGACTACGACTCGGATAAGCAGCAGACGCTGATTATCGTGGATATTCCGTATGTTGATACTGAGGGCACGGGCTATGTGTACAGCACAATCCCGCTGGGCATCGTGCTGTGCGACGAGGTGATTATCACCGTCTGCACGCGCGATACGCCCATCATCAACGACTTTACTGAGGAGCGCATTCGCAATTTCTGGACGTTCAAGCGTACCCGCTTCATCCTGCAAATTCTCCAGCGCAATGCCGGCCGATTCCTGTCCTACCTGAAGCAGATTGATAAAACCAGTCAGCACATTCAGGAAAAGCTGGAGCATACCAGCCGCAATCAGGAATTGCTGCAAATGATGAAGCTGGAGAAGTCGCTGGTTTACTTCAACACGTCGCTCAAAGGCAACGCGCTGGTCATGGAGCGCCTGATGCGCCAGGATATCCTCAAGCGCTATCCGGAGGACACCGACCTGCTGGAGGATGTTATCATCGAAAATAAGCAGGCAATGGAAATGTGCTCGATTTACCGCGACATTATGAGCAACACCACTGACGCGTTCGCTTCCATCATCAACAACAACCTGAACATCACCATGAAGGTGCTGACCGCGCTGACCGTCCTTTTTGCTGTGCCGACGCTGGTTATGACGATTTGGGGCATCAACGTCCCCGTACCGTTTGAGAGGCAGGCGTGGGGATTTGCGGCAGTCTGCGGCATCTCCATCATCCTGACGCTGTTCGCCTTCGTTATTATGCGCCGAAAGAACATGTTCTAATACTATTTCCAGATTCACCTGCGCCATCTGCTTGCGCCTTTTCCCTTCTGGCGTCCGCTCATTCCACTTAGCGTAGCGCTGCTACGCTGCGTTTCATTCACGTTAGCCAGAATGAAAAATTCGCGGCGCATCTTGGCGCATTCTTATCTGGAAATAGTATAACGCATCCGCATCATCCGCAGCATCAAAAAACGCCGCTGTCCGTTGCAGACAGGGGCGTTTTCGATTTGCAAAAATCAGGCGGCGGGCTTTTCGTCCTTCCGTGCCAGCAGCCACGCGGCGGCGAAGCCCAAGATGAACGTCAGCACGCTGACAATCACCTGCACGAGGTTGAAGCCGGGAAGCGACAGCCCCATCAGGATGGCAAACGGCGATGCGACAACAAGCCCAAGAATCGCGCCGTAGGTGATGCACTTCCACTTCGCAAGCAGAATCTCAATCAGCTTCGCAATGGCGAAAATGCCGATCACCACGCCGATGCCAAACGGCAGCAGAATGCCCACGTTGTAGAGAATCGCGCCGCCATCGAGCGCCACCAGCGCATTGATAAGGTTCTTAATCGCGCCGATGACGGGGTAGTAGTAGCCCATCAGCATCAGCATCATTGAGCCGGACACACCGGGGATGACCATCGTCGCGGACGCAATGCAGCCCATCAGCGTAAGCTTCAGGACTTCCAGAACGCTCAGAGAGATGACCGCACCGGTATCCTGCGTTTCTTTCAGCGTTGCCATGAAGATAACGAGCGCGAAGAAGAGCACGAACAGAATGCCGCCAAGGATACTGTCGCGCTTTTTGCTGCCCTTGACCTGCTTGAAAATGGCGGGCAGACCGCCCAGAATCAGTCCGATGAAGAGCGTATTCGTTGGCAGCGAGGCAAATTCATCCATCAGCGCCCATGTGATGACGTTGGAGAGAATCGCCAGCGCGGCAATCATGCCGACAACAAACGGCAGCAGCGTCATGAGGGACTTCTTGAACTGCTTAAAGAGGTGGGTGATGCAGTAAATCAGCGTATCGTAGATGCCCATGGAAACCATCATTGTGCCGCCGGATACGCCGGGAATGATGTTGGCAAGCCCAATCACCATGCCTTTGAGGATGTCAATGAAGAATTTCATGCCTTTCACTCCTTAATATATTGGAAAGGATTTTCCGAAAACCATCATACCATGATTTGCCGCTCATGACAACCCTGCAAGCGAAATTTTACGTTTGCAATTTTTTCGTGCTGGGCAACTTTTTCCGAGAACACGTTGACAAGCTGTCGAAACGTGCTATGATGAAATTGGTTTCTGTCAAAATAGCAATGGAGTGAATAGACCAAATGGCAAATCAGTCGCACGCGGCAAACATGACACAGGGCAGCATCTGGAAACTGATGGTTCGTTTTGCGATTCCCATCTTTCTGGGCAACCTGTTTCAGCAGTTCTACAATGTAGCGGATACGTTTATCGTGGGCAATGTGCTGGGCACGGAGGCTATGGCGGCAGTTGGCTCGTCCGGCAACCTGATTTTTATGCTCATCGGCTTCTTTCAGGGTGTTTTCGTTGGCGCAGGCGTTGTCGTCAGCAGATTCTGGGGCGCAAAGGATCATGAGAATGTTTCGATTGCGGTGCATACGTCTGTTGCGTTTGCAATCGTCGCAGGTCTCGTGCTGACACTCGTTGGGGTTCTGCTGACACCGACAATTCTGGACTGGATGCACACGCCGGCGGACGTGCTGCCGAATTCGATTGAGTATTTCCGCGTGTACTTTGGCGGCGTGATTTTTGCTGTTCTGTATAATGCGG
>ENA-OPSJ01002753-OPSJ01002753.1-human-gut-metagenome-genome-assembly--contig:-NODE-2753-length-10828-cov-3.596027_pt1 | contig 10828 bp, 10 predicted proteins | sample MGYA00241801_ERZ501893 | MGnify/ENA primary metagenome ERZ501893 (study PRJEB25962, sample SAMEA2042219) | human gut metagenome | biome: human gut; feature: human-associated habitat; material: faeces...
CCTTGTAACTCCTTCTACCTCCCTCTAACTCCATTGTACAAAAACTATTGTCTTAGGAGTTAAGGAGTTATGGGGAGTTTAGGAGTTAAGCCAATAGTTTTGGAAGCACGGGAACCCTGTGGGCATGGGGAAAGTGTTGCAGGAAGAGAGAGAGGCAATGCCATTGTCCTCTAACTCCTTGTAACTCCTTCTACCTCCCTCTAACTCCATTGTACAAAAACTATTGTCTTAACTCCTAAACTCCCCCTAGCTCCTTGACTCCTAAAAAGCCCTGGATTTATCTGGTGAGCCTCGATTTGTTGTCTGGATGTGTCATTACATCCAGTCGGCGAGGTTGGCCGAGGCTTCCACCTTGGTCTCGATGTCGTCGGGCAGGGCAGGGAAGAAGTCGATGCCAGTGATGCGTTCCACCTCGTCGACGCTGTTGACGTAGTCACCTTTGGGACGGTTGCCGGGCTGGTTCTTGTAGATGAAGCCTATGGCCTTGGGCGCGCCCTCGGTGCACAGCACAACCTTGAAGAAGGCTTCGGGCACCACCACCTTGTTCTTTCCTATTGTCTTGTGGTGGCCTTTGTAAAGTATTGGGCCGCTGACAATGTAAACGGAGCCAAGCTCGTCGGCCCATCGGCGGCACTGCTGCTCAATCTCGTTCCAGTCGCCGGCGTTGAGCCCGTGGCTCTGCGGGCAGATGTTGGTGAAGAGGAACGACTCGCGCTGTGCAGCCTCGCTCCATTTGTTGTCGGCAGAGGGGCACATGTGGCCGCGGTCGTAGCCCGAGCGGTAGTAGTCGTTGTCTGTGGCGCGGGGCTCGTTCACCTCTTCGTCTTCGGCAAAGTCGATGCCGCCGCGCTTGTATGGGCCGGATGTGTGGTTGGCGGTGAGGTGCCACGCCACCCAGTTGGGCAGCTTGGTGTCGCTGTTGTACGACGCCGTGTAGGCCGTTCGGTGCAATATCTGCTCCTTGCGGTCGGTGAGCGGTGCCGGCACCTCGATGCCTGCCGCGGCTTCCACGGCATCCGCAGTGTCGTCGGGTTGGTTCTCTGCCACGAGCTTGTCGATGGCTTTTTCGGCGTAGTCGGCCAGCGCCGTCTTCACCTCGTCGCCAACGGCCTCCTTAATCTTGTCGGTATTGACGTTGCATGCTGCCGATGCGGCGGCCAAAATGGTGGCGGCCAACAGGGCGTGGATGGTTTTTTGTTTCATCTTTTGTTGTTATTTGAGAGTCTTAATGCAGCCCTGCTGTCAGGCCGGGGCTGTCCTGCCATCGTGGCGCGGCGCTGCCGTCCGTAGTTGGGCGCAGATGCAAAGTTACGCAAAAAAAGCGTGCCGCCAAGCTGGCAGCGTGCCAAAAGCGGCGGCAAACCACAAAAAAGAGGAGGAAAGGCTGCCTTGCGGCTGTCTTTCCTCCTCTCTATTGCAAAACCGGCTTGACTCGCCTTTCTGGCTTATGCCGGTATGTTCACTCTTCCGTAGTTGTACATTCTGAGCATGTTGTCGCAGTACTTGTTGAACACTTTGCTCGTCGTAATCTTTTTAATCATCCTTTTCATAATTCGTTACCCTTTCTTTTACTTTTTGTTATACAATCTTTTTGTGTCTCATCGGTTGGATGTAGCTTCACATCCGTTATCCTGAATCTTCGTGTTTTGACAGTGCAAAGATAGTACCTTTTGTTTGTGTGCGTACACATAAGGGGCGTTTTTTTGCGTTGCTCCCCATGATTGTTGACGTAGGTCAAAGGTTTGACGTAGGTCAATCCTTGCGTCTGACATTGCGCAGACGCCCGTATACGTCAAACGATCGGCTGTCGGCAAGGCGCAGGGTGAGCATTAGCGAAAGCATTGATGCTGAGAACGTTATGGCGGTTATCATCATCTGGTATTTGATGGCTATGCCCGGTGCCGAGCCCCCCAGTATCTGTCCGATCATGGTTCCTGGCAGAGAAACTATGCCAAGGACTGCCATATTGGCAATGCATGGCGCAAACGATTTTTCGACAGCCTGTCGCGCAAAAGGCGTGATGGCCTCGAGGTGGGTGGCGCCATTGCCAAGCAAATAGTAATAAAGATGGTGCTCGCGCTGCAGCCCGTCGTAATAAGTGTTGAGGGCAATGACGTTTACGCTGAGCATGTTGCCCATGAGTATGCCCATGATGGGCACGAAGTAGCGGGCGTCGAAAGGATGGTCGAGCCTGAGCACGAGCACAAGGAAATACAGTCCCACCACTACGGCCGTGGCCAGCAGGCCCGAGAACAGCGGCAGGGCTATGGTGCGCAGGCGCAGGCGGGTGCGTCTGGCTGCCGTAAACGTGGCCACGAGCACCATGATAAGCACCCACGCGAAGTTGACCAGCGGACTGTTCCACTCAAAGAGGTAGCGCAGGTATAGGCCAATGAGAAACAGTTGGACGACCATGCGCACCGTGGCTATGACGGTAGACTGTATGAGCCTTGCGCCCAAGCGGTGGAAGAAATATACGGGCAGGGCCATGAGCAGCAGGCCTACGGCCATGCTGAGGTATGAAATGTCGGTTGTTTCCATGTCGGTTTTGTTTGTCTTTTATGTCTGTTTGTTCTTTGTAGTCAATGGGGGATTGGCTGCTTTTGGTTGGCAGGAGTGGCAGCCGATGTGGGCGAAGGGCATCGGCAGCACGCCGTGGCTGGCTATGCGCCACGGCATCAACCCACAGCCGATGAGCCTAAAGCGGCGCTGCAGGGCTGCTGTCATGGCAATGTGGCGCTTACGGATATGCATTTGTCGCAACCCTGGGCAAAGTCGGCGTCGTGGCTGACGGCCACGATGGAGCAGCCGCGGGCGGCGAGCGTCTTCAGATAGTCGAGCACAAGGGCCGAGGTGTGGGCGTCGAGGGCCGACGTAGGCTCGTCGACAAGCAATATCGACTTGCCTAAAAGACCGCTTGCCGACAGCACGGCGCGCTGCCGCTCGCCACCGCTGAGCTCGGCCACCTTTTTGTCGTAGAGTGCCGGTGGCAGCTCCAGTTTGCGCCATTCGGCCATGAGCAAGTCTTTTGAGAAAGCCTTGCCGCGGTTTACCTTCAGCGTGAAGGGCAGGCGCATCATGTCGCTCACCCACTCAGAGGGCAAGGTGAGTTCTTGAGGTATATATGATATGTGCTTGCGGAACTCCTCGGCCGACGACGGCGTAAGCAGTTCGCCGTCTATGCTGATGTGCCCTTCGTCGAGCGGATGGAAGCCAAGGATGGCTCGCAAAAGCGTAGTCTTGCCGCTGCCGGAGCTTCCCGTCAGGCAAACGGTCTGCCCGTCGGGCACTGTAAACGATAGACCGGCAAAGAGTTGCCTGCCTCCGATGGTTATGGATGCGTTTTTGATCTCAAGCATTGTTGGGTTCTGTTTTTGCTGTTTGTCGGACGCGCTTTGCTGTCGGCGTGGCCAGAGCAGGCGTTTGTCCGGTTATGTTCTGTCGTATGCAAAGGTACTGAAAAATAATCAATGGATGGCATGTAGTGTTCCGTTTTTGCAAAAGCGAAGCTGGTTGCCGGCATTGACGTAGGCGCAACGGGTTTTCCGACAATGGATTGTTGGGCTGACACAAAAGGGTGGCGCTAATTCTGCTTGGAGATTCTGGGCGCAATCCGCCTTTCACGAACGCCATTGTTGCAGGTGTGTTACAGGTACACTTTATAAATGATTGTATTACAGCAGTTTAGTGCTTGGGCGTGTTTTATATATTCCGGATTCATTCTTTGGCTGCAATTTCAGGTGTAGTCATGGGGCATTATTCCTCGATTGTTACACGGTTTTTGAGCCGGAAAACATCTGAGGTTGGCCCCTTGCAGAACTTTCGGTGGGCATGGCTGTGGTATGGCACGTGGCGACTGCTTAAATGCTTGGGCTGCATTGCTGGCATCGGTGTGGCTCAGCCATGCTTCTGTTGCGTTGTCATTGCGTTGCAGCATGGCCGGTGGTGCTGTTGCTTTACGGCCGGATGGGGTGGCGGTGGCGAGCCCGTAGGATGGCAAGGCATGGCATGGCACTGTGGGATTGCTATGATATTATGTCATAAATTTTTAAAATCAGGAATGTCATTAAGGAATAAGTATTTTTTACCTTCATAGTCCATCTTGCAGCAATAGTGCTGAAGGCCGTTGCTCATCACCAGGTAGTCTACCTTGAGCAGCATGTTGTAAGCTGCTATCTGGTTGAATACGTCCTGCGTGATGCTCACCGTGGGTGCTTTGTATTCCATTATCATCCGTGGATGCAGAGCTGTATCATAAAGCACGCTATCGCACCTGAGCTTTTTTGCACCCACCGATAGCTCCACTTCGTTGGCCATGTAAGCAAGCGGATAGCCTTTGTGCTCGCATAGAAAATGCACGAAGTGTTGGCGGACCCATTCCTCAGGGGTCAATGCCACGTATTTTCTGCGGAGTACGTCGTAGACTTGTTGCTTGCCGGCGGTGGGCTTGAGTATTATCTTGAATGGTGGCAGATTGAGCTTATACATTATATATATATGTGTGATGTAGTTAGAATAAAATCATATTCGCATTTCGGTTAACCGATATTTTGCTGTATCTTTGCATACCGCAATCTTTCGCTGATGCCATTGGCATACTCGGATTGAGCATGAGGAGTATGGCGGGCCTTATGCGATAGGATTTGCAAAATTAATAAATAATGCAATAAATAAAGAATGGCTGACAACAAAAACGTGACATACGACAGCATTGTGAGGGACTTGCGCGCCAGGAAGTTTGCACCTGTGTATTATCTGATGGGCGATGAACCTTATTATATAGACAAGATAACAGACTATATCGCTGATAACGTATTGCCCGCTGAAGAACGCGACTTCAACCAGACGGTGCTTTTCGGGTCTGATGTTTCGGCTGCCCAAATCGTGGACGTGGCCAGAAGCTATCCTATGATGTCTGATTTGAAAGTGGTCATTGTGAAGGAAGCCCAAAACCTGCGCAATACTGAAGCACTGGAGTTTTATATGCAAAAACCACAAAAGTCGACTATACTTGTGATGTGCCATAAGAACGGAACAATTGACCGGCGGAAGAAGTTGGCTGCCTTGGTCGAGAATGTTGGGGTGCTTTTTGAAAGCAAAAAACTGCGTGAACGAGAACTGCCCACATTCATCGAAAAATATCTCAAGGGCAAGGGGGCAAGCATAGACCCCAAATCGCAACAGATAATTGCCGACTCGGTTGGGGCCGACCTCAACAGGTTGGTGGGCGAACTTGATAAATTGCTCATTGCTTTGCCCGAAGAAGACCGTAGGGTAACGCCGCTAATCGTTGAGCAGCAGATAGGGGTGAGCAAAGATTTTAACGCCTTTGAACTTCGTGATGCCGTGGTGAACAAGAATGTGTTCAAGGCAAATCAGATAGTGAAATATTTTGACGAAAACCCTAAGGCCGGCAATATCTATAGCTTTCTCCCAATGCTCTTCAATTACTTCCAGAATCTGTTGATTGCTTATTATTGCCCGCAGAAAGGCAATCCAGAGGCCCTCGCAAAGTGGTTGGAGCTGCGCTCACAATGGGCGGCAAAAGATTACATGACCGGAATGAGAAATTTCAAGGGAGTGAAAGTCTTGCAGATAATTTCTAAAATTAGAGAGATAGACGCCAAAAGTAAGGGGCTTGACAACCCAAATACACCGCAGGGAGAGCTCATGAAAGAGTTAATTTTCTTTATATTGCACTGAAAATAGCGGGTATTTTGCCACTTTTTCATCTAGAATAAGCGTTCCACAGGGACGCTTTTTTAGGCTCCAAATATCGGGATTTCAGCGATTTACGTGGTAATTACCCCCTCTGAAAATCGCGTATTTTGGATTTTCCGACCGCTTGCTCGGAATTTTTCAAAAACAACAGAATCTTGTTTCTATGACTGATATAAATTTAGTGTTAACATAGTTTTGCGTTCGCTTTTGTGAATTATGTAAATGTAAAGACGTATGCAATGTCGGTTTTGTAAACCAAAATTTAGTTGATTACACTAAAACAATGCGCAATTTACAAATAAACTGTGTTACATTCGTAAATCAAAACAACGAGGTTTGAAATACTAAATCATATAAATACACGACAATAATATCACTATAATAACTTGAAAACCATGATTTTATAGCTAAAATTTAATCTATTTTATAAGGTTTTTGCTCAAATTGGCGATGTTTACCCTTATATTCTGTGTTTTGGCATGTATCTTTTGTGTAAATATCTCTTTTAAAGCCAGTTGATTGATATAATTGCCTTAATAAAAGGTTTTGGCACAATTCAAATACTGCGATTTAGGTTTGTTGTTGTAAATCACTAATAGGGTCGCTTTATGTGTTTGATGTTCTAGAGTTAGAAATGTAAACACTAAATTTAAAACATAAAAATCTTAGTTTATGAGTTGCATAATCCGATAAAATGTTTTACCTTTGTAAACGCAACAGAAAACGGGGTTTTACCCCTTAATAATGCGTATAAACTGGTATGAAAGATAGGATAAAGCAGATAATGGAATCCAAACACATGACCCAGCAAGTGTTTGCCCAGTTCATAGATATGTCTCCGGCATCGTTGAGTAGCATATTCAATGGCCGTACAAAACCTACGTTAAATATCGTGGAAGCCATCAAAAGGAAAATTCCTGACATCAATACAAACTGGCTTTTGTTTGGTATCGGCGACATGTACGAGCACCTGTCTGATGACAGGGGAACTGATGACACAGGTGAACGCCCTTCATCTGAAGCACTGGCCTTGGATTTTGGGGATAGTGATTTTCATTCCCCTACCCAACAGTCGGAGCACGACAGAAATCTATTCTCAGGGCAGCAACATAACAATGGTGTGCAGAATACACGCCCGGAGATAATCAGAGAGGAGGTAAAATATATTGACAAGCCACAAAGGAAGGTAGTTGAGATACGCGTATATTATGATGATTTGACCTACGAGACTTTTGTGCCGGCAAAAAAGTAAGCCTTGTTTGTAGTTCCTTCTGTTTGTAGCTCTATTGGTATGGTTATGCCATGTCGTGGGTGATGATGGTTTTTCATTTTGTGATATGGTAATCTTGCTGATACTTTAGGGGCAAAACTTCTTTAATACGACGATTCTTAAGCTGATGGGCAGGCTACTTGATTCAGGGTATTATTGTTTCGACATCAAGCTGCCGGCTAAGGTACGAGGGGAGCGGGGATGTGGTAATTTCCACTGTTTATGGAATAGTGTGAACGATAGTTGTACTTTTTTGATATTCGCATCTTGCTTTAGTAATTTGTTGATCTGTTGAATTCGGAATGTTGGCATGGTTTTTCAATCATCAAATATTCGCTATATGATAATACAGGTTAGCGAGTATTTGTGTCATACGGAGATAAGACGTGGTAGCAGTTTTGCAAACTTTATGGATGATGATTGTCGCCGACGTGCTTACAAGGTACATTACCGAAACGCCAGGTTGACCGTTACATACAGTTGCCACCTTTGTGTTTGTTATCGTTGTTCTTCTTTTCATTTTCCTATTCTATGTGCTTTTATATTTGTTAAATACAGATTAGTTAAGATATGCATGCCATTTCGTAGCGTTAAACTTTCGTGAACATGTTTCTGTTAATGGAAAACGAAGTTGCAAACAGCGACATTCCAACTATATTTCCAATAACAGCCATGGACACTTACAATGTGAGTGCATCGCATGCGAGTGAACCCTTCTGTTTGCTTTTCATTTTCAAGATTTTGTCATTCGAATATGTTGGTTGAACTGAGCCTTTGTTTTTGCGTATAAACCGAGGTTAGTGTCTATGAGTCCAACAACATTTCGCCGAATGGCGGGTTTGTGTTATGATGCTCATGTGGTTGACTAAAGTGTTTGGATTAGGTGGTTGTTATGGGGATTATATTGCCACAGGCTAAAAAGGCAATTAAATTTGCAGTCATATTACCACCTTAATTATTCAATATTTGTAATTAAAATATCAAATATGATTGTATATTTGTATTGAAGATATGTCATTATATTTTCTTTAAGGTTCTATATCTGAATGTGCAATAATGGTGGTTTGCAATTTATGAAGGCTTTTGCTACTAATCATTAATATTGCATAACGTCTTTCACTTATTTTTGAAAGGATGTGTTATGCATCCTTGAGATAAGTTCACTTATTATCCGTATAAGATGCAATTAAGAGGAAATAATTTCATGTTGGTATAAATATATGGCTAATGTTGGAATTCTGTTTTTGTATGCAAGTCATTTGTTTTGTTTATAACTAAACTAAATCCAAAAGGCGATATATTTCAAAATATACAAATATTTTCTTGCATATTAAATAATATAATCATATTTTTATATGCAATTTGAATATTGCGTTGTGAGAATGAACAGATATACATCTATTATTGTGCAAACCGAGAGCAATGTCAAGTTTGCTTGCATATTGCCGCTGCGCAACCGGAAATCACGGCTCGATGCATAGATCTCTCGGAGGGAGACCTTGTTGCCAAGTTCTTGCAAGATGCAAGTTCTGGGGTGCAAACCAATTCGCAAACACACCATATCTGTCAACATTAGAAACGCAAATGGCAGAGGTGTACCTTTTAATGCATTTACTCATTGTGGCTTTGAAAATACAATAGGCGTTATTAAAGGAACATCTCATCATTTATCTCCCATTAATGCCTATAGTTTTTTTATAGGCATCTCCATATTAAGATTATATAAATATTTCTATGATGAATATGGTGAAAGCTATGGTAGGGCCTTTTTTCGATAATAGGAAAGCTGATATTGAGAACAATGTTGAAAAAGATGCATACTTAGAATCGAAGGTTTTAAATAGGATTTTAATAGAATGTGAAAGTTTGATATTAAGAGTGGATGTCAATAACTTGTTGAAAGAGATGGTAGCATATGTTGATACCCATAGATTAAACCGTGAAGAGGCCCCATTGTCCTACTCCGCATGACTGTAGTAAAAATGAACATTATGACTATTACAAAGACCATTTTGGATGTTCAACCTGCATCACCAAATTTGATAATGATACTGAACTATCTTACTGAGGGAACAAACCGTGAGAAGGTTGTCAACGGTCACCGATACCTTTACGATGCCAAAGTTTCGGGTAATCGAGTGCAAAGCCAAGATTGCTTATGCTTTTCCGAGGCGTGGCCGACAATCATCTATGATAACTCTGAGTTCTTCGGGGGCGTGACCAACACCGCCAAGTTCTCCCTCTATGTCAGCCCCTACCTTGTAGCAAGCCAGGGTGGCAAGTACACCAAGCACATCTACATCGGAAGCCAGCGTATCGTCAGAAAGCTTGGCGACCTTGCCAGCTATGGTGCCGACCCAAGACGCATCCCATACGCAGGAACAGAGGCAGACGGTGTCAGTGTGGACTATCAGACGAAGTACAACCGCCAGCAACAAGCCATTAAGGATAACTATGCCGACTTCGGTGTGCCTTACAATGGTGAGGACAACAACGACTATGTGAACGGTGAAAGCTTCTGCTGCAATGATGGCACACCAACCGTGGCACGCGCCAAGGCTGCACGCTCCATCGAAGGCAACTTCAAGCCCAACGATGACTACGAGAAGTTGCAGTTCTACTACCATCCCGACCACTTGGGTAGCTCCGGCTACATCACCAACCTTGACGGTGAGGTGGTGCAGCACATCGAGTATGTGCCTTTCGGAGAAGTATTCATTGAGGAGCGCAACAATACGTGGAACACGCCTTACCTCTTCAATGCCAAGGAGTATGATGAGGAGACTGGTATGTACTACTATGGTGCGAGATACTATGAGCCAAGGATAAGTTTGTGGATGAGTACGGATCCAAAAGAAGAAACTTGTCCTGATATTAGTTCGTATACATATTGTCATAATAGCCCTATCAATCTATTAGATATTGATGGCATGGATGATTACAAAATTAATCAAATTGGGCAAATAACATTTTGGAGACGTACTAATGCCAAAAGTACACATAGAATATTTGCAGGAAAAGACAACATTACGTTTGGTAAACAATTTGTTTCCCAGCTGGTTGAAAAACAATCGGCAAATGGAACAACAGCAAAAACGAGCAACTCAGATGATGCATTTGAGTTCTTTAAATTTGCTGCAAACCACACAAAGGTTGAATGGAGTTTGATTGGTCTACAGAAAAATAATAGTGTAGAGTTTAAATTACATTCGGATTTTAATACCTCGAGCGTATCACTAGACACAAAAGATTATAAAGATCAAGTGTTCCAATTGCACAATCACCCAAGGGGGAGTAACCCTAACAATACAAAAGCCTCTGGAGATTATGATGCTTATAAGCAGACAAAACCCAATCAGGCAGTACAAAGTTATAATGCAGAAGGCGACTTGTGGACATTAAATAATGTGTACAATGCGTATAAACAAAACCATCCAAAGGCTATGCTAAGCGAATATCCTAAAGCTTATATTTATTATTCTGGTGACAACAAACAACAACCCCAATTATATCAGTATGATTTAGGTCGCTCAAGATTTAGAGTTATCTATAAACCAAGTTATCAACAGATAAAGAATAGAGTAAACAAATGAAGGGCGTCATATTAATTTTGTGTATATGTCTATTGATGATTAAATGTACTGTTAAGGAAGGACCTTTTAGTCCTTCCTTAACGTGAATTCGTCGAACTCACGTTCCTTAATCAGAGTCGTGGATGAAATTACAAATATGAATCCAAACAATAAGGTTGTTCAAGTTATAGCATCTGAGTTAAATGGGCATAACATTCTATATTTAACGTGAGTTCGATGAATTATAACTATTTGTAAATTTGGT
>ENA-OPSJ01002757-OPSJ01002757.1-human-gut-metagenome-genome-assembly--contig:-NODE-2757-length-10809-cov-2.203366_pt1 | contig 10809 bp, 6 predicted proteins | sample MGYA00241801_ERZ501893 | MGnify/ENA primary metagenome ERZ501893 (study PRJEB25962, sample SAMEA2042219) | human gut metagenome | biome: human gut; feature: human-associated habitat; material: faeces...
CGCCTGTATAATCGGCGGTGTTGTCGTAGCCCGCAAAAATAAAAACTAAACCCCGCGAATAATGGAACTTACAATCCTCTGGTATCTGATTCCGAGCCTGTTGATGTTCTGCTGCGGCGTTTATGGCTTCATCACCCGCAAGAATATGATCGCGATGCTCATCTCCCTGGAGCTGATGCTCAACGCGGTCGACATCAACTTCGTTGTCTTCAACCGCTTCCTCTTCCCCGGTGAGCTTGAAGGCATGTTCTTCACCCTGTTCGCCATCGCCCTGGCCGCTGCCGAGACCGCGTTGGCAATCGCCATCATCATCAATGTCTTCCGCGTCTCGGAGAAGATTGATGTCGACGATGTAACTAAAATGAAATTCTAAGCACCGATATGGAACCCGTAATACCTATCATTATCCTGGCTTTGCCCCTGACGATGTTCCTGGTGCTGGGACTTTTCGGCCACAAGATGGCTCACCGCACCGCAGGCATCCTCGGCACTCTCGGCATGGGAGTGACAATGGTGCTGGCCTACATCACCGCTTTCACTTACTTCTTCTCAGGCTCCTCCGAGTTCATCAGCCAGGAGGGTGTCCGCCTGCAGAGTGTCATCTTCAACTGGGACTGGCTGGCCTTCACCGAATCCCTCGTGATTCGCCTTGGCTTCCTGCTTGACCCGATTTCCGCACTGTTGCTGGTTGTAATCACGACCATCTCATTCATGGTCCACCTTTACAGCAACGGTTACATGCGCGATCATCACGGCGTGTGGGAGACAGGTTTCCAGCGTTTCTACGCCTTCCTGTCGCTCTTCAGCTTCTCGATGTTAGGACTGGTTGTGGCTACCAACATCTTCCAGATGTATATCTTCTGGGAGCTTGTGGGTGCTTCATCCTACCTGCTGATTGGATTCTATTACACCAAGCCCTCGGCTGTGTCCGCATCCAAGAAGGCATTCATCGTCACCCGTTTCGCCGACCTGGGCTTCCTGATCGGTATCCTGGTGCTGAGCTTCTACACCGGAACATTCGACTTCACCAACTTCACCTCTGTCGGTGTCGATGGGATGACCAATGTATATCAGGTCGACCTGACCACCGCCGAAGGTGTGCGCAACTGGATTGCGACTTCCCCCGCTCCCGTGTTCATGGGTGGCTCGGTGCTGACCTGGGCCCTTGTCCTCATCTTTATGGGCGGTATGGGTAAGTCGGCGATGATGCCGCTCCATATCTGGCTCCCCGACGCGATGGAAGGCCCGACGCCTGTTTCGGCCCTGATCCATGCCGCAACGATGGTTGTTGCCGGTGTGTATCTCGTTGCAAGCCTGTTCCCGCTGTTTGTTGAGTTCGCCCCTGAGGCCCTCCACTGGATAGCTTACATAGCCGCCTTCACGGCCTTCTATGCAGCAGCCGTGGCATGTTGCCAGAGCGACATCAAGCGCGTGCTGGCATTCTCTACGATATCCCAGATAGGCTTCATGCTCGTTGCCCTTGGCGTATGCCTGCCCGGTGAGACCGGTGGTGTAGACAATACGGTAGAGTATGCCGATGTCAACGGTCTCGGTTACATGGCCGGCATGTACCACCTGTTCACCCATGCCATGTTCAAGGCCTGCCTGTTCCTCGGTGCCGGATGCATCATCCACGCCGTGCATTCGAATGAGAAGATGTACATGGGAGGCCTGCGCAAGTACATGCCCATCACCCATGTCACCTTCCTGATATCGTGCCTTGCAATAGCCGGCATACCGTTCTTCTCAGGTTTCTGCTCCAAGGACGAGATACTCGTGGCGTGCTACAACTTCAGCCCCGTGATGGGAGTCATCATGAGCGCGATAGCCACCATGACCGCGTTCTACATGTTCCGTCTCTACTATGTCATCTTCTGGGGCAAGAGCTACTATGAGACCCACAAGGCAGAAGGTGCCCACCAGCCCCACGAGGCGCCCCTCACCATGACCGTGCCCCTGATAGTGCTGTCAGCCATTACGATGCTTGTCGGCATTTTCGGCACACTCCATGTGTTTGAGTTCGGCGAGTTTGTGTCTGCCAACGGCATCGGTTTCGGTACACACATCAACTGGGCCATAGCAGGCACGAGCACCGTGCTCGCCATACTCGGCATCTGCCTTGCCACCTATATGTACAAGGGCGAGGAGACACCGGTTGCCGACATGCTTGCCCGCCGTTTCCCGAAACTGCACCAGGCAGCATACAGGCGCTTCTACCTCGACGAGGTTTGGATGTTTGTCACCCACAAGATTATCTTCCGTTGCATATCCACCCCTATAGCATGGTTTGACCGTCACGTCATCGACGGCACCTTCAACTTCATGGCTTGGGGCGCAAATGCAGCCGGCGAGACTATCCGTCCGTGGCAGAGCGGCGACGTACGCCAGTATGCCGTGTGGTTCATCACCGGTACAGTCGCTTTAACATTAGTATTACTTTGCATATAATGACAGATATAAAATGAGTATATTAAGTCTATTCGTAGTAATCCCCGTGCTTATGTTGCTGGGCTTGTGGATAGCCCGCAACCTCAACCAAGTGCGTGGCGTGATGGTGGCCGGCTCTTCATGCTTGCTGGCTCTGTCGGTGTGGCTTACCGTGGCTTTCATCCAGGCTCGCCAATCGGGAAACACAGACCCCATGCTGTTCACATACAGTGTTGCATGGTTCAAGCCCCTCAACATAGCCTATGCAGTGGGAGTTGACGGCATTTCTGTCGTGATGCTGCTGCTTTCGAGCATAATTGTATTCACAGGCACATTCGCGTCGTGGCAGTTGAAGCCCCTGACCAAGGAGTATTTCCTTTGGTTCACGCTTCTGTCAACCGGTGTGTTCGGCTTCTTCATCTGCATAGACATGTTCACCATGTTCATGTTCTACGAGGTAGCCCTCATCCCGATGTACCTTCTCATCGGTGTATGGGGCAGCGGCAACAAGGAGTATGCCGCCATGAAGCTTACGCTGATGCTCATGGGAGGTTCGGCCCTGCTCATTCTCGGTATCCTCGGAATATACTTCTTCAACGGTGCTACCACCATGAACGTGATGGAGATTGCCGCCAACAACCACATACCTGCCGACATACAGAACGTGTTCTTCCCGTTCATATTCATCGGTTTCGGTGTGCTTGGCGCCCTGTTCCCGTTCCACACGTGGAGCCCCGACGGCCATGCCTCGGCACCTACAGCAGTGTCGATGCTCCATGCCGGCGTGCTCATGAAGCTCGGAGGCTACGGTTGCTTCCGCGTGGCCATGTTCCTCCTGCCCAGCGCAGCCCAGGAACTGTCGTGGATATTCCTCATCCTGACCACCATATCCGTGGTTTACGGAGCATTCTCGGCCTGCGTGCAGACCGACCTCAAGTACATCAACGCCTATTCGTCGGTGTCTCACTGCGGCCTGGTGCTCTTCGCCCTGCTCATGATGACCAAGACGGCATGTACCGGTGCCATACTCCAGATGCTCTCGCACGGTTTGATGACAGCATTGTTCTTCGCCCTCATCGGCATGATTTACGGCCGCACCCACACGCGCGACGTGCGCAAGCTCGGCGGACTGATGAAGATAATGCCTTTCCTCAGCGTGGGTTACGTCATAGCCGGTCTTGCCAACCTCGGCTTGCCGGGCTTCTCGGGCTTCGTTGCCGAGATGACCATCTTCGTGGGTTCGTTTGAAAACGGCGACACCTTCCACCGTGCAGCCACCATCATAGCATGTACTTCGATAGTGATAACGGCTGTCTACATCCTGCGTGTGGTTGGAAAGATACTCTATCAGAAAGTGGCCGACCCCCACTACCTCGAGCTCACCGACGCCACATGGGATGAGCGCGTGGCCGTTTGCTGCCTCATCTTCTGCGTAGCCGGCCTCGGCCTTGCCCCGCTGTGGGTCAGCAATGTCATCGGCGATGCCGTCGGCCCAATTCTCAACGTAATAAACTTCTAACAAAACCAGTAGGGAAAAATGGATTACAGTCAGTTTTTTAATATGATTCCGGAAGCCACGCTTGTGGCAATCCTGATAATTGTCTTTCTTGCCGACCTCATAATGAAGGGCGAGAAGAAGGTTTCCTCGTTGGCCCTGCTGATGAACGTGCTGCTCGTGGTGCAGACGGCAGTATGCCTGACGGCCGAGCCGTCGTCGGCATTTGGCGGCCTTTACGTCACCGGCGACGCAGTCAACGTGATGAAAGTGATACTCACCGCCGGTACTCTCATTGTATGCATCATGGCCCAGCCTTGGCTCGGCCGTGCCGACGTGAGCAACAAGGCTGGCGAGTTCTATGCCTTGGTGGCCTCAACGTTGCTCGGTATGTACATGATGATGTCGTCGGGACACTTCCTCATGTTCTTCCTCGGCCTCGAGATGGCTTCAGTGCCAATGGCATGCCTCGTGGCTTTCGACAAGTTCCGCCAGAACTCGGCCGAGGGTGCTGCCAAGTTTGTGCTCACCGCCACGTTCTCGAGCGGCGTCATGCTCTACGGCATATCGTTCATTTACGCCGCCGCAGGCACGCTCTATTTTGACGATGTGGCTGCCGTCATCGGCAACACACCGCTTGCCATCATGGGCTTGGTGTTCTTCTTCAGCGGCCTTGGGTTCAAGATTTCGCTCGTTCCGTTCCACTTCTGGACGGCAGACACCTACCAGGGCGCACCCACACCGGTGACGGGCTACCTCAGCGTAGTGTCGAAGGGAGCCGCCGCATTTGCCCTCATGGCCATACTCATGAAGGTGTTTGCGCCTATGATTGAGTACTGGGAATACCTGCTTTACATCGTCATAGTGCTCAGCATCACCATAGCCAACCTCTTTGCCATACGCCAGACAGAGCTCAAGCGATTCATGGCTTTCAGCTCCATCTCGCAGGCAGGCTACATAATGCTGGCCGTCATTGGCGGCTCGGCCATGGGAGTGGCTGCCCTGTCATACTACGTGCTTGTGTATGTTGTGGCCAACATGGCTGTCTTCACGGTAATCAACGTTGTAGAGACACGCGGCAACGGCACTACGAAGATGAACTGCTACGACGGTTTCTACCAGACCAACCCGAAGTTGGCCCTGCTCATGACGCTGGCTCTCTTCTCGCTGGCCGGAATACCTCCGTTTGCAGGTATGTTCAGCAAGTTCTTCGTGTTCATGGCAGCAGCCCAGCAAGGTTCGTTCTGGGCATACCTCGTGGTGTTTGTGGCATTGATCAACACCGTGGTCAGCCTTTACTACTACCTGCTCATCGTCAAGGCCATGTATATCAAGAACACCGACACGCCGCTGCCAACATTCAGCAGCGACTGCAACACCAAGCTGGCCCTTACGCTCTGCACGGCAGGCATTGTGGCCTTCGGTGTGTTCAGCTGTGTTTACGACTGGATTGCGGGTGCCGTTCTCTGAAACGTCACGCCCGTTGCAATATGGAAAGCCGGACATGTCATTGTCCGGCTTTTCTTATTTTGCAGACCGTTGTGCACATAGCCTGCCATCGGTATGGGCGGTCTTCAACTGCACATCGCATTTATGATGCAACAGCCTGAACTGCAGGCAGATGGCCGCCGTATGGCGCCACGGTCAGAAACGGCCTGTTCCATGCTGCCGTTTGGCCCGTTTTATCATGCCGTATGGGCCGTTTTGAAATTCAGTCTTGGCCGTTTTGTAAAAACGGCGGGCACGTTCTCACACCTGATGCAGGTTGACTACTTTAGGCGTGGCGCCACGATGTAACGCATTTTCGCATGATGGCGGTATATGGGAGCAGGCAGTTGGCACCGCTCTTCCGGCCGTCATGGCGTATGCACCAAGCCATTTGCAGCCACAGCGGCCGTCGGTCGGTTTCTCCGCTTGCGGTCTCAGATTCCGCTCCTTCAGCAATTGCACGCCGCCGATATATAACCATCAAACACCATACATACAATTGGGCAACACAGGTTTATTCAGGCTTTACCCGTTGGTGCCGCTGTGCGTTAGTCTTGCAGCAGGCATACTTGCAGGGCGGAGCATGGCTACAATGGTCGGAATGACCGTTTGGGCCGTGGCATTCGGCGTTGCCTTCACAGCCGCATTGTTGCTCGGGGGGCGTCCAAAGGCCCAGACCGCGGCCATACTGTTGTCGGTGTTGCTGTTGGGCTGTGCCATGGCGGCCTTGGCCGAGCGCCGTCAGAGTGTGAGCCTGCCACAAGGCGAGACAGCCTTCGAGGCCATTGTGGCCGATGAGCCCGTAGAGCGCGGCCGAACGCTGCGCTTCGACGCCATAGCATGCTCGGGGCCTTTGAAGGGGCATTGGGTGCGCCTGACACTGCTCAAAGACACGGCAGAGCGCAGGTATGCCACCCTTGGCGTGGGCGACGGCATGTTGGTGCGGTCGCGTTTGGTGCCTCCGGCCAATTACCGAGAGTCGAATTTCGATTATGCAACCTACCTTCAGAGCCGCGGCATAGTGGCCACAACGTTTGTCTACTACCGCAATTGGCGCAAGTCCGAGCCCCGCCTGTCGGCCCTGACCGTTGTTCAACGCGCCCGCATCTCAGCCATGCGCCTTCGCCACTGGCTGCTTGGGCGCTACCGCAGCCTTGGTCTTGAAGGCCAAGACTTTGCCGTGGTGGCCGCAATGACGCTTGGCGACAAGTCGGCGCTCTCCGGTTCGATGCGCGAGGCTTACTCGCTTGCCGGCGCATCTCACATACTTGCGCTTTCCGGCATGCACCTCGGCGTCATCTATTTGCTCCTGTCGATGCTATTGTCCGGCCGTCGCCGTCGCCTGCTTGGCGAATGCCTGTTGCTCATGGCCATCTGGTCCTATGTCTTTATTGTCGGCATGCCATCGTCGGTGGTGCGGTCGGCCCTCATGATATCAGTCTACGGGCTTGTAGGCCTGACAGGCCGCAGCCGCATGTCGGTCAATGCGCTTGCCTTCGCCGCAGTGGTATTGCTCGTTGCCAACCCCCTTGCGCTCTTCGACATAGGCTTCCAACTCTCTTTCGCGGCCGTGGCTTTCATACTTGTTTTCCAGTCGTCCGTAGGCTCGATAGCCTCCGTCCGCTTTCTCCAGCGCCATCGCCTGTTGCGCTGGGCATGGCAGCTTTCGGTCATGTCGCTGCTGGCCCAGATAGGCACAGCCCCTCTCGTTGCGTTCTATTTCGGTCGCCTGCCCGTTTGCTCGCTGCTCACCGGCCTTGTTGTCATACCTGCAGCCACGGCCATAATCTATCTGGCGGTGGCTCTGTTTGCCGTGGGTTTTGTGCCTGTGCTGCAGCAGGCCGTGGCCACAGTGCTTGCCTTTGTGGCCACGTGGCTCAATGCTTTTTTGCTTGCCATGGCGTCGCAGCCGTGGGCATCGGTCGGTTTGCCGCGGCTTAGCCCTTTGCAGGTGGTGCTGCTCTACGTCGTTGCCGTATGCGTCTGCCGGCTGCTGGCCATTTGCGGCCTGCGCATGGAGTCGGCAAGAGAGTGGGGGGCGTGAGATGCTTCTGCCCACAGTGGCTGTAGGCAACAGTCCGATAGCTGCCGCCGGACGGCGCCCCGGTAGCTGCGTGCCGGCCCATGGCTTGTCTGTATGCGCCATTTTACGGTCATTTTACCGTTCTTTAAAACTCCTGTAACCGTTTTGTAATAAATAATACCGACCTTTGTGGCTGATAAACGGCGGGCACATGACAGGTGGTTTAGCCAACAGCCATCGGCAGTCCCGCGCTTAATTGGAGTAACAACCCACGCAACCGTATGAAACATTTACTGGCCATTTTGGCATTGTTTGCAGGCATGGATGCCGCAGCACAGTTCAAGCCCGAAATCAACGGAACGATTCGCGGCAAGTACGAATACCAGACCGAGGAAGGCGAGGGCCGCTTCCAGGTGCGCAATGCCCGCTTCAGCCTGTCGGGAAAGGTGGTTGACGCCGTGTCGTACAAGGCCGAAATAGACCTCTCCGACGAGGGCAGCATAAAGATGCTCGACGCATACACGCGCATCAGTCCGTGGCGCACGCTCAATTTCACCATAGGCCAGATGCGCGTGCCCTTTACCATCGACGCCCACCGTTCGCCCCACCAGCAGTATTTTGCCAACCGTTCGTTCATAGCCAAGCAGGTGGGCAACGTGCGTGACGTGGGCGCCACTCTCGGCTATACGTTCAACGTGGGATTCCCGATAATACTCGAAGCCGGCATGTTCAATGGCTCGGGGCTCACCGACCAGAAGGATTTCTGGACCAACAACATAAACTATTCGGCCAAGGCGCAGCTCTTCTTCCCGAAAGGTTTCAACCTCACGCTGAGTGTGCAGAAGATAAAGCCCGAGGCGGTAAACATCATGATGTATGACGCCGGCGCCTATTACCATGGCAACGGATGGCATGTGGAGGCCGAATACCTGTACAAGCACTATGCCGACAATGCCTACGGGGCTGTTCATTCCTTCGACGGCTTTGTCAACTACGACATAAAGGTGGGCGGAAAGAAGCCGCTGGTAAAGAAGGTGTCGCCCTTGGCGCGCTTTGATTACATGAGCGACCACAGCGACGGTACGGCCGACGCAGAGACGGGGCTGCTCAACACCACCGACTACCGGCGCTCGCGCATAACTGGCGGTGTGACCCTGAGCCTTGGCACACCGTTTGTTTCCGACATCCGTCTCAACTATGAGAAGTATTTCTATCGCGAAGGTGCGGTGGCCAAGCCGTCGGAGCGCGACAAGATAGTGATTGAGTTCATGACCAGATTCTGACATACGGCTGTATTTTTTAGGGTATCAAAAGAAATCCCGCCATGCCTCCGCGCATAACTGCGCTGAAAGCATGGCGGGATGTTGTCTGCCTGTGTCTATGCCAATCTGGGGCCCTGCCGCATACTGCGTGGCTTCGGCCACCATACGGCCGTAATGCCAAGGTATGTCTGTACCTGTGTCCATGTCGTGCCAAACAAGCGCTTCTGCACTCATGCCGTCAGCCTGTTGGCCACTTTGCCTTGCCTCCGGCTGCAACGCTTCCGGCTAAGCCGACAGCCAACCATGCCGGCAATGTTGCGGAATAGGTTGTTGGCCCGGCGGACGGACAGGGCTTAACCTATGCCGAGCTCATCGCGAAGGAACCTCGGGGTGAACCCCTTGTCGCTCATGGCAACCTCTTCGGGAGTGCCGGCCGACAGCACGTAGCCGCCGTTTCGCCCTCCCTCGGGCCCCATGTCGATTATGTAGTCGGCCATCTTGATGACATCGAGGTTGTGTTCTATTATTATCACGGTGTTGCCCCGGTCTACCAGTTTCTCAATGACGTCCATCAGTATCCTGATATCCTCGAAATGAAGCCCTGTGGTGGGCTCGTCGAGAATGTATAGCGTCTTTCCCGTGTCGCGTTTGCTCAGTTCCGTGGCCAGTTTTACGCGCTGGCTCTCGCCTCCCGAGAGCGTTGTCGACGGTTGTCCGAGCTTAATGTATCCAAGTCCCACGTCTTGTATGGTCTTTATCTTTCGCAGAATGTCGGGCACATTCTCAAAGAAGTCCACCGCCTGGTTGATGGTCATGTCGAGCACGTCGGCAATGCTCTTGCCCTTGTAGCGCACTTCCAGGGTCTCCCTGTTGTAGCGCTTGCCGTGGCACACCTCGCATGGCACCATCACGTCGGGCAGGAAGTTCATCTCTATTGTCTTGTATCCGTTGCCGCCGCAGGCCTCGCAGCGCCCTCCCTTGACGTTGAACGAGAAGCGTCCGGGCTTGTAGCCCCTTATCTTTGCTTCCGGCAGGTTGACAAACAGCGCCCGTATGTCGCTGAACACACCCGTATAGGTGGCCGGGTTCGACCTCGGTGTGCGGCCAAGCGGGCTCTGGTCTACGTTGACCACCTTGTCTATGAAGTCCATTCCCTCTATCGAGCCATATTCCATCGGCTGTTTCACCGAGCGGTAGAAGTGTTGGCTCAGTATGGGGTGGAGCGTTTCGTTGATCAATGTAGATTTGCCCGAGCCGCTGACCCCGGTTACCACGATGAGCGTTCCGAGCGGAAACTCCACGTCGACGCCTTTCAGGTTGTTGCCTTTTGCGCCTTTCAGCCACAGGCTCTTGCCGTTGCCCTTGCGCCGTTGCTTGGGTATCTCTATCTTGAGCTCGCCGTTTAGGTACATGCTTGTCATGGTGTGCTTTGCGAGCATGTCGCGTGGCGTTCCCTGGAACACCACCTCGCCGCCGTTGCGCCCGGCCTTCGGGCCTATGTCTACGATGTAGTCGGCATTGAGCATCATGTCTTTGTCGTGCTCAACCACAATGACCGTGTTTCCTATGTCGCGCAGTTCTTTCAGCGATCGTATGAGCCTCTCGTTGTCGCGCTGGTGCAGGCCTATGCTGGGCTCGTCGAGTATATACAGCACATTGACGAGTTGCGAGCCTATTTGAGTGGCAAGCCTGATGCGCTGGCTCTCTCCTCCAGACAGCGTGGCCGACTGCCTGTTGAGCGAAAGGTAGTCGAGCCCCACCTCGAGCAGGAAGTCTATGCGCGTGCGAATCTCCTTCAGAATCTCTTCCGCTATCTGTTTCTGTTGCTCGTCGAGATGGCTTTCGGCCTCGTCGAGCCATTCGCGCAACTCTGCTATGTCCATCATCGACAGCTCGGCGATGTTCTTGTTCCATATCTTATACGACAGAGACTCGCGCTTGAGGCGCTGTCCGTGGCACTCGGGACACTCGCACACGGCCATGAACTGGTCGGCCCACTTCTGGCCGCTGGCCGAGTCATCGTCTTCGAACACGCTCCGCAGGTATTTCACCACCCCGTCGAAAGCCACGAAATAGTCGCTCGACGTGTGCACAAGCTCCTTGTCTATCCTCAC
>ENA-OPSJ01002758-OPSJ01002758.1-human-gut-metagenome-genome-assembly--contig:-NODE-2758-length-10807-cov-2.074777_pt1 | contig 10807 bp, 15 predicted proteins | sample MGYA00241801_ERZ501893 | MGnify/ENA primary metagenome ERZ501893 (study PRJEB25962, sample SAMEA2042219) | human gut metagenome | biome: human gut; feature: human-associated habitat; material: faeces...
TGACCGTACACCGTTCCGCAGTCCGGCGGGAGCAGCCCGGAAATTATCCGCAGCAGCGTGGTCTTTCCGCAGCCGGAGGCTCCCATCACCGCCGTAGTACTCCCCGGCTGGAATTCCGCGCTGAACACATCAAGCGCCGAAATCCCGCCGAACCGCTTTGTTACGCCCTCCGCACGGAGCCGCGCCGGGGAGTTGTCAGGCTCACGCAGCTTGCTGCAGCGGAACGCGTTCTTCCCGGAAACCGCCCGCACCGCAAGTCCCACGAGGAACAGAAACAGCTTCTCGCTGAGCCAGCTCAGGAGTATCACGGCGATGGTCCACGCAAAGAGGTCGGCGGTCTCGAGGTACACTTTCGCTTCGTAAAGCTTCTCGCCGATGGAGCCGGACGGTATCCCGATGACCTCCGCGGCCGCGCCGCTCTTCCAGCTCAGACCGATGGCAAGCTTCGCCGCCGAGCAGAATCCCGGCAGGAGCTGCGAGAGATACACCCCAGCGAACCGCTTCCACCCGGAAATGTGGTACAGTTCCGCCATTTCAGTGAGTTTCGGGTCCATGCTGCCGAGGCTCTCCAGCATGTTTGAATACACCACCGGAAGCGCGATGAGGAACGTCACCAGCACCGAAAGATTCCGGGAGCTGACCCACACCAGCGCAAGAACCGTGATACTCGCCACCGGAACGGCTTTCACGGCGGCGACAAGCGGCGCGAGGAGCGTCCGCACAAAGCGGAATTTCCCCGCGAGGAGCGCCAGCAGAGTGCCGCAGGTCAGCCCCAGCCCGAAGCCGCCGAGTATCCGTCCGGAGGAAAAAGCCACGCTCCGCAGGAAGCCCTCCGTCGGAATAAGCTCCAGAAGCCTGCCCGCCGCGCGCACCGGGGACACAAGAAGCAATTCCTGCCCGAGAAGCATTGCGCCGACCTGCCAGACTGCAAGCCAGAAAAGCACGCAAGCCGCAGCGATAAGCCGTTTTTTCATGCTGTCCCTCCTTAATAAAAGAGCCTGTCGGGTGCGGCAGGCTCATAATTATTTACGCGCCGTAATAGAAATCGTCCCCGGGGAGCGCGCCTCCGACCGCAGCGGGAGCGCTGTCAAACAGCACGCCGAGGTAGCCGGAAAGCTTCTCCTTCATCTCGCCGCCGGTAATGAACACGATGTTGCACTTCGGCAGAGCCTTCTCAGCGACCGCCGCCGGAACTATGTCGTATTTCCCGATAAGCTCCGCAGCGGCTGAAACGTTCGAGTTGACGTACTTCACTGACTCGCCGTAGCCGTCAAGGAATCCGTCCACAGCGCCGGGATACTGCTCCGCAAACTCGCTGCGCGCGATTACTACGCCGGTTATAAGCGCGCTTCCGTTGTTAAGCTCCGCCCATGCCTGGTTCATGTCAACCACTACGTTCACGTTTTCGTTCTTGGTCTGCGCGGTGGTAACGAACGGCTGTGGGAGCATTGCGGCGCTTCCCGGGTCGTTCATCAGCGCGGTCAGGCACTCGGTGTGCTCGGTTTTCCACTCTATCGTGACGTCCTTCTCCGGGTCTATGCCGTTCTGGGTCAGCAGGTAGTTCAGCGCGTACTCCGGGGTCGCGCCCTTGCCGCTTGCGTAGATAGTCCTGCCCTTCAGGTCGGACATTTCCGCGATGGTCGGCTCGCCGTTCTCAACTATGTAGAGCACTCCCAGCGTGTTGATGGCAAGCACCTTCACGCCGCCCTCCGTCTTGTTGTAAAGCACGGAAGCCAGGTTCGCAGGTACGCACGCGATGTCAACGTTACCCTGTATTATCGCGGGGGTAAGCTCGTCCGCGGCTCCGGCGATGGTGAATTCGCAGGCGCTGTTTTCGCTTTCGTCGTCCATCAGCTTGATCATTCCCATCGCGGTGGGGCCCTTCAGCGCCGCAATGCGGACTACATCGGGAGTTTCCTCCTCAGGCTCTGCGGAGGGCGCTGTGGAATTCTCAGGCTCAGCTGTCGGATGCGCCTGGGCTGTTGGCTCCGCGCTGGTGGAGCTGTCAGCCGCAGAGGCGCTCTCCACCGCGGAAGAAGCGCTTTCAGGCGCGCTGACCTGGGGAGCGCTCTGGCAGGCGGTCAGCATTCCCATGCAAAGGAATGCAGCAAGCGCCGATCTGATTTTTCTTGTGATACTCATGATTCCTGTCCTTTCTTTGTTTCCGCGGCGGGGAGCTTCGAGTAGACCGCCTTCGCAGTCACTCCCGGGAGCCTTCCCAGCTTTCCGGACAGAGCCGATACGGCGTCCATCGGGGCGTCAAGGACAACGTTGATTATATTCAGACCCTTTTCACGGTAGGGAATTCCCATTCTGCCGATGATGTACTCCCGGCAGTCGTGGAGCAGCGCGTTTATTGACGCGGCGCTTTCCTCGTTGTCGATTATCATCGAGATCACCGCCACGCGCGTTTCGTCCTGCATAGTATCCCTCCATACAAAAAAGACCTCTCCCTCTGCGGGAAAGGCGCACGAAAAATTCCCCCGGAAACCGGGGAATCCAGCCTTTTGCCTCAAGCCCTGCGGGATTTCGGCAGCAGAAGTCAGCATTGTCCGTCCCGTCAGGCGCAAAGCGGCTTCCGGTGCGGAAGATATCAACATTAATATAGCACATTTTTCCGCAGTTGTCAAGCATAAGTCTGGACTTTTCGGCTTTCCGGTGATATAATATGATTTGCAAGTTCATAATGTAAGGAGCACACAAAAATGATAATAGACGCACACGCACACATATTCCCGGACAAGATAGCTTCCCGCGCCGCCGACGGAATCAGCAGCTTCTACGATATCCCGGTGAGGTTCGACGGCTCGGTCGGGCAGCTTCTCGAGATAAACCGCAAAGCCGGCGTCGACAGGGCGATAGTGCAGTCGGTGGCGACTGTACCCGAGCAGGTCCGCAACATCAACAATTTCATCTCGGAGCAGGTACGCCTCCACCCGGAGCAGCTCATCGGATTCGGAGCGCTCCACCCAGATTTCCCCGACATCGCCGGCGAAACCGAGCGAATAATCTCCCTCGGGCTGCGCGGAATAAAGCTGCACTCCGACTTTCAGCGGTTCAACATCGACGACCCGAAGGCGTTCCGCCGAGGGCAGGCTTCCGATACTGTTCCACTGCGGGGACGCGCGTTACGATTATTCCTCGCCGAAGCGGCTGTACAGCGTCATGAAGCGCTTCCCGAAGCTCACGATAATCGGCGCTCACCTCGCCGGCTGGACTAAGTGGGACGAAGCCGCCGAGCTGTTCTCCGGTGGCGTCATCTACGCCGACCTCTCCAGCAGCCTGTACGCCCTCACCCCGGAGCACGCGGCGGAGCTTATCAGGAAAATCGGCGCAAAGCGCGTTATGTTCGGCACCGACTACCCCATGTGGGGCGCGGACGACGAGCTGGAGCGCTTCCGGAAGCTCCCGCTGACCGCCGAAGAGCAGGAGGACATACTGTGTCGAAACGCGCTGCGGCTTCTTGGAGAAAGTAATTGACAAGCCGCCCGCAACGGTGTATAATAATTTCAGGCACTATGCCTAATCTCAACTCAGGAAAGGCGCAATATGTCAGAAGCATCACTCACAATGGAAAGCATTGAGCAGCTCCACGCGCTGTTCGGCGATCTTGACTGCAATGTGAACACAATACAGAAGGCGTTCGGCGTGACGGTTTTCAGCCGCGGAAGCGACGTGAAAATAACCGGTGCGGACGAAAATTCCGTGAACGCCGCGAAGCGCTGTCTGGAGTCCCTCTCGAAGATGTATTTCAAGGGCGACCCGATAAACGACCAGAACGTGCGCTACGTGATATCCCTCGTGAACGACGGCACGGAATCCCAGGCTGACACCATCTCCTCGGACTGCGTGTGCGTAAGCTACGCGGGCAAGCCGATACGCCCCAAGACCCTCGGTCAGAAGAAATACTGCGAGATGATACGCAAGAACACCATCACCTTCGGAGTAGGCCCCGCCGGCACCGGCAAGACCTACCTTGCGGTAGCCCTCGCAGTAAGCGCGTTCAAGGCGCACGAGGTGCAGAGGATAATCCTCACCAGGCCAGCGGTCGAGGCAGGCGAGAAGCTGGGGTTCCTCCCCGGCGACCTCCAGAACAAGGTCGACCCCTACCTGCGCCCGCTTTACGACGCACTTTTCGAGATGTTCGGGCAGGAAGCGTTCGCGAAGCTCCAGGAACGCGGCGTAATCGAAGTCGCGCCGCTCGCGTACATGCGCGGACGCACCCTCGACGACAGCTTTATTATCCTCGACGAAGCCCAGAACACCACCAGGGAGCAGATGAAAATGTTCCTGACCCGACTAGGTTTCAACAGCAAGATGGTAATAACCGGCGACATCACGCAGATAGACCTCCCGGAGACCTCGAAATCCGGACTTATCGAAGCGCTGCGCGTCCTGAACGGCGTTGAGGACATCGCCCAGAACCGATTCAGCGAAAAGGACGTCGTGCGCCACAGACTGGTTCAGGACATCGTAAGGGCGTACGAGAAGTACAGCCAGGCGAACAAGCCCGCCGAGCAGAATAAAAAGCCGTACCAGAACGGCAGGAGGAACGCATGAAAATCGTAACATTTATAAGCGACGAGCAGGATAAGCTCGCGCCCCCCGAGGACATTGAAAAGCTCATTGAGGACTGCACCGCCGCAGCGCTCGAGGAAGAAGGCATCGACGATTCTGCCGAGGTCTCCGTCACCTTCGTGGACAACGAAGGTATCCGCGAGCTGAACAAGGAGCACCGCGACATCGACCGCGAGACCGACGTGCTGTCATTCCCCCTCGGCGATGACGAGAACGGCTACGAGGTAGACCCGGACACCGACGCGATAATGCTCGGCGATATCGTGATATCCCTTGAAAAGGCGAAGCAGCAGGCCGAGGAGTACGGTCATTCCTACCGCCGCGAAGTCGCCTTCCTGCTGACCCATTCCCTGTTCCACCTGCTGGGCTACGACCACGTTAACAGCGAGGAAGAGGAAAAGGAGATGTTCGGCAAGCAGGACAAGGTGCTGGATAAGCTCGGCATCACCCGCGAATCATGATAAAATTTCTGAAGGGCTTCGGGTACGCTGCGGCGGGTATCTACCACGGATTCAATGAACGGAATTTCCGGGTGCATATTTGCGCCGTGCTGTTCGTGACCTGGTTCGCATTGAAGTTCTACGAGCTTTCCCGGGCGGAATGGGCGGTGCTGCTTCTAACCTTCGCGGCGGTGATATCAGCGGAGCTTTTCAACACCGCTGTGGAGCGCCTCTGCGACAAGGTCTGCCTTAAAAAGGACGAGCTTATCAAACTCTGCAAGGACTGCGCCGCCGGAGCCGTGCTAGTCTGCGCGATATTCGCAGTAATCATCGGAATCGTACTGTTCTGGGACGTGGAACGTTTCGCGCTCATCGGGGAGTACTTCCTCGCCGAGCCGGTGAGGTTCGTGCTGCTTGGAGCCGCGATAGCCGTAGCGGCAGTGTACGTTTTCCTGCCGGAGCGTTTCAAGAATGAGTAACCTGCGGCAAGGCTCCGCATATAATGATTCAGGGCGGCAGACATTCCGCCCTGTTTTTCTGGAGGTGACAGCTTATGTTTCCCGTGACTGGTCTTGTTTTCTGCGGCGGAGGCGGCAGGGGCGCGTATCAGATAGGGGTCTGGCAGGCGCTGAGGGAGCGCGGGCTGGATAAGTACACAGCCGCCGTGTCCGGAGCTTCGGTGGGAGCGCTCAACGCCGCTCTGTTCGCCTGCGGAAACCTCCCGCTCGCCGAAAGAGTGTGGACCTCCCTGAAGCGCGGCGACATCACCGACCCCGCCGAGACCGCCGGGCGCGTGATAAACTCGGTGCTGAAATTCCTCGGCTCCGACGACCGCACTATAACGATAGACCCCGACAGGCTGTCAAGGGGAGGGATATTCTCGCTGGAAGGCCTGGTGAACGTGATAGCTGAGAACGGCGTGAACGACTGCGTATCCGGATGCGGGACTCCCTGCTTCGCATGCTGCCACAACACAGAGGGGAACTACCCGGAATATTTCGACCTGAGCGCTTACCCCGCCGGGAAAATAACGCAGTACCTCGCGGCTTCCTGCGCGCTCCCCGCGGTGTTCCCGGCGGTGGATATCGACGGCACCCTGTACCGCGACGGCGGCGTTTCCGACAATACTCCGGTGAAGCCGCTCTACGATATCGGAATACGGCGGTTCATCGTTTCCTACCTCGGGAGCGGCGGCGCTGACCTCTCGAATTTCCCAGGTGCGGAGTTCATCGAGCTGTTCCCGTCGGACGAAATATTCCTCGGGAAACGCGAAAACAGCGTGATAGCGCCGGGGACGCTGGATTTCGACGGCGAGAACGCAGCTCTGCGCATAGAGCTCGGCAGGCGCGAGACCCTGGAACAGCTTTCTGAAACCGACCTTTCGTCCTTCCTGCCCGCGAATATTTCCGGCTGACCTGCGCAAGCTATTTTCATTCAAGTTGCGGAGGTGCAGTATGAATCTAGTTCCATGCAGCGAAAACTGCCGCTGGCAGAGCGACGGAATGTGTACGCTGAAAGACCTCACCCGCCCGGCAAACTCCGCCGGGTCAGAGTGCCGATACTTCGAGAAAACGGATATCCAGCCCTGCGGAAACAGCGCGGAAGCCGGAACCCGGCATATCGGCTGACGTAATAGAAACAGAGCCTCCGAAGCTGTTCCGGAGGCTCTGATTTTTATGGATTCGTTATGTCGTAGGATATCTTGAGATTGTGTTCCGAAGTCTTTTCAAGCGGCTCGGTGAGATTGTTTATCGTCGCGAGATAGCCCATCGAAAGACCCAGGTACGGATTCCACGAGCTGTTGTTGCTGTCCGCATTTGACATGTTGAAGTAGCTCATAGGATAGAACGGCGGCTTGATATCGCAGGAGTACGCCGGGAGGTAGTCCTCGGGATTGTAGTACACATACATATTATCCGAGCTGTCGAAAACCGCTATCTTTCTCACGCCGACCGAGGCGACCAGCATGTCCTCCCACATTGAAAAGAAGCTGGAATTCTGGCTGTAGATGTTGTAGGTCTTCAGCCAGCCGCCTCCGAGCGTGAACACCTGTATGTTGGTATAGCACATCACGTAGAATCTGTCTCCGACGACCGCGCACGAGTATACGGTCGCGCAGTCCTTTATGTTCTGGGTACCGGTTTTCACGACAGTAAGCGTGTTAAGATCCACCGCGGCGTAGTCGATCAGGCGGTCGCCGCTGCCCTGCTCTATGCGCGTGTTGGTGAAAAAGTACATCAGCTTCTTCGACGTATCGACGAATGCTTTGAGTATGTAATTCAGCGTGATGGGAAGCTCAACTGAAACCGAGGATTCAGCCGCAGGCCATCCAGAGAGATTCCCAGGGTCGTTTATTCCAAGGTCGGCGGGATTCGGCGACCTGTATTTCAGGAACGTGACCGTATTTCCATTGTATGTGATATACAGATGGAGCCTGTCCTGAAAAGTACCGATATACTGCCCCCTCGCGTGGAAAAACTGAGTGGTCTCGCTGAACTGCGCCGTAATATTCGACGGATCCGCGAACAGCTTGCCTTCGTTGCCCATGTTCTCAAACGCCGAGTTGCCGAAATACTGGCTTGTAAGCGCCACGGACTTTATAACTCCGTTCGCCTTGTCCGTTCCGAAATCCCACGTGAAATGGTATCCGTTCGCCGTCGCGTAGCTCTCGTTAGTGTTAAGCGTTCCTCGGCGGACGTTGGCTCCGGCGTACTCTCCCCCGGCGGTCGCCACGGGAATATAGTCTCCGCTGAGCATTACGTTTTCGCGGCTCTCGCTGAGGGTGTTCCCCAGGAGCATTATCCCGGAAAACAGCTTCGACGCCGGCATGACGTTATTTATAAAATTGGGGAAATTAAAACTGTAGAGCATTGCGTACACCGGCGGGTTGAGTATCCTCTTTACCGCGTCGGTGACGAGATTGTGCTCCGTGACCTTCTTCACGCCCCTGCCGCTCTTTGCGTCGGTCAGGGTCAGGGTCGCCTTTCCTTCCATTATGTGACCTCCTTATCCATATGTGCCGCTGCGTTCTTCAGCGTCAGCTTCGGCTCCACCATGCTGAGGTGCGGCAGCCTCTCGTAAAGGGTTATCTTATCCCTGGAGCTTCCCACGTTACCGTAGATTCCATGCCCCACAAGCGTTGCGAGCATATCTCCGGCGGGAATATACGCTTCGCCGGATTTGGTCTGCGCCGTGACGTAAACGCGGTTCTTGCCCGCCGGGAGCTTCTCTGCGAGATGGTACACATGCAGCAGCTCGAAATCCGTTCCGGAAAGCGTCTGCACTATACTGCGCGGGATATCCTTCCCGTTGACGTTCACGCTGATGATAAGCTGATCCGCCGTGCTGTTCTTAACGGTGAAATTCACGTCGAGCTGCGCAAACATGTTCTCCTCGGATTCAAACTCGAAATCCGCGATTATCTGCGCCAGCGGCTTGACGTTTATCTGCCCGGAATTCTCGCGCTTGTAGTATACCGCATTTTTCTTGTGAAGCAGTTCTTCCAGGAGCTTCTCAAGGTCGCTGCTTTCCTCCTCATAGACCTTGTTCTTCGAATAAAGCACCGCCGACAGCCCGCCTTCGTAGGTGTATTCTATCTCGCTTATCACGATACGGTACAGCAGGCTTCCGTCGAGGAAGTACAGCGAATCGCCGGACTCCAGAAACGGCATTCCCTGCATGTGAAGTTCCGCGCCGTAGAACGAAAACGGCTTGTACATAACGTACATATCCTCGGTAAGCTTCTGAGTCATGAACGGGTTATAGATCTCTATCGTGGAGATATCCGCCCCGCCGCCCGCAGTGAAATCCTCGTCCCCGGTGTGCGCCTTCACGCAGGTAACCACCGAGCTTCCCATGTTTCGCTGGATCTCCCAGCAGTTCTTGTCCTGGAGTTCAAAATCTATCGGGGAATGGTATTTCAGCGTGAGCCTGCCGGTGCGGTCGATTTTGGCGCAGGCGCGGTTTATTCCGGCGATGTAGCCGATGAGGTCCTGCGCAGTGCTGTTCTCAGGTAGCTTCTCAAGCTTTATAGGCTGACCTGCTTCCGCGCATTCAACGCCAACGCTGCTGCATATGTCCCGGAGAAGCACGTCGGAAGTGACCGGAAGCTCCCCCTTCCAGCCGTAGTTTACATCAAGGCTGTACATCTTATCATAGGCGGTCACGCTGACATATTTTCCGCGGACGTACCTTCGGCTTATGTAGAACACGCCAAGCGGACACCACTCCTTGCCGTCGAAGCTGATGTAAGCCCTGACCTCTGCGCCCGAGGAAAGCTCCCCGGAATATCTAGCGGTAAAATGCAGGCGGTTCGAGCAGGTAGTGCCGACCGTGAACCAGTCGGGGTGTATCACATCGTCGAACGTCATATCGGTGATGCGGTCGTCGAGGAACTCCTCGCTCCCGACGGTGATTCTGCACCAGACCTCGCGGCCGTTATCCTGAGCCAGCTTCCTGAACTTTTCAGAAACCGTGATCATGCGTACTCACCTCACTTCTGAAGCATGACGAGCTCCACGCCGCCGTACATCGTCACGCCGTTTACCGTCGTAACAGTCGGGGCAGGCTCGTCGGAAATGTGGAACTCCCCGGTAACAAGCCCGCCGTCGGCTGACTCTCCCTCAGGCGCTGGGAACTTAACTGTCACGAATATTTCCTTAGTAAGGCTGCGGAGCTGCTCCAGCTCCTTGGAGGTCAACAGCCCGAACCTCACCGTGAGCCTGTATTTCCGGTTCACAAGATCTATCAGCATATCGCCCTGCGTATTGTAACGGATATCGGTGCGGCGAAGCTCCCGCTTGGCGGAAAGCTCCGTCACGCTGTTGAATCCGATGTTGTTTATCCAGATCGTCATTCTGTCATCTGACCTCCTAGCTTTATCTGCGCGCCTTCTTGAGATTGAGCTGCCGCGCAAGCTCGCGGTTTCCAGCCCTGAGCAGCTTCGCCATGCGGTAGCTTTCCTCGCGCGAGCTGTCGGGCGCTGAGTTCTTCTTTGTTGTGGACTCTGCCATACCGCCCCTCCTTTCAGATATGTTCCCCGCCGGTCTTGCGCGCCTTTACGCGCCAGTGGTGGGGATCCTCTCCGGCGAAAAGCTCCGCGGAAACTACCTCGTAGGTCTCGCCGCAGTATTCCAGCGACTGACCCGCCGCGAATTCCGTACCCGAAGGCGAGGAGTTCACACAGTCGAAGTACATTACAAGCTCGGTGCAGTCGCGCGTGCGCCCGGTGGTGTAGTCGGTGATCGCGCTTACTCTCACGATACGCACGCTGTCCAGGTTATCCCTCAAGTACCCGGAACCGGTCGGAGTAAGCAGCACAGCGCTGTCGGTTAGCAGCTCAGCGGGAATCGGCTTAACTCCGTTCATTCCAGCACCTCCACTCCGGCGTACAGGCAGCCGGCGGCGCGCAGCAGCCTGATCACGTTGAGGCTGTTCTCATCGTCCGAAGCCGTACTTCCGCTGTCGCTGCTCTCGCTTGACTGCGTGCTGTAGGAATAATCACCGATAGAGACCTTCTCCGAACCGGAGTGTGAGCTTTTCTCGTAACGTTCGTTTTCCCTCAGCAGAATGTAGGTCTGAAAACCCGCCGCCTGCTTGACGAGCTCGGCGGGCTTCCCGCCTGCTTCTACCGACTTTTCGGCTCTGCCCTCCGTGAGCGCGGAGATAATGTAGTCGCTTCTCTTGATGCAGCTCTCGACATCTCCGCCGCTGACCGCCGGAAATCCCATACTGCTGTATTCACTTGCTGTAATAAGCATAGCTCCTCCTTTCACAGAAAAGGGCGGCAG
>ENA-OPSJ01002759-OPSJ01002759.1-human-gut-metagenome-genome-assembly--contig:-NODE-2759-length-10803-cov-2.755489_pt1 | contig 10803 bp, 11 predicted proteins | sample MGYA00241801_ERZ501893 | MGnify/ENA primary metagenome ERZ501893 (study PRJEB25962, sample SAMEA2042219) | human gut metagenome | biome: human gut; feature: human-associated habitat; material: faeces...
TCCGGTGGACTGTTTTAAAAGAGGAAAATCCCTGCGATAGAGGGATTTTCCTAGTCCGTCGCCCAAACAAAGCAGACCTTCAAGGGCGCACGCCCTTGAACGAACTAAGTAAAAGCCCCGACCCAGAGCCGAACACACTAAACCGAGAAGCAAACAGTCACTCCTCAACGTGCTCCATACCCTTCTCGATAATAGACCGCACATGATCGTCAGAAAGCGAATAGTAAACGACCTTGCCCTCGCGGCGGAAACGAACAAGCTTGTTGTTCTTTAGTACCCGCAATTGGTGCGAACAAGCCGTTTGCGAAAGCCCTAAAAGCTTCGCCATGTCGCCTACGCAAAGCTCCGCTTCAAATAAGGCGTATAAGATGCGTATGCGCGTGCTGTCGCCAAAGACCTTGAAAAACTCGGCAAGATCATACAGCGTTTCCTCGGGCGGCATATCCATCGTAACTTGGTCGATCACGTCCTCGTGCACACAGCACTCTGCCTGCTTCGTCAGCTCTTCTTCTGTCATAACCCGTCACCTCTTTTTATCATATGCTCATCTGTTCATATGTTATCATATAAAAACGTATTTGTCAATAGGCAAAACGAAATTTTATAGGGTTTTACAAATATTCCGTCAATACCGACAAAAAATTCATAAATGTATAGTATAATATGCTAAGCCGCTCGAATTTGCGTGGCAAAAATTAGTAAAGTATGGAAATGGAATGAGGCAAAATGGATAACGCAAAAATAATAGGCTTGCGCGTGCTGATAATGTCGGTGATACTGGTAGTCGGCGCTATCGCTTATAAGACTAAAATAATCAGTAAGGACGGCACAAAACAGCTTTCGTCAGTGGAACTTAATATAGTAAACCCCCTGCTGATATTTATGTCCTATCAAACGGAATTTGATTCGGAAAGACTGCACGGACTGATGTGGACTTTCATGCTGAGTATTATCAGCTTTGCCGTAGTCATACCCCTCGCTAATCTGCTGAAACGTAAGGGCAGGGAGAATTTCTCGGTCGAGCGCTTCTCATGTATATACTCTAACTGCGGATTTATGGGAATACCCCTTATCAGCGCGCTCTTCGGCAGCGACGGCGTGCTCTACCTCACCGCATATATCACCGTTTTCAACCTGCTCGTGTTCACGCACGGCTATATGATGATGAAAGAGGAAACGGACTTCTCCGCATTCATCAAGGCGGTAAAATCGCCGACGGTGGTCGCTACGCTTATCGGTCTGGTGTGCTATGTGGCTAACCTGAAACTCTACCGCATACCCGTGGCTGGCAACGTTATCTCAGAATCTTTCCAGTTCATCGCCGATATGAACACCCCCCTCGCGATGCTGATAGCTGGCGCAACGGCGGCTCAGAGCAGCCTGCTGCGCTCGGTGTGCGACTGGAAGATAATCACCACTACGCTCTACAAGCTGGTGCTGCTGCCGATAGTGATAATCCTTATCATGAGCGTCCTGCCCGACGCCGTGCCCGAGATGTCGAAGACAATAGTCTGCATAGCCTGCGCCTGCCCCGCCGCCACGACGGGCACGATGTTCGCCCTGCTTTTCGATAAAAACGCCCAGCGCTGCTCCGAGATATTCGCGATAACCACGATATTCTCTATGGCAACTCTGCCGCTGATAACCGCGCTGGCCAGTATGATGATCTGATATTATATATTATAATAGTATCACACCGCTTGACAAACCACCCACGGCGTGGTATAATTAAGATAATAAAAGAGGCGCACTGCTGTAAGCGGTTCTCCTCCATCGTAGATTATTTTTTACAAATAACCGCCTTATGTAGGAGTAGGGCGGTTATCTTTTTTTGTTGCTTAAATCAAATGTTACTTTGACAGCGTCCAGTATTAAATGAAGTAATTGTATTACAACTGATAATATGTCCACCAAGCTCACCTCCATCTCTGGAGGAAGATTTGAACCGCCTACCGTCTTTGCAGTACGCCTTAATGTCTATTATAGCATACTTGTAGAAATTTGTCAAACAAAAACCAAAACAGCCCCTCGGCTTTAGCTTTTCGCTTGCCGGGGGGCTTTGATCTTCACATATATTTCCGCCGACGCATATACTGCTAAGGCGGGTCAGAGGTCTACATGGTTGCACATTATGCCGTTCGGGGTGATGTCGATAAAGGCATAGCAGGGCGGCTTTCCATCGCGCGGACACGATGCGCTGCCGGGATTCAGCAGGGTAACGCCGTCCACATACTTGTAATAACGCTCGTGTGTATGGCCGAAAAGCGCTATCTCTGCGCCTACTTCCTTCGCTTTCGCGAGCAGCATATCGGTGCCGTACTTTACATTGAACCTGTGACCGTGCGTAAAAAGCACTTTCACTTTGCCCGCGTTGTAAAGATCGCTGTTCGGCGTGAACGAATTGTAATCGCAGTTGCCCGCTACGTTAAGTATCATTTTCTCGGGGTAAACTATGCGCAGCTTGTCTATCTCGCGCTCGCCGTCGCCCAGAAAGATAAATGTATACACGTTCTCATTTCTCTCGACGATCTCGCGAGCTGCTCTGAAATTGCCGTGAGTGTCTGAAAATACCACTAAGCGCATTGTGCCACAAGTTCCTTTCTTTCACCTGTATTTTATAATGTATTATAGCATATATTTATATGAAATAATTCTAATAAAGGAGAAATTTTTATGAAAAATACTTTGAACAAAAATTTAAATCAGCCAGCCGATAATCAGCCCGACCCCCGCGCGCTCGAGATGCTTATAAATATGGCTTCCAAAAAGCTCGGCGTGCCGCCCGCCATGCTGCGCGCTAAGATCGAGAGCGGCGAGTTGGTGAAGGCGGTGCAGAATAACCCCGACCCTAAGTTCGACGCGGTGCGCGCCGCTATGAAAGACCCCGCGGCTGCCGAAAAGCTGGCGAAAGACCCCTCTGCCGCGCAAATGCTGAAAAACATAAGCAAGGGCGGCTTCGGCAGGGGCAGATAACGGCTGCTCGGCAGATGATATTATAAGGAAAGGAGCGTGGGCGGTGTGGACGATCTGATGAGCAAGCTTTCAGATGTTCTGAACGACCCGCAGAGTATGCAGCAGATCTCGCAGCTCGCCTCGATGTTCGGCGCAGGGGCGGATAATTCTTCTGACAGCGGCGCAGGCGATTTGAGCAACTCGGGCAACGTCGGCAATGCGGGCAACGTCGGCAATGCGGGCAACTCGGGCAATGTGGGCAATATTAACGGCTCGGGCAATACAAATACAGACAATTCGGGCGGAATGGGCGACCTTTCATCTATGCTGAGTTCGCTGATGGCGGGAATGGGCGGTCAGTCAGGTCAGCAGCCAAACGCGGCAGCGCAGCCCTCGCCGCCCGCCCCGCCCGCGGGGGATATGCCCGACATAGCGCGGATAATGCAGATAGGCAGCGTTATATCCTCAAGCGGGGCGAACGACAAAAACATCGCTCTGCTTTATGCGCTCAAGCCGCTGCTGAAAGAGGAAAATCAGAAAAAGGTAGACAGGCTGGTAAAAATATTCCGCCTGATGGCTGCCTACCCGCTCATAAAAGAGAGCGGTCTGCTGGGGGGCGATCTTTTTGGCTGAGAGCGATTTTCGCAGTATGCAGGAGGAAGCAGTAAAGCGCGTCATGGAAATGCAGCGGCGTTCGCGGAGTTACACGCAGGAGGGCGGCATGAGCGGCATGGGCAATTCTTCCGAAACGGCAAATACGGCGGGCGCGGTCGGGCTGAACGGTGTGAGCGGGCTGAATACCCAAAGCGCTGCGGATAATTCGGGCGGCGGGCAAAATGGCGGGCACGCCGAAAAAAAAGGCGCGCTCTTTGACCTCGCGGGGATACCGATAGACGAGGAAAAAGCGATGATAGCCCTGCTGATATACATACTATACAAAAATAAGGCGGATATGAAGCTGCTGCTGGGGCTGGGGTATCTGCTGCTATAATGGGCTGTAAAGGCGCGCGCAAGTATTGACAAAATGCGACAAGTGGTGTATAATAAAAAGGTATATTCAAATTATCCTATGTTTAAGATGGAGGAATCTCTAAATGTTACTTAACGGCTCTGAAATACTGCTTGAATGTTTGCTCGAGCAGGGCGCTGATACCGTTTTCGGCTATCCCGGCGGCGCTGTTCTCAATATCTATGACGCACTTTATATGTATTCAGATAAGATACATCACGTTATCACCGCGCACGAGCAGGCTGCCTGCCACGCGGCGGACGGCTTTGCGCGCACTACCGGCAAGACCGGCGTAGTTATAGCTACCTCCGGCCCGGGCGCTACCAACCTAGTTACCGGTATCGCCACCGCGAATATGGACTCTATCCCCCTAGTTGCCATTACGGGAAACGTCGGCACGAGCGCGCTGGGTCTTGACTCTTTTCAGGAGGTAGACATTTGCGGCATCACTATGCCCGTTACCAAGCACAATTTTATAGTTAAAGACGTTCACGACCTTGCCGATACGGTGCGCAAGGCTTTCTACATAGCCAACGAGGGCAGAAAAGGCCCTGTACTTATCGACATACCCAAAGACATAACGGCGGCCAAGTGCGAATTCACCCCGAAACAGCCGCAGAAGCCCGTCAACCACAATCCCGAGGACATAGGCGAGCGCATAGCGCAGGCGGCGGAGCTGATAAAGTCGAGCGAACGCCCCTTTATCTACGCGGGCGGCGGCGTGGTATCATGCAGCGCCGAGGCGGAGCTGACAGAGTTTGTAAAAAAGCTCGATGCCCCCATTTCGCTCTCGCTGATGGGACAGGCTGCTTTTAACAACAAAGACCCGCATTTCGTAGGAATGTTGGGTATGCACGGCACAAAGACCGCGGCGCTCTCGCTGAAAGAGTGCGACCTTATGATAGTTCTCGGCTCGCGCTTTTCCGACCGCGTGGCGCTGAACACAAAGACATTTGCAAAGCACACGAAAGTACTGCACGTTGAGATAGACCCCGCCGAGATAGGCAAAAACGTAGCGCCCGACTGCTATGTAAACGGCGACCTGAAATACGTACTCGCCGAGCTGAACAAGGCGCTTGCGCAGGAGAGCCACCCCGAGTGGATGGCGCAGGTGGAAGAATGGGAAAAGACCTACGCGCTGAACATGAAGCCTATACACGAAGCGGACGAGGTACTGCCCTGCGACGTTATCCGCACGCTGAACGCGCTTGCGGGGGACAACGCCATCATCACTACCGAAGTAGGTCAGCACCAGATGTGGACGGCGCAGTTTTACGATTTCACTCATCCGCGCAGCTTTGCTTCCAGCGGCGGACTCGGCACTATGGGCTACGGCCTAGGCGCGGCGATAGGCGCTAAGGTCGGCAACCCCGATAAGTACGTTATAAACATAGCGGGCGACGGCAGCTTTTTCATGAACTGCAACGAGCTTTCTACTCTGGCAAAGCACGGCATACCCGTTATCGAGCTTGTTTTCACAAACAACGTACTCGGAATGGTGCGCCAGTGGCAGAGGATATTCTACGGCAAGCGCTTCTCGCAGACCGACATCGACCGCGGAACTGACATGATGAAGCTGGCGGAGGCTTTCGGCATAGAGGGCGTTCGCATAACCAAGAAGGACGAGATAGAGGCGGGCTTGAAAAAAGCTCTCGACTGCGGCAGACCCTACCTGGTAGAATGTGTTATCGACAAGGACGTGAACGTACTGCCTATGGTAGCCCCCGGCGGAGATGTTCTCGACCCGATAATGGAGATCTCGCTGGACTAAAAGTCTGACAGACAGAAATACATATTGATAACTGAAAAACGGCGGCGTTGAATATGCGCCGCTTTTTCACCACATAATCATAATAGGAAAACAGACAACGGACGGAAAAACAGGAGCGGCATATGAAAAACAAACGCGAACTAAAACATTTTCTGCAAACGCTGGCGATAGTTGTGGTCGGCGTGGTGCTGTACTGGGGACTGGCAAATTACAAGGTGGTGGAGCACTGGCTGGCTCTGCTTTTCGGCGTGCTTTCGCCATTCATAATAGGCTTTGTGCTGGCGCTTATGCTGAATGTGCCGATGAGCTTCATCGAGCGCAATCTCTTTCGCACGAAAAAGGACGGCAGCCGCGGAAAACTGTCGGCGAAAATAGCCCGCCCCGTATCCCTCGCGCTGACCTACGTTATCTGCGCGGGTGTGATAGTACTGGTGATGGCGCTTATAGTGCCATCGGTGAAAGAAACGGTGGTGCAGCTAAGCGAGCAGGTGCCGGACTTCGTAGTGCGCGTTTTCAATAAAGCCTCGAACAACGCCGCGCTCAACAGCTGGATAAACAAGGCGGGGCTTTCCGCCGACAAAGTTATAGCCACCCTCACCGACAAACTGCACAACAGCACGATAATCTCCGACGCGCTCACGGGCACGATAAATTTTGCGACGGATATGGTGAGCAGCATGGTGAATTTCTTCATCGGGCTGGTATTTTCAGTATATATGCTGGCGCGGAAAGAGAAGCTGAAAAGCCAGCTTTACCGCACCTGCACGGCTTTCCTGCCCGAAAAGGCGGTAAGGCGGCTGGCGCACGTCGGCAATCTTTCAAAAGCCACCTTCTCAAACTTCCTCTCGGGTCAGAGCTTGGAAGCCTGCATACTCGGCTCGCTCTGCGCGCTGGGCATGAAGATACTCGGCTTTCCCTACGCGGCGACCATCGGCGTACTGGTAGCGGTGACGGCATTTATCCCAATAGTCGGCGCGTTTCTCGGCACGGGCATCGGCGCGCTGCTGATACTGATAACCTCGTTCAAGCAGGCGATATTCTTCGTGATATTCATGATGATCCTTCAGCAGATAGAGGGCAACCTCATCTACCCGAAAGTTGTGGGAAAATCAGTGGGTCTGCCGAGTATGTGGGTGCTTTTCGCGATAACCATCGGCGGAAATGTCGGCGGGATATTCGGTATGTTCGTAGCCGTGCCGATATGCTCGGTGCTCTACTGCCTGCTTGGCGACGCGGTAAAGATATGCAACGAGCGGCGTGCTGAGAAAAAGCGCCGAGCGGCTGAGCAAGCGGCGGTCGCAGAAACGGCTGATACGCCCGATACCCCCGAACCTGCGGATAATGCGGAAAATTGATATATTTCAGATACGGACGGTGTGTATTTTACGCCGTCCATATTTATAAATTTCGTCAAAAAAGGCTGGACAATTCGGCAAAAATATGTTAAAATATACTTTAGTACTAATGTACTATATACTAATGTCCGAAGCGAAAGGGGGAAGCTTGAAATGGAGAACGCTATCGGGATATTCAGTAATCTGGTAAATATGGCTATACCCGCCTTGATATTCATATTTTTGAACGATATACTTTTTCTCTCAAAAGACCTGCCCAAAGCCGAGCGCGACGCTGACCCCGCTATGCGCAGAAAGCACCGCAAAAAGCTGATAAAGCTGATATTCGTTTCGCCCATCGGCTTCTTTTTGCTTTTCATTTTCGCATTCATAGCGCTTGAGATGATAGTAAACGCGTTTCTGCTGGCACTCGGGGTGGTAGAATTTTCCAGCGATGTGGCGCTTATGCCCTCGCTTTCCGCGCAGCGCGGCTTTTTTATCAAGACGGGGGTCGCCGCCGCGACAAACGACGGGCTGCTTTTTACTCTGGCGCTCGCCGCAGTGACCGCCGTGCCGATACTCGTCGCCGTTATCCGCAGCTATTGCAGGATAATCGGCTGTTCGCACGGACTGGGCGTATTCGTGTACATGGCGGTGCTTTATATGTACGTCACCGGCACACTGGTAACACTGCCAATTACTGAGATAAACGCGACCATCTCGGGGCTGATCTCTACCGTCAGCTTTATCACGATGCTGCTGATATTCTATCAGTCGGCGGCTGAGAAGATAGAGTTCATGCGCCGCCAGCCCGACTCGAAAGCGCTGCGGCAAATAAACACCCTGCCTACCATCAACTTCGCACTGCTGACGATACTGCTTGGGCTGGAGATAATGATGGAAGCTAATGGCAATATGGACACGGCGTACTACATAGTGATACTGATATTCACCGTGATACTTTACATATCGGCGCAGCTTTCCTACAACATACTTTTCCGCCATATAGAGGAAAGCAGTGAGATAGTTTCGCTTTCAAAAGAATCGCTCGCCGCGCAGGAACAGGTAACGCTGGCTTTCGCAGAGATAACCGAGGCAAAATCGGGGCAGACCGGACAGCACATCAAGCGCGTTTCGGAATACGCGCGCATACTGGCTGAGGGCATGGGCTACGACCACAACACCGTAGAAAATATCCGCATAGCCTCGATGATGCACGACGTCGGCAAACTGCTGATACCGCCCGAGATACTGGAAAAGAAAGGCAGGCTGACCGATGAGGAGTACAAGGTGATGAAAAATCACGTTGTCATCGGCGAAAATTTGCTGCACAACGCCCCCGGCGAGATAATGAGCGTAGCGCGCGTGATCGCTCAGCAGCACCACGAAAAGTACAACGGCGGCGGCTACCTCGGCATGAAGGGCGAGGAGATAGCGATAGAGGCGCGCATAACCGCGGTGGCGGACGTTTACGACGCGCTGACCAGCAACCGCTCGTACAAAAAAGCGTGGTACAGCGAGCAGGCTTACGAAATGATAGTCAACGAGCGCGGCGAGCACTTCGACCCCCGCGTGGTGGACGTTTTTGTCGAGCATTTCGACGAGATAAAGGCGGTGCAGGAGCGCTACGCGGACAGCCCGCGCTTACGTCCCACCGGCTAAGTTTGAGGTTTATCTATGGATTATACAGTTAAAGGTAAGGATATTTTGGTAAAACAAGCGGATCTTTCGCTTGACGAAACGCTCGACTGCGGTCAGGCATTTCGCTGGACTAAGGTCGAGGGCGGCTACACGGGGCATTTTCTCAACCGCCCGCTGACGATATTGGACGAAGACCCCGCCGACGGCGTGTTTAGATTTTGCGGCGTTAGCGAAAGCGAACTGCTGGAGGTATGGCAGAGCTATTTCGACTTCGCGACCGACTACGGCGAGCTGAAACGGCGTTTTTCCGAGGACGAAACGCTCGCGAAAGCTTGCAAATTCGCGGGCGGCATACGCATTTTGCGGCAGGATAGCTGGGAGGCGCTCAGCTCGTTCATCATCTCGCAGAACAACAATATCCCGCGCATAAAGGGCATAATCGGGCGGCTTTGCGAGCAGTTCGGCGGCTACCCCTCGGCTGAGGAGATGGCGGCGGCGACCGCGGAGGGCTGCGAATCGCTGGCGGGGCTGCGTGCGGGCTTTCGTGCGAAATATCTGGCAGATGCGGCGCAAAAGGTCGCGGGCGGCGAAGTTGACCTGGCTCAGGTCGCAAAAATGGACGCCGACTCAGCGCGCGCCGAGCTTATGAAGATCAAGGGCGTTGGCCCAAAAGTCGCTGACTGCACCATGCTCTTTGGAATGTACAAACTGGAGGCTTTTCCAAAAGATGTGTGGGTGAAGCGCGTGATGGCCGAGTGGTACCCGAACGGTCTGCCCGAGTGCATAAAGGGCGCTGAGGGCGCGGCGCAGCAGTATTTATTCCACTACATACGTTCCATTGAGCGGTAAAAAATGCAAATTATAGTGATAGTACTCCCCTGTTCGCGTTTGCGGGCGGGGGAATTTTTTGTTTAACACAAATTTGGGCGGCGCATATAATGTATTACGCAGTAAATTCATGGGCAAGGGGGCAGCGAAATGGCTGACAGAACACACACACCGCTAATTCTCGTTACAGGCTCTGACCGCAGGCAGGTGTACGCCGCCGAAAAGTTGGCAAGTCTGGATAATACAGAGGTCTGCGCCTACCTCACCGACGGCGAACCGAAGGGCGCGCGGGTGATAAAGACGCTCGGCGAGCTGCCTCGGCGTGCGGATATGCTGCTGCTGCCCATGCCATGCTCGGCGGGCGGCGGCTTGGAAATACCTGCCTGCGGGCGGCTGACCTGTGCCGAGCTTACCCCGTACCTCGCGAAAAACGCGGTGGTCGCGGGCGGAAAAATGCCGACAGCGATGATCGAATACTTCAATTCGCTCGGCTTCACCACGGCAGACTACCTGCGGCGCGAGGAACTGGCGGTGAAAAACTGCGTGCCGACGGCGGAGGGCGCGCTGGCGTTGGCGATGCGCGAAATGGACGTCACGATCAGCGGAACGCGGGCGCTCATAATCGGCTGGGGCAGGGTCGCGAAGGCTTGCGCGCGGCTTTTCGGCGCTACGGGCGCGCGAGTGTGCGTTACGGCGAGGAACTTGGGGCAGCTTGCCGAGGCGGAGAGCTGCGGCTTTGAGGTTTTTGAACTGGGGCAGCTTTTCGCGCGCGCGGGGGGCTTTCCGCTCATCATCAATACCGTGCCCGCGCCGGTGCTCACGCGGGAGATCATTGAAGAAACGCGCCGCGGCTGTTTGGTGATCGACCTCGCTTCGCAGCCGGGCGGTACTGATTTTGCCGCCGCCGCCGAGCTTTCGCGCCGCGCGGTGCACGCCCTTTCGCTGCCGGGCAAATGCGCGCCCGTTACGGCAGGCGAGATAATCGCCGAGGCGGCACTGAACATTTACAATGAAAGGAGCGGCAGAAATGTCACTTGATGGAATTAGAATAGGCTTTTGCATGAGCGGCTCATTCTGCACATTCGGCAAAGCTTTTGAGCAGGCGCGGCGGCTGACCGAGCTGGGTGCGCGGCTTACGCCCGTTATGTCTTTCAACGCGGCGGGGCTCGACACGCGCTTCGGCAGTGCGGCGGAAAATGTGGCGGAGATAGAGCGGATCTGCGGCGCGTCCGCCATCTGCACGCTGCCCGCCGCCGCGCCGATAGGCC
>ENA-OPSJ01002762-OPSJ01002762.1-human-gut-metagenome-genome-assembly--contig:-NODE-2762-length-10793-cov-5.539113_pt1 | contig 10793 bp, 14 predicted proteins | sample MGYA00241801_ERZ501893 | MGnify/ENA primary metagenome ERZ501893 (study PRJEB25962, sample SAMEA2042219) | human gut metagenome | biome: human gut; feature: human-associated habitat; material: faeces...
ATTTCGGCACTGTTTTATGCCTCCCATGCTGTCCCAGCATGCTCCGGTCTCTCCATTCAAAATCATGACATACGTTAGCTGCATCTCACTCGACAAAAACCGCCGCCTCAAAGAATATCAAGTAGAGGTTATCACCTTCAACGGCGAAAGCGAAATCGTTTATGTAGTAGCCCGCACCTCCGAGGAAGCTCAGGCTAAAGCCGCAGACCAGGTGCCCGACGCCGACTATACTATGGTTCAAGGCTGCTGGGAATACTAATCCCACCTCCCAACGGAAAGAGGGTTGACCCGACAGGTCAACTTTTTTTCTGCTCACATTCTCCTACGCTCTCCTTTATCTATCGGCTCTCCGGCACCGCCTCTAAGCCGAGGGGCGCGGTCAAGCCCTCCACATCTTCCGTGTTCCGGGCAGGTTCGCTCGCGCGACATCCGAGTTGACCGCTCAACGCTCCAAAGGTCAGTACTTCTCAAAAGATGATCGCGGCATTTCTCGCCATTGTTCCGGGAGGGATAGTATTGAGTTTATCAACCTATACCGAGAGTATATGGTGGTATTTCCCTGAAACATCTTATCGTCCTCGCTATCATGCCAACAATAATGATACATCGCACTGCTTCCATTGTCGGCTAAGTCCTGATGACTGTTTTGTGTCAGACGGAGTTCATCGTCATTCGCCGGTCTGACAATCGGGAGTCGCAGCGGCACCGCCTCTGCTGACCTCAAACTGACAGCGTCCTCCGCGTTCCGGGGTCTCTCCGTACCGCGCCTTGAGCGCATGTAACAGGCGCACTTCACTCTTGGCACACCCACATCTCGACATTATTCGGCTACACCCTTGAAGACGTGGCAACCACCGCTCGACCTTGCTCCACAATGAGTACGGAGTCATTGCCTCGCTCAACAGCGGGGCAGTTTGGCTGATTATTCCCTGCGGTTAGTTCCCATTTGCCTTTTTCCGTTTTGGGGAGTGAACCGAGGTCTATTTTTCCATCTGCAAAGTTAGGTCGCCAACTCAACTTCCCTCCGGCTCTCTAAAACCGCTCCGCTATTTACACGACAATTTTACGAAAAATGGTACAAGCCTCATTTTTAGCCGCTCACGCTTAAAATTGCCTAACGGCCATTTTAGCGGCGTTCGGCATAACCTTCAAGCAAGCTTGAGGTTCTGCTCTCACTTGGCTTAAAATTCTCTATTAAATTTTTGTTCGGTCTCAAACAGCTTCCCCTGATTTGGCAGTGTAAAAATTAAGAGCCTCGGCTCACATTTCAAACCCCAAATACTTCAAAATCATGGCAAAGAAAACTAAAAAATCCGCAGAGAACATCACAGCTCAAACAGCAGTTCCCGCCGTCGAGACTACTCCGGCTACAACGTCAACTCCCAAGCTCATCGTGGCTCAACGCAAGTTCAACCGCTGGTACGTCTACTTCAAGGGCGTTGCCCCCAAGGACAATGTAGGCTGCGGATGCAAGACAGCCAAGAGTGCCATGCGCTATATGCACTTGCTCAAAGCTCGCTACGGAGCAACAATCTCCCAAAACATCTATGAACGCCTCCAGTTCGAGGCAGCGCGAGAGGAGGCATAAGCCTCCCTCGCTTTCTTCCCGAAAGTCAAACCGCTAATTCTCACAATCATGTACGAATATACCTGCTACACAAAACAAGGAAAATTCCGATTTATGGCGGACAGCGACTTGGACGCAATGCGAAAAGCCCTATGGTTCTGTTGGCGCGACGGCGAGGACTTTATCAGAGTCGAGTACTGCAAAGGTTGCGAGAATTACACGCTCTCAATCCTCCACATCGACAACAGAGATCACGAATGTTTCACCCTATAAATCCAAAACAATGGAAATCAACTACAACAAATTTACCGAACAAGAGTTGCAAGTTATCCTCGATGCAGCGCGTACAATCAACTACGCCTTTGGCACACAGTTTCCGAGCCACAGCGAGCAGTTGGCTCTCCTGATTGAAGACCTGCACTTTCGCATCATCAATCAGATAGTCGTTCAGAGCTACAATGCACTTCGCAAGAAGTACATCGAGCGCGGCATCAACCCCGATGCTCCCGACTTCGTTCCCGACCATTTGGAGAAATAACTTCTCCAAACGCTCCATTCAGCGGTTGACCCTCCGGGGTTGACCGCTTTTACTGTCTTTTATCCATTCAAATTACAAGGGTAATTTTGCGGTATGGCACACCGAATTACATATAAACCACAAGAAATGCTCCTGTCGTCGGCTATCGGAGATGTTGATATAGATGTCGACGGTACATACGTCGATGTCACGCTCACCGCCTTTGGCAATGTCGTACTGCTTTCCGAGCGATACTATGCCCATGCCGGCAGGGTGAAACTATACGACCTCGGTACGCTCATCGAGGACAATATGCGTATATCAAACTCTGCCACCGCCGACTTTACACTCCGTGCATTCTCCGATACCGTCGACAATAAAGCCGACTCGTGGGTTATCCACGTTCTCTATTGCGACCGATTCACCGCCAATGCCGATGTATCGATCTTCCTCAAAGAGAATTTTCTGACTACTCTTTCCGTCCGCAGAGTTACACCCAACTCCACAATCTCCCTTTTCTTCTATGCCGAAAAGGGAGAAAGCATCGCCTATACTGTCGCACACACTTTCCGTAAATACGGAAGTGAGGCGATATACAAACACGAATATTATATGGATTCCGGCAAGACCGCCACCTCATCGGGAGTGGTGCAAATCAACATCGCCCAAAGCGCGATTGTTGCTGATGCGGCAGGGTTCGCACTTGTCCGCCCCTCAGAAATCGAACTCGTCATGTTCTGTGTCCGTGTCGGTCAACGCTCCATTACATTCTTCGTTGACCCCTCACTCGATGAGCGCGAGACATTCTACTTCCGCAACTGCTTCAACGTTTGGGACTGGGCGGCATTACCACAGGTAACGACCTCCAAGACGGATGTAGACCGCTCGCTCGCCGTTATCAACGGCACCTCTCGCTTCTACAACCAAACTACAGAAAAGACCTACGAAGTTCAGGCGCAACCGCTGACCTCCGATGAAGCCGAGTGGATAGACCAACTCTTTTCCTCGCACGATGTATTCAGAATAGAGCCGGACGCAACCAATCCCGAAGACCCTCTTGTGATTGTGCCTATCCTCATCACCGAATGTACCTGCGAAATGCAGGACGGTGACGAGAAACCGAACTCCGTAAAGTTCAAATGGCGGTATGCCAACAACCGCCCAATCGTTCAGCTCCCTGCTTCACCGGGCATCTTTACTTCTCCTTTCAACCCGATTTACTCGTAACCAATGGCTCGCTCGATACACATATCTACCGCCCGCACCATGCTCAACTCCGGCGACCCCGTCGATATTTCCGTTTGGAAATCCGACGGCTCTATTCTGGAACTCCGAAATTGTATCTCCCTGCGATACAATTTTTACGGCGGCTGGAGGAACGTTAAGATACTTTCCTCCGGCGAGTGCCGCAAGATACGCGACTGCTGTATCTTCCGCGTGAACGACTTGGAGGTATTTCTTTGATATATCGCTGAAAATGCGTACCTTTGCAGATAGTTAATTGAATCATAAATTATTTATTCAAGTTTCTAAACTGCATTGTTATGCCGAGTATCATAGAAGCCCTAAAACAAGGCAAAACGATTAATTCGGGTTCTCGAATCAAATTACCGGTTGAAGGACTCGCGGAAATCTACGGGTTTGTGCCATATCATGATGATACTTTCTCCAGTATTGGTTTGGAGAAAACACCTACCTGTCCTCCTTTAGGACCTGCAAATATTATAGGTAATAGAATAATATTTTCAATTGAAGGCAATATTTATCGTGCCCCTCTGTTTAAAGCACTTTCAATTGCAGAAGAAAAATACCCTATCTACCTATTGTATGTTCCGCGACTATTAAATCTCTCTGCAGAATCACGTATAAAATCATATCTATCTTCTTTCAAAAACGAGAAGCCAAGCCCTTATATCAATCAAGTAGATGGAATTAGAATAGTAGATAAAGAACCTTTCTATTTTCCGAACGAAGATGAGTATTTGTTCACTTCATCTTCTAAACTTAAAGGAATAGGAAATTCTTTTGCTGTTATAACAAGAAGACTGTCGAAAGACAATGGACTGCTTCTATATGAGGTTTATGATCCACAAGATGTAGAGATAATACGTTTTACTGAGTGTGATGAGTAAACCTTGTAGTATTTTTAATTCCATTGAAGACCTCTATAACTTTGGTCAATATGAGGGATTATCTTTGGCTGATGTCTTAGATATAAATCCTTCGTATGTCGAATGGTGTGTATACCAATGTGATGGTAGGCATTTTATAATCTCTGATGAAGTTATTGAACAGATAAAAACAGTATATCCAGATTTTAAAATATCCTCAGATTTTGAATATGCTTGTGAACAACGTCAAGCAGATTTTGATGATGAGATATATGATGAAGTAGAAATTGGAGCAAGAGATTATATATATAGTAATCAAGACACCTTTGGGAGGTATGCAGGTTCCTATGCTCAAGATGAAATGGGATATTCCGACGATGATATAGATACAATATTTGATGGAGATCCCAGTGCTTATTGGAATATAGACTAACTTGTGTCTTTTCGCGTACCTTATAGAGTCCATAACTTTGAGCTATCATACTCAAAGTTATGGACTTTCTTAATTATAACTCCGTTGAAACGCTGCCGGGCTTCGAGGCCCGCGCCGCGTTCACTGTCAATTCCTCGTCCGTATTCAAGGAGGACGTGGATATTGTGCCGACCATCGTTGACGATACTCTCTCTTATATCCCGTGGGGTGGCGACAATCAAATGCCGTTCGACTTGCTCGCGCTCGTCGAGAAAGACGAAACTTTGGCAACCTGCCAATGTTTCAACGCCGAGGTCTGCTACGGATCCGGCTTGCAATACTGCGTCGCCGAAGCCTCCGCTGCCGTCAAGAGTGCAGTCGAGGACTTCACTCTTGACAACGACCTCGCCGCTTACTTTCTCGGCATCTGTCAGGACTTTAAGCACTTCGGCTTCGCCGTGTCTGTGCTTATTCTCAACGAGGACGGCTCGCGCATCGTCCGGCTGTTGAGAAAGGAAGCCTGCTATTGTCGCTTCACCCCGGCTGACCGACACGGTCGTATTCCCAAAATCCTTTACGCCAACTGGCGAAAGTCTATCTCGTCGCGCAACGACATCGAGGAGATAGACCTTCTCGACACGTCAGCTCCGTGGCAAGACCTTCAGGAAAGGCTTGCCAAAAAAACTCGCTGTCGCAAGTTCGCCATCGTCAGCCGGATTCCGACAGTCGATAGCACTTATTATCCCATACCTTACTATGCCGCTCTCTTTCGCGGAAAGTGGTACAACATCAAACAACTTATCGGAATTGCCAAAGAAGCGAAGCTCCGCAATTCCGCGCCAATTAAGTATCACATCGAGGTCGGGGCGAAATATTGGGAATCAATATTTCGTGCCGAGGGCATTACCGACCGCCGAAAGCAACAGGAGCGCATCGTGCGCGAGAAGCAACAGATACTCGACTTCCTGACCGGTGCGGAGAACAGCGGCAAAGCCTGGTTCTCCACTTTCTATGTTACCCCCGACGGCAAGGAACAGCACGACGTTGTCATCAACAAAATTGATGACAGCAAGGAGGGCGGCGACTGGGAAACCGACATACAGGAAGCAATCAATATGATATGCTTTACTATGCGTGTGCATAGTAACCTTGTCGGTTCAGTCCCCGGCAAAGCCCAAAGTAATAACTCCGGCTCTGACAAGCGCGAGCTGTACACCATCGCCCAAGCCCTTCAGAAACCGTATCACGACCTGCTCTTTACCGTCCATCGTATCATCATCCGCTTTAACGGTTGGCAGGGCGTGACGGTAGACGTGCCATTCATCCAACTTACAACTCTGGACGAACATCAGGACGCACGAGAGGTACGAGTTAAGGGGAACGAGGGACGAGATGCGCCTAACCCTTAATCTTTTTCAATCCTCGTACCTCTTAACTCTTAACTCGTTCCTTTTATGAAACTGATAACGACTGAGGCGCAGTTACGCGCCCATATCCCCAACATAATCGCCACGGTCAAGGGCGAAACGCCCTTTATCGAAAGGCTCGCGCACTTTCTCGACCTTGCCGAAGACTGGGTAAAGACTACTTTCACTTCGGAATGTACGTTTAACACCATCTGTGGCTACACCGACAGCAACAATATCAAGATATTGTGCAGCCGCCTCGTTGTTGCCGATGCTCTGCGCCGTGCAATTCCCTCGTTCGACATCGTGCTTACTCCGAATGGCTTCGGAGTTGTCAGCACTCAGAATCTCGCCCCGGCATCTAAGTCGCGTGTAGACAGGCTCGTCGGCTCGATGTTGAGCCACCGCGACGACTGCATCGCCGCACTTCTGCCCGAACTCGTCGGGGCAAGCAAGTGGCTCTCATCTTCACAAGCCGACTTCTTCGGTGCAACACTTTTCCCTGACCTCGGCATTGTCGATGCCGTCGGCGAAGCCACCGGCTCCATGTGGGAGAAGTATCTCGAACTCCGCTCGCAGGTCATAGACCTTGAAGCATCGTTAGCCGAAGAATGGCTGTCGCCGGAGCTTATGTCAGCACTCCGCTCCGAAAACCTGCGCGGAGATCTGACCCCGAAAAGGCGAGAGGTTGTTCGGCAAGTCAAAGCCCAAATCGTGGGCTATCTGACAGCCGGAACATTCAGCACTCGTCGCCTTGCCGATATAGTGAACTATATCCGTCAGGACGAGGACGAGTTTCCCGATTGGCATCATTCCGCCACCGCCGAATTATTCTCACCGCCTGTATTCCGTAACAAAAAGAAATCGACAGGCTATTTCTTTTAACATCAAATCTTTCTCAATATGCAGACAATCTCTATCAATTTCATCTTGCCGCAAGACTGGCAAGAACTTGGCGACAAACGCCTCCGCTATGTCTACGAACTCATTGCCGCAGAACATACCACAGACGAGATAAAGACCATTTGTTTGCTCCGTTGGAGCGGCACAAAGGTTATAGGCCGTCAGGAAACCGGCTCATACATTTTGAAGAAAGGAAAGTTGCTTTTCGAGGTTACACCCGTGACCCTCGCAGAGTTGCTGCCGCATCTCGACTGGCTCGGCTCACTGCCGACCGTTCCTGTTCGCATCTCGAAAATCAACCGCCAGCAAGCACTTTCGGCTGACTTCGAGGGTGTACCATTTGAAACATACATCATCTGCGATAACCTCTATCAAGGGTATCTCGCCACACAAGACGACAATCTCCTCGATGAACTCGGAGCAACGCTCTACGGCAAGTCTATGACATTCAAACCATCGGAACGTATCAACATCTTCTACTGGTTCGCCTCACTGAAAGAAACGCTGTCGAAGAAATACTCCGACTTTTTTCAGCCGTTGGCCGGTGTCGACGACGGCAACCTGCTCGGCTCGTCCGCTCCATCTGTCGAGGACGCTATGAACGCACAAATCCGTGCGCTCACCAAAGGCGACATCACCAAAGAGGCCGAAGTCCTCGCCCTCGATACGCACCGTGCTTTAACGGAGTTAAACGCACAAGCACGTGAATACAAGGAACTCAACGCTAAAATCAGCACCAATGGGAAATAACTCATCTGCTCATTTACTCGGATGTTTGGACGCATCGCTTTTCTTTGAAAATCTTTGCGCCACCAACAATCTCGCCAACGCTGAAAATTTCCTGTTTTGTCGCGTCAGCGGTTTGGAGGGCTTCGAGGAAGCACTCGCTCAGATGCAGACCACATCTGCTTTCTGCTGCGTCAGCGATATAGCCGACGGCTATACCGAGTTAAACAACACACCGAGGACGCGACGAGTAAAAACCGTTTTCCTCGCCATGCGCCACGCAGCCGAAGATATGTCGGCTCGTTCGGAGTGTATGGAAACTATGCGCGAGCTGTTCCGACAATTCATGTCGAAACTCATCCTCGAAAGGGTCAGATTAGAGCAGAACTGCATCTATATCGACCCTCGAATATCGTTCAACGAGATTGACCGATATTTTTTCTCCGGCTGCGCTTGCGCATATTTCCAGATCGCCGTAGATGTCTACACCGATTTAAGATACAATGCCGATGAGTGGAAATGATGAACTGCTTGAAGCCCGACGTAAGTATGTTTCGGCCTTCAATGCCACTATGGTTAAGATATGGCGCGAACAAATTGCCCTGCTCGGTGCGGTAGACACAGGAGCGTTGTACCGCTCAACGGTCGGCATCTCCATGACTGCCGACGGAAAGTTCATTGACATTACACTTTCACAAGCCTTCAATACATACGGCTTGTTTGTGGATTATGGTACGGGACGCAATACTCCGCGAGGAAACCCCGGCGACATTGGCAAAGCCAACGGTCGCAAACGCAAGCGTTGGTTCTCTCGCAAGTATTATGCCTCCGTGATGAACATTCAGGAATTTTATGCCGACAGCCTCGGACAAGAATTTTGTCGGGCAGTTTCCAACGCCCTCAATCCCGATATTATGCGCAGGTCAGTGACACTCTGACCTTGCTTTCTGTGTCTTTTCGTCTGTATAGTGATAGCCATAACTTTGCTGTATCAAATCAGCATCGTTATGGCTATCGATACAAAATCAATATCCCAACTCATTACTGAGTTTCGCGCCTTGAAAGCCAAGGACGCAATCACTCCCGAATCGCTCGGCTATATTCTGCAACGTCTTGCAGACCTTATAGCCACCGCAGGTACTTCCGATACCGTCGATACTATCAAGAAATTGCTTGACGGCTTCAAAGCAGCCGGTCAAGCACTCGTTTCTATTCAACAAGGGCAAGCCGACCGCAACCATATTCTGGCCAACATCAAGACCGTTGACCTTGCCAACGGCTCAATCGGCACTTATACCAACAATCTTTTCATACAACAGGCCACGACCGAACGAGCCGGAGCGATGCGAGCGCAGCAGGTTATCGACCTTAACAACGCTCGCAAGGCTATCTCCGAAATTAGCAAATTGCTTGATGAAATTCAAGCCAAACTCGGTATGACCGAAGACTCGAAAGGACTTTATAATACTGCCCAAATCTCGGTTGTCACCGAGAATGGGCGACTCCGTCTGTTAGGTGCACAGCAGCTTGTGGCCGACGGATATGTGCCATATCTCTTTCGGAACACGCGCAAGCGCAATCAGTGGGGCGACAAAGTAGCCATTGCGGCAGGTGAACCACGGAAAAAGTATTGCGACAAGCGCAAAGGGTGGAATCTGTTCGGTTCGTGCTATACGGTCAAAATCGACACAGGAAATTATCTGATGTTCAGCGCCAACTCACATATTCATTATTGCGAACCGGCAAACGCATACGCATACACGCCCGAAACCATCATAAAGACTTTCAAACGCAGGGATGGCACACCGTTCGTTGCGTGGGGGCGTTCCTGTGTCTGTATGCTCGACCCCAAGAACGCAAAGAAACATCGGATGTTGCGTTTCCGCTTCGCTATCGGCTTCGCCAAACAAATCTTGCCGGGACGCTCGCGCATCTCAATCGCCAACCTCGTAAGCTCGCTTGCCGAGTTCTCAATCGTATATAATCCGGCAATGGAAACATGGCACTTCTCACGATAACACATACCCCTATAAAAAAGATAGCCCGGAGCTTGCGCTTCGGGGACTGCTATCTCATAAACGGCTCACATGATAGCCCGGAGGAAACCTACTGGGACTGCTATCCGGAATACTGCGACGCCGATAGCCCATAAGGAGATGCTATCTCGCATACCTGAGAGGTGTACATTTTTCTTAGCTTGGCTTTACTTCGTTGAGAGGTGTCCGGGTTGATTAGCTTGTCTTCACTTACTATCGCAAAATTAGCAATAATATCTCACATACACAATATATTACAATGGAAATTCGCAAACATAAACCAACAATCACGCTCCTTTCCGCTATTTTTCTTATCGTGGTCGGATGCGGCCTATTGGTAGCAGGTTTTATTGTGCCACCGCCCGGCGAAATCCACGACTCCGTCCTCGTGGCTTTTGGCGAAATTCTCACTTTCGCGGGCGCGGTTTTCGGCATGAAATATCACTATCAGTATAACACCAACAACACCAAATCACATGAGGAAAATTAACGAAATCATCGTCCATTGCGCCGCTACGCAGGAGGGCAAGGACTTCACCGTCCAACAGATTGACAGCTGGCATCGTCAGCGCGGTTTCCGCTGCATCGGCTATCATTATGTAATCTATCGCGATGGCTCGGTTCATTGTGGCAGACCTGAGAGTCAGGTCGGCGCACACTGCACGGGTCATAACGCAAACTCTATCGGAGTTTGCTACATCGGAGGCTGTGCCGCAGACGGCAAGACCCCGAAAGATACACGGACAGACGCTCAAAAGGCTGCACTTTTGAAGCTGCTTCGTGAGTTAAAGGCAAAATACACGGTAGCCGCTATTCACGGCCACCGCGATTTTGCTAACAAAGCCTGTCCGTCATTCGACGCTACCAAAGAGTATAAAGACCTATGAAACGCTATCGCCATTCCTATCTGCTCTTTGCTCTCGCCGCAACCGCCTTTTTGGTCGGTTGCCGCTCCCACAAAGAGATCGTCAATGATACCTCGCTGTCGGTTGACAGCGTCGCCCGGTCTGAGCATCACCGCACAACGGCGGTGATTGACTCACTCGTAAGGAATATTGATTTGTAAATACTCATTGAAAAGTGGGCCAGGGCGCTCATTGAAAAATGGGCCACCA
>ENA-OPSJ01002763-OPSJ01002763.1-human-gut-metagenome-genome-assembly--contig:-NODE-2763-length-10790-cov-1.741686_pt1 | contig 10790 bp, 10 predicted proteins | sample MGYA00241801_ERZ501893 | MGnify/ENA primary metagenome ERZ501893 (study PRJEB25962, sample SAMEA2042219) | human gut metagenome | biome: human gut; feature: human-associated habitat; material: faeces...
GCGGGCTGCATGGCCCAGCCGGTCAGCGCAAAGGCCAGCGCCCCCAAAGCCAGCACGCCGCCCGCCGCCACCGCTACGTACAACAGTTGCATCCTGCCCCATTCCTGCCGGAAGGTCGCGGCATCCTGAAACAGGTACATCTCGATCCAATTCCCACTGGCCGTGGGGATTGCACAGTATTCCGCAAACCAGAGGGCACTCCCGTCCCGCAGGGTGTATGCCTGCCGGACAACCGTTTTGGCCCACAGGCCGTTCTGCCCATCCACGCTTTGCCGCGCCTCTTCCAGCATTGGTTCGCTGAGAGTGAGCAGCGGTGCGGCATCATCGCCCTGCAGGTAGGGATTCTCGATGGGGGCTCCCTTCTCGAATAAGGCGGACACCAGGCGGTTTTCCACTGCGCTGCTGTAGATCGCCTTATGGTCGATGGTCTGTGTCTCCAGGATCGGCTGTTCCAGGGCGGAACAGAGGGAGGCGAAGGCCAGCCTATGCTTCTCCTCCAGGGCGTTCTTTCCCTGCCGGGCGGCCACGAAACAGAGGGTAGCCACCACCATGGCGGCAAACAGGATGTTCACCGCTACGATCTTCCACCGCAGAACGTCCAACGGCGCGGCCGGTTCAGCGGCCTTCTTTTTCTTCCACAAGGGCATACCCAACACCTCGAACGGTCCGCAGGCTCATCTTGGAGTGGATCTGGGCCAGCCGCCGGCGGAAAAAGCCGATGTAATTGTCCAGAATGGCCTCCTCCACGTCGGCGTCCGCGCCCCATACGCGGGCAAACAGGGTGGCTCGTGCCAGCGCCTGACCCTTGCTTTTCATAAACAGTTCAATCATAAGGCCCAGCTTTTTGGAGACCGCGATCTCCTCCCGGCCACAGGCCAGCAGCAGCGCCTTGGTGTCGTACACCAGATCCCCGTACCGCAGCACCACCAGCTCCTCGATGGGGGCCTGCCGCCGCAGGTTGGCCCGGACACGGGCCAACAGCTCCCGGCTGTCAAAGGGTTTACCCAGATAGTCGTCGGCGCCGGCATCCAGGCAGGTCACCTTGTTTTCCACGGCGGTCAGCGCCGTCAGCATCACCACCGGCGTCATGATTCCCTTGCGGCGGCTTTCCCGCAGGATGTCCGGCCCGCTTTCGCCGGGGAGCATCCAGTCCACCAGCGCCAGGTCGTAGGCGTTCTGCTGCAGATAGTAAGCGCCTTCCTCCCCGTCGGTGCAGGCTTTCACCGTGTAGCCCTCTTTTTCAAGGATTTCGCACAGCATCCGGTTCAGTTTCCGGTCATCTTCGATCACTAGCAAGTTCATGTATTCTACCTCCCGGGGCATATCTCGCAGGCCGTATCAAAAGCGGCAGATTATTTAATTTATAGCACAAATTCTCCCGGAGCGCAACCAAGGCCGGAAAGAGCCGCAGGCGCATTCAGGATTTTTTCAGGTTTTGTGTGGTACAGTGGTATTACCAAAATTGCCAGGGCAGCGGCCGCCTGCGCCGCCGCCCCGTCAGGAGGAATTTGTATGAACCGAATTCGATCACGGCTTGCGCCGCTGGCCGCCCTCATGGCTTTGCTGCTGGCGCTGGCAGGGTGTTCCGCCGCTCCTTCAACCGAGGAGCCGGGAACGGCCTCCCAAACGAAGTACGCCACGGGAAAATACACCCAGACGGAGGTCACCCCCGCGGTGGACAGCGGCTTCGCTCCCGCCAAGCTACAGATGCTGGACGGCGTTCCCACGTTATCGCTGTATAATGACGCCCAAAACACCGCAGCGGCGTTTTCCTGGACGGGGGATGGCTGGGAAACCATCGATCCCTCCACCGTACAAGCCTTTCTGGACGGGCTGGACAAAACGCAGGTGGAAACGCTGACCGCTGAACTGGACACCGCAAAGGCGAATCAGGCGGCGGCGCAGGGCTACCTCGACAACGTGTCTGCCCAGCTGGACGAGCTGATGCAGAACCTCGGCTTGGCGCAGAGCGCGCTGAACGGCGAAGCGACGGAAGAACCCGCTGTTGAGCCTGACGCGAAGGAAGAACCCACCGTCGAGCCCGAAGCGACGGAAGAAACCGCCGCCGAACCCGAAGCAACGGAAGAACCCGCTGCTGAAGGAAGAGTTCTTACCACCACCATCACGTCTATGCTGCCGGACGAATACACGCTTGATGTTGAACTGCATCTGGATGCGAACAATGTGGTGACGGAGCTGAAGCTGACGCTGGAAAGTGAAGTCGAAGGCCTGACGCAGGAAATGCTGGACGCCTTCGCGGAGCAGTTCGTCGGCAAGCAGCTGCCGGTTGTCCTGCACGCGGATGCGGATGAGACGACTGCGGAAGAGCAGATTGTCGAAGGCATGGAGAATCAGCTGGAGAACAGCCGCGGCATCGTTGAGATGCTGAACAAGCTGGCAGAGCAGTAATCCCCTGACACATCGCGCCGCCCCGCTGACTGAATATGGTCAAGCGGAGCAGCGTTTTTTTGCACTTGTGTTCCTTTTCAATCAATGGTATAATAGAAGTGGACGTGTATGTCCGAGCAGGTATATCAACGATCGACGACCAATGGAGGCTGCACATGAAAAAATGGTTTTGCGCGCTGGGCATGATGCTGGCGCTGCTGATGTCCGTCGCGCTGGCGGACGGCGTGAAAGTCACCTTTGCCGAGAAAAACGGGCAAATCAACGGCGGCTATGATTATACGCTGAAGCTGAACGTGTCGCCCGCAAGCGACAAAGACCTGACGGTTTCCCTGACCTGCGACGGCTTGGACGGCGCGTATTCCGTGGTCATCCCGGCAGGGCAGAAGAGTACCACGCTGACCGTTCCGACGCAGGTGGTGGAGGAGCGCGGCAAGCTCGTCTTTGAGCTGCAGAGCGGCGACGGCTACACCGGTGCGGGCAAGCACACGCTGACCATCCAGCGCCTGCCGAACGTGCAGTTCTATCTGGGCATTAACTTCGGCACGGTGGGCAAGAAGATGAGTGTCCGCATGACGGTGACGAATTCATCCACCATCGTCAAGGGCAACAACACCTTCCAGCTGCGCGATGACAAAGGTACAGTGCTGGCGGAAGCGAAGTGGTCGAATCCGAGCGGCGACATGAGCTTCTCTATCACCCCAACCGCTGATATGGAGGGCTACACCCGCCTGAGCGTGTGGCTGGGCGATCGCTGTGTGGCGGATGGCGGTTACCTGACCGTCGTTGCGAAGGGGCAGCGCGCCGTCAAGAACGTGGAGACGGAGCGGAAACTTGTCGGCATCGGCATGGACTGCGGTTTCGGCGGCAAGAACACCGATCAGGTGCTGGAAGTGCTGGCGAAGCACAACACGAATATCACCTTCTTCATGACGGGCTATTTCGTCCGCACGTTCCCGGAGGAATCCAAGCGCGTGCTGGCGGCGGGCAATGAAATCGGCGACCACACGAACACGCATCCGCAGCTGACGAAGGAACGGCCATACAGCATGATGCGCCAAATCGTTTTTCCGGCGGAGACCATGGCGGAAACGCTGGGCGTCTCGCCGCGCCTGATGCGTCCGCCGTACGGGGACGTGAACAGCAACGTCATCAGCGTTTCGCGCGCGGAAGGCATGGAGTGCGTGCTGTGGAACATGAGCACGAAGGATTCCATCGGCAAATACACGGTGGAGGAGTGCATCAAGAACGGTACGACGCGCGCCAAGCTCGCGCCCGGCAACATTTTGCTCTGCCATCTCGACGCGAATCACAGCTGGGAAATTCTTGATGCTGTCCTGACCTACTACGAGGAGCAGGGCTACACCGTTCTGCCGATTTCCGCGCTGATTTACGCTACGGGCGGCTCGCTGCCCCCGATGCCTTCCACCCGCGAGGCACTGCTTTACACCGACGACTACTGGCCGAACTGGCTGGCAGAACGCGGCATTGAGATTGAAACGAAGGAATAAGCAAGCAGGCTGTCCGAGAAAAACGGGCAGCCTGTTTTGCAAAAGGTGGAATGCCGATGCACATCACTGACTGGAAAGAGAATTTTATCTCGAAGATGATTACGCGCGGGCGCAATTACTGGCGTGCCGGGGCAGTGAAAAATCTGCACTGCACGCAGGAGAAAATCACTGCTGATGTAGAAGGCACGCGGCTGTATCGGGTTGAGATTACGTTGGCAGACGATGCCGCGGCAACCATGTCCTGCACCTGCCCTTTTGCGAAAGAGGGCGCAAACTGCAAGCACATGGCGGCGGTTCTCTTTGCGGCGACCCATCTGCCGGAATCGGAATTGCCCGCGCCGGAGTGGGAGAAGAAGCTGAACAGCCTGTCCGCTGAAACGCTTCGGGATTTTCTTCGCCCGCTGCTGAAAAAGGACGAAGCACTCCGAAATCGGCTGATGCTGTGCAAGGGAGACGAACCTGTCCGTGCGGATGAACGCCGCCTCAATTGGCAGCGCACCCTGACGCAGACGCTTCACGCCGCCGAACGCTATTCCGCAAACGAGTATGACGAATACGCGGAATATGACGAAGAAGAATATGACGAAGAAGAGGAATCACCCGTTCAGGAACTGCTGGAACTGCTGGACGCGGAACTGGCTGATTTGCTGACACCGGAACATGTGATGCTGGCGTTTGAACTCGTTTGCGACACGGCAATGATGTTTGAATCCGCCGATGAAATTCTTGAACAGGAGGATATCGAGGACGCTTGCCGCGATGCATGGATGCGGATTCTTGCCATCGCAGCACCCGCCCAGCAGGCAGCAATGTACGAGTGGTTCGCCGCTGCATTCCGGACGTGGAAGCCGATGACGTATTTCACCGCGCCGCTGGCGTTCTTGTTTTCGTATCCGTGGGACGAAGCGATTCATCAGCGGAATCTTGCGCTGCTGGACGAGAAAATTGCCGAATGGAAGCCGAATGCGCAGGAACGCGGTGGAGGCGCGATGGTGAATCTGCTGAATCAGCGTGAAAAAACGATGCAGCAGCTGCACGCTTCGCAGGAGGACATCATCAGCTTCTGGCATTCGCATTGGGATGTGCCGTATGCGCATGACCGGACACTGAAAACGCTGATGGCGGCGGAAAAGTGGACGGAAGCCATCAAGCAGGTCAAGGCGGATTTGGAGACGTTCGCCGGGGAATATATGCCATGCAAGCAGCGCCGCGAACAGCTGATTTTGCTCTATCAGCGCGCGAATCAGCCTGACCTTGCGCAGCAGGCGATTCGGCAGTACATTGAGCAGTACAATCAGTACAGCATGGAGCAGATTGATGCGCTTCGAGCGACGCTTCCCGCCGATGCGTGGCGAGACGAGGCGGAACGTTTGCTGAAACTGCCGACGACAAGCACTATCCGCCTGCCCCTGCTGGCATCCATTGAGCAGTGGGAGCAGCTGCTCCAGCGGATTCAGCAACACGGCAATTTTGAGGGACTGTGTACCTATTTCGACCCGCTGATGGCATGGGATTCCGCCCGCACGCTGGCACTCTACCGCGACATGGTGAATCGCGCTATGCAAGGTGCTTCGTCGCGCGCCGCCTACTGCGAGGTCATCCGGCAGCTGGAACGCATGAAAGGCACCGACGAGGGAAGAAAGATAATTGCTGACCTTGCTGAACAGTGGCGCAGGGACTACAAGCGCAAGTGCGCACTGCTGGACGAATTGCAGAAAGCGGGATACTGACAAAAAACAGGCTGTCCGGGCAAAACGCTCGAACAGCCTGTTCTTTCTGCTACTTACTCTGCCGGGAACAGGAATCCCGCCGTCATTTCAAGATGGTTTTCGCCCGCGTAGTCCGGGAAAACCTCATGCATCTTCGCGATAAAATCCGCCGTGAACGCTACCGGTTGCAAGCGTCACGGTGGTGCAGGTCGGGGTGCTCACTTTCGCCAGCGCAGCGGACAGCAGCAGCAAAATCATCACCAGCAGGGAAATCAGTTTCCTCATGGGTTCCTCCAAGGTGGGTCGTTCGGGGAAAGGGGTTATCTTGTAAAGATACACCATTTGTGCTATGGACGCAAGTACGCACTTTTTTATTAGCGAGGCACTTTTTGGTGACTGGGGGGGGAGGATTCGCTGCGAGGGTAAAAGAAAAGCACCGATTCTATCGAACCGATGCTAATCTGGCGGAGAGTTAGGGATTTGAACCCTAGGTGGGGTATAAGCCCACACACGATTTCCAGTCGTGCGCCTTAGACCACTCAGCCAACTCTCCATATGAAGCTCACATTGCGGCGGGTCATCCGCAACATTGATTATTATAGCGCGAATCGGGGCGTTTGTCAAGGGACTTTTCGTGATTTTTGCAAAAAATCCGCGCGAGTGAGGGAAAACGCAGAAAAAGGACTGTGAGCGGAGAAAAGTGCCCGCGCAGCAGTCCTTTTGCGGTTAAATCAGGAACATCCAGCCAAGCATTGACACCATCGCGGCAATATGCAGCGTGCCGACGATTTGCAGGGGGAACATGACGAGGAAAATCGGGAGAATCGTGAACACGAGCGCCCAGATCGGGAAGCCAATCGCGCCGGTGATGATAGCAACCATCAGCGTGATGTAGAACGTAATCATTTCCAGAGAACACAGGCGCAGGGAGGCACCGCTGCGAAGCATGTCAAGCATCATGCCCTTGGCACGTTCGTCCCGCCCATATTTGAGGAACATGTACTCCGCCAGCCCGCACTTCAAGTGATACGCGGAGCTGACGATGCACGCGAACGTCGTGCCGACGAACAGAATTGCGGCGTACACCGGGGCTTTCTGGTACGCATACGCCGCCAGTGCCGCGTATCCGCAGAACTCCAGCACGATGGAAAACATGCCCAGCACGCCTGAACGCATCGGCACACTTGGCGAAACGCCCTCCATCAGCTTCGCAGCGTAGTCGCCTTCCTTCAGCTTGCTGTAGTTGACGAGTTTCAGCGTGCCGTTGGGGAAGATGCTCAGGATGCGGTCGCAGTACATGTTAATTGCAACTAACTGTTTCGGCTTGGAGTATAGCACACGCACCAATCCCTGTCAAGGGCGGACAAATGGTTTCGGAAGATTTTCGTTACAGCCAGCCGACCGCGTGCGCTGCTGCGCCGCCGACGCCGCAGAGCAGCATCACCAGAATCGGGTTCCATTTCTTCCAGCGCAGGACGAGGAACGCCGCGACCATCAGCACAATGCCGACGATGGACACGCCGCCGCCCGATTTCACCGCCGCGACCTGCACGATGCTCAGCGCCGCCGACGCAATCAGCGCGACGACCACGGGACGCAGCGCGCCCAGCACGTTCTGCATCGTCTGCCCGGAACGAAATCGCCCATACAAATAGGAAAGAAGCGTGACGAGAATCAGCGACGGCGTGATGCACCCGAACGTCGCGACGAGCGCACCCGGCAGCCCTGCGCAGCGCATCCCGACGAATGTCGCGGAGTTGACCGCAATCGGGCCGGGGGTCATTTCGGCAATCGTCATTAGGTTCGTAAATTCTGCCATCGTCAGCCAGCCGTGCGATTCCACGACCAGCGACTGAATCAGCGGCATGGCAGCATATCCGCCGCCGACACTGAACAGCCCGATTTGGAAAAAGACGAGGAACAGCACCATCATGCGGATACGCCCCCCTTTCGCGCCAGCAGCGCCCGGATAACGCCAATCGCCGCCGCGACGAGGATGACCACGATGACGTTGACGTGAAAGACGGCGGATGCCGCGAACGCGCCCGCCATCAGCAGCAGATTCAGCCAATCCTTCGACTGCACGACCTTGCCGCCAAGATTTGCCGTTACGTCGCAGATGACCGCCGCCACGCCCGACTGCATCCCCGTCAGCACCGCGCGTACCCATTCGTTCTCGGCGAACGCAGCGTACATCATAGAGATGATGCTGATGATGACAATCGGCGGCAAAATTGTCGCCAGTACCGCGACAATCAGCCCCGGAATCCCGGCGATGCGCCGCCCAACGAGGATTGCGCCGTTGACGGCAATCGCGCCCGGTGCGGTCTGCGCCAGGGCGGTCATGTCCAGCATTTCCTCTTCGGTCAGGTAATGCAGCTCATCAACGAATTTTTTCTTCATCAGCGATACGATGACGAATCCACCGCCGAAAGTGAAGGTGCTGATGAGAAGCATGGAAGAAAAGAGCGTCCAAAGACGGTGCGCTTTGGATTCCTGTTGCATCAGGGTGGTCAGCTCCTTTTTTGAAATTGAGTTTGTTCAATAAAATAGAATTTGTCTGCGGCGCGGAGGTTTCGCGTCTGCGGACGCGACAAGGGGGCAATAGAAACAGACGAAGTCTGCGATCGACCCCTTGACCCCTTCGCAGCGCACGCCCATGTTACAGGTTTATTGTGTTGGTTGGGAAAACGATAGGGAAACTAACCATAAAACTTCCGATAAAATCCAAGAAACATGGGTGTGCAGCCCGAAGGGGTGGAGGGGGCGAGCGGAAAGCCCCCTCCTCGCCTCCGCAGAGGCGAAACCCTCTGCAACATCAAAGGCACTACCGCACAATTCGTCGGCAGCGCTGGCGATGCCTTTTCTGCCATCTGCTTCTTGCAGAAATCTCGATTTACCTCCAGTAAACCTTCGATTTCTGCAATCGCATCTGACGAAAAATGCATTCGCCATCGCACCAACTCATTTGTGCGGTATTGCCCAAAACTCAAGTTTGGAGAAGAAAATCAATCAGAATATCACTCCACAAACGTGAGTGTGTTGACATTGAACACCCCTTTGGTGGTGAGCCGCAGTGCCGGAATCACCGGAAGACTCGCGAACGAAAGCGTCATGAACGGGTCAATGCCGCGATTTACGCCCTGCGCCCACGCTGCCGCCTTGCAGTGCTCTAACTTCTCGTTCACTTCCGGCAGCGGACGGTCAGTAAACAGCCCCGCCACCTCCAGCGGCAAGCGCGCCTGCACCTGCCCGTTCTCCACGACGATGATGCCGCCATGCATCTTTTTCAGCTCGTTGACCGCAAAGGCAATGTCCTCCGGCGATACGCCGCAGGCAATGATGTTGTGGCTGTCGTGGGCAATCGACGTCGCAACCGCGCCGCGTTGAATCCCGTAGCCGCGGACATAGCAGCTGGCGACATGTCCCGTGTCGTGGTGCCGCTCGCAGACGGTCATCTGGCAGATGCCGTTATCGACGCCTTCCGCGTGCCCCAAGTCTTCGGTCACAATCTGCCCGTCGATGAGGCCAATCAGCGGCGCGACCCCAATCCGCAGCTGCTCCGGCGTTACGTCCGGCAGATGGAACGTGTCCAGCACGCCCGCGAGGATGTCCGGGTCAATGTCCGGCGCGGCGATCTCCACCTCATGCCCGTCGTAGACGAGCTTGCCACGCTTGAACACCATTTCTACATTCACATCATGCAGGTTGTCCAGCACGACGAAATCCGCCAAGTACCCCGGTGCAATCGCGCCTTTGTTGTTCAGCAGGAAGTAGCGCGCGGCGTAGTGGCTGGCGACCTTGATGGTCAGAATCGGGTCGGCGCCGAGGGAAATCGCTTTGCGGACGATGTAGTCAATGTGCCCCTTGTGCAGCAGGTCGTAGGGGTGCTTGTCGTCAGTGCAGAACATGCAGCGGTGCGCATACTGCTCCGTCAGCAGAGGCATGAGGGCTTCGAGATTCTGCGCCGCCGTGCCGTCGCGAATCATGATGAACTGCCCCTTGCGCAGTTTTTCCAATGCGTTGTCAATGGTGTCGCACTCGTGGTCGGAATAGACGCCGGCGGACATGTACGCGTTGAGCGCCTTGCCGGACAGCCCCGGCGCGTGGCCGTCAATCTTCTTGTGATGCGCCTGTGAAACGACGATTTTCTCCATCGTCGCGCGGTCGCCCATCATCACGCCCGGATAATTCATCATCTCCGCCAGCCCCAGCACGCGGGGATGGTCGAAATAGGCGTTGATGTCGCGCCATGTCAGCGTCGCGCCGTTTTCCTCAAACGCCATCGCCGGCACGCATGACGGGAGCATAAAATGCACATCCAGCGGCAGATTTTCTGTCGCCGCCATCATGTAGTCGATGCCGCCCATGCCGCAGACGTTGGCGATTTCGTGCGGGTCGGTGATGACGGTCGTGGTGCCGGGGGAGCACCGCGCGCGCGAACGAGGTCGGGCTGACGAGGCTGCTCTCCAGATGAATATGCGCGTCAATGAAGCCGGGAGCGACGATTTTGCCGCTGACATCGACCTCCATCAAGCCGTCGTAATGGTCAGCCATGCCGACGACCAGCCCGTTGGCAACGGCAATATCGCCATGCTCAATCGTGCCGGAGAATACGTTGACATAATCGGCGTTTTTGAGGACAACATCCGCCTTCTCCTCGCCCAGCGCGACGCGGACGAGCCGCTGCTTCCGGCGAACCTTAAGCGCAATGCGTTCTGCGCGGGTTTTGACTTCGGACATCGTGGAACACGCTCCTTCCGTGATTCTGTTTGTCCTATTATAGCGGTTTGAAGGGGTGTTGTAAAGGGGAAAAGGAGAAGAAAGCGACAGTGCACTTGACCCCGTTTCCTCTTTCCGCTATAATAGAAGCGAAGAAACGGAGGTCTTTTTGCATGGATGCACAGCGACTTCTTTCCGCCTGCGAAGGGGCGGGCATTGACTTTTTTACCGGCGTGCCGGATTCGCAGCTAAAAGGACTTTGCGATTCCCTCTACGCCCTCTACGGCGTTCATTCGCCCCGGCACATTGTCGCGGCGAATGAGGGCAACGCGATTGGACTCGCCGCCGGGCATTTCCTCGCGACGGGGCGTCCCGCGCTGTGCTATATGCAGAATTCTGGGCTGGGCAATGCCGTCAATCCGCTTGCGTCGCTGATGGCTGC
>ENA-OPSJ01002767-OPSJ01002767.1-human-gut-metagenome-genome-assembly--contig:-NODE-2767-length-10771-cov-3.342105_pt1 | contig 10771 bp, 8 predicted proteins | sample MGYA00241801_ERZ501893 | MGnify/ENA primary metagenome ERZ501893 (study PRJEB25962, sample SAMEA2042219) | human gut metagenome | biome: human gut; feature: human-associated habitat; material: faeces...
TTACATCATTTTTATCAATTTTAGTTTCTGAGTACTCTTCAACTTTTAATTCTTTTAGTCGGTCAACAACATCTTCTGTATCATAATCAAGATCTAACAATGTATATGGTGTCGAAAATTTCTGTTCATTCCCTTGTTTTGGCTTAGAAATAAGAGTCAAATCTGTGTTTATATCAAAATCATTTCTCCTAAATAATTTATGCAAACCATCCAAGAAAGCAATTACTTCTCTTTTTTTAGATTGATAACTAAGAAATATGCTAATCACCCCCTATCATCCGCTACCATTTACTATCAATTGATAGTATAGCACTTAATTGGTAGTCTGTCAACTTTCGTATCGGACATATCTGTTCACTGTAGTATGCATCTCTCCACCTAATATTTCCCCTTCTACCTTACAAAATAAACATAGTCATCCTTTCTTTTAGCAGGTGCGTTCACCGGTGCTTTCGCATACCCAATTGCGCAGTGTCCGATGCCTTCGTAGTCTCCTTCGATACCAAGGTCTGCCAGTATTTTCTTTCCAAAATCCGACTCAAATTCTTCTTTTGCCCGGTGAATCCAAATGCTGTTAATCCCAAGACTTTCTGCTGCATTCATCAGATTTCCCATAACAAGGGAACCGTCATACTTATATGTTGGAATCGATTTATCTGCCAGAACGATTAAAATTACCGGTGCTCCATAAAATGGGTCTGTGTCTGTTCCCATAATCTTAGCATTTTCCGCAGACAATTTATTTCTTAATTCCTGATTTGTTACCGCAATGATAATCGGACTTTGTCTTCCCATGCCCGTTGCCGCATAAGTTCCTGCCTTTACAATTGCCTGGATATCTTCTTCCGACACCATTTTCTCTCTATCAAAGTTTCGGCAGCTTCTTCTTGTTTCTAACACTTTTAAAGTTTCATTCATTTTATCAGCCTCCAATGAAGTTATTATATATTATTATAAATTCATTGAAGACTGAATGCAACGAAATTATTTCCATTTTTTCCCCTTATGGCGTTTTTTATAATCTTCACGGATTGGAGCACAGCATTGATATACCGCCTCATCCATTTCTAATTTAGTTTTTGAACGGCGCACAGCCGAAACCGTATCGGAAAGCACCTCATAATTTAATGCAGTTCCCTCGCTGTCACTTTCGTAATTAATCGCGCGGTCAGCACCAATTCCAAATCTGCCGGCAACCTCAATCGCATCAATATTAGCGCCAAGGAATAAAAATTCCCAGCCATATTTTTCCTGCTGCCGCTTTACCATTTTCTTCACTCTCTCATAAGAATAATGGGAACTTACATTTTCCATACCATCCGTCGTAATAACAAACAACGTTTTCTCCGGCCGATCCTCTTCCCTCGCATATTTATGCACATTGCCAATGTGGGAAATTGCTCCGCCTATTGCATCCAATAATGCCGTACCGCCTCGTACATAATACTGCTTTTCTGTCATTTCCTCTACCTCTTTTACCGGCACACGGTCATGAACCACTTCCATCAAATCGTCAAATAATACCGTTGAAATATATGCCTCTCCTTCTTCTTTACGCTGCTTGGCTATCATCGAATTAAAGCCGCCCATTGTGTCTTCCTCAAGACCACTCATTGAACCACTTCTATCCAAAATAAATACTACTTCTGTTAAACCTTTACGCATAAAATCATCCTCCTTAATTTGACATCGTTTTTCGATGCATTTATTTGTTATCCACATTATACATAAAGATTCAAAAAAAGAGTCGCTCTGAAAGCGACCCTCTAAATTATGAAATAATACACGGTAATCCGTGCTCTTCCAACTGAATATCAAGTTCAATCATATCATAGATTTCATTTTCAATAAAATAAGCGAAAATAATATCTGTTTTGTCACAAGGCGACAATGCATACCCCGCTCTGGCAAGCAAATCCTTTGTCTCCTCCAAATTTAGTTTTGCCCCTATGCAAAGACACAATGCCGTAAGTTTATTGGGATGATACCTCGGATTGTTTTTAATCTTTGAAAATACTTTTTTATCCACAATCGCCCGTTTCCATACATCCGAATTTTCCATATTTTTTTGCTGAATCAAATACATCAAATATTCCGAATAGGTATCTGTCATATGCTGCATCCGTTCTTCCAGATTCTGTTCATGCTCCTCTTCAAAATCAAAATACGTTTCCGCATAATCCGAAACCACTTCATTTTTCGCAAACCGATAATTACTCGTCGGTTGAAACTTACATCCATCCGGAAAACATTGCGTTTCAATTACTGTATTGGCATAGTCATCATCTATGTACGATGCCAGATGTGCATCAAGTTTCCTGCCAAGTTCAGTTGATTTTTCATCAAAGACCACAAGATAAATCTGCATATCGTTTTTTAAAAGAAACGCATTGATTTCATCAACGGCAATTCGTATTCCCTCTTCTTTTGGAAAACCAAAACTTCCGGTTGAAATCAATGAAAATGAAATGGAGCGGATACCGTTAGCCTTTGCAAGCTGCAGACTCTTTTTATAACAGGAACGAAGCTTCTTTTCTACGCTGGAATTATTTTTCTGAAACTGTGGGCTCACTGCATGAATAATGTAGCGTGCCTTGAGATTAAATCCGGGAGTTATAAACGCCTTTCCCTCTTTTGAAACCCCGATATGTTCTTTCCGATAATTCAAAAGTTCATCATATCCAGCCGCCTTGTAAATAGCCTCATCACAACCGGAACCAACCCGGACTTGTGCATTTGCGGTGTTTACAATTGCTTCTGTGTCCATCTTGGTAATATCATTTCGTATTATTTTTAATGGCATGAAATTATCTCACCTACCTTAATTATCCAAATTTTTCCCTTTCAAAATTCTCACCCCCATGTTATACTACGTGATAAGAGTAATCCTCCGAAATGTTTTTAGCTCGATTTAATTTACGAAAGAGAAAAGGATTGCTCTTATTTTTTGTCTGATTCCAATCCCATTTTCACCATTTTCTCAAATGACCGGGTAAATCTCTCATCATCCTCGGCTGTGCGTTTTCTCGGCCCCTTTACATGATTCTTTTAACTTATAATCTACGGCATCCGCACCTGCACCGACCACAATCACCTCGCTATAATCCGATTGCAGCACGAGGATTAGCATCTCCAAGATCTAAACGGTATACAGACTCACCATCTGAAAGAATAAACTGGGCAAAAGAGTGGGAAACCCAGTCACCCGGAGCTTCATTCATGACACATTCCATACTGTCTTCATCCACCGCATAAGTAAGATTTACTTCATGATGAATCTCTTCCGGCTCCGCTGCAGCATCCCAGTAAATATACCTTGATGTATGGATATAAAGGATTCCGTCATTTTCTGTCATACGCAAAGGACCTTTTGCGAACGGCTCATATACATTTTTGCTTGTTATACTGCACTGTCCAATTTTATTCCAGTCATCATCTGGTCCTATGTCAAGCATAAACACTATTGTTTGGAAAGCATGTAATGATTAATACAATACTAAAAATACACTTACAAACTGTTTGATTTTATTTATATATTTTCCTCCATTTTAGTTTCTGAGTGCTCTTCAACTTTTAATTCTTTCAGTCGGTCAACAACATCTTCTGTATCATAATCAAGATCTGACAATGTATAACTTATGCAAAATTATTATGATTTTTTCTCCATACTGACGGTGAAACTCCCTCTTGTTTTTTAAACACTTTTGAGAAAGTGAAGGGGTCATTATACCCAACAGAGTATGAGACATATTTTACCGACAAATCGGTATCTTTTAACAACTGTTTTGCCCGTTTTATCCGAAATTGTATCAGGTATTCCTGCAACGTTTTACCGGTCGCATATTTAAAAATTTTACTTAAGTATGCCCGATCCACACCGCAATGATCCGCTATCTGCTGCACCATGATCGATTCACAATACTTCGTATTTATATATTGAATTGCTTCTCTCATATAATTCATTGTCCGCAGATTCGTTCCTGCTTTCTTCTCAACATGCCGCGTCCACTGATTCATTTTATCAAACAATATATACATATACCCTATACATGCATATTCATTTTCTTTATACATAATTAAATTTATAACAGCATCCTTTAATTGGCTGTTCTCTTCTATCGGTACATAAACTGGTTCTTTTCTTGTCATCCCAATACTTCTCACAATTTCTGTTGACTTAAATCCATGAAAATGAATCCATGCATACTGCCATGGTTTTTTTTCATCCGCCTGATACTGAACAAGCACATCCGGCGGTAGCAAAAAAAAGCTGTTACTTTTTACCTTAAACTCTTTATCATCAATTCGGAGCACCCCTTCTCCTTCAAATACATAATGCAATATATACCGGTCGCGTATGATCGGTCCAAATGAATATGAAGGAGCACATCTCTGAATTCCTATTTCATAAAGACGTAAGTCTTCATATTGGCTGTAATTCAACCACCAAACGCCATCTTCTGGCATCTCCATAAGTATCATCTCCTCTTCCTAAAATAACAATACCATTTCAAAAGTATCATTGTCAACTCTTGAAATGGTATATTGTTTATTAAAGATTATTTTATTTTTACCTTTTTCTTAGCACTCCATGCTCCATACAATGTTTTCTGTTTGTTTTTGCGTATAGCACGAACGCGTACATAGTACATTTTTTTCGATTTCAGTTTTTTAATTGTCTTTGAATTAGAAGAAACTGTAACCTTCTTAGCCTTCTTAAATGTTTTATTTGTGCTATATGATATCTGATACCCCTTTACATTTTTAATCTTCGCAAATTTTACAAACATCTTCCTTTTAGAAGTGCTCTTCACTGACAGACCTTTTACTTTGCCAGGTTTTGTTACTTTCTGAGTTACTTTCTGAGTTGATTTCTGAACTGGTACCTGTGTTGGAACTGCTGTCAATGCAGGAGTTTGAGTTACAACAGGCGCTGTCGTAGGCACAGGTGTTGCAGCAGGTTCCGGAGTAGATGTAGTTCCTGGATAATCCGCATATAATTCCGGATAATCTGTAGCTATCTTAGGAACTGCAGCATCTGCTGTTTTTGTCTTTGATATAGCAATACGATCAAGTCCCGGACCAAGAGCTGTCGGATTATATACATAAATTGTATTCTTTCCTTTGTCTAAATAAACCCGGGTGGACACACACCCTACTGCAGAACTATTACCGGAAATCCCCACAATATCAGTTACTTGTACTGATTCATATTGGTTTGTACGAATACTAAGTTTCTTTTTGCTTCCACTTACCACGTAGAGCTTCAGGTCATACATACCAGCTTCCGGAGCTTCGATATTTTCAAATTTAACACGGTTTTGCACTCCACGTATTTTTCCGATATAAGCTTTATTGGAAACATACTGAGCAGTTGTCGGTGTTTTGTTGCCAAGGCCAAGATTTGCATTCTCTGCCTCAAAATAGTTGTAATTATCATAAGATGTTAATCTCAAATCATCTTTCTTGCTGAAAATGACAGCTGCACCACCGTTTTCTTTAAGTGGCAGTGTGAGTTTATCCTTGGAAGTTACTTCTTTTTTCTCCATCTGAATGTTGGAACTATCAGAATTATCCGTATAAACATACGCATAATATTTTACACCTGCATCCAAGAAAGAAAGGTCTGCTTCATAATTATCTTCTTTAGCTGTCATAGCACCGAGGTACCAACGCTCACCACTCCTTCTTGCACGAATTGCCGCTTTGCGTGGTTCAGACCCCTCCAACAAAACAGACTCATCCCAAGATGATGGAATATCTGTAAGGAATGACAAACCACCATACCCCGGATATACGTGGCAGGAATGTGCCAGCGTCTGCATTGCCGATTCATAGACAACCGTCATTCCAAGCATGAAACCATTCGTCGCTTTACAATTTTTCACACTCATTCCAACCGGTGTAAATTCCATGGAACCGATTACATTACGCGTATAAGGCAAAGTAAGAAGAGTCTCTATAGGCGAACCACTTCCCCACTTGAAATACTCACTTCCTTGTACAGCCTCACTCGATAAAATGTTCGGGAATGTTCTGTTCTCGCCATTTGGATCTGTGCAACCATGATAATTTACAACTAATTTATGTTTCGCCGCAATGGATGCAATATCATACATATCTTTCATCGCCCACTGACTGTCGCTCTCAAGATAATCAACTTTAACACCTTTAACGCCAAGACTTTCGCACCATGCAAATTCTTTTTCAATAGTTTCAGGATTATCAAGGTCTACCCGATGTGCACCGTCTCGTTTCTTTACTCCATACCAGACAATTATTCCTACGTTTCTTTCATTGGCATACTTACATAATTTCTTTAACTTTTCTTCATAATCCAATTTTCCGGAACTGTCCTTCCAGTTTTCCCACCCAAAATCAACAAGACAATACTTCTGTCCTGTTTCTTCCGCATAGTCAATATAATCATACAAAGATTGATATTCAATCGGATCTCCTGTTGACCACCAGGACCAAGATGCTGTACCTGGTTCTACCCAGCTAAAGTCTCCCTCTGCTGCCGGATTGAGGTCAGAAACCAACGAACTGTTCGTCAAATCGTTTAATGTATCCGTCATAATGCATACACGCCATGGTGTATGAAATTCATTCTCCATTGTAACACTCTCAATTGGCAGGTATTCCGCCTTAAAAGTCTTACCAACATACTCTGGGTCCTGCTCCTGCTTTAAATATTTACTAAACTGAACTTTATAGGCAGCACTTCCCTGATTTGTATGAAAAATAGTTGCACAATACGGTTTTTCCTCGTTATACACATTTGCCTCAGTTAAAAGCATATAGCAGGAACCATTCCCATTCGCCACTTGAGAGAGAATTGCAGGTGGAACATCTCCATTTGCATTCTTTACCTGGGTCATTGTCCTTGTCGAATAAGAGCCCGGCTCGTAAGTTGAACTGTACCAGTCGGCATTCCATACTCTTCCATCCATAGGAAATTCAAAGGAACTTACTTCACTGGTAATCACTGTTTTCTCATTTTGTGTTGTCGTGTCTCCATCCACAACATAACGGAATCCAATACCATCTTCAAAAATACGGAAAATCACCTGCATTTTTGCATTTTCTTTTGTTACCACAAATGACATTTCCTGATATTCTTTATTTACATGTTTTTTACTTCCCTGGTACCAATCATACTCTTCTTTTCCCTTTTTAAGTTCATATGACTCCTCATCCACCTGCAGACCAGTAGATAAATCAACACTTTTCGCCACAATGCCAAGTGGTACGCATTTCAACGTAACATGTCCATTCCGGTATGCAGAATAAAAAATTTTTCCCTCCTCATTCTTCCATATGCGAACTTCTATTTTATTATCTACCGATGCTGCATGCAATTCTGTGATTTCTGTCAGCCCATCTGAACCATCCTCATCAACTGCAGTTGATGTAACATTCTTTTTCACCATTTCAGCATTAGAAACTTTGTTTCCATAACACATAGGAGCAATCAACGATGCCGTCAGCAATGTCGCCACAACTCTCTTTATCTGTCTCCTCATAACCATACCTCCATTTTTTTATTTGATTAATGCTATATATAATGCTATCATAAATACAAAAATAGAGAATGTCTTTTTATAAGTAATACATGTGAAAATATGTTACACAACTTGAATATACAGTGTCCTCAATGTTACCTTCTACTGATTTGCAATCTTTTCCGCCAGTTCCTCCAAATACTCCCAGCGTTCCATTTTCTCCATCAACTGCTTCTCTGCTTCATCTTTTTTCTCAGATAACTCACGAAGTTTGACATAGTCTGTCCCATTCTCCGCCATTTCTTGATCGAGTGTTTCAATGGTCGTCTCTAATGCAGAAATATCCTCTTCGATTGTTTCATATTCACGCTGTTCCTGATAAGAAAATTTAAGTTTCTTTTCACGGTTTTTATACGCCATCCGCGCCTCTTTGTTACCGGTATGGCTCTTAGTTTTTCCGTCGAAAGAATTTTCCGTACTCGCCGGACGCTTTTTCACATAATCTGTGTAACCACCTTCGTACTGGCGAATCACACCATTCTCTTCAAAAGCAAAAATGCGGGTTGCAATGCGGTCCAAAAAATACCGGTCATGTGAAACTGTGATAACAATTCCGTCAAAGTCATCCAAATAATCCTCTAAAATTGTCATCGTTTCGATATCCAAGTCATTTGTCGGCTCGTCAAGAATAAGGACGTTTGGCGCCTCCATCAGCACGCGGAGAAGATTTAACCTTCGTTTTTCACCGCCGGATAATTTACCAATGGCACTATACTGCTGCGAAGGTGGGAACAAAAAACGCTCCAGCATGGCAGATGCTGAGACCAGCCCATCACTGGTGCGCACAAATTCTGCCGTGTTTTTAATATAATCAATTACCTTCTCATCCGCATCCATATAAGCAATTCCCGCGGATTCTTCCTTTTCGATTTCCTGTGTATAATAACCAATCCGAATCGTCTGTCCAACTTTAATACTGCCGGCATCCGGCTCAATCCGCCCGGCAATCATTTTCATTAATGTCGTCTTGCCACAGCCGTTTTTCCCGACAAAACCAATCCGGTCATGTTTGAGAAAAATATAAGAAAAATCACATATCAATGTATTCTCACCATAGGCTTTTGATACATTTTCAATTTCGATTGTCGTTTTTCCCATACGGGATGAAATACTGCTCAACTGAAGTTTTTCATCAACTTCCGGTGCCTTTTGATTTTTCAGTGCTTCATATCGCTGAATGTGTGCCTTCTGTTTCGTTGAACGCGCTCTGGCACCACGCGAAATCCACTCAATCTCCTTTCGCAAAATACTCTGACGTTTTCTCTCACCGGCACGCGCACTTTCTTCCCGCTCTGCCTTTCGCTGCAAAAAGCCCGAATATTTTTCGTCGTAACTGTATATTTTCCCTTTGTCAAGCTCTATGATTTTATTTGTCACGGAATCCAGAAAATACCGGTCATGCGTCACCATAACCAACGCCCCTCGGAACGCTTGCAGCTTGTTTTCCAGCCAATCCGCCATCTCACTGTCCAAATGGTTTGTCGGCTCATCCAATATGAGCACATCACATGGTGTAATCAACACGGAAACAAGGGCAAGACGCTTTCTCTGTCCACCGGAAAGCTCTCTTGTCTTCTGTTCAAAGTCTGTAATACCAAGCCTTGTAAGCATTGCCTTAGCCGCTATCAATTCATTTTCATTGGCATGGTGATGCACCATGTTCTGAACACTCTGTAAAACCGTGTCCTCTTCCGAAAATTCCGGATTCTGAGGCAGATAATGAATCATCAGATTCGATGCCTGTATAACCTGTCCTTCATCCGGAGTCTCCAGCCCTGCCATAATTTTCAGCAAAGTCGACTTGCCGGTTCCATTGATTCCGATTACACCTACCTTATCCCCTTCATGAAGATAAAAATCGGCGTCATCAAAAAGTTTTCTTTCCGTATATGAATGTGTCAAGTGTTCCAGTGATAAAATATTCAAATCAATCGTCCTTCTTCTTTGTTATGCAATTTTCCACCCTTTTTAACCACATAAAAACTATTTTTTATTTTATCATTTTTCGCCACATGTATCAACTCATTTTTTCGGATTGTTACAGCAAAATGCACAGCCTGTCTGCTGCCCGATACAGTTTGCACAATCCCTGCAGTCTGACAAAATATCTTTTCTGCTAATCAGGTACACACCTGCCACACTCATTTGCGGTTTCATTTTTCCACCATCCCATGAAACTCCAATTTTTTCAGCATCCATTAATTGCAGCATTTTCTCTGATGCAGATAACTCCATTCCATAAAAACCTGCACCAAAAGCAGGGCTGCAAAACCGTTTTTCATACACGCTGTGCTTCCGCTGCAAATACTCCCGCAGCCACTCTCTTACCACATCCAAACAAGCGATTTGAAAAATCTCCCAGTAATACCGTGTTAAAAGTGCCTTACTTTCTTCTACTTCATATTTCGGTGCATGAAATACATACAAATAACCGGTTTCAACCTGTCTCCTGTCAATGCGTGACAGCACCTGGCACTGCATCTTATCATTTCCAAAAGAAAAATAACCGTCTTTTACACATTGCCCTGAAAACGGCTGCAAAAGAATAGAAACACGGTACAAATATTTATTCCTTTCCAGAATTTCTCCAATGCTGCTAACTGCCATCCCTTTATGCTGTCTGTGTGTTCTCTTATCCATCTGCTCCCACGAAGCAATCTGTGCCATACGCTCCCAGATTTCTTCTCTTAGATTTCCAATATTAAGAGAAATCATTTCATCCTGTCTTTGTAATTGCTGCATTACCTTGTTATAAGCTTCCGGACGATGTATCACCTCACACTGACTGCAGTCTTTCATTTTCTGTCCCTTCGCATTCAAAAAATAAATCGGATTTCCAATGCACTTATTTTCACGATACAACGGGCAGTAGCAAAATAAACAATTAAACTCCCTTTCGTTTTCCACCTTATGGCAGGGAAAATATTCACACTCCTTATTTTGAAAAAAACGATAACTGTTTGTCATGTGTGCACCTCCTTTGACTCTTATTTTACCATAACTTTTGCGAAATTACCAAAACGAATCCGGTATGATGCTTGACTAGAACCTAAAAGATACGATATAGTATAAAAGTAATGCTATTTTAACAAAATGAGGAAGGATAAAACGAATGTGGAAAACAATCAATGATATTCTAGTTAATATTGACAATTTTGTCTGGGGTATTCCCCTTATGGTACTAATTCTTGCCGGCGGTATTTTAT
>ENA-OPSJ01002771-OPSJ01002771.1-human-gut-metagenome-genome-assembly--contig:-NODE-2771-length-10763-cov-8.387094_pt1 | contig 10763 bp, 13 predicted proteins | sample MGYA00241801_ERZ501893 | MGnify/ENA primary metagenome ERZ501893 (study PRJEB25962, sample SAMEA2042219) | human gut metagenome | biome: human gut; feature: human-associated habitat; material: faeces...
TCATTTCTTACTGAAATATAACCTAACAGAAAAAAATAAAGATTTGATGAAGATTGCTAAATAATTCGTCTACTCTATTTTTATTCTCGTATGGAATAAACCCTCAATTGAATATCATTATCAGAACTCGGCTTTCCACTGAAATCAAGGTGCGAGTTATTTACCTGATACTTTTGAAATAGAAAAAGCCGGTAGGCTATAAAAGCTACCGACTTATCCTTACTGTCCAAAAAGTCAGAAATTAATCATCAATTATAGTGCTGTTTCTCCGGAATAAATAATCGCACCATTTCTTTGTTGCAAAATGAACAACTCATCCGGCCACACATCATCCATTATATATAAACCTCTTGAGACCTTCTCCATGCCGTGTTCCTTAATATATTGTGCAACATAGGTCTTAGAAATATCTTCATTACACACCAAAGAGGTAATAAGATAACCGTTATATTTTTCAATGAATTTTTCAATTTTTTCCTTTTTAGTCATTCTATTTACCTCTTCACTTTACCTCTACGCTTTAATTATATGATTCAAAAGCGAGAAAGTAAACTCTTTTTTTATTTTTTGACCTATGCCTCTTTATTTAACCTCGCCAGCACCTTCACCTGCTCAATCGCCACTTTTCTCACATCCTCATTCTTCATCTTGTATGATAATTAGGAAGTTAATTATCACACGTTTCCTTTCTTTTAATATCGTGGTTCAATACATTCAGATACTGTGGACTTTTGATTTTTCCCTGTAGCTTTGACTACTCGAAGGAGTGTATTGCCGCTACCTTTATCTGAATTGTTTATAGCTGCTGATTTCCAAGCTAGATCCTCTAGACAAGGACAGCCTCATCATTGGTCTTGAATCGACGGCACACTAACAGAAAGGACGAATGCTCAAATGCCTTCGTCCCCAAAACGGTTATATATTTAGTATTAATTGTTGTAAACTTGCAATGAAAACATCTACAAGTTTAGTTAATTGTGCATTTCAGAAATACATACTATTTGTAATCTTTGTTTTTGAGCGACGTACCGACAAACGGTATCGTTGCAAATTCCCGAGGGTTACTACGTATAACGTAATCGATATAATTAGCCACCATCAATGCGTAAGCATAGTACCCCATCGGGTTCGGATGGAAGCCCAGCCCGAACGACTTACGCATTTCGGCATCGTATACAGGCGCATGCGCAGTCATATCCAGCAAGTACGTAAAGTCAAACATATCGCACAATTTGGCAAGTTCGCTTGCGATATAACGAATATCTTTATCGCAGGCTTCACCGCGAAGTTGCGGAGTAACGACAAAAATACGCGCATTTGGCTCGATCGTTTTAAGTTTGCAAACGATTTTGCCCATATTGCCGAAGAATGTATCGGCGTTATCCTGCGGACATTCTGCGTTAACGTCCTTGACGCTTCCCAACGGATGTCCGAAGACAAACGAATCGTTATTGCCCAGCGCAATGATATACGCTTGATTCCATTGCCAAAATCCTTTTGCATCCGCCCAACTTTGCATATACTCGCGCGCGGTCATTCCGCCGCGAGAATAATTGTTGTACTTCGTCCCCGTAATGCGCTCCAAAACAGCGGGCCACGAATACTCGTACATATCGGTATAAACTATGCTGCCGTTTTCGTCGTGGCTTTCGAACTCACCCGACGCCAAAGAATCCCCTATCACTCCTATTTGTTTGAATATGCCTGCAAAACCGCACGTTTCCTTGATAATATCCAACGGCTGTTCGTTTGCGCCGAGTTCAAAACGTTTGTTATCCATTTTTATTCACCGTCCTGTGTTTCTTCTTTAATTTTTTTAGGCTTATCCCATTCCGTACCCGTTACCGTTTTAAGATCCAGTCCGCGAGTTTCGCCGACAAACAGCCACATTATTACGATTGCGCCCACAAGCCCCGGCACAGTCAAACCCAAGTACATATAGCCGAACATCTTTTCCGGAATGATAGGAAGCAGTATCATAGTGATAACCGTTGCAAGTCCGCCCATAACTCCGTTAAGCAACGTGTTGATTACAGTTACGGACGAACGCAAGTTTGTAGGAGAAGACTCGGAGAACATTATTCCGCCGATAGTATCGCCCGCGCCCCAGTAACTGCCCATAAATCCGCCGATTGCAAAGCCTGTCAAATACGGAGTCCACTTGAACATACCGCTTAAAATAAACAGCAAATAGCACGCCAACGCCGAACAAGACATCGCAATTATAGTTATTTTGCGCCCGAATTTGTCCGACACAAAACCCGATATCAAAGTAAACAGCGCGTTGCCTACGGGATACAAGAATAGAGCAAGAGTTATTTCTTCTTCCGTCATCAAAGCAGACTTTGCCATAACCGTACTGTACGTTGCGGTACCTAACGAAGCAAGATAGAAACAACAGCAGGCGATGATCAAAAAGCGTAATTGCCTGTGTTTGAATGCGAATTTTACAGCGGTCAGAATTCCGCCTTGAGCATTTTGCTCGTGCTCTTCCTTACTGCATTGTTCGCGTTCTTCGATGGGAGTTTTTAAGTACTCTATTCTTTTTGTTAAAAACGCGTTTGTTTCCTTTGCAAAAAGCAACGCGAATAACGCCATTACAAAACCGATAATTGCCGGAACTAAATATACAACGTGCCAACGCTCGCTTACATTTTGCATAAGCGTAGCCCTAAGCAACGGAACAAGCAACGTACCCAGTATCGCCACCGCTTTTACGATTGCGTAGTTACGGGCGCGGGACTTTTCGTCGGAGCATTCCAGTATGTACACACATTGCATATCGTGCGACACCATAAAACCCATCAACGTGCCGCCTATCATGTAAACGTAGATATCCTTAGATAAATACACAAGGAACAGCCCTAACCCCATACATAACGTGTTAATAACCAAAAACGGCTTACGCCCGAATTTGTCCGCAAGGGGACGGTAGAAAATAATAAGCAACGTTACCGGATAGGAAATAAAACCTATGGCGGAAAAGAGCGATAATCCCGCGCCGTATTCCATACCCATATTTTTTACGAAGAATTCCGTAACTATATTCGCCTGAAACTGAATGGATATAGTAGACGCCATTTCGTCCGTTATGTAGATGAGCGACAAAATCATAAACAAGTAAATCAGATAAAACTTGTTGCTTCTTGCGCCCAACTGCTTTTCGCGGCGGATAAGTTCTTTGGCTTCGCGCGCCTGTAATCGTTCAACGTTTTTTGCCATTTTGAGTTTTCTCCTTTTGAAAATTGTAAACAAGAAAATTCTTGGTCATCTCGTCGGTAATGCCGTAACGCTCCGCCAAATTGTGTATGGCTTGCAAAAAATCCGCACCGGAGCAACCCTTGGACAACAGTTTTTCTTTTTCGATAAGTTTATTCCAAAAAACATTCAAAACAATTTCGTCGGTGGCAAGAGAAACAACCGAATGATTGCGCGTATGCACGTAAACGTTGCGATCGCCCTCTTCGCCGACTAAGCACTCTCCGCCGTCGATTATGATTGTTGTTCTGCGGTAGGGAAACAGAGTTGAAACGTCGTTGATATTGTACGAATACACCGTTGCGCCGGCGACCGAAATACTTTCGAAGGTAAAAATATGCACCTTTACTCCGCGGGATATTGCGTTTTCGATATTACTACGCAGCACTTCGAACGACTCCCGCCAAATGGACAGCGAAATTTCCGCTTGCGCGCTGTCGATAAGTTCCTTTGCCTTGGCAACGTATTTTTCTTCGCCCACTATATTCATTACGTAATCAACGTCGGCATTTTCCGTTGCGAGTTGTTGAAGTTCGCGTTCGGCGCAGGCAATATTCTTTTCGTTTTCTTCCTTAATGCTGCGGATAAGGTCTTGATACTCGATAGGCTTGTAAAAATTAGGTTCTCCGTCTATACGGATGACCGCGCCCTTTGCAATCAAACGATTGATGACCTCATAAACCAACGAACGCGCAACGCCGGACAATTTGGCGATTTCGTAGCCGTTTAGCACTTTGTGTTTTATCAACGTGCCGTATACTTTTGCCTCGTTAGATGAAAAACCGAGTTTTTCCAAAAATTCAAAACTATTCATAGTAGTTATACCCCACACCACTATCATAATGCAAATTTTTCCGTTGTCAATACTCTTTTAAAAATATTTGATATTAAATTTGCGTTTTTTCGTCAATACGGACTATCGTCAAAGTAAGCAAGGAATTAACGTCTTTAGAAGAATAAAACAAGTCATTATTCTGTGCACTGACAACAGAAAGTTGGCCCTCAAAGAAAGTTAATACTTTTCCATTTACAAGAACAGTATACTTAATCGTAGAACCTAAATCTTCGGCACCTATAACTGCGCCTATATTTCTGTTAGCAATATTTGATTAAGGAATGACAAAAAGTACTCTCTACTGTAGTGAATAAGTGAGTATCCTTTTTTATCTGCTCTTCCCCTTTTAATGTCTTATCTGCTTTTTCCTGCTCCATCTTTTCAAGCTGTTTACGAACACTTGATAATTTCTCCGTTACCTGTTCAAGCCTCTTGCCCATACCATCAATCTCTTTTTCTTACTCGCCATAGTTACAAAACACTCCTTCATGCAGGTTAATGTTAAGTTCCGGGATTATTCATAATGTAACCCCCTTTCGCTAAAATAAAGTTAATAGGAAAACTCTCATCGCTTACATTAAGTACTTGGAGCCTGAAAATCGTGATTACAGAAAAAACATAAAAAATCTCAAAGAATTTTCCGTTCCTTGAGATTTCTTGATTCTGGAGCATAAAAGCTGCCAACTTTATTCAGTTTTTTATGGTACCATTCCGAACCACACTAGCCCTCCTTGCCCGAACTCCCAGGAGGGGACTCTATCAATTTTTTCGTGATTTTATATGCCACAATTTTAAATTTTTTCTTGTTTTGTGGCACTATGGCAAATTTATATCCTGCTTGCCCAAAAGGAAATCAACAATATTAATATGAGCAATTCCATCTCTTAAATAATCAAACCGATCTAATGAAAGCACATATTTCGGTGACGCATCACTAATTGGTTTAAATGCACCAAACTCTCTTTCAATAGTTTCCTTGCCAGCCAAATAATATGCCACCTTTATATCTGCTTAAAATGGTGCACACAAAAAGGCATCAGCCGATTATGACCAATGCCTTATACATTATCCTTTATTTGGTTCGCTTTTCTATTAGCCATTTTCTCCTTTTTTTCATTTTGGGCTAATAGATTTATTTATCCAACAACCAATCCGCAAGATCAATAACCTTGATTCCCTCATACTGGTATTCATCATGCCTGGTTCTGGCTATCACATACTTAGGGTATGCATCCTTAATCTGCAAAAGTGGAGCTACCTCTCTTTCAAAGTTCTTCTCTTCAGTGATATTATCAGATACCTGAATATATATTTTCTCACTGCGCTTTACTGCGACAAAATCTATTTCCTTCTTATATAGTATGCCCACATAAACCTCATATCCTCTGCGCAAAAGCTCAACCGCCACGATATTCTCTAATATGCGTCCATAATCCATATTCTTTGTTCCAAGCTTTGCATAACAGAAAGTGTGGTCACTCAAATAGTATTTGTCGTTGCTCGATAAATACTTCTTCCCCTTAATATCATATCTCCTAACCTTGTAGAACGCGAATGCATTGCATAGGTATTGCATATAATTGCCAACCGTCGTATGGTGTATCTTCTCCTGCATACTTCCCAGCGTATTGGTAATGTTACGCGCAGACGAAAGATTGGACACTATTATAAAAGGAGCTTTGTGGTATTCCGCTCTCCTCTACCAGCTTGTAGCGACTCCAGCCCCTTTGCTCACACAGTTCATCAATCCTGTCATAAACCTGATCGTACCCCATGATATACACCTCCCTTCTGGGGAACTTTGTACATTATTATTGTAGACCACCCGGCTTATTTGCGAAATTTCTTATTTGTAGAGTAATTTACTCCCCTATTGTATAGTATCTATATCTCAGGCGGGTTCATGTACCCTTCAAATGACGCTGTATTGTCTATTTCAGCTAATCGTTCCAACCACCTTTTCACGGAACCATTTTCAACAAATTCCTTCAAGGCTCCATCGCAGAAGTGTTCTGCCCTTACTGCTCCAAGAAGTAATGCTGCAACCTGTTGTCCAGTAAAATCAGACACATCAGCCGAACTCATAGAACGCATATCCCACTTTACTCCCTGTTCTTCCAATATTGCACTGTATTTATTCAATGACAATTCCGGATGTTCCTTTTCAAATGCGTATATATTATCTTCCAACTTTGTTACCGCTTCCGCATACACTACAAACGGAAACTGTATCGGATGCTCTTCTGTTCCATCATTTTTGTGGTCTATAATCCACTCTCCAGCCTTAGAATCACTTAACTCTGGCAAAAGGTTCGTTAATTTCTCATACATAGCAATACCTCTACTCTAATATCCTTATAATTTTCCATCTGTAGCCTTGTTTACTCTACTATCTCATAATCTTCGCTATCGTCAGCTTCCAATGTCATGCAGGTAAAGCACATATAAGAACCTGTCATACCACTTCCAGCCGCCCATATCGGCTGTCCACACTGACAACACTTTGCGCCATTCTTCTTAGCTTCTAATGCTTCTTTCAGTGATTTTATCAGCTCTTTCTCGTTAATATCTTTATTCTGCTTCGCAGTTTTCTTTGCAAAATCTTTTATAGAAATCGGTATCATATTCATCCTTTCCACTTCTGGACGCTGTGACCAGAAGTGTCCTTACTCAAAATCTTTTCACTTCATATAATAACATAAAAAAAGAGAATGACCAATCCTTCGCCATTCTCCATCAATTATCCTTTTCTTTCAAAATCTCATCATAAGTAACTTTTAAGACATCACGAATACCTTTAAGTTGTGATGCCTGAATGTGCTGAATTCCTCTTTCGATTTTAACCAGTGTATACCAGGCCAATCTATTTGCTGCCGATCTGCTTATTGATGATGATGAGATTGAAGAAATGGTGCAAAACGAAGACCTGGATTATTTCGGACTCTGCAGTTCTCTGAATGCGACTCCGGAACTCATGAGCTTTAAACTATACGGCCTGACAAAACGAGGCCAGGCTTATCATATGCCGATGGAGATACAGAGTAATTTCCTGGCAAAATAAATACACAAAGATCCTGTTCTTTATAGCATAGTTTGAACAGGATCTTTTTATAATGCTTTATTTTCTATCTAAAATTTTATTAAACCGACTAAAGAACGTTGAAGTTGTTATTATCGCTGCCAAAACATCACTGATTGGCTCAGCCAAAAATACCGCAAATACTTTATTCTGGATAAAATGCGGCAGGATAAAAATCAACGGAATCAACAGAATCAATTTTCTTAAGCAGGCAAGTAATAAACTAACTTTTGCCTGGCCCAATGCCATGAAACTCTGCTGACAAGCAACTTGGAATCCAAGAGAAAAAATACCTGCCATGTAAATTCTTAACGCCCATGCCGTATACGTGATTAATTCTGTATTATTCGAAAAAATACCTGCAAACATCTTCGGAAATAGAAGCATAATCAACCAGAAGCATCCCGTAAAAATTGTACAAACTGTAAATTGAGTAAAAAATGCTTTTTTTACTCGATCTCTATTTCCTGCACCATAGTTATAGCTCATGATTGGCTGTCCACCTTGACAAATTCCCTGTAATGGTAATGTTGCAAGCTGGCTAACACTGGTAATAATTGTCATAGCCCCTACTGCGAGATCTCCGCCATATCTTGACAAACTGGAAGTAAAACTGATAGACAAAATACTTTCCGTAGATAACATGACAAATGTAGATATACCAAGAGCAAGGCATGGTAAGATGATTTCTTTTTGCAGTTTAAAGTTTTCTTTTTTAAGATGCAGAATCGTCTTCTTTCCTGACAAGAAACGAAGGATCCATATTGCCCCTACAGCCTGACTCAAAACAGTTGCGAGTGCAGCTCCCTTTACTCCAAGATGAAATACGAAGATAAAAATCGGATCAAGAATGATATTGATTACAGCACCAATCACTGTTGTCATCATGCTGATCTTTGCAAATCCCTGTGTCGTAATAAATGGATTCATTCCCATCACGATCAAAACAAAAATACTTCCAAGAATATAAATCCTTGCATAATCCACGCCATAAGGAAGTGTCTTATCGCTAGCACCAAACATCGTCAGTAACTGTGGCGCAAAAGTAAAGAATATCACCGTCAAAGCTGCGGCCATAAGCATGAGAATTGCAAAACAATTTCCAAGAATCTTTTCAGCTGTCTTATTATCTTTCTTTCCCATAGAAATCGCTGCACGCGGTGCACCTCCGGATCCTGCCAGCATGGCGAAGGCATTGATCAGCATGAGAATTGGCGTAAACAATCCAACACCTGTTAATGCTGCGGCACCGACACCTGGAATATGTCCGATATAAATACGGTCAACAATATTATATAAAAGGTTGATGATTTGAGCCACAACAGCAGGTATTGCAAGCTGGGCCAAAAGACGTGGTATTTTTCTGTTTCCATAGCTTGTGCGTTTGACTTACTGTTCATATCTGTGTTCTCCTAAATATTATCTAGTCATCTCAATATAATCAAATTGCTTATGCAGTCTCTCCCATAAGTGTTCTGGTATTCTTGATAATGTACAAAACAACTGATACAACCATCATTATAGCACACAAACCAATTAACAGATCTGACACCATTGGTGTAATGTGGAACCATATAATATGTACAGCCACAGTTCCATATAATAAAAAGGTTACTATCTTTCCATGCCAGTCTGCACCATGTACTTTTCCTGTCTTTTGTATCACAAGACATCCACTAACCGCCATATAAAGTTCCTTAACTGCCATTATAACGATCAACGGGAGCATATGTGGAAAGCGAGTAAACAAGCAAATCAACATTGCTGCCTGTGTCAGCTTATCGGCAACCGGATCGAGAATCTTTCCTAGATTGCTAATCATATGAAATCTTCTTGCAGTATATCCATCAGCGAGGTCCGTAAGACCGGATAGCAATAAGATTTCTCCTGCTAACAAAGGATTTTCCTTTACACAATAACTCCATATAATTACTGGAATCAGACAAAACCGAAAAAAAGAAAGCAAATTGGGTACTGTAATAATTCTATTCAAATTTTCTTTCTGACTTCCTTCACTCTGCATGTACGGTCACATCACTTTCCTTTTGTTTCGACATAAACCAATAAAATACAGCACAAAATGCCAATGCAAATACAACACCAAAAACATTATGAATCACTCTAAGACTAACTGCTCCTTTTAATCCATAACTTTCCGCAGCAATTGCGAGAGCGCCAAAGGTATTAAATACAGCCTGCCAGCCGTATTGCGCTGAAAATCCTACACCAATTCCACCAAGAATTCCTATATAAGCATAGATGGATGATGGAAGCAGAAAATATAATACGGTGAAGCATATAACACCTACAATATTTCCGACAATCCTTTTACGGACTCTGTATTGCATGTCTTCCACAAACGGCAAAATTGCTGACATAGCCGCAATACCAGCCCACATTGCACGTGGCATATTGCAAAGTTCTGCAATGCAAAGGACAATTGGTACACATATAATCTGGCATAACTGCCATTTTGTTCTCGATGAAGTGATATCAAATTCCTGGATTAGATCTTTCAAATTTCTTTTAAAAGTTCTATTTTTATGATTTCGATAAAATACAAAACAGGTAAGAACTGCGCCTAAAATCATTCCGGTCAATCGCATCTGATAGCTTGTTCCTGTAACATCATATCCATATAATAGCAGATAGCCAAGAACCAATGTAGATTGGTTAAACATGAATGGATTATGACATCCAAAAAATATCAACACTGCCAGTGCAGCAATATTTAACAGCATTCCCAGTACCGGTGAAAGCTGATTTGCAAGATGCGGACACACGGCCATTATTACAAAAAACATAGCCAAAAGCATCGTAGATTGTCCAGTGTGGATTCCCAAATCCGCATTTCGAAATACCATAAGACATAATAAAACTACCACACCAACAATACTGTTTTCATTTCCAAACATGATGCTGAAAACAGTAACAAATAAAAAACAAAAAACCATTGTAACAGCTATCTTAATCAGATATACCAGTATATGATACATTTTTTCTTTCGTGGTTTCACTCTTTTTCAACAGGTTTTTCGATCCTGCCTGATTTAACTGTAATTCCTGATAAAATGTCATATAAATCCTCCCATCTTCTACTTTTATATTATATTCTCATTTGTCTGTATCGGAAGTTCTACAACAAATCTACATCCGCCATATTCCCGGTTTTCTGCTTTAATCGTTCCTCCCGCACTATCTACAATCCGCTTTACAAGTGCAAGACCAAGACCGTTTCCTTCTGCCTTATGAGAACCATCTACCTGATAAAACTTGTCGAATATTCTAGCCTTTACATCTTCCTCGATTCCTGGTCCTTCATCCTCCACAATGAACTTCACAGAATTCTTTTCCTGTTTCAGAAACATCGTAATTGTTCCCTTTGCCGGACTAAACTTGATTGCATTATCTAAAAGATTCATCCAGATATGCATAAGAAGTCCTTCATTTCCAGTATATTTGACTTCCTCCAATTCTACCTGGAAGCCAATTTCTTTTTCTGTCCATTTTGATTCCAAAGAAAGAAATGCCTGACGAATCTGTTCATCCAGACGATATTCTGTTTTTTTCATTGGTATATTCTGATTCTCTA
>ENA-OPSJ01002775-OPSJ01002775.1-human-gut-metagenome-genome-assembly--contig:-NODE-2775-length-10749-cov-7.275295_pt1 | contig 10749 bp, 5 predicted proteins | sample MGYA00241801_ERZ501893 | MGnify/ENA primary metagenome ERZ501893 (study PRJEB25962, sample SAMEA2042219) | human gut metagenome | biome: human gut; feature: human-associated habitat; material: faeces...
AGAATTCTAAACAGACCTGTTATAATGGTTTTACTTGGCGTATGGCTCATTATCTGCACCCCATTATGATTAAGCAGTTTTTGATCACCGCCCCCGATAACAAAACAGTAGAGAATTCTCCTCTCTATCAAAATCCATATTGGCCTATAGTACCGGATATGCCTGCTGAAAAATAAGTTTCAGGGCATTCTAATATCTTATGATTGGAATGCCCTGATAACTTGATATCATACGACTGATAAGAAAAGAGTAGCCATTGTATGTATTTTTTGTACGATAATACAGGTATTGCAACTAAATTCCATGTCTGCAACTCTTTATAATTCCGATATTTGCATAATAAACGAGCCGACACAAATCGGTGTTCATTCTTTATAATAATGTATCAAATGAAAAACATCATTATCGCTTTCTTCTTGATGCTTGCTCCTGTCGGAGTAACAGCCCAATATCAGAAAGCACAGGAAAAAGCTCCTCTGGTCAATGTACCTTTGGAAAATTTTGCATCACAGCAGAAAGTCCTTTTTAACTTTGGCTGGAAATTCCAGTTGGTTACAAACGAGAATAAAAATACCGATTTCGCCTCACCTGCCTTGGATGACTCTTCCTGGCGTACATTGGACCTTCCTCATGATTTCCAGTTCGAACAACCCTGGACTGAAAATGGTGGAGGTGCACGCGGATTCAAACCTATGTGTGAAGGATGGTATCGCAAGTCTTTCCCTACCGATCCGTCGTGGAAAGGGAAACGGGTAGTCTTGGATTTCGGAGGCATCATTTATTGGGGCGATGTCTATCTGAACGGTACCAAAATAGTCTCGACAGATTATGGATATGTGGGACTTGAAGCGGACCTTACCCCTTTTCTACGTCACGATGGAGAAAATGTGGTAGCTGTCTATGCCTCTACCGGTCCCAAGAAAGGTTCACGCTGGTACACGGGAGGCGGTCTGTTCCGTGATGTATATCTGCAGGTGCAGAATCCCACACACATCGCCCGCCATGGGGTGTATATTACTACCCCCGAGGTTTCCTCTTCTCGGGCAACGGTAGCCGTACAGGTTGAGGTGGACGGCTGGCAGAAACATGACGTACGGATACGGACCACCCTCCGCAATCCGGAAGGTGTCATAGTAGGCTCCGTGCAATCCGGTATGCCCGAACATACGCACCAAACCTGTACGGAAGTGAAATTACCGGCGCTTACTCTGGAGAATCCACAACTTTGGTCATGTGACTCTCCGCAACTTTATAGTGCTGATGTAGTTGTGATGGCGGACGGTATGGTAGTGGACAGTCTTACTGAACAGTTTGGTATCCGTAAATTGGAATTCTCTTCCGAATTTGGTTTCAGACTCAATGGTGAGAAAATATTCCTAAAGGGAAATGCCAACCATCATGACCTTGGCGCATTGGGAGCTGCCAGTTACGACAGGGCCATCGAACGCATGATGCTACAACTCAAATCCTTCGGTTACAACTGCATCCGCTGTTCACATAATCCGTACAGTGACAGTTTTGCCCGCATTGCAGATCGTGTGGGGATGTTAGTAGTGGACGAACTGACGGACAAATGGAGTGACAATGACTATTGGGGCGGACGTCAACCGTTCACCCATATCTGGCACAAACTGATTACAGAATGGATCAAACGCGACCGTAATCGTCCGTCCATCATTTTGTGGAGTTTGGGAAACGAGCTTCAGATTCGTGAAGGATGGGCAGGTTTTGAAGGAACCAACGATTGGGGAATCACTACCTATAACATCTTCAACCAGCTGGTAAAGAGGTGGGATAATACACGCCTCACTACTGTTGCCATGTTCCCTGCTCGTGCGGGAGCTATAACCCGACATGACAAGGAGTTCAACGACTATTTGGTGCCGCCCGAACTGGCTTGTGCTACAGAAGTGGCATCGTTCAATTACCAGTCGGATAAATATGACGCTTATTTGAAATATAAACCTGACCTTATCTTGTTCCAGAGTGAGGCTGAAACAAGTAATCTGTTACAGCCTTATTATAATATGGATAGAAAACGGACGGTGGGCATGGCCTATTGGGGATCCGCCGAGTATTGGGGAGAATCCAACAAGTGGCCCAAGAAAGGCTGGAATTACTCTTTCTTTGACCATACCATGCGTCCCTATCCCCAAGCCTACCTTATTAAATCGGCTTTCATGCCAGAAATTCCCGAAGTACATATCGGAGTGGTCGATGCGGCGGGGGCGGAAAGTGTCAACTGGAATGACGTCATAGTGGGACGCATGGCACTGAACGAGTGCTGGAATCATACTCCGGGCAGCAGACGGTCACTCTTCACCTTCACTAATGCACATTCTGTAGAGTTGTTGGTAAACGGTCAGAGCATGGGAATTCAAGAAAACGATACGACACGGGCAAACCTGCGTAATATGATTTATTGGAAGGATGTTCCTTATGGCAACGGTGGCTCTGTGGTGGCAATAGCCCGTGACAAGTCGGGCAAAGAAGTGGCGCGTCATCGTATTGAAACTGCCGGAAAAGCCGTGGCACTCCGGATTGAGGCGGAAACACCGACGGACTGGAAGGCAGACGGTATGGACTTGCAATATATAAACGTGACGGTCATAGACAAAAAAGGTCGTCCGGTATGGGACTACAACGAGCCACTTACTTTACAAATGGAAGGTGCGGCACGGTTGGTGGCATTGGATAACGGGGATCATTATACGGATGAGCTCTTTCATGGCATAACTTCCAAACGAATGTATCAGGGAAGGATGCAAATTATTCTCCGAAGCGATCAGGAGGCTGGGAATGTTACGGTCAAAATATCCTCAGCTGGATTGAAAGGCACACTTCGGTTGAAAACGATAAAAGAATGAAAGGAAATATATGAATAAAAGATTAAAATTACTTGGCATCTTTATAACAGCATCTTTATGTTGTTATGCCCAGACAAAAGAGTTCGATCCTTCTCTGGATCCTAATGTAACCATCGTGAGCCGGCAATCTCAGGAGGAATGGAACAGTCGCTATATGTGGTATCCGGGACAACTGGCTGCTTTCTACCAGCAACAATGTGCCCGTATCTCAAAAGAGCGTTGTGTCAATGTAGGATATCCGGGTAAATTTTTTGCAAAGAACAATCATGCCTGGTTCAGAAAAGAGGTAAGATTGAAAAAGGAAAGTAGTCTTTGCTGGGAGGGCCCGTCGGATATTGTTCTTTATATAAATGGTGTAAAACAGTCTGTTTCCGGTAAACAGGTTATTTTACCCGTGGGCAGATCCTCTTTATTGTTTGAGGTGACAACGGATGACTCGTTACCTTGTATCATTCTGAAAGGGGCGGGACTGGAAAATCCGGATGAATGGCAGGTCAGCATGGATAAAGAGCATTGGACAATACCCGAGAGTGCCGTCATGTATAATAAACCGGGCGTGTTGCCGGATGCTCCGCAAGATATGACAGCCCGGATTAAACCTTCACAAATACTCCCCATGCGCAATGCTGAGATGCAAGGTAAAGACGGAATTAGTATCGGAAAGAATGGTTATGTCCTCATCGACTTTTTCCATCTTGAGATTGGAACACTGACCTTTCAAGCGAAAGGAAAGGGAACTATAACCGTACGCGTTGGCGAAACTCCCGAAGAAGCACTGGAACGGGATGATAAGAAACTGGAACAATATCCATTGGTTCCTATTACCTTGTCAGAAGAAGGCGGCACCATCACTTTGCCGGAACGCGCTCTCCGATATGTTTCACTGGAATGCGACAAGGGGGCTGAGATTACCTCCCTTCGTTTTGATGCGTCATTGTGGCCGGTAGAGCACCAGATGCAGTTTGAAACGGATGATGATTATGTGAACAACCTGTTCAAAATGAGCAGTGCGACATTGCATACCAGTATGCACCGCTTTTATCTGGACGGGGTGAAGCGTGATTTTCTTCCCTGGTCCATGGATGCGCTGGTCAGCACCCTAGCGGGGGATTATCTTTTCGGTGACCAGCAAGTGTCAAAAAACGGAATTTCCATAGCACTGATGCCGCTTGATCCGCAGAAATCAGATATAGGGATTCCTGATTATCCGTTGCATGCTCTGTTCGGCCTGAAACAGAACTATCTGCGTTTCGGTGACTTGACCACTTCCCTTCAATACAAAGACCGCATCATCCTGTTGCTTGATTTTTATGCCTCCATCGTGGATGAGAATGGTTTTGTACACGGCAATTATGGAGACAGGCAGTTCGGTTATACCCCCGGATGGTCCACCTATAACGGTCCTGTTCGGAAAGGGGTGGCGGCCTATGCCCAGATCATGCTCTATTATAATTATGTGACCGGAGCTTATTTCGCGGATCTGTGGAAGGAGAGTGCATTGGCGGACAGATACCGCAAGTTGGCCCGGAATCTGAAAAAGAAGATTTTTGAACATTTTTGGGATAATGACCGGAAAGTCTTCATCAACGGTACAATGAATGACAATGTGACTGTGGACAAGCGTATTTCGCATCATGCCCAATATTGGGGAATACTGGCCGATATCTTTCCCAAAGAACATTATGACAACCTGTTTGAAAATGTTCTGCCGAATTTGCCGAACTATTATGAGGTGGTCAGTTATGAGAAAGGTTATGAGTTTCTGGCTTATGCCAAAGCCGGGCGGATAAAAGAGTTATGGGATCATATCTATGGTGTGTTCGGCGACTGGATGGATCAGGGACATACCCGTTTCCCGGAGAACTTTATGATGAACGCCTCCAGGGCCCGTCAACTGGTATTTTATAATCGTCCGTACGGCCTGAGTCTTTGTCATGGGGCGAATGGAGTCCCGGTAGTGGTAGGCGCATTGAACGGTCTTATCGGTTTCAGCCAGTCTTCGATGAAGACGAATGAATATACCATTAAACCGGAGTTACTCCATTTGAAGTGGATTCATTCCAGAATTCCGGTAAAGGAAGGATATATTGTCTTGAAACTGAATGCCGAGGGGGAGAGCACTATTGACATTCCGGCAGGATGTACAGTCAGAATTATAAAAAAGACCGGAAAGAAGCCACTGGTACTGAGAAAACAGGGCGGGTACAGTTTCCGGTTGAAGGACTGAGCGTTGAATAGAAAAAAGTGTCTGTTCAATAGCCATATTCTTTATTAAGTCATTCTTAATGTACTTGATTAAACCGACAAGTTGCAAGTTCTTGAATTTCTTCCTAGCTTTGTATTCGTTTGTTTTCAACAGGAGTACTTGCGTGAAGAATATGAAAAGCATAGGAAGGATAGTATTACCAATCATTATTTTGTTATTGACTGTGCGGATAAATGCCGTTCCGGTCAAAGCATTTGATATGATAGTAAGAAACCTTCCTAATTCGGAACAGTTGCCGACCAAAGAATTGCTTTGTATCTTCCAGGATTCGGAAGGATATATGTGGTATGGCACTGAAGGGGGAGGCTTGTGTCGTGATGATGGATATACGGTGAAAGTATTCCGTTCTGATTTCAAAAATCCGGGAATCTTGGAAAACAACAGTGTGACGTGTATTGCTGAAGACGGTGAAGGGAAAATATGGTTTGGAACGAAGCGTGGCGCCTATATTTTGTCAAAAACAGATTATGAGATAAGGGCGCTTGCTGATGAAACGATAAAGAGCTGGACTATAACTACAATGACAGCGACGTCTGATGGTACGATCTGGATTTCGACTAACAGGCATTTGTTTCGATACAATGAGTCAGGGGAAAGAACTGGAAAATATATTCTTAAATGGAAAGGACGGGAGAATACCGTCAATTCTATTTATGAGGATAAGAAAAAGACTGTTTGGGTAACTCAAGCAAAAGGCGGGCTTTTTTGCTATGATAAGGTAAAGGACTCTTTTATTTCATATCCTTGGCCCTATGATGAGTATCCCACAAGCATGACGGAAGATCATAACACTCCGTATTATTGGGTTACTACTTGGGGAAAAGGAATTGTACGTTTTGACCCCAAGGCACAGGATACGGACAAAATGTTTGGATTGCAAACAGTGGATAATGCGTCTTCTAACTCCGATACCCGAAAGCTTCATCATATTATACAAGATTCTGTTAAGGGATATTTGTGGGTGACTGCGGCAGATAACTTATATGCCTATAAAATAACGGCCGATGTATCCTTGGATAAGGTGGATCTCTCCCGTTTATTATCAGCTGACAGGAAAATCCTCACAAAGATTCTTTCCGATCAATCCGGAAATTTATGGGTGACAGGTTATTATCCTTCTTCTTTCATTATTTCTTTTCTTCCTAATGAAGTGCTTTCTTTGTCTATGGAAGGGGTAAAGCAAAATTTGGGGGTAATCGCGTCTCCTATGCAGTTTTCTCAAGAGAAGAATTATTATTGGATCAGACAAAAGAAATTGGGACTGTATGCTTATGATCCCCAGAGAGATCGTATGTCTGTTGTTAAGAATGACAGGGAGCTTTCTTTTTTCTTTGAGAAGCCATCGGATAGAGAGGGAATCTATATGGTAAGGGATCATTCGGTTATATTAATTCGGTATAAGGAGGACCGGCTTTTTGAATCCATCGTATGTACCATACCCATTAAACAAGGTGAGCGTATCCGCGCTTTGCATGATGACCGTCGTGGGAATCTTTGGATAGGTACCACTTACCATTTATTCCGGTATAGGATGAAGGATGGCCGATTGACTACAGTTTGTGATGATGTTGGTTTTATAAATGCTATCGTTTCGTCTAATGAAGGAGTTGTTTATTTTGCAACTGAAAGTAGAGGGTTGTGGAGAGTTTCCGGAGAAAGCCGGTTGCAAATAAAGGATACAGGAGAAAATTATTCGGTATTGACTGTCGCACCGGACAACAATCTTTGGGTGGGTACTAAACAGGGCAATGTGTATAGTTATTCTCCGGATACGAATGATTTTATTTCCCGGACAAAAGATTGTGGATTGACAGGGGATGCTGTGTTGGATATAAAGTCGGATGACGATGGGAATCTTTGGATTCTTACATCACAGCGGGTGATGGTCTATCATCCCGGAACACATATCTTTACTATGATGTCTTGTACTGATTCTTGGATAAATCTGGAAGATTTCCAGTCATTGTATAAAGGTCCTCGGGGAGAAATGAGTGTGGGTGGACGAGGTGGAATTGTGACTTTTCCTCACTATAATGAAAAAAAGAGGAGGATACCTGAGCCAACGGTGTGTTTGACATCCGTCGAAATGAATAACACCTCTGAAATCGGGGTGGATAATCAAAAGAAAATAAGCCTGTCTCCTCATGAGAGAAATGTGAAATTGTTTTTTTCTACTTTTGACCATTTGAATACGAATAAGGTAAGATATGCTTATCGTTATAAACAAAGAAACGATAATTGGGTGGCCTTTCCGGCAGGGGAAAATAGTATCGGCTTGTCTGATTTGTCAAAGGGGGAATTTGAACTGGAAGTCCGTGCTACAGATGAGAATGGGCTGTGGAGTAAGAGTACATTGACGGTCATGATCCAATGTTTGCCTGCTTGGTATGAAACAGGCTGGGCGTATTTGTTTTATGTGCTTGTTGTTTTATCGGTTGTTTGGGGATTGGGCCGGATGTATATGAAATTACGGGAGTCCATTGTTGCACAGACTGTTCTGCCATTGGAACAAAATCCGGAGCAAAGGCAAGAGATAGATCCATTGCCGGAAGAAGGAAAAGTAGAAGCGAATTCTATTTCAGCATCTGATGAGCAATTAATAAGGAAGGCATTGGATATGGTTGAGAAGAACCTTAGTAATCCTGAATATTCCATAGAAGATTTAAGTAGGGATATGTGCATGAGTCGTGCTACTCTTTACCGGAAGATTACATCTATCACCGGAAGTTCGCCTTCTGATTTCGTGAAGAATGTACGTCTTCGTAAAGCTGCCGAATTATTGAAAGAAGGAGGGCTTTCCATTGCTGAGATAGCTGATCAGGTTGGTTTTAATACGCCTAGTTATTTCACAAAATCATTCAAGAAACTGTTTGGGGTGTTGCCTACACAATATAAATAAGCTTGTAAGAGGCTCTGTCATCGTATCTTGCAACATTTGTTTCACATCTTGAAACGTGGGAGCGGTTTGTATCAAGGTGGATTTTCTACATTTGCTGTTGATAAATCAAATGAATAATACCATGAACAGACAGAATTTACTTATTTTATTATGTATGCTTTTGCTTTTTCCCGTATCCGGACAGAGCAATAACCGTGAGAAATATAATTTCAACCCTGGATGGTTGCTTTATATCGGAGATACGCCGGGGGCGGAAAGAACGGATTTTTCCGATGAAAACTGGAAAAAAATTACTTTGCCCCGGGCTTTTAATGAAGATGAGGCATTTAAAGTACATATATGGGGAATGACGGATACTATAGCCTAGTATAGAAAACATTTCAGGCTCCCTAAGACTGCAAAAGGGAAGAAGGTCTTTATTGAGTTTGAGGGAGTACGGCAGGCGGCGGATTTCTATTTGAACGGCAAGCATATAGGATTGTATGAAAATGGGGTGATGGCGGTAGGCTTTGATCTGACTCCGTTTCTGAATTTTGGTGGAGAGAATGTGATTGCTCTCCGAACAGACAATGACTGGAGGTATAAGGAGCGTTCGACTGGAAGTTTGTTCCAGTGGAATGATAGAAATTTCAATGCCAATTATGGAGGAGTACCTAAAAATGTATGGTTGCACATTACTGATAAATTATACCAGACCTTGCCTCTATACAGTAATTTACAGACTACAGGGACTTACATCTATGCATCCGATATTAAGGTAAGGACCCGTGAGGCGGTTGTTCATGCAGAGTCACAGGTGCGGAATGAGTATGGCAAGTCCGTTCATGTGGATTATGAGGTGAGCATTTATGATTATGATGGAAAAAGGGTCAGTACATTCCGGGGACAACCGACGACAGTGCAGTCCGGAGAAACGGTTGTATTGAAAGCTTCTGCACCATTAAAAGATCTTCATTTTTGGAGTTGGGGGTACGGCTATTTATATGATGTGAAGACTACCCTGTTGGTAAATGGCCGTCCGGTGGATGAAGTTGTTACTAGGACAGGTTTCCGCAAGACTCGTTTCGGAGAAGGAAAAGTGTGGCTCAATGACCGTGTGTTGCAGTTGAAGGGATACGCGCAACGGTCCAGTAATGAATGGCCGGGAGTAGGAATGTCTGTACCGCCTTGGATGAGTGACTACTCTAACGGATTGATGATTGAGCATAACGCCAATCTTTTTCGGTGGATGCATGTCACTCCCTGGAAACAGGATGTGGAATCTTGTGACCGTGTGGGGGTGATACAGATGTTGCCTGCAGGTGATGCGGAAAAAGATGTGACCGGCAGACGTTGGGAACAACGGAAAGAGTTGATGAGGGATGTTATTATTTATATGCGTAATAATCCAAGTATTTTATTTTATGAATCGGCAAGTAAGTGGTGATTACCAACGATTAGCATATATCATCAACGATTATCAAGGCGTTCATTTTGAGCGCCTTTCTTTTTAGCCTTATAAGCGATAGTTATCGTTTATAGGGCTTATTCAGCTCATTTTTGTACCGCATTTGTTGCTCGCTTGTTAAAGCCTTGTTTCTCACCAGCAAGGTAGTAGAGATTTGAGACACAGTGAGACGTGGTGAGACGCACTGAAACAAAATTGGAGAAATAAACGGAGAAAAGAATGAGCAGCAACATCGAAATCAAGAAGAAATGCAAATGGTGTGGGCAAATTTTCATAGCTCGCAAAACGACTACGAACTATTGTTCTCATAGGTGCAACAATGCAGCCTATAAAGAACGGATTAGGCAAGAGCGTATAGCGACTTATCAAAAAGAGTTCTCAATAAAGACGGAAAAACCATCTATTGAGGACAAGAAATTCTATACCCCACCTGAAGCAGCAAAACTCTTAAGGATTAGTCGAGCCAGTATTTATCGCTATATGGCAGATAACATCATAAAAGTAGTTCAATTCAAAGGTAAGACATTAGTCAGAAGAAAAGATATAGAGCTTCTGTTTGAAAATGCAGCGGAATACAAAAAGAGAGTACCCATTGAGAAAGCCCCTATCACCGACTTCTACACCACCGCAGAAGTCAAAGAGAAATATCATGTAAACGAGTCATGGATATTTGTGGTAGCCAAGAAGAACAACATCCCCCGAACTTTCAATCGTGGTAAGACCTACTGGAGCAAGAAACATATTGACGCTTACTTTGCCAAGAAAGCCCCGAATCCAGACATTACCGAATGGTACAGCTCCCAAGAAATGCAGGAGAAGTTCGGCATGACCTTATCCGCCATCTACTGTTTCGTTTCCAAGAATGCCATCCCCAAGAAGAAAGAGGGCATCATGGTGTACTATTCCAAGAAGCACGTAGATATAGCCAAGGGAATTGCCATACCAGAAGAACCGCAATATTATACGGTAGCCGAAGCGATGGAGAAGTTCAACCTCACTCGTGACCAACTCTATCACTATGCGAAGTACCATAATATCCCCAAGGTCAAGAAAGGCAAATACACGTTTATCTCCAAGCCCGAATTAGATAAGTTGCTTGCAGCCCCAAAGATTGAATAAGTTATTTCTTGGTGAATATACCCACCATTGAATCACCTTATTCCTTTGCACCAAACAAATGTAAAATTCTAAATATCAAACAGTATGTCACACACATGTACAAAAGTAACAGTTCGTCAGAGAGCGATTCGGAATAATCGCATCTCCTTGT
>ENA-OPSJ01002779-OPSJ01002779.1-human-gut-metagenome-genome-assembly--contig:-NODE-2779-length-10729-cov-2.497283_pt1 | contig 10729 bp, 6 predicted proteins | sample MGYA00241801_ERZ501893 | MGnify/ENA primary metagenome ERZ501893 (study PRJEB25962, sample SAMEA2042219) | human gut metagenome | biome: human gut; feature: human-associated habitat; material: faeces...
GGGCACGCATGGCAAAAATATCGAGAATCAGGGACGTACGGTCCAGTATCTTGATTTTGAGTTCAGCTTCTATATTACGTATCTGCTTGGCAGAGAGTTCATCATCAAAAATCACCATGCCGATTTCGCGTTCGGCTTCTTCTTCATTCCGGATATACTCTTTAATTTCTTCCAGCTTGCCCTTGCCGACATAAGTCACGGAATGCGCTGCATCCAGCTTTTGGGTAAACCGCTTCACTACTTCCGCCCCGGCTGTCTCAGCCAAGAATGCCAGCTCGTCCAGGTATTCGTTCGTCTTTCGCTCATCCTGCGTTTTAGTGATGAGACCTACCAATACCGCTGTTTCTGCCTGCACTTCGGAAATTACAAATTCTTTCATAGTTTCTATACCTTATTATATATACGTATTGTTGGTTCGGGCAGCAAATATAAATAATTTTGGCGGAAGCGCCTTAAAAAGCGGAATAAAATAAAAACAGACACAATAGAAAAATGGCATGTAAAATGAAGTCGAACTTCATCTTACATGCCATTTCAAATTACATATTATCTAATTACCAGGATAATCAAAACCCTTCCGGCATCTCCAGCGTTTCCGTGAATCCCTGATACAGTACTCCCCATTTACCACCGTCAAGCACTACTAAGCCCTGCATCGGGAAAGACAACACGTTTCCTTTACGCTCCATACCTGCTGCTGCAAAGTATAGCATACCATAATCCGTCTTGTCATAACCAGTAGGTTGAGGATCCCAACCTATCAGTTCTTGATTGTCATCGCTTAGCGTAAACATGATGGGATATCCTTTCGTAATGCAATCTTCCAGCTTATAGATATTAGCCTCTTTAGCCTTCAGTACAGGTTGATCCCAACCCTCGCCAAATAATTGAGATGCATAGTAGCCTATACCTATATTGAGCCAAGTATAGTCACGCTTTATTTTTATCGTCACCTTGGGTGAACCATAAACATAGGAATCTTCTTCAGGAATGGTAATTGTATAAGATGCAGTAGTACCCACAGCTATGTCAAACGCAATCTTTACTTCTTTGAGTGCTTCACCGGCAGCAAAATCAACCGTTGTCGGCACTGTTACGTTCTCCGCATCTGTAGTCAAGCGAATAGATGCAGCCGCATCTGTTTTCTGACGGCCGATTTTGACCACAAAAACCTGTTCATCATTCGGATAATAAGTCAAATCAGTGTTATCAGCATAAATATAAGCTTGTACACCCTCGGTAGGAACCGGAGAAGGCTCCCACTCCACACCGTCTGAACAAGCCGTCATAGCCAAACCGCATACGGCCAAGCCCAAAAACAATTTATTGAATATCTTATTCATATACAAATTCTATTAAAAGTTAGTTCATTGGTTAATTGTTACCCGGTGCAAACTCCCCTATCGGAGTAGGACGTTTAGCAATAGCACCGGACGGGTCCGGATTGTTCATTCCCTGAAGGGCAGTATTTGAATCGACCTCGGTCTTAGGAATCATCAATGTCCAGTTGGGCTTCACACCTTTACAGTTTATCTTGAAGATATCTTCTATAAAGTTGGTACCCTCATAATTCTGAATGACATCCGGTTTCAGACGTTTAGCCGTGGGGAATGCGATTCCCTCACCCCAGAACTCGATACGCATCTGTTTCAACACCTCAAGTTGGAAATTACGCAAATCACCCGTACTGAAATTGTAATTGCTCTGGCGGTACTGCTTCATAAAGTTATTCAACAACTGTACGCCTGCTGCCACATTCTGGCTGGCACCTACTGCTTCAGCCTCTATGAGATACATCTCTTCCACACGCATCACGGGAATATCTGCAGCCGCACCCACAGAATAAGTGTTATAGTCACCACCCACGGGGCGGAACTTCAATGACATATAATCCGGTTGTTCATCCAGCCATGCATTGCCTCTCACTGACTGGTAAGCGTAAGTACTTCTGTCCGGGTCAAGGTAAGAATATTTGCGGAAATCGGTAGCAGGAATCGCGTCATAAAGTGAACGTGCCATCTGGAGCTTAGACAAAGAAGCATATCCCCAATCCGCTTCATTGGAAATGTGACCAATGAAATTAGCAAGATTACCCATATTGGAAGCCGTGGGGTGAAGGTACCACATCCATGCAGAAGTAGCCGTATTGAAACCGGTAGTGGGATTATGCCACTGTGATTCGCTCATAGGTGTTGCTCCCGACTTATCAATAGCCTTGCGGGCATACTCGGCAGCTTTAGCAAACTGACCATCCCACATATATACTTTGGCCTTCAGACCATATACGACCGCCAAGTCAGGGAAGTTCTTACTGACAGGTGTATAAGACTCCAAACCTATCTCTGCCTTGTCAAGGTCGGCAAGAATGAAATTCACCAATTCTTCGTGGGTCGCACGCGGATTGCTCTTCGCAATGTCGTTAGTTGTTGCCTCAGTCACGATGGGCACCGTCAGCCCCAGTACCTTGCTACAATCGGTATAGATGTTTTCTACCGGTTCGAAAAGTACCATCAGCGTATAATAGTCCAATGCACGGAAAGCATGGGCTATACTTCCAAGCCCACGCATTTCATCGGTAATTGTGGGATCAGTCACATCAACGGCCGCAATCACGTCATTGGCCGATTTAACGAACTTATATAGGGTGAAGTAAGGCAAATATGAATAATAGCCGGTGTCGTTCATACCATTATTGGCATTGAAGCGCCACCACCAGTCATATCCGTAATCCGTAGCCACGACATCACCCAGCAGTTCTGTCTGGGCCAACATCAATGAGGGATAAGCAAGGTCGGTCTCATGTGTTTGCTTACCGTACACTAGATAGCCTTGTACCATTTGCGATGGCAAGCCATTAAGCGAAGCCTCAATCGCTGTTGCCGATGCACCAATCTGATCGGAGGTCGCTGTAGAATCTTCGGGAAAAACCTCTTCTATACAGCCGGTCAATACCGTGGCCGATACGACCATAACCGAAAATAGTTTGAATATATTCTTCTTCATAATCATTGTAATCTATATATTAGGTTTAGAACTCAAATGACACACCACCGGAGATGGTACGCATCGGTGAATAGAAAGTAGCATTGGTTGTCTCGTCGTATGACTGACGTGGGTCGAACCCTTTACGTTTAGACCAATAGAAAACATTTTCTGCCGACATATACACGCGCAATGAGTTGATGGCCAACTTTCTTGTCCACTTGGAAGGTAACGTGTAGCCCACATTAATATTCTGGATATTCAAGAAGCTCGCATTTGTCAAGAAGCGCGTAGACATTGCCCCTGAATATTGGTCGTTCATCTGGAAACGAGGGATATTAGTATTTGTGTTCTCAGGAGTCCATGAGTTCAGCAAATCCTTATGGTAGTTGTAACCAGCCGTACCATAAGGTGACGACATAAAGTAAGCATACGTACCATCATATTGCTTACCACCAATCTGGTAAGTGAAGTTTATGCCGAAGTCCACGCCATATACTTTCAGTTTGGTACCGAAACCACCATACACCTTAGGTATTGAGCTTTCCTCTGTGATGTAATAGTCAGCCTGAGCATGATTCGTAGTCGTTTCACGTCCGGTGATATTGCCGGCCTCGTCCTTGACATTCTTATAGAACAAAGACTCACCCTTTTCATTCACTCCGGCATACTCCTTCAAGCGCCATGTAAACATAGACAAATCCTCACCAATGAAGAAGCTTCCGTTAGAATAGCCCTTATATCCTTTTCCATCAGCTGTATACTCAGTAGTAATCAACTTATCAGGATCAAGCATCGTAATACGGTTCTTCAAGGTTGAAATGTTCACATTCACATCCCACGTAAAGTTACGTGTATCGAAGATATTCACATTGAAGTCCATTTCCACACCACTATTGACCATGTTACCAACGTTGTCCATATAGGAAGCATAACCCAATGATGGAGCCACGGTAAATGAGAACAACATATCCGAAGTCTTACGTCTGTAGTACTCAATGCTACCGGTTACACGGTTCCACAACTGGAACTCTGCACCGATATTGAAGTTAGTGTTGGTTTCCCAAGTGATGTCTTTAGTGCCCTTAGATTTAAATGAAGTACCAAGGCTGTTGTTAGAGTTGATAATGTTAAATCTATCCGTATAGAGGAAGTCACCGATATTGTCATTACCTTGTGAACCAATAGAAGCCTTCAGCTTCAGTTCCTGCACCCATGAAGCATCAAACCAGCTTTCTTTGTTGATAAGCCACGCACCGCCTACCGACCAGAATGTACCCCAGCGATGATCCTTACCGAAACGTGAAGAAGCATCAGTACGCAGAGAGAAATCGGCATAGTAGAGCTCCTTATAGTTATACTCGCCACGCATGAAGAATGACAGGTAAGAATAATCAGAAGATGAATCTGCCCAGCGGCTGGCACGTGTACCTGATGATACGTTGGTAAGGAGATCGCTGGTCTGACCCTTGGAATATACCTGGAAACCATCTGAGTGGAAATTGACAGCCTCCTGACCCAGCATCACGTTGAACGAATGGATATCGTTCAGAGTGAAACGGTAGTTAGCCGTAGTAGTCTCTGTCAGGTTGATGGCATCGCTGCTCTGGCGTGCCGCAGTACCCTGTCCGTGATTTGAAGAGAGACTTGGGAACGACTGGAGGAATGCTGTAGAATGGGTGAAATCGACACCAAACTGAGTACGGATAGTCAGATTCTCTATCGGATAGATTTCAGCATACATGGTAGAGAGCACCTTATATTTCTTGTTCTTGATAGGATTCAAGCCCATGTAAACGATAGGGTTCTCGCTGGTTCCAGCCCAGTTGCCTGCTGAAAGTGAAGCCAGACTGCCATCCTTTGCGTATGGATTCCAGTAAGGCAGCATGAATCGGCATGCTGAGATAGGAGTAACGGTAGTATAGCTACCGTCGTCAGCCTGCTGAGCCTCCTCATAGGCAGCCATGGTGTTGGTACCTACCTTCAACCACTTGCTAGCCTTTACATCTGCATTGGTGCGGATGTTGTAACGGCGGAAGGTTGAACTCTGTGCGATACCGTCCTGATCGTAGAAACCACCAGAAACATAGTAGTTCAAGCGGTCGGTAGCACGGTTGATAGAGAGTTCGTAGCTCTGCAGCGGAGCGCGGTCGTTAAACACCTCGTCCAGCCAGTTTACGTTTACTCTTGAAAGGAGATTGTAATCCTTACCTGTATCCAGACCTACTTCTTTCTCAAACTGGATACGCTCATCGGTATTCATCATTTTCCAGTTGGTCTGTGCCAACTCAGAGAAACCATACTGTGCACGGAGCGTAATCTTCGCCTTGTCCATTGACAAGCCTCGCTTGGAAGTGATGACAACCACACCATTGGCAGCACGTGCACCATAGATAGAGGTAGAAGAGGCATCTTTCAATACAGAGATACTTTCGATGTCGTTAGGACTCAAAGTATTGAAATCAGAACTTGAGATTGGCACGCCGTCGAGGATAAAGAGTGGCGACTTTCCGGAGTTGATAGAGTTGGTACCACGAATTTGGAAGGTAGCCGCCTTGCTAGGTTCACCCGAAGAAGAGATGACCTGCAAACCAGTACTCTGTCCCTGCAAAGCTTGGTCGAAGCTTGCCGCCGGCACATTTTCTATCTTTTCAGACTTTACGGCAGACACGGAACCCGCAATGGTTCCCTTCTTTCTCACGCCATACGCCACCACAACCACTTCATCCATCATCTTGGAATCCGAAGCAAGGGTGATGTTGAGCGTATTTGTCTGCGCTTTCACAACGTGCTTCTGCGTAACGCAACCCACATAAGAGTAGACAAGCGTAGCCTTCGAAGCACCCTTAATTTCGATGGTATAGTTACCGTCAATATCGGTCACTACGCCATTTGATGTTCCCTCTTGCATAATGGTCACACCAATCATCGGTTCGTTGTCTTCAGCAGACACGACTGTACCCTTGACGCTGAAACTCTGCGCCAAGACCGATTGGATAGACAACAATACAAGTGAGACAAGTAAAAGAGTTAATCTTCTCATCCTTGTTTGTTTCAAGTTTATTAATTAATAATTATAATTTTTTTCTTATTTTTTTCTCGTTTGGTAAAAGCCGAAAGCACTCAGGGCGACACTTCGCCCCTCCATTTATACATTCTTTCACTAATATGCACGCATGGAAATACCTATTTAACTTAAATCGGTGCAAAATTACGAATATTTTCTTATTTGCCCAAGATTATCGCTTAAAATTTAAATGTTTGATATGAAATATCTATGTTTTTTAGCATATTTGCTCATAAATTTAGTTAATTGTCGATTTTTTGTCACATCCGATTACAGTTTGCAAAAACAAGTTCAATACATACTTTTTTTTGTTTCTATGCAGCCGTTTTCAAAAGCTTTACCAGATGCAACCAGGACGTTCAGGAAACTGCGTCGCGACGTATCTGGCTGTACGTCGGGACATAACGATTATTACGTCGGGACGTATCAGATGCTACGTCGGGACATAATTTCTTCTATGTCGTCAGTTAAATTGCAAAAAAACAAATGAAAAAGCCAAGCATTGAACCGAAAAAAAGGATTTTTGCTCAATGCTCTCTTAGTTTTCACCCCAAAATCCCTCTAAAACACCTATATTTCGCTGTTGTAATCAAAGTGATAACCTATCAATATGGCAATTCTTTGGCGCAAAAAAATATATATAAAACAGCATGCCCGACACAAAAAAAAGGGGAAGCGCCGAAACGACACTTCCCCATGGATTGGATGAATCATATAATCATCTGTCTCGCGACATTTTATTCTGTGTATGCAGTCTTGTAGGCAGAGTCAAAGAACATAGCGCAAGAACCTACGCCAGTCTCATACTCATGCTGCTTCTGACCAGCTCTGTCATACTCCACTACATAGCCGTTACCATTATAGTCGGGATTGCCTTTATCGCCCAATCTATAAGAGAGCACGAAGATATGACCATTCAATGGGTCGGCGAAGATACCGCATGGTTTTACAGGCATCTCCGAGAGCGTCATCGCCTGTGGTTGTATAGTTCCTGCCACAAACACACTCACGCTAGGAGTGCTGCCAAAAGGTGCATTGAGCACATAGAAATAATAAGGAGGAACCACATCCATACGTGTTGTAACACCAGGGGTTACGCATACAGCATAGTTGCCATCTGCCACCTTCTGCGACTTGCCCTCGGTGAAACTCACTGCACGTAGGGCATTTTCGCCAGTGGCCGCATAGTCAGGAGCAGGTCCATATACAGGGTTGTCGAGAACATACAAAACATTAGATGCACAATAGATGCTGGTAGGATTGTTCACGCCCTCAATATTCTTAGTCTCTACATTGTCGTTGGAAAGATTGATGCAAGAGATGTTGCCACCACCAGCACCATAGTTACTGTTGGCAACGTAGAGATTGCCATTACCGATGACCAAGCCCTCAGGATAGCTGCCCACCTGCCACTTCTTTTGAAGAGCAAAGCTTGTGGTGTCCACGGCTGCTACATAGCCACCGTATGTGGTGAAATAGACCTTGCCTCCGTCGGCGATGATATGGCGAGGATGGGCACCCTCGGCATTGCCCAGCAACTCTGTGGTCTTGATTTGCTTGATGCTCTGCTTGGTTTTCTTGTCGATTACCTCGATGGTGTTGCTCTGGTCTACGGCGAGATAAATCTTGTTGCCATATACGATGCCGTCATTGGCAGTATTACCGAGCGTACGACCGTTAGCAGTCTTGAATACGTTCTGTGTAGCTGTGCTTGAAGCATAGTCGATGGCTGTGAGAGAGCTCTCGATCTTGCTATACATGTTACCTGAATTCACAACGTAAGCGCCCGTACTATACACCTGGAGATAAGTCTCAGGACCATCGTTGTCGTCGCTACATGATGTCATCACTGCAGTCCCCATCAAGAGCACCGCCAAACCTAATAAATACTTTTTCATTTTCTTTTTCTGTTTATATTTGAATCTAATTTGTTACTATCTAGAAGTTATACCCGATGCTTAACATCCAGCTGCGGCGAGGCATCGGATAATGCCCTACGAGTTCATACTGCTCAGACAGCAGGTTCTTCACATCCATCCTGACCTTCACACCTCTCAGGGATTTCCCCAAAAGAGTCAGTCCGTCCAGCTGACGATAGAGCGTCAACCCCATGTCCCAGTAACCACCCACTTCGGTGCCGTCATAGTGCTCATTGTTGGCCCATCGCTTGCTCATTCCTTGTCCATGGAGCGAGACATTCACCCAGGGATTCTCCCACCCCAAGGCAATACTGCCCGAGTGCAAAGGGATATAGGCTACTTGATTGCCATAATATTTGGACGAGCGGTCGGTATGGTTCACCACGTGCTGGTAGCTATACGACCCTTGCAGCGAGAGTTGCTGCCCCGGAGCCATCTGCCAGGTGCCACGCAAAGAGGCATCCGCGCCAACGACATCAACCCGTGCCAAGTTCACAGTACGCCAAACGAACATATTGTAAGGAACGCCCACAATCTTGTCGGTCACCCGATTGCAGTAGCCGTCCAGCGTTGCTTGAACATTCCATTCCTTGTAACGTAGGGATTCGCCGTTTCCCCCACCTCCTGAAGAAGTTTTTTTCCACGTAAGCCCGACATTCAACTGTCGGGTTTTCTCAGGCTTCAGATCTGAACTTCCATAATGGAAGAAATAGTTCTCGTTGAAAGTAGGAACCCGGAAGATGTCCTTGTACGAAGCCCTGAGATAAAGCTCATCGCGGGCAGTCCCATTCCCCAGGAGCCGATAAGAAAGCGAAAGCGATGGCGAAAGCCGGCGTGCATCCTTGGCAGCCTGTCCTGCTTGGGTAGGATTGGCGCTGCCTTGCAGAGTCTCTATCTTGCGCCCCACGCTGTTGAGGTAAACCGAAGCCAATATTCTGGCAAGAGCTACCCATCTTCCCTTCGCATATCGGGCGGAGAGCGACTGCAGGATGCCATGTCGATGAGGGCGCAGGGCGGTGGCGAGGGTGCTGTTGAGCGAGTTCATCATCCAGTCGGCAGAGTAATCCAGCGCCCAGCTATCATCCGGCATCCACATCAGTGCTGCCGAAGTATAATATTCCCTCTGCCAGTAGGTAGCATCATTGCGCCGATTTGCCACGAGCGTGTCCTGATAGGCAGAGCTCGCCCAGTTCATCTTGGCTTGCACCTTCAGCATCCAATGGTCATCGAGACTTCTGGCTTGCCACCTCGCCTGAGCAAAGGCGTTGCGGTCGTGCAACTGTTCGGCAGTTACATCGGTGTAATATCTCACAATGCCTGGCAACTGTCGGTCGTTGTCATAATAGTAGATCTTTGCCCACAATTGGTTCCGGCTCATGCCATCGGCTCGTCCGCCCATCATCCAATGCATATTCAGTTCGCCATGCCCCGAGTTCATACGACTGTTGGTTCTTCGCTCATGGGTAGTATATTTACCATTGTGCAAGATGAAAGGATAGTCGTTTTCGGCATAGGTGTACTCACCCATCGCCTGGAGGGTGAACCTATCTGACAACCTCTGCACATAGCGCAGATAAGGCGAGACATATCCGAAGGACCCCACCTGCAACTGAGTAGAGAGGTGAGGCTGCTTGTCGATGGGAATCTCGCTCATGGTCTCTATGGCAAGCAAAGCTGCCACCGAGGCTTGCCGGGCCGAGATGAAGATGTCGTCGTTGTCGCCAATGGTGAGTCGCAAAGTCTGCACTTGGTCGAGCGAATAACGAGACACATCAATTTCGCCGCCCTGACATTCACTGAGCAGCACACCATCGTAACTCACGCCCGTGTGTCCCGCTCCGAATCCACGCACAGCTACCGTCTTCATTCCTCCAGCTCCACCATAGTCGCGCAGATTGATGCCTGGCATTCGGTGCAAGGCGTCGGCCATATCCGTAACGCCGAGCCTTAACATATCCCCCTTGTCCAAAAGCTGGAGAGGCGATGTGCTCGTAAGTATCCGGTGCTGCCGAGCATTCACTTTTACTTCCTGCAAGTGCTCGGTACGAATGGAATCTTGCCCCAGACCCACTTGTGCATACAACAGTAGCAAGCCACCGAGACAAAATATCCCCAATGCCTTCATTCATTCTATTTTTTATATTATTATCTGTGTCTCCATCACGAACCCATCCCACGGGGTTGGACAGAATCATCGGAATCTCTTATCCTAAAGACACTCTTTCATCATATTGTTTCCGATGGCAACGGCAGGGCTTCTGACTTGCGTCCTCCCCGCATCTCACTCTATGTAAACATAAAAAGATGCAAAACTCATGGCAAGCGGTCTTCCCGAAAAAATGTCAGTGACCATGGTGCTTGCCGCAATAAGACGCTTACAGCAGCGGGACTGTCCGGGCGTCTCACCCGATTCCCTTTTAATCACTACGCACTCATCCTGCCTGAGGCGGCAGAAGGTGGCAGCGAACCAATTGCGGGTGCAAAGGTACTATAAAAAAATGAATAAAAGATTATTTTACCTGCTTTTTTATTCTACAAGCGATAAAATAATCTTTTATTCATTTCCTGTTTTATTCTTTTACTTCTTGATTTTATCTTTTTACTCCTTGAGCATTTTATGTTTTCAGAAACATTTATTCTTTTACGATTTCCAGGAGTTCTGCGAAATCATCGATGATCCATTCGGCAGAGGCGAGCTGCTCACGGGTTCCGTTGCCATAAGTCACGGCACAGGCCTTGCAGCCGGCATGATGCGCCATAT
>ENA-OPSJ01002780-OPSJ01002780.1-human-gut-metagenome-genome-assembly--contig:-NODE-2780-length-10729-cov-2.062769_pt1 | contig 10729 bp, 8 predicted proteins | sample MGYA00241801_ERZ501893 | MGnify/ENA primary metagenome ERZ501893 (study PRJEB25962, sample SAMEA2042219) | human gut metagenome | biome: human gut; feature: human-associated habitat; material: faeces...
GGAGGGCTGGGCAGATGGAGTACTCTGAGGAGCCGCCTGCTGTGCCTGGGCTGCCTGCTGCTGTCCCATGGTATAGAGTGTCTGGGCGTTGAATCCACCTGCCATATTTGCCATATTCATACCCATAAAGCCCATCATAGCGCCGTTTTCATTTGAGCCTGCCGCTTCGATACCACGAGCAACGGCACCTGTCATCATAGCACGCTGAACATCGCCGCCGAGCATTGTATCAGCCTTAAGACGATCCTTAAGAAGCTCTTTTGTTTCTTCGGAGATCGTGATAGGGCCAAGACCGATATTTGTGAGCATCAGACCTCTCTGTGCCCAGTTGTTAGCGGTTTCGTCCTTAGTCTTGTTGGTAAGGTTGTTGAGCTGGCTTGTGATCTGGTTGTAGCTGTAACCTTCTGCTGAAAGCTGGTTTAACGCTACCATCAGCGACTGCATGAACTCGTTCTTGTACTGCTCGTTCTTGAAAATGTCCTTAACGTAGACCTGAGGAGCGTTTACGCCCTTGCTGAGAACTTCTGCGTAGAACTTGCAGGCATTCTCGGCATCGGGTATCTGAACCTCGAATGTGCCGTAGAAACGCAGCTCTACTGTTGTATTATAACGGGGATCGGGATAGGGAACGGGTGTTCCTGTACCGAAGGGGATTCCGGGCAGTTTCTGAAGGTTGATGTAGATTACTCTCTGCTCGGTGGCAGGTGTTCCGCCGTATGTGAATCTTGAAATAAGATCCTTGAGCGAATCCTTTATCTGACCTGCAAAGATCGAAGGTGCTGTCGAGTTGTCAAGTATGTAACGTCCGGGTTCTGTAACAACGTTTGTTATCTTGCCGTTGTCAAGGGTCAGCATACAGGTGTTTTCTTCAACCATGATTGCCGAGCCGTTGCTGATAACGTTGTCTGTTCCCTTTACGTTACTGCTTCTTGCATTACCGTTGTGCATCTTCTCGCCGTTAACAACAACAGTATCGTTGCCGATAACAGGGCAGTGAATGGCCTCTTTCCAGGTATCGCCGAGAGTACCTGTGAGTGCGCCTACAGCTGCTTTAATAAGTCCCATAGTAATATTTCCTTTCGTGTTGAGTTTTTAATTTATTTTACTAAATTAAAATCGTTGACCAGCCATATACGGTCGGCAATTTCTGTAATGCCGCTTCCGCAGTACGGACACTTCTTGCCCTTTGCAGACGCATCAATGGGAGCGCCGCAGTTGGGACAGTTGCTTGAAAATACAATGCTTGTCGTCTGTTCGTGCAGATCCTGCTTGTAAGCGAGCGTTACGCTGTACGCTGTCTGCATAAGCGCAGGCTTTGCGCTGTCTGCCTTTTCTTCCGACACCTTTGCATATTCATACTGAAGAGAAATTTCAAACCTTGCCGTTGCTTCCTTGCTTTTGTTCTGGTAGTTTGCGATTCCGCAACGGTGAATTTTTATATTATTGAAAATCTCTTTTTCGTTGTTCGCATTAATGGTGGTTATACGGTTATTGACCTTGTTTATAAGATCCTGCGTATATTCGCTTGCCTTAAGCGATTCGGCATTTTTGTTCATTATGGCATTGAGAATTGCGACTATTGCATTTCTTGCCTTGACCTCCATGCCCTTGTATCCTATTTCGGGGAAATCACGGGTGATGGCAGGACCGTACATTTCGCTGAGGGCTGTTATACCCTTAGGAGTGGTAGCTTCCTCCTTGACACCCTTGTTTATCATTTCCATTGCCTGTGACGGCGACATACCGAGATATTTCTGCGATGCGCTCCGCACCTTCGACACAATGACAAGTACGATGATACCGATGACTATAAGGGGAGCAAGCCAGCTTAATATTGAAAGAATGAACGATGTTATATCCACATTATACTCCCTTTATACCGTCGTCTACAGTATCGTTTCTTATACCTGAGAAATCTGTCAGTACCCATGAATACTGACCTGTTGTTACAACAGAGCCGCAGTATTCGCATACGCCGGAAGAAGAAATCTCAAGCGGCGCGCCGCAGTTGGGGCAGTTGTGTCCGGTCATCTTGCCGGTTTCCGTCTTTGTTTCGACACCGAGCGAACGCACAAACTTCATCTTGTACTTCTGAACCCAGCGTGTAGTCTTGTCGCCTCTTATGATCTTGCCTGTCTTTTCGTCCACCTGATAATCTATCATTCTTGAGGTGAGGTACGCTGTTACATATTCAAACTGCGAATCACGCTCATACGAGGTAAGGTAAGCCGTATCTATAGCGATGCTCTCGTAGTGGTAAACAACGCCCTGTTCTATCTTCGCCTGTACCTGCTTGCAGGTGGTGTTGTAAAGGTTTTCGTGCATAACCGGTCTTACGGGGGTCATATCACGCTTGCACCAGGCATTTTCAATATCTATGTATACCTGCTTTGTGAAAGTGATAAGGTCGGAAGCGGAGAAGTTGGGATCCTTCTGTTTTATAATACCTTCTATCTGTTCGGTTCTGTTGGGCAGTACAACGTTTGCGCCGTTCATTGATGAAGGACGTGTTGTGCCGCCGCCGGATTTCTTTTTAGTTCCACCGATTGTCGAAATGATAATAATAACAACAACGATGCCTATACCTATTATAACAGAAACGGGGTCGACATCGCCGCTGTAGCTGCTGCCGCCGTAATCGTTACCGCCGTAGTCATATCCGCCGCCATAGTCGCCTCCGTAGTCGTAACCGCCGCCACCGCCGTAGTCGTTATTGTCAAACGCACTTACGGAAAAGCAGAGCAGAAGCGCCGCTGTTATTGTCGCAATAAATGTTACAATAATCTTCTTCATAAATTTCTCCCTTATTATCGAAACAGTCTGCATCAAAATGCAGGCCGACATTTTTATACCTTATGAAAGAATAGCACAGTATCCTGCTTTGATTATACAATACTTCCACAAAAAAGTCAATAATTGATAGAAGAAATACGGTAAATATGTTGAAAAATCTGAATAAATATTTTATAAAGAAAGTAAGTACCGTTAACTGTCAATGTTGCCGACCGTGCGAAAAGCGATTGTTACTTTTTTACGGCGTTTTCAAGTACGGTCTTGAGAGTGCCGCTGAGCAGTTTGGACATCCTTTCGATAAGCTCGTCGGGCTCGTTTTTCATACCGCCCTCGAGCCAGTCAAGGACAATGCCGACAATTGCGTATTTATAGAATGATGCGATAAACTTCTTGTCATCGTCGGAAACGCTGAGTTTCAGCGTCTTCGAAACGTTATCAATGAATTTGCCGGCAAAGTCAAGTGAAACGCTGTAAAGATAACGCTCGATAGTTTCACGGTGAAGCGAGCTATATACATGGTATATAAGCTTCTTGTTCTCCTTTACGAAGCAAAGTCCTGTCTTGAGCCCTTCCTCCCACGACTGACCGACCTCCATCTTTTCTACGGATTTCTGTGCTTCAGTAAGGAAGATTTCTTCGAGAAGCTGATAAATATCGCTGTAATGATAATAGAACGTGTTGCGGTTCACTCCGCAGTCATCGGTGATGTTCTTTACCGTTATTTTATCTAAGGGCTGATTGCTCAGCAGTTTTTTGAACGATTCCTGTATTGCTCTTTTGGTAAGTTCGGACATATTACCTCCGTTTTTAGCCTGTGGTTTCTCCTGCTTTCTATTTTACGGTTATAATTATACAACATTCCCGTTAAAAATTCAAGTTTTAGGCAAAAAGTCGCATCTGCCTAAAAATCGGTCAATTTATACCGATTGCCCTAAAATTGAACAGTGGCGCAGGATTGACCGTTGTATAAACCGTCACGGCGGGTTAAAATATAGCTGTAAAGAAAAAGAAAGGACTGAAAATCATGAGATTTATCAAACGTGCAAAAGCAGCATATATTTCCACTTGCGCCGCAATAGCGGTCATAGGACTTATACTTATTCTTTTCCCGGAGATTTCAATGCTTGCGGTATGCTATATGCTCGGAATAGCAGCTATAGTATTCGGCATTGTAAAAATCACGGGATATTTTTCAGCCGACCCCTACGGTCTGGCGTTCCAGTTTGACTTTGCATTCGGTATCATAGCGATCCTGCTCGGACTTGTAGTTATTATCCATCCGGGTAATATAATGGCTCTGGTGCCTGTCATAATGGGCATTTATTTTATGATCGACGGCATAATGAAGATACAGACAGCCGTTGATGCAAAGCGTTTCGGCGTAAGGAGCTGGTGGCTGATCCTTGTCAGCGCAATAGTTACAGGCGGAATAGGAATACTGTTACTCGTAAATCCCTTTGAGAGTGCGGTAGCGCTTACTGTTCTGCTCGGTATCACATTGCTTGCGGACGGCATTTCAAATATATGGATTGCCGCATACACAGTCAAGGCTATAAAAAAAGAAGTACACGCCGATGACAAAATCTATGTAGAAACAAGCAACAGGGAGGACAAAGATGATTAAGCTTGGCAAATGGATAACAAAGCACAGAGTAATCATTCTAATAGTTGCGGTCGTACTGCTGATACCCTCGGTACTCGGTATGATAGCTACAAGAATAAATTACGATATGCTCAATTACCTGCCCGACACTATGGAAACCATACAGGGTCAGGACATTCTGCTGAATGACTTCGGCAAGGGCGCATTCAGTATGATAATCGTGGAAGATATGGAGCCGAAGGACGTTTCTGCTCTTAAAGAAAAAATAGAAGCGGTAGATCACGTTGACTCGGTAATATGGTATGATTCGATAGCAGACGTTTCAATACCTATGGATATTCTTCCCGATAAGATAAAAGACGCATTCAACACCGATCATTCAACGGTCATGGCGGTATTCTTCGATACATCGACATCAGCCGATGAAACAATGGAAGCTATCAACACGATAAGAGATGTAACGAACAATCAGTGCTTCGTTTCGGGCATGTCCGCAATGGTAACAGACCTTAAAAACCTTTGCGAGCAGGAAGAGCCGATATATGTCGCTATCGCAGTAGTTCTTGCTGTAGTAGTAATGATGCTCTTTATGGATTCTTTCCTTATCCCGATAATCTTCCTCGTAAGTATCGGTATGGCTATTCTCTACAACTTAGGCAGTAACTACTTCTTAGGCGAGATAAGCTACATAACAAAGGCACTTTCCGCTATACTGCAGCTTGGCGTTACGATGGACTATTCGATATTCCTCTGGCACAGCTACAACGAGCAGAAGGTAAGATTTGACGGCGATAAGGAACGTGCGATGGCACACGCCATTTCAAACAGTATCATTTCTGTAGCAAGTTCTTCTATCACAACAATTGCCGGCTTCCTTTCAATGTGCTTTATGAGCTTTACGCTCGGTGCGGATCTCGGTATCGTAATGGCGAAGGGCGTTGTATTCGGTCTTATCGGCTGTGTAACTATCCTCCCGTCACTTATCCTTGTATTTGACAAGGCTATCGAAAAGACAAGACACAAACAGCTTATGCCGAAGTTCGACAAGGTGGCAAAATTCATCACAAAGCGTTCGTGGATATTCCTTATAATATTCGCAGTGCTGATAGGACCTGCGGTTTACGGCTATAACAACACACAGAAATATTATGACCTGAGTCAGACAATGCCTCAGGATATGGACTTCGTTATCGCCAACACAAAGCTGAAGGACGATTTCGGAATGTCAAACGTTCATATGATACTCGCTGATTCAAAGCTGTCGCAGAAGGACGCAAAGGCGATGCTTGACGAGGTCGGAAAGGTTGACGGTGTAAACCTTGCGGTAGGCTTTGATTCGCTTATCGGCTCGGCTGTTCCCTCAGAGATAATTCCGGATTCTATCTCGGATGTGCTTAAGAGCGATAAGTACCAGCTTATGCTTGTAGGCAGTGAATACGGAACGGCAACAGACGAGGTAAACAATCAGGTAACCGAGATAAACAACATTATAAAGAAGTATGACAGCTCGGCAATGCTTATCGGTGAAGCACCCTGTACGAAGGATCTTATCGAAGTAACCGACAGGGACTTCAAGGTAGTCGATGTAATTTCGATAGCCGCAATCTTCCTTATCATTCTGGTAACCTTCAAGTCGGTTTCACTTCCGCTGATACTTGTAGCGGTAATCGAGTTTGCCATATTCGTAAACCTCGGTATTCCGTGTTACACAGGTACAGAGCTTGCGTTCATCGCACCTATCTGTATCAGTACCATCCAGCTTGGCGCAACCGTTGACTATGCGATCCTTATGACAACAAGATACAAGAAGGAACGTAACAAGGGCAGTGACAAGAACGAGGCGGTTTATACAGCGCTTAAATCCTCAATACCCTCAATTATAGTAAGTGCGCTCGGCTTCTTCGCCGCTACATTCGGTGTAGGTATTTATTCAAACGTAGATATGATAAGCTCACTTTGCGCACTTATGGCAAGAGGCGCAATCATAAGTATGGTATCGGTAATCCTGTTATTACCCGCTATGCTCAAGCTGTTCGATAAGATTATAATCCACACAAGCCTCGGCTTTAAAGAAGCAAGACAAGCCGGTAAAAAGACGAACTGAGAAAGGACAACAGTATGAAAGAGATAAGAAAAAAGATAATAAAGATAGTTTCAATAGTTCTTGCCGCCGCAATGATAGGCACATCTTCGGGACTTCTCGCATTCGCCGCACAGGGCGGAAACGATAATAATACATCGTCATCCGTTTCTGACAGCACAGAAACCGGAAGTAGCGAAAAGAGCAGCTCGGATACGGACGGCAAGGAAGAAACGGTATATATCATCTCAAATGCAGACGGTACAACAAAGAAGGTCATCGTCAGCGACTGGCTGAAGAACGGCTCGCACAATGCCACGATAGAGGACGAAACCTCGCTTAAGGACATTAAGAATGTAAAGGGCAACGAGAGTTTTACAAACAGCGGTGAAAATTACAAATGGGCGGCTGAAGGCAGTGACATTTACTATCAGGGTACGACAGACAAGACGCTCCCTGTTGATATGAAGATTACATATACTCTTGACGGCAAGACGGTCACTCCCGATGAAATCAAAGGCAAGAGCGGCAAGGTAACAATCCGCTTCGACTATACGAATAATGAAAAGCGTACCGTGAAGGTTGACGGCAAGGATATGCAGATGTACGTTCCTTTCCTGATGGTAACAGGAACGGTTCTTGATAACGAGAAGTTCTCGAATGTAAAGGTAACCAACGGCAAGCTGGTAAACGACGGCGACAGATCGGCGGTTCTCGGCTTTGCACTTCCCGGTATGCAGGAAAACTTAGGACTTGACAAGGACGATTATGAAATTCCCTCATACGTTGAAATCAGCGCAGATGTCAAAGATTTCGAGCTTATGACCTGCATGACGGTAGGTACGACAGAGCTGTTCAACGAGGTCGATACCGACAAGCTCAATATGGACGATATTGACGGTACTATCAAGGAATTCACAGACGCTGTAGATCAACTTTCAGACGGTTCTTCACAGCTTTATGACGGACTTGTTACGCTGTTCGAAAAATCGGGCGAGCTTGCTGATGGTACAAAACAGCTTGCAGACGGTGCAGGCACTCTGTATGACGGCACAGGCACACTTGTAAACGGCACAAACGATTTAAAGAGCGGTGCGGATGAGCTGAACGTAGGCGCAGTAAAGCTGAAGGACGGCACTGTTTCTCTGGTAGCCGGCATCAAGGATCTGAAAACAGGCGCAGAGGCTCTTGACAGCGGTGCAGGAAAGCTGAAGGAAGGCACTTCTGCACTGGCAGGCGGTGCAAATGATCTTATCAAAGGTGCAGATAAGCTTAACAGCGGTGCGTCATCGCTTGACAGCGGCGCATCTCAGGTAGAGAGCGGCGCAGGACAGGTAAGCGCAGGAGCTTCAGAGCTGAACGAAGGTCTTGGCGAGCTTTCATCAAACAGCGAACAGCTGAACGCAGGCGCAAAGCAGGTATTTGACACGCTGTTATCCACAGCCGAAACGCAGATAAAGGCTTCCGGTCTTACCGTTTCAAAACTGACTATAAAGAATTACAAGACAGAACTTAACAAGCTGGTAGATTCTCTTGACAAGGATAAGGTCTACACTCTTGCTTACAATACGGCACTCAAAACGGTAACTGCCGAGGTAGAAAAGAACAATGACGCTATAACAGCAGGCGTTACAAAAGCTGTACAGGCAAAGGTGCTTGAGGGTGTTCTCAAAGCCGCAGGATATAATATGACCGCAGAGCAGTACAATGCCGCAGTAAAGGCAGGACAGATACCCGAAGCCGTACAGGCTAAGATTACAGCCGCAGTATCGGCTCAGATGGCAACAGACGCTGTAAAGGCTCAGATAAGCACAAATGTTGAAGCACAGAAGAAACAGCTTATCGAGCAGAATATGAAAAGCGAAAAGGTCACAAAGCAGATAAACGAAGCTGTAGCAAAGGCTAAGGCAGGTCAGACAACGATAAAGAATCTTATCGCACAGCTTGATTCCTACAATAAGTTCTACACAGGACTTACTGAGTATACGGCGGGCGTTGACAGCGCATATGACGGTTCAAAGACGCTGTCGGCAGGTGCAACACAGCTTTACAGCGGTACTAAGGATCTTCACAGCGGTACTACACAGCTTAAGAACGGAACAGAGCAGCTTACAAGCGGCGGCTCAACGCTTATCTCAGGTGTAAATCAACTTGACAAGGGTGCAGGCGACCTTAAAGACGGTACAGCAAGCCTTGTAGCAGGCATCGGCACGCTCTATGACGGTGCAACACAGCTTGACAGCGGCGCAGGACAGTTAAAGGACGGTACGACAAGCCTTGTTGCTGGTGTAGGAACGCTTCACAGCGGTGCATTACAGCTTCATGACGGTGCAGGCGACCTTAAGGACGGTGCCGATAAGCTCAATGACGGTGTAGCAACTCTTATTGACGGTGTAAAGCAGTTAAGAGACGGTGCTAAGGAGCTGAACGACGGTATGGATGAGTTCAACGAGAAGGCTGTCAAGAAGATAGTAGACGCTGTTGACGGCGATATTGCAGGACTTATCGACAAGCTGAAGGCTACGGTTGCTTTAGGCAAGGACTATGACACATTCGGCGGTAAGCCTGATAAGACAGAAGGCACTGTAAAGTTCATTTACAGAACAGAGAGCATCTCAGCCGACGATAAATAATCAATAACTTAATAAGTCAAAGGCTCTGACGGGGTTAACGCTCCGTCAGAGCTTTTTTATTACAAATGTCATACGGAAAAATACCGTTTGTAACTGGTGAAATCCGCTTTGCAGGTGTATAATCGTTACAGTAAGATAAATAAACAGCCGAAAGGGGAATACTTATGATATTTGCAAGCGTAAACAACCTTGTCAAGAATTACGGCAATCACTGTGCCGTAGATAACCTCAGCTTCAATGTAAGCGAGGGCGAGATATTCGGACTTATAGGTCCTAACGGGGCAGGAAAGTCAACCACGATAAATATTATCACAACACTTGACGAAGCGACTTCGGGAAGTGTGACGATAGACGGTATGGATACAGTGAAGCAAAGAGCGGAAATAAGACGGATGATAGGATGCGTTCCGCAGGAGATAGCGGTATACCCGTATCTTACCGCAAAGGAAAACGTTGAATTTTTCGCTTCGCTGTACGGCTTCAAGGGCGAACAGCTTCATAAGAATGCAATGACCGCTCTCGAATTTGCAGGGCTTGCGGATAAGGCGGATATGAAGCCGAAGAAAATGTCTGGCGGTATGAAACGCAGACTTAACATTGCCTGCGGTATAGCGCATAAGCCTAAGCTGATAGTTATGGACGAACCTACCGTAGGCGTTGACGCACAGTCAAGAGAGCATATAATGAGTTCGATAAAGAAACTGCGTGAAAGCGGTGCGACAGTAATATATACCTCGCACTATATGCACGAGGTAGAGGAAATCTGTGACAGAGTCGCTATAATTGATAAAGGCAGACTTGTGGCAGAAGGTACACAGCAGGAGCTTATAACGATGATAACCGACAGCTGTACGGTACATATCACCACAAAGCAGTGCGACAGCGAAACAAGAAGCAGAGTATCAAGGGCTGTTTCCTGCCTGCCCGATGTAAACAGGGTGCAATTTAACGACAATATGATAAGCGTTGATATGAGCATAAGCTGTAACGATATTTCACACGTTATAAGCGAGCTTGTAAAGCAAAATCTGCCTGTAATCGAGATAAGCACGGAAAAGCCGGATATGGACGCTGTGTTCCTGTCGCTTACAGGACACGAGATACGTTAAGGAGCGGAAATATGCTTAGTTTGATAATAAAACAGATAAGGGAGTATTTCAGAAGCCCCGCAAACGTATTCATGGGGCTTTTATTCCCGGTGCTGCTGGTATTCTTTCTCGGAACGATGCTTCAGAATCTTGATATAGCGGATTATGACATAGGAGAAATTAAACTGCAATACAACGTTGTGCAAACAGACGAGCAAAGCGGCAAGGCATTTGCAGAGTTTCTTGGCAATATCAGTATGATAAAGGCGGAAAAGGCAAGCGATGAAAAAACCGCACTGAGCCTTACCGATAAGGGTGATATAGATGCATATATCGAACTTAAAAACGGGGAAATTCTGTTATACGGCGGCAGAAACGAAATTGCAAACAGGGCGCTCAGCTCGGTGCTGAATTCTTTCATTGCGGTATCCGATACATATTATAAAATAAAATATAAGTAAATTCAAGTAAATTCAAATAAATATAAATAATTTTATATAAAAATTCCCTAAAATTTCCCTGAATATTTTTT
>ENA-OPSJ01002785-OPSJ01002785.1-human-gut-metagenome-genome-assembly--contig:-NODE-2785-length-10724-cov-2.683850_pt1 | contig 10724 bp, 9 predicted proteins | sample MGYA00241801_ERZ501893 | MGnify/ENA primary metagenome ERZ501893 (study PRJEB25962, sample SAMEA2042219) | human gut metagenome | biome: human gut; feature: human-associated habitat; material: faeces...
GGTTAATTGGATAGAAACATGGGAATGACATTAATTCATCAAAGAATGAAACTCTTGTAGTTGTAGTAATTTCTAACGTTTTGTCGTCTACAGCTTTTACCCCTAATTTGTTTAAGTCTTCATCAGTTAAATCTTGTTCTGCATCGATTTTATCTGATAATTCTTGAGCACCTGCGATGTTAGCAATACCATCGCAGAACATGTAATAGTAGTTTCCTTTCTTTTTGAAAATTCTTTGCCATGCATAAACGAAATCGTTTGCTGTCACAGCATCACCATTAGACCATTTAGCATCTCTTAATTTATAAGTGTGTGTTAAACCGTCTTCTGAAACTTCTGAAGATTTAGCAATACCATATGTAGTAGTACCATCTTTAGCAGGTTTCATAAGCCCATCAATAATTGCATGTAATGCAGTAAATGAGCATCCGTCTTCGGCATCTGCTGAGTCTAAGTTCTTGATATCTAGTTCACTTGAATAAGTGTATGTAGAAGAATCATCACCAGATCCTCCACAACCAGCAAGAGTTAGAGCCATCATAGCACAAAGTACCATAGAAAATAATTTTTTCATTTTTTCTCTTCCCTTCTATAAATCGCCTTTGTATACACTAATACGTATACAATAAAAATTTATGCTTTAATATTAGTACAATGCGTTATAGAAGTCAACAAAAAAGACGAACTTTGTATACAAAATTGTATTATTGTTTATACAAAAAATATATTTTTCAATCTACATTCAAGAATAAAATAGAACAATTGTTTTTTATACATTTATTTTTGGCGTTTATATTAATTAGAAGACAACATATTTTTTATTCTTTTTTAAGAAGAAACACAATACCGAAATATTGTGTTTCTGTTGATTTTATCGACTATTTTGATACATATTGGAATGTATATGGAACACCTACAGGTCTAATTACTAAACCTTTTACATCTTTATTTTGTAAAGTTGCAGTACCTTTTTCAAATACTGGGATGTAACATAAATCATCCATCATAATTTTTTCTGCATCAATCATTTCTTGCCAACGAGTATTAGCATCAGATTCATTAGAAACTTTATCCATTAATGCATCTAATTCACTGTTTGTATATTTACCATAGTTGTTACCATTAGTAGAAATACCCATTGTTAAGTAAGTTGTAGGATCACCATAGTCAGGTCCCCAACGAGTTGTAGCTAAATCAAAATCACCATTTTTTTGTTTGTTGTAGATACGATCTTGTTTAGTAGTAGCTACCATTTCTACTTTAATACCATCTAATTTACTTAAAGCGTTTTGTAAATAAGTTGCAAATACATCCATTGGAGATTCATCTGTACCATAAGTAACTCTTAAAGTAATTTCAGATTTTCCTAATTCTTTTAATCCTTCATCTAAAGATTCTTGTGCTTTTTTCTTATCATAAGATGTAAAGTTTCCAGAATCTTTTCTAAAATCAACGCCATCTGGACTCGTTGCTAAACCAAAAGGAATAAATCCTCCAGCAACTTGTGAACCATCTTTTAAGACATTTTCACATAAGTCTTTTCTATTGATTGCTAGTGAGATTGCTTTTCTTACATTTAAGTTAGCTAAATCACTATTTTGGAAGTTTACTGAAATATAGAATAAGTAACCTTCATTAATTTGTTTGAATGAATCATCTTTTTTGTATTTATCAACTAAGTCTGAGTTGATTGGAGCGAAATCAGTTTCACCCGCTTCGAATGCTTGAGCAGCAACTTTTGGATCTTGAACTAATTTCATTACTAATTTGTCAATTTTAACTGTTTTAGCATCATAATATTTATCATTTTTTTCAAATTCAGCTACTGAACCTGGTTCCCAGTTTGTCATAGTAAAAGCACCATTTCCTAAAATAGTTTTAGCACTCTTACCATATTTGTCACCTTGTTTTTCGCAGAACTTTTCATTGATTGGATAGAAACATGGGAATGACATTAATTCATCAAAGAATGAAACACGAGTAGTTGTAGTAACTTCTAATGTTTTATCATCGACTGCTTTAACACCCATTGCATCTAAATCAGCATCTGTAATATCTTCTTCATTGTCAATTTTATCTGACATTTCTTGTGCCCCTACGATACTTGCAATACCATCACAGAACATGTAGTAATATTGACCTTTCTTTTGGAAGATTCTATGCCAAGCATAAACGAAATCATTTGCAGTAACAGGATCACCGTTAGCCCATTTAGCATCTTTTCTGATTTTGTAAGTATGAGTTAACCCGTCATCTGAAACTTCAGAAGATGAAGCAACACCATTTACAATATTACCTTTCTTATCTGTTTTCATAAGCCCATCAATAACAGCATGCATTGCTGTAAATGAGCATCCGTCATCGGCATCTGATGAATCTAAGTTTTTGATATCTAATTCACTTGAGAAAGTGTAAGTAGATGAATCTCCTCCTGATCCCCCACAACCAGCAAGAGTTAGAGCCATCATAGCACAAAGCACCATTGATAATAGTTTTTTCATATTCTCTCTTCCCTTCTTAAATTATCTTTTGTGCAATAAATCGACATGTTGTATACAATTTATCGATTTATTAACTTCATAATAGAGGATTAGTCTTTAAAAGTCAATACTATTTTGCATATTTGTATACAATACAATATATTAACTTATCAACGTGATAGTTTTTTATTAAAAAAAGACATAATATTTTATTATTATGCCTTTTCAGTTTTTTTTCTACATATTCAAAAGAAATTGTTCTACATGGTTTAATAACTAAATTTTTTACTTTTGGATTTTGTAATGTTGCCGCTCCTTTTTCAAATACTGGGATGTAACATAAATCATCCATCATAATTTTTTCTGCATCAATCATTTCTTGCCAACGAGTATTAGCATCAGATTCATTAGAAACTTTATCCATTAATGCATCTAATTCACTGTTTGTATATTTACCATAGTTGTTACCATTAGTAGAAATACCCATTGTTAAGTAAGTTGTAGGATCACCATAGTCAGGTCCCCAACGAGTTGTAGCTAAATCAAAATCACCATTTTTTTGTTTGTTGTAGATACGATCTTGTTTAGTAGTAGCTACCATTTCTACTTTAATACCATCTAATTTACTTAAAGCGTTTTGTAAATAAGTTGCAAATACATCCATTGGAGATTCATCTGTACCATAAGTAACTCTTAAAGTAATTTCAGATTTTCCTAATTCTTTTAATCCTTCATCTAAAGATTCTTGTGCTTTTTTCTTATCATAAGATGTAAAGTTTCCAGAATCTTTTCTAAAATCAACGCCATCTGGACTCGTTGCTAAACCAAAAGGAATAAATCCTCCAGCAACTTGTGAACCATCTTTTAAGACATTTTCACATAAGTCTTTTCTATTGATTGCTAGTGAGATTGCTTTTCTTACATTTAAGTTAGCTAAATCACTATTTTGGAAGTTTACTGAAATATAAAACAAGAAACCATCATAAACTTGTTTAAAAGCTTCATCATCTTTATATTTATCTACCAAATCCGAATTGATTGGTGCATAATCTGTTTCTCCTGCTTCAAAAGCTTGTACAGCTACTTTTGGTTCTTGAACAAGTTTCATGACAAGTTTATTTAATTTAACATGTTTTTGATCATAATAACTTTCGTTCTTTTCAAATTCAGCCACTGATCCTGGTTCCCAATTTGTCATTGTAAAAGCCCCATTTCCTAAAATTGTTTTAGCGCTTTTACCATATTTATTTCCTTGTTTTTCAGCAAACTTTTCATTAATTGGGTAGAATGGTGGAAATGCAAGTAATTCATCTAAAAACAAAACGCGTACTGTTGTTTTTACTTCTAAAGTATAGTCATCATTTACTTTTACACCCATAGAATTTAAATCATCATCTGTAAGTTCTTCACCTGCATCAATTTTATCTGATAATTCTTGAGCCCCTTCAATGCTTGCAATTCCATCTGCAAACATATAATAATAACTTCCCTTTTTTCTAAAAATACGTTGCCATGCATAAGCGAAATCATGAGCTGTTACAGGATCTCCATTTGTCCATTTAACATCTTTTCGAAGTTTGTAGGTATGTGTTAAACCGTCTTCAGACAATTCTTCACTTTTAGCAACCGCATTTACGATATTTCCTTTTTATCTGTTTTTGTAAGTCCATCGATTACTGCATGAATTGCCTTGAGTGAACATCCATCATCTGCATCTGATGAATCTAAATTTTTAATATCCAATTCACTTGAATACGTATAAGTCGTTATGTCGTCTCCACTTGATCCACCACATCCCGTTAATGTTAAAACCATTAAACAACATAAAAATAATGAGAGTATTTTTTTCATATTCCCATTCTCTTTTTTTATCTTCTCCTTCAACCATATCCCATTTTCTACACACCGTCAACAAAATTATGTATTCGCTTACATTTTTTATCAAAAAAAGAAGTAGATTTCTCTACTTCATTATTTTACTACACTCATGGCAAGAGCTAAAGCTCCAACAACCCCAGCATTATCCCCTAATTCTGGATAAACAATATAATCTTTAATTTTATCAGTAGTCACTTCTTCTTTTTGAATATAACCATTTAAGAATTCTTGAGTATATTTATGAATCATTGGAAAAAGTTGTTTTTGATGCATAACACCACCACCTAGAATAATTTTCTTAGGTGAAAGAGTTAAAATATAATTTGCCATCGCTTGTCCAATATAATAAGCTTCTAAATCCCATGCCGGATGATCTTCTGGAAGTTCACTTCCTTTTACTCCCCATCTTGCTTCAATGGCAGGACCAGCTGCTAGGCCTTCAAAACATGTTCCATGATATGGACATTTTCCTGAATATTTATCATCTTCTCTAACAATCATTTTCATATGTCCCATTTCTGGATGAAGTAACCCGTGTACAAGTTTACCACCAACAACGGCTCCTCCACCAATTCCTGTTCCAATTGTAAGATAAAGGGCACTGTCTAATCCTTTTGCCGCACCAAATGTTGCTTCACCTAAAGCAGCCCCATTAACATCTGTATCAAAAGCCATAGGAATGTCATATCTTTCTTTTAAAGCACCCATAATATTATAATTGTTCCATCCTGGTTTAGGTGTTGTTGTAATATAACCATAAGTTGGACTTGTAAGATCTGGATCAATAGGTCCAAAACTTCCTACACCTAATGCTTCAATTTCTTTTCCATCAAAGAATTTAAAAACATTTTCCATTGTTTTTTCAGGTGCTTCTGTAGGAAATGATTCTCTTTCTAAAACTTCTCCTTTTTCATTTCCAATACAAACTACAAATTTAGTTCCACCTGCTTCAATTGCTCCTAGTTTCATTATTATATCTCCTTTTTCTTTTACTCTTATTTTAAACAACTCTGATTATAAAGTAAATATGCAATTATAAATTGAAAAAGAGTTACATGATTTAGACGATAAACCTAAATTCATGAACTCTTTTTTCATTAATTATCTAAATATCTTGTATAACGATCTACATGTAATAATCTTTTAGCATTATCTACACGTTCTTTAGTTGGAGGTTTTATTCCTTCTAATTGATAAGGAATCTTCAATTCTTCCCACTTAAAGACACCTAAAGTATGATAAGGAAGTATTTCTACACGATAAACATTAGAAAGGGTAGAAATAAAATGATCTAATTCAATTAAATCTTCATCATAATCACTTCTTTCAGGAACAAGTACATGTCTAATCCAAATTGGTTTATCAATTTCGGATAAATATCTTGCCATATCTAAAATATTTTCATTACTTCTTCCTGTTAAAGTCTTATGTCTTTCATTATTGATTTCTTTAATATCAACAAGTAATAAATCTGTATACTCCATCAATTCTTTAAATTTTGAAAAGAACGGTTCTTCTCTAGTAAAACATCCACCACTGGTATCAATACAGGTATTAATACCTTCTTTTTTTGCAAGTTTAAATAATTCTAAAACAAAATCTATTTGAGCTAAAGGTTCACCACCACTAATAGTAATACCACCTTTTTTACCCCAATAGGTTTTATATTTCATTGCTTGTTGAAGCGCCTTTTCAGGCGTATATTCTTCATATTTCTTTGAACCCCATGTATCAGGATTATGACAAAATTGACATCTTAAAGGACATCCATGTAAGAAATAAATATAACGTACTCCTGGACCATCGACTGATCCAAAGCTTTCTATTGAATGAATTCTACCAATTGTTTCCATTTTTCCTCCGTAACAAAACAACCTCATAAGAGGTTGTTTTAATAAATATTTGATTAAATTATTGATTACATACGTTCATGACAAGTTCTTGCGATAACGTCTAATTGTTGTTCACGAGTTAAATCAATGAATTTAACAGCATATCCAGATACACGAATTGTGAAGTTTGCATATTCTTCTTTTTCTGGATGTTCCATAGCATCAATTAATTTTTCAGTTCCAAATACGTTAACATTTAAGTGATGAGCACCTTGTTCAAAATATCCATCCATAACTTGTACTAAGTTATTAACTCTTTCACCTTCATCATGTCCTAAAGCATCTGGGTTGATTGTTTGAGTATTAGAAATACCATCTAATGCCCATTCATATGGTAATTTAGCAACTGAGTTTAATGAAGCTAATAAACCATTTTGTTCTGCACCATAAGATGGGTTAGCACCTGGTGATAATGGTTCACCTGCTTTACGTCCATCAGGTAATGAACCTGTAGCTTTACCATAAACAACGTTTGAAGTGATTGTTAAGATAGAAGTTGTTGGTTCTGAATCTCTATAAGTATGATGTTTTTTGATTTTAGCTAAGAATTCACCTAATAACCATACAGCGATATCATCAGCACGATCATCATCGTTACCATATCTTGGGAAGTCACCTTCAACTTCGTAATCTACTACGATGCCATCTTCATCTCTGATTGTTTTAACTTTAGCATATTTGATTGCGCTTAATGAATCTACTACATGAGAGAAACCAGCGATACCAGTTGCGAAAGTACGTTTTAAATCAGTGTCAATTAATGACATTTGTGCAGCTTCATAATAATATTTATCATGCATATATTGAATTAAGTTTAATGTATTAACATAAAGATCTGCTAACCATTCCATCATTTGGTCATAACGTTCCATAACTTCATCATAGTCTAAGTATTCAGAAGTAATTGGACGATATTTTGGAGCTACTTGATCTTTAGTTTTTTCATCAATACCACCATTGATAGCATATGTTAAACATTTAGCTAAGTTTGCACGTGCACCAAAGAATTGCATTTCTTTACCAGTTTGAGTAGCTGATACACAACAACAAATTGAGTAATCATCTCCCCATACAGGACGCATTACATCATCATTTTCATATTGGATTGAGCTAGTATCTACTGAGATTTTAGCAGCAAAACGTTTGAAGTTTTCTGGTAATGCTTTTGTATATAAAACTGTTAAGTTTGGTTCTGGTGAAGGACCCATGTTTTCTAATGTGTGTAAGAAACGGAAACAGTTTTTAGTAACCATTGAACGTCCATCAGTTCCTAAACCAGCAACTTCAAGTGTAGCCCATACTGGGTCACCAGAGAATAATTGGTTGTAAGAAGGAATACGTGCGAATTTAACCATTCTACATTTCATAACGAAATGGTCAACTAATTCTTGTGCTTCTTCTTCTGTAATTGTTCCGTTAGCTAAATCTCTTTCTACATAGATATCTAAGAAAGTAGAGATACGTCCAACTGACATTGCAGCACCATTTTGAGTTTTGATTGCAGCTAAGTATCCAAAGTATAACCATTGGAATGCTTCATGAGCATTTTTAGCTGGTTTAGAAATGTCATATCCGTAGATAGCAGCCATTTCTTTCATACCTTTTAGTGCTTTAACTTGTTCAGCGATTTCTTCTCTTTTACGAATAATGTCTTCAGTCATTGATCCACTACCACAATGATTGAAATCATTTACTTTTTGTTCAATTAAGAAATCAACACCATATAAAGCAACACGACGATAGTCACCAACAATACGTCCACGTCCGTATGTATCAGGTAAACCTGTAATTACTTTATTATGACGAGCTTTTTTAATTTCTGGTGTATAAACATCGAATACTGCTTGGTTATGTGTTTTATGATATTTTGTGAAAATTTCATGTAATTTTTCATCTGGTTCATATCCATAAGTTGCAGCAGCTTGTTCTGCCATTTTGATACCACCATAAGGCATGAAAGCTCTTTTTAAAGGTTTGTCAGTTTGTAAACCAACAACTTTTTCTAAGTCTTTCATATCTTCATCGATATATCCTGGTCCATATGCAGTAAGTCCACTTACTACTTTAGTTTCACATTCTAATACTCCACCTTTAGCTCTTTCTTCTTTTTGTAACTTTTGAAGTTTTCCCCAAAGCTTATTAGTTGCTTCAGTAGGATCAGCTAAAAATGATTCATCTCCATCATAAGGTTTATAGTTATCTTGAATGAATTGACGAGTGTTTACTTCTTCTTTCCAAAGTCTTCCTTTAAATCCGTTCCATTCTTCATTGAATTTATCTGTTAAAGCCATTTTGTTTATTTCCTCCTAAATCAAAATTCCTTCATAATTATAGCACTTACATTTTGCATAGACAACAAAAACTTAAAGAAAATGATGAGCGCTTACATAATTATTTTACAAGTTTAGTATAACAGGAATCATTCCTAAAATCCACTCATATGCTCTTATAAATATTATTTATTTTTTCCTAGCTTTTCTAATTGATTTAGTATATAGTTTACATAGACATTTTAGGAGGCTTTTTTATGACATTATCAAATCAAGCTTTATCAAGCGCCGCTGATAAAGATTTAGAATTATCAAAGCAAGCATGTCAAGAAGCTGTAAATGAGGTTATTCAAAAAAATAATTTATCATTATCTACCCAATTTACACAAAATCTTGTTGTTCATCTTGCAATTGCAATACTTAGAATCAAAACAAATAATTACATTCCTTTAAGCCAAGGACAAATTACATCATATAAAGCAAATAAAAACTACGATTCAGCAGTTGAGATTTGTAACATTCTTTCTAAAGAATTCAATATTGAATTTCCTGAATCTGAATTAGCACTTATTTCGATGTATTTATCTAAAAATAATGTATTAGATGTTGAATTTAATGCCGGTGTTAATTTATTAGATGATGAAATTATTGAAATTTTACAAAACACTTTAGATTCTTTATTTGAACAAAAAGGAATTGATTTAAGACATAACGAAAAATTGCTTGTCTCTTTAGGATTACATTTAACACCAGCACTTGATCGTTTATTAGAAGATTCACAAATCGAAAATCCTTTAACAGAAAAAATCAAAGAAAGACATCCTAAAGAATTTGCAATGGCAGAAATCTTAAATGATGCTATTGAAACAATCTATCATAAAAGATTCACAGAAGATGAAGTTGCATACTTTGCTTTACATTTCATTGTTTCAGCAAGACAAAAATAAGAAGCTTAATCAAAAGCTTCTTATTTTTTTATAAATATCTACCCGTTATACTTTCATTATTATTTTTAATTTTGTCAATCGTTCCAGAAGCAACAATTCTTCCACCATCTTTGCCACCACCAGGTCCCATATCAATAATATAGTCTGCATTTTTCATCACATCAATATCATGTTCGATAACATTTAAAAAAGTTGAATAGCTTTACTATCCAACTTATTTGTCAACCAATGAACATCCTGCACTTGTACCGATACGATCTGCCCCTGCTTCTACAATTTTAACCATGTCTTCATGCGTTCTCACTCCACCAGCAGCTTTTACTTTTGCTTTTCCTTGAACCGCTGCTTTCATGATTTGAACATCTTCAATTGTAGCCCCTCTTGTAGAGAATCCAGTACTTGTTTTTACATAATCAGCTTTTGCTTCAACACATAATTCACACGCTTTTTTAATTTCATCTTCTGTAAGTAAACATGTTTCTAAGATAACTTTAACAAGTGTTCCATTAGCAGCTTCTACAACAGCTTTTACATCATTTCTTACTAAATCATAGTTTTTATCTTTTAAAGCTCCGATATTCATCACCATATCGATTTCATCTGCACCATTAGCAATGGCATCTTTCGTTTCAAACGCTTTAACTGCACTTGTATTAGCTCCTAGTGGAAAACCAATAACTGTACAAACATTAACATCACTGTCTTTTAAATAATCTGCACAATAAGCCACATGACAAGGATTAATACAAACACTCGCAAATCCATATTCCATTGCTTCATCACAAATTCTTTTCACTGTTTCTAAAGGTGTATCTGCTTTTAAAACAGTATGATCAATCATTTTATTGTAGTTCATTTTCTTCTTCTCCTTCATAAACTCTTTTTATTGCTTTTAAAGCTATTGCTTTATCGCCTTCATAATCTCTTTGCCCAACTTCCAAAGATATAAACTTCTCATGTCCTTTTCCAAGTAATAAAATCACATCCCCGGGACTTGCTTGTTCAACTGCTTGTTCAACTGCAATCGCTCTATTAGTAATAATAATACTTGGAATATCCGTAATTGCTTCTTGAATTTCTTCACAAATATCTTCTACTTTTTCACCTCGATCATCTAATTCTGTTAAAATAACATGATCTAGATAACGATTAGCAAGTTCACCTATTTTCTTTCTTCTAGCAATATGCCTTTTACTTGGTGCTCCCAATACTGCAATGATTCTGCCTCTTGAAACACGATCTGCAAATTTAAACACA
>ENA-OPSJ01002806-OPSJ01002806.1-human-gut-metagenome-genome-assembly--contig:-NODE-2806-length-10666-cov-1.643295_pt1 | contig 10666 bp, 6 predicted proteins | sample MGYA00241801_ERZ501893 | MGnify/ENA primary metagenome ERZ501893 (study PRJEB25962, sample SAMEA2042219) | human gut metagenome | biome: human gut; feature: human-associated habitat; material: faeces...
CGCCATTCTCTGCCAGCCATGCCACGCTGTCCGCCGTGCCGGGGAAGAAGCTGGAATTGGCCGCGGTCATGCTGGTGTCGATGGTCACACCGTATTGCGCTCTTGCGTACTCGTTGCCCGCTTGGATAGCCTCCGCAATAGAGTAGATGTTCCCGCTGGCGGCAGGCTTCGGCGCGGGGGCAGGTTCGGGCGTAGGCGCAGGCGCAGGTTCTTCCTCCTGCTTCTCTGCTGGTTTCTGTGTAGGTGCCGGCGTGGGTGCGAGAGAAGGTTTATCCTCCGGCACAGGCGCGGGTGTTGCCGGCTCTTTCGGTGCAGCGGGCGGTGCCGTTTCAGCGGGTGCAGGCTGTTTTTCTGCGGCGTTATCCGTATTCTCCGCACCCGCCCGCTCAGGAGCGACGCTGCTCCCGGATGTATCGCCTCCATCTCCTGTTTGCGGCAGCAGAGATTCGGCCACCGTGCGCTCCTCTTCGTTCTGCTCGGCCTGACTTGCTGCATAGGCAGAGACCTTGGTGTTGGACTCAGACGAATCCGAGACCGGTGCCGGCTGGACTGCGCAGCCTAACAGACACACGGCACTCAAAATAAGTGAAACTAAACGCATTCTTTTTCTCCTCATGGGCGTTCTCTCCTTTACGTAAATATCGCAGCACTGTTCAATGTGCTTTGAAGATATTTACGACTGGAGCCTCGCCTTTTTCAACACTATGTACTGTTGTTTGGGTTTTGCGGCGATCGCATTTGCCGCTCGGGCGCGAAACGCTGCTCTGCCTACCACATATAAAACACCCTCTTCCTGTATGCGAAAGACCGCCGAGTTACCACCCGGCGGTCTTTACAATTTTGACTGTACCAAGTATAGCACATGGTGATTTACGGTGAAATCGCAAAACAGTGCCAATCCATTGCCATACCCTGCCGATACCGTGTCAGATCAGACATGCTGCTTGATAATTCTGGTGATGATCCCCAGCGCAACGCCGTGTTCCTCATCCAGATGGGTAACGGCAAAGCTGACATCATCCTTTCGTCCGGGTCTGCGCCGATCATAACAGGAATGCGCTATGGCATTGGCACCGTTGCTAAGGCGGATATACACAACGCCCTTATGGATATGGGTGACCTTCCCGGCATATTTGCCCTGAATACGGCATTTCTGGAGATTGTCATTCTTGCTGTTGCCGGATACGCTTTTGATGTCGGCTTTGATCCTGATACGCTCCGGCTCTGTGCGGTCAATCTCCAGCACGCGTACCAGAGCCTTGTCTCCCACAGCATAGCGGTCATGAGCATCGCCGATCCAGTCCCACGAAAGGTCGCGAGCCAGAATTGATGTCTCCACGCCAAACACTTCGACCCGGACGACCTGCTCCGCCACGGCGATCACACGGGCTTCTACCACGCGTCCGTCATAGATACGATACTGTCCGTCACTGTCCTTACCGAAATAGTAGATCTGCTGCTTCTTCAGCATGGCGTCCTTTCGGCTGGCAACAACGGTTCGGCTTTTGGCGTCGATGCCCTTGACCATAAGATCCACCTCTGCGCCCAGCATCTTATTGAGGATCTTCTGGTGTCGGAGGATCATCTCATTATAGTCAGCACCGTACATATCTGCCGGGAAGTCCAGCACCATCTCCTTCAGGGGGATCACAATGCGGAATCCCTTGTAGTCCACAATGGCAATGGTTTTCCCCGCCTCCGTTCTTTCAATGCCGCTCAGCATACCGGAGAGCATGCGCCGGGTGCGGTAGGCATTGTGGATCTCGTGCCAGATAATGTCCTCCATCTGCGCCTGCGTTTCCGCTTCGCCCCGGGCATCCAATGTCAAAATATCTCTCTGCTGGACCGCGGCAGGGGCAGGTTCAGCAGAGGCGGCAGCATCCTCAGCAGGCGGCGTAGCCTGTTTCTCCACCTCTACCGTCTTTTTTGCAGCGGTTCGTTCGCGGACAGTGCGCTTCGGCTTTTCAGAGGGCTGGGGATCCTCCGGCACAGTCACTACTTCCGCAGGCTCGGCGAGAACACCCTCTGTAGGTACAGTATCCTCCACAACAGGATCGGCTGCGGTTTCCGGCAAACACTCTTCTGTCACCGGCTGTTCTGCCGCTTCCTCGGGGACGACGGGAAGTGCCGGTGCTTCCGGCATCACGGCAAGTTCTTCTGTTTTCTTTCTCGGCATATTACTTTCCTCCTTAGCTCACATTTTGGTTGACATGATGGAATCCTTATCGGTTTTTACAAACTCACTGCGCCTGTTCGGCACCTTCTTTGACTTAATAGGCTGCTCTGTTTGTTTCGGTGCGGGCGAAAACACAGGGCTTTTACGCCATTCCGGGATATGGGCGGAGGCCTTGCAGTCCCGCAGCTTCTTTGCCTCGTAGTGATTGGTATAGTCGTACTTATCTACCTGCAGCACCTTGTTGCCGCGTGCGATAACCAGCGCGCGATTTACCGGCAGGCGCAGCGCCTCATCCATAGTCAGTAGCTTGCGCTTGCCCACGCCGCAGGTTTCGCGGAACTCCGGCGTGTAGTTGCTGATACGCCACGTACCCAACTGCTTGGCCTTGCTGGAGACATGGACGCTGACCTCCCCGGTGCGGTCACTGAGGAACTTGGCAGTCAGCTCATCGGTGCAGCCCAGGGCAAGCTGATAGTCGCAGCAGCCCAATATCTCCTGCCATTGGTTGTAGGGATACCGGTTCTGCAGGCCTGCCAGATTCTGAAATACGCAGCTCATGCTGACGCCCCGCGAGCGGATCACACTGATCTTCCGGCTCAAGTCTGGAATAACACCGCAGGCTGTCAACTCTTCGCCCAGCACATGAACGGGGACTGGCAGCCTGCGGTCGGCACAGTTTTTATCCGCGTAACGGATCAGCTTGATAAACGCGAAGGACAGAAACAGGGACGTGAGAAAATCAAAGGTACTGTCCTGATCGGATGTGATACAGAAATAGGCACAGGGCTGCTTGCCCGGCAGCTCCATGTCAATTTCATCATGGCTGGTGATCTGGCAGATGGGCCGATTCTGAAACACCTGTAATCGGCTGCCCAGCCCAATGATAACGCCGCTGCGCACCGTATCTGAGGATTGGCTGAACAGCGCATAGGGTGCTCTGGCAGGATGGCTGGCAGGCAGCATGGAAAAACGGTTGTCCAGCTCCTTCTCTGCGTTCAGCACCAACAGTTTGTAGACCTCGCCGATATTCCGGCTCTCCGGTGGATAGCCCAGCGCCACATACAGCACCAGCGCTTTCAGCAGGTTCATCTCCGCGGCGTTCCAGAAATGGTCGCCCTTCTCGCTGCCGGTATTTTTGATGATAATGTCACAGAATATCTGCGCCATCAGTTCATCGCCCTCGATCTCCGCCAAGCAGTTCCATGAATCAGAGTTCTCCGGCTGGATCAGGTTGAAGACCTTTACCACGTAGCCCTTGCTGCGCAGATATTCGCTGGTCTTTTCGTAAAGCTCCGATTTCGGGTCAGTGATGATCAGTGACTCCTTGTGGCCGTTGTGGGCCTCGGACGCGCTTTGCAAAATGCGATTGATGCAGTAGGCTCGCGTTTTCATGGAGCCGCTGGCGCCGAACACGGCGATATTGCCGTTAAGCCGGGAGTTCTCGGGAATACACACCACCTGATTGTCCAGCTTGCCCAGTATGACGCCGCTGTGTTTGCGGATATCGGACACCAGATCAAGGACGCCCTTCATCTCCGCTTTCTCCATGAAACCAGCCGTTCCGTAGGTGCCTTTGTTGGAGTAGGTCAGGTTGCGCTCCGCGTCATACTCCCCAACATCGGAATAGCCCATGCGCATCACCATGACGATCAGCAGGCCCAGCAGCAACAGGCAAAGCCCCACGCCGATGATCCCGCTCTTACTGAACAGCGCTTCGTAGCAAGCGGAGAAAGACAGCACCGGCGTGGCGGGGGAGCTTCCGTCGCCGGGCGTTCCGCCCGCATCCTTCCACTGTTGATAGTTCCGGACGAATTGCGATAGATAGCCGCCGCCAAACAGCAGCCCTGATAGAAATAGCGGGAGGGCGAATAGCAGAGTTCGCAGTTTCTTTTTTTCTACGGGAAAAACCTCCTCTCGAACACAGCAAAATCAATGGCCTGCACAACAACCCTGTCGCCGCAGTAGCGGCGCAGTACTTCGGCCTGATGGTCGAAGCAGATCAGGATGCCATAGCGGTCTTGAAGTCGCAGTGCCGTATCGAACCGCCTGATCCGCGGCAGGTCACAGTCATAGGCAAGCAGCACCGGCGCGCCATCCGGCGTCATGGCGTCATTCTCCACTGTTTCACTCAGCTGCCGGGGCTCCAGATCAAGGAGCAGCAGCTCGCGCAGGTCATTGTCCAACTCTTCATCACAGAGGAGGCGCAGCAGCACCTCTCCATGATGGTCGTTGGTCAAGAAGCAGAACCGTTCATAGCTTCCATCCAGAACGAAATAGTTTTTGCCACCCTGATCAGTCAGTAACTCATAGGCCAGTTCCATGCTGTCACCCAGCAGAAGACCCCGCACCGCATCCGGGTGGTACTGGTGCGGCATTCGTTCACGGCACAGCACCGTCTGCATGAGTGCCTTTGTCCGCATCTCAGCTTTATAGCTCCATTTCATCAGCGCGTTGCCCATGTTGTAAACCACGTGGATATGCTGCGGTGTCAGTAAAATGCCCACGGATCGGGCACCACGGATTTTAACAAAGGTTGTCCCCATCTCTTTGATCTCACGGGAGGTGTAGAAGGCAGAGGTGCAGATGCTACCAGTCGCTGTTTCGCCGGGGCGGAATACGCCGGGTTTTTCATCGCGGAAGATACTAACGTTGGCGTTACGCATGGTGATCAATGTCTGAGAGACACGGTGGAGTCGAAGCCTCTGCTCCGGCTCACTCCTGATGTGGTTGGTGGCACAGGCTCCGGACAGGTAGAAAGAAAACCTCTCCGGGTTGTGCTCCAGCAGCAGCTTTTTCGCCGCGGCGGTGAGCCGGTATCCACGCAGTCCGTTCTTATAGTAGGACAGCAAAAGCCGCTGACGCTTCAGCGACTTGACCACGTTCTCTTTGTAGCTGGTGCCACCGGCGAGCCTGCTCAGTTGGCTGGCCGGCAGCTCACCGGACAGGGCGACCAGCGCCAATAGCTGATAGGCTTGTGATAGGCTGCCGGGAGCTTTCTGTGGTAGGGTACTCATACTGACCACCTCCTTTTGGTGTGCAGTACCCAGACTGCCATGACCACGGTATTTTTTGCCCGTGCCGGTCATGTGAAAATGCCCGGAAATACCGGCTTTGCCGTACCGTTGTCATGTGTGCCGTTTTTAACACGGCCAAAACGCTATAAATCGGATATGGAGCGAAGCCGGTTTTCACGGTCCGAAAGCCAGCCCTGAAAACGCTCCTTATCCATCACCGACACGCGGGTACAGTCACCGTCGCCGATCTCCGTCGTGTTATAGGCATCGCACAGCAGACCTGTATCATCCTCCATAACGAAGGTGGCAATCACATCCAAAAGCTGCTTGAGCTCCAGATTGTCATAGTCACGCACCCGGTTAGGGGACAGCTCGCGGCTGTAGATATGAGAAAAGCAGACAACACAGTGCCGGAACTTGGGCAGCGTGTGTGTCTGCGCATACTTACTAAGCGTGTAGTAGATGGGGTCTGTCAGATACTCGCAGCTATGCTTCTTGCTCTTCTTAGGCAGCAGGCAGGGGAGCGTGATTTCCAGTATGCCATCTTTCTCTATAACAGAGATGCCCTGCATGACACCAGCCGATGTCAGATACTCGGCTTTTCGGATGGTGGTCGTCTCATAGATCAGGTGCCGCAGCCGGCAGGCAATGACCTCACCCCGCAGTGCGGCCTCTGTGGACAGCATTTCATAGTTATCTGAATGCCGCTGGATATTCGTGTTGTCCATAGCGTAGAGCGTGTTGGACAGGCGGGTGATCTCATTCAAAATGCTCTCTATCCGCTGCGAGAGGGTGGCTCTGTCCACAAGGTTCCTCCTTCCTGAAGTACTGTACGCAGCCCTGCTCATCCACCATGCAGTAGGCGGCGATATGAGGGATGTGCAGGTGCTGCATTTGGTCTTCTTCCTCAATGATAACGAGCCGTTGCCCGGAATCATCTTCCGCGGCCAGCGCGTGCTGCAGCAACGCTTCCTTACCCGGGCCTACATAGACGACCTCATATACCTCGCCACCGGCGAAGAATACCAGCTTTGCCGGCATATTGTCAGGGCTGTGATACTCCACCTTTTCGATAAAGTCCAGCAGCACCCATAGTGCCGCTGTCAGTTCTCTGTCCTCGCGGCAGTCAGGGGCATCTCCGTAGCAATCCCGGTCAGTGTTATAAAATATCCGCTGCTGCTTGACCAGATAGCGCAGCAGGTTTTCAATCACGCCCTCCTTGCCCGGATACAGGCGTAGAAGCTGGTCACGGCGCATGCAGTGATAGACGGTTATGTTCCGCAGCAGCCCTGCGGCCTCCTGTCCATAGATCTGCTCTCTGTTTCTCATAGGCGGCATCACCTCCGTAATGCGTATTAACTCCGTATTATATGCGTATTGATTTTGTAATGCGTGTTATCTCCGTATAAACGCCGTATTAGGCTTCCGGTCGCTTCATGCGGTGCAGCAGGTCAAGCAGCTCGCGGCGGTCTGTGGTGATAAGGTCGCGTTCCAGTGGGCTGGCTTTGATTTCCACTGTGATATTGTTGTTATTGCTGCTGATCAGGCCATTGCCCCGCTCAAAGTGGGTGATCTCCATGACCTCCGCTTCGGAGAGGTGCAATACCTGCTGAACGCGCTGGGCTTCCTCGTCCTCAAGATTCAAGATAACTTTGGTGCGGCAGTTGTTGATGATGCCCTTGCCGTACTTGCCGTTGTCCAGGGAGAAGAAGTCGTTCAGATCCTGTGTCGCACAAATACCGCTGCCGGAATAGGCGCGGATGGTCTTGAAGATCTCCAGCACCATTTCAGCCGCCAAACGGTTACCGACGCCGAAGGTGCCGGAGCCGCCGCCGATGAGCTGCCAGCATTCGTCGATGAAGATGGCCTTTTCCTCCGTGCGGTTGGCTTTGGCTTTATCCCACACGAAATCCAGAGCTACGAACATGCCGATAGGCAGCAGATCGCCGCTGAGTTCCGAGATGTCCAGCACCGTGAACTTGTTGTCCAGATTCACATTGGTCTGCTGGTTGAAGGTGCTGGCCGAGCCGTGTACAAAGCGGTTGATGATGTTGGAAAGGCGTTTGGTATCGCTTTCCTCTCGCAGAACGTCGTAGAGGTCGCCCAGCACAGGCATCTGGCGGTAAACGTTGGGGTTATCCGGATCACTGAGAGAAGCGTTATCATGGGTGATACCTTTCCGTGCGTAGGTACGAATCAGGGCATCGTCCAAAAGCTGTTTTTCCTCATAGGACATATCGGGGATCAACAGGGCAAAGAAGATATGAAGCCGCTGAATTTTTGCTGCCAGCTCAGAGCGTTCGATACCGGGGCCATCCAGCGTTTCCTCCACGGACTTATCTATCTTGCGTATCTCCAGCACGTTGATGCAGCTTTTGGAGGCGGGGGAGATACTGATATATTCGCCGCCTGTGTTGACGCAGGCACGGTGGAACTCATGACCTTTCAAGGGTGCCAGCATGAAAACCTGTATGCCCTTACGCCGCATACGGAGTGCCATCAGCAGGATCAGGAAGGTCTTGCCCGCGCCGCTGGTGCCGCATACGGCAATATTGGCGTTTTTATAAACCTTGGAGTCAAAGATGTCGATGATGACCGGAGAGTTGTTGTACTTGTTCAGGCCGAACAGGATGCCGTTTTCATCACTCAGCTCATAGGACGTGAAGGGATAGCAGCTTGCCACGCCGGTGGTCAGCGCATTGCGCTTGGAGCGTTCAAAGAGGTGCTTCTCCATGCTGACCAGCGGCAGCGACGATAGAAACGCCTGCTCCTCATGAAAGGCGCAGCTGCACACGTCCATATCTCGGGACACGAGCAGTTTTTTCAGTTCATTGACCTTCCATTCCAGTTCATCCACTGTGGGAGCTGTCACTGCGATCAGCAGGTTCAGGTAATAAAAGTCCTCGTTGTTGCTCAGCCCTTCCTTCAGGAAGTAGCCGCTTCGGATAGCACCGTCCAGATCATCAAAGTCCGTGTTGGTATCGCTGGCGTCCTTGATCTTACTGCGATTGATACGAAGCTGCTGTCCCAGCCGCTGTACCATGCGGGCTTTCGGCTGGCGGCTGATGAACATATCCAGGTCAATGCCATCCCCGGCGTTGACAATGAGAGACAGCCAGCCGGCCGGCACCTGCGCCTTATAGCCAGTGGAGGGCACCAGCAGATAGGCATAGTAGAGTCCGTCAATACAGATATGCCGCCCGTTGGTGAAGTCGATGCTGTCAGGGGCGAAAAACTCCGTACAGGGAATGGCGTCGATCTCAGATTCCAGTCCTTTCTCCTGATACTGGGCAACGATCCGGCGAACCCGATCCGGCAGCGACGTGGTGGTGTTGCGGCACAGCAAATGGTAGAGGGTATCGACCGTAAATTCATCATCGTTTTCCGGGATCAGCACCTCATTGCCGCATTGCTTGAGATAATTGACTGCGGTGCGGGCTGCCGTTTGCAGGGAGACAATGGCCTCCGCTTCCTCGTTATCCCTTTTCCGGCCTGCCCATGCCTCATATTCAAATACCATGAAGAACCGGCGTGAGGTTGCTTCCCGTGCACCGATCCGGTCAATGAGCGTCAGGTAGTCCTGCTGCAGCAGGCGACAGTTTTCATCGGTTTCCTGCGCCATCTCCTGCTGCACGATCTCTCTGTGCCGGTTCAGGTCGGCACGCTTGGCAATGACCTTGATCTGCATTTTGACCGGGCTGATCTTCAGAAACGAAATAAACGAATAGATGATGTTTCGCTGCTCTCTGGCGCTGCGCAGCAGGAAGTTGATGGGCACGACCTCAACGATCTTCAGGTAACGGTGATCCCGTGTGTAGATGATGCCGTTTTCGATCTTCTCCACAGGCAGGTATTCCGCCACTGGATTGATGTACTTGGGCGCGTCGTCACCGCTCTTAGCTTTTCGCTTCTTGCGTTTTTTCCGCTTGTCCTGTCCCTCTTCATTGCGTGTAATAACACGGCGGTTGCAGAGATATTTCAGAACAAGAAAGATAAATGACGAGAGGCTTTCGCCGTTGATGCCAACCAGCGCGATGATGCCAAGAGGCAGCGCGGTCAGGCACAGAATGATGATTTTAGCAGTCAATGTCAGGGCGGACACCGAGAACACCGGTATGCCGATAGCCAGCACGATAACCAGTGCCTCGGCTGTGTTGCGGAGCTTCAGCAGTCCGCCGAAAAAAGTCCCGCCTTCAATAAAATTGGGCGGGATGATATAGGTGTCATATTCATTTGGTTTACTCACATTTAGTTCTCCTTCCTACCCTATGATCCAGAACGGCCCACCAGCACCGGCACGGCAGCTGGCTTCATTCAGGATGATAGACAGATCCCATGCCTGTTGGCTTCGGGTATAGTTGGCAGGGTCTGCCACCAGTATCTTTCCGTTCTCCACACCGCGCAGCACGATGAAGTGGCCGGAGCTGGTGAAATGACCTTTCAGCATGATTGCCACCACCAGTTTGCCTTGAGAGAGCGCATCCACAATGCGCCGCCCTTCTGTTTTCCCGCAGCCTTGTACCGGAAGCCCCCACGCTTTGGCAGCACCGGGGATCAGCGAATGGTAGGAACCGCTTCTACTGCACCAGTAACCGTTTTCATAGGCCCAACGTGCCATCTCAACGGGATCGACCGTCTCGTTGGTCAAAGAAGATACCACCATTGCCATACAGGTAGGCCCGCAGCCGTAGGTGCCGATGTCGTCGGTGCCGTAGGGCTTGTGTGCGTACCGCTTGTCCAACTGATTATAGTAGACCACCTGCGTCGCGCCATCCGAAAAGCGAATGTCACCCAAAGATACAAGGCCTGCGGACTCGGCGGGCAGCAAGCCCTGCATCATACCATCGCCCAGGAATACGCTCAGGTTCTGGGCGTAGTTTTCCGCCAGTCCCTTTTGTTCATCCGACAGGGCGAATATCTTATCCTCAAAATAGGCCTCTCCGTTATAAACGATGGTATATATCTTCCATATCTCCGTGATTTCCGTTTCCGTCACCGTGACCTTACCGGTTTTGGGATCTGTATTCGTTTCCGTTACCGTAGTCGTGCGAGACTCCTCCGTGCTCGTGAAGGTATAGAGGGCGTCCTTGGCCTTACGGATCACATCCTCCATATCCTTGAGGGAGATAGATGCGTAGTCCTGATTTTTGGCGGCACAGTACATGGCAATGAAGCGGTTGGCATTGTAGGTCGGGGAGCTTTCGTATGGATTGATGATCTCCTTCTGGTCGGCACCGGAAGCGGTAAAATCCGTGTCAATCCGGGCGCGGACATCCTCCTGCCCTTCCTCCAGCAAGTCGCTGATCGCCTGCGAGATCTGATTGATGTTCTCCACAATGGCGGCGTTGTCATTAAGAATCGGTGTGTCTGGACTTCCTTCAACCCCTGCCTTGGTCAACCCGCCGAAGATCAGGGAGGGTAGCAGCATGATGAACAGGACGGGAAGCACCAGCAACCCGGCAATGATGGCAGCAAC
>ENA-OPSJ01002808-OPSJ01002808.1-human-gut-metagenome-genome-assembly--contig:-NODE-2808-length-10661-cov-1.803602_pt1 | contig 10661 bp, 8 predicted proteins | sample MGYA00241801_ERZ501893 | MGnify/ENA primary metagenome ERZ501893 (study PRJEB25962, sample SAMEA2042219) | human gut metagenome | biome: human gut; feature: human-associated habitat; material: faeces...
GCGTTTCAATTCATAGCCGCCGTCACACAGAATCCGGAGATCACGGGCAAGCGTTGCGCTGTCGCAGCTCACATAAACGATCCGGTCCGGGGCCATCTTAAGCATGGTATCAAGACACATCTCATCGCAGCCCTTCCGTGGAGGATCCACGACAATCACATCCGGATGAAGCATGCCTTCCCTGCCCTGCTCCGCGCTGCCTGCAGAATGGGATACCGCATCTTTTCTTCCATAGAATTCCGGCAGTACCTCTTCTGCCTTTCCAGCAAAGAACTCTGCATTAGTGATTCCATTATTTGCTGCATTCTGCTTTGCATCCTCAATCGCCTGTGGCACGACTTCCACTCCATAGACCTTTGATGCTCTTCCACTTAAGAACAGGGAAATTGTTCCGATTCCACAATACAAATCCCAAACGGATTCCTTACCGCTAAGTCCTGCATAGGAAAGTGCCAGACTGTATAGCTTTTCTGTCTGTACCGGATTTACCTGATAGAATGATAATGGGGAAATCTGATATTTTACATTTCCGATATAATCTGTAATATATCCCTGTCCCCAGAGAATTTCATAGGAATCTCCCATAATCACATTATCTCTTCGTGTATTCGGACTGATCGTGATACTTGTCATGCCCTCAATCTGAATAAGCTTTTCAATCAGACGCTCTGCTTTCGGAAGTTTCTTTCCGTTAATCACAAGACAGACCATAATTTCTTTTGTCTTGAATCCATAGCGGATCAATGCATGCCGGATCAGACCTTTTCCAGTCTTCTCGTCATACGATTTGATCTTGTTTTCACGCATATATTGTAAAATGATCTCGAGAATCTCTTTGTTCTGCTCTACGCCAAGAGCGCAATCTGTGTTTGCAATGATATCATGTGTTCTTCCGGCATAGAATCCCGTGATCGGATTGCCTTCTTTGTCCGTTCCGAACGGGAACTGTGCTTTATTACGATAACCAAACGGATGCTCCATTCCAACAACCGGCTGCATCACTGTATCGATCTGGTCTTTTGTGAACCCACCGATTCGTTCCAGATTGCCACGAATCTTCTGGTCTTTAAACACAAGCTGACGATCATAAGACATTTCCTGGATCTGGCAGCCTCCGCATCTTCTAGCAAATGCACACTTTGGTTCTACGCGATATTCTGACGGTGTGATAACTTTCATCAATCTGGCATAGCCATAATTCTTCTTTGCCTTCATGACTTTCGCTTCAACCACATCACCGATCACTGCGTCTTTGATAAAGAGCGTGTAGCCATCCACATGGCCAATTCCTTCCCCGCTCACTCCGATATCTGTTATTTCAACTGTTACAATATCATTCTTGTTCATTCTTTTCTCTCTTCTATTTTACTCTTAATTATACAAAGATGTTGGGGGCAAAAGGTATTTTGACCCCTATGATACACGGATTGCTTCGCATTTCATGCTCTCGCAATCCTAAAACACCTCAAATCCGCTCATTTTTCTACGAAAAATGGCTACTTTTCGGTGTTTTGCGGGTCAATAAGTCATGCTTTTTCATGCAAGCAAGAAACGCATGACCTTTTGACCCTTGTATCATACAAATAGCCACTGCTCACATAGATTCTGCAAACAGTGACACTTGTTGTTCTCATTGTTAGATTTAATCCTCGGATGCTCTTCTTAAATTAGACTCAAACAAACGGTTATATCCAAGCCATTCTGTTCCTGTTTTTCCTTTGAACAGTTCTGTCAATGTCTGAAGCTTTGCATCTGTTGAATCTGCCATATTCAGTGCCACTGCCTCTGCCAGTGCCGGTTTCTTTGGAGAACCGTATTCCAGTTCACCGTGATGTGCCACGATACAATGCTTGAGTTCATGCGCAAGCTTCACCGGAAAGTCCGGGATAGAACGAATCGCATCATCGATCATCTCGACACCGATCACGATATGGCCGATCAGCTGTCCCTCATCTGTATAATCATTGTCCGGAAAATCAGAAAGTTCTTTCACTTTTCCAATATCATGGAGAATTGCAGAGCTAAGGAGCAGATCTCTATTCAAAATAGAGTAGCTTGTTGCAAAATAATCACACATACGAGTTACACTGAGTGTATGCTCAAGCAATCCTCCGGAAAATCCGTGATGTACTGTCTTCGCTGCGGAATGTGCCTTGAATTTTTTGATAAATGCTTCATCTTTTATATAGTAGAATTCCAGCACCTGTCTTAAATATTTGTTAGAGATCTGACGAATATAAGCTGTCAGTTCCTCGTACATTCCGTCTACACTCTTATCTGTTGTCGGCATATAGTCTGCCGGATTGTATTCTCCCTCTTCCGCCTTTCTGATCTGACGGATGTTCAACTGAAGATTTCCGTTATAATTGATCACATCTCCAAAAACTTCGATAAAGTCCTTCTCATCATAATCTGCGATTCCCTGGGAGTTCGGATCCCATACTTTTCCATCTAATGTTCCTGTTTTATCCTGAAGAATCAGATTATCATACGGCTTTCCATTTCTTGTCTCTGCGGAACGTTTTCCTTTACAAAGATATACATTCCTGATTGTTTCTCCCTCGCATAATCCATCTATAAATCTCATTTTCTGCCTCTTTCACTTGTTATTCTTTACTTTCAATCGTAACATCAAATTTAATATCTACATATCCTTCAGATCCTCGGCGTTTCCCTTCTACTTTGATCTGATCTCCTACTTTCCATGTCAGCATCAGTTTACGGTAAGCACTCATACTTACAATTTTCTCTCCATTCACAGAACAGATCACATCTCCACTCTGTATACCCGCTGCCATTGCAGGTGAATCTGCTGCCACGTCAATCACATAGATTCCTGACGGCATGCCCTCTTCTTTCTGAATTCCACTTGTCACTGCTGTTCCTAACACACCGATATATGGTACACTTGCACCGTTCGCTAACAACTGGATAACCAACTTCAGATCTGAAATCGCATAAGCATTTGCGGTACGTACTCCCCGGTCTTTCCAGATATCAGAAGAAATCATTCCGATCACTTCTCCGTCCAGATTGAATAAAATACCTGTTCCTTCGGATGCACTACTCATATCGGTCGCAATCACACTATACTCTCCGTCGCGTCCGATTTCTTTATAGTTTGACGAACTGACAATTCCGTAACCGCTTCCTCCGGCATAACCGAAAATATTTCCCAGTGCGAATATAACGTCACCCTGTTCTGTCAGATTCGAATTGCCAAGTGATGCTACACTTGAAGCACTCCATGTGGCATCTGAAAGGCTTTTTTTATCTACCGCAAATATTGCAAATCCACTATTTTTATCCTTTTTTTTCAGGCTTGCCTTATATTCTGATTTATCTGAAAATGTAACGCACCACTCTTTTGCATCTTCGCAGATCGAAGCATAGGACAAAATCAGTATCTCCGGTCCGTTATCCGCAACGATCACACCAGATACGCTCTCATCAATTCCGGTCGCTTCTGCATTCCAGTTCTCCTGTTCTGCTCCTTTCGTAACAGATACCACACTCTTCTTCGCTGTCAGTGCTTTCTCATATGCTTTGGACATCATCTGTACATAACTGATCTCCTGCTGATTCTGCGCGTCATTCTGCTCTGTCGTGTCGCCACCTTCTGCTAAATCTTCCTCTGATTGATTGTCCTCCTGGATTGTCACAACTTGTGTCTTTTCAGGAAATAAATGCTGTGCAAGCGGGCGCAATGCAAAGAATCCCAGGCATGCAGAGCCTCCTAAAACCAGTCCGCATATTGCAATCCGGATGAGCTGTTTCATTCCTTGCTGTCTGCTGATCTTCTTTGGTTTTATCGTCTCTTCAAGAAATGCAAAAGATTCCTTTTTCTCTGACTGTTCTAAATTTTTCCCGTCAGGACCCTCTTCCGGAACCTGACCATTACTTTTCTTTTCTGACATTGACATGAACCTCATTCGTGACTGTTCACTTCCGTGTCAACTACAAAATCAACCGACACGGACATTTCCATTACTTAGTATAACTGATTCATATAGATTGTTCAATATCTATAAAAGCCTTTTATTTAATGAAATAATAAGGTACAATAAGACTCGGAAATAGTTATTGTTCACATGTATTGTGAACAGCTACATGATTAAAAAATTAGTATTAAGTTGAAATGACAGAGGAAAATAAATGAATCAAAAAACATTATTTAAACTGGAATATGATAAGATCATTGCTCTTCTTGAAAAAGAAGCGACATCTTTCCGTGGAGGGCAGCTCTGCCGTCGTTTGAAGCCAATGACCGACCTTCATAAGATCAACACTTATCAGGAACAGACTGCTGCCGCTTATACACGAATCGTGCAAAAAGGACGTATCTCGTTTGGTGACGCTGCACCGGTTGAAGAGTCCATGAAGCGTCTAGAGATTGGTGGCTCACTCAGCAGCACAGAACTTCTCCGTATTTCCCGCCTGCTTGTAAATGCAGCCAGGGTAAAGGCCTACGGAAGACATGATACACAAGAGGACGCTTGCGACTGCCTGGATGAATATTTTAACCTGCTTGAACCACTGACACCACTTTCAAATGAAATCGACCGCTGTATTATCGGCGAAGATGAATACAGTGATGATGCCAGTTCCACACTGAAGCAAATTCGTCGAAGCATTAATAACATCAATGACAAAGTACACGCCACTTTAACTACACTGGTCAACGGTTCCCTTCGCACTTATCTGCAGGATGCAATCATTACCATGCGTGGAGACCGCTATTGTGTACCTGTTAAAGCGGAATATCGTGGACAGGTACAGGGACTCATTCACGATCAGTCTTCAACAGGTTCTACTCTTTTTATTGAACCTATGGCAATCGTAAAACTGAACAATGACTTAAAAGAACTTTATGCAAAGGAACAGGAAGAGATTCAGGTAATTCTTGCGAATCTAAGTGAAGAAGCCGCACAATATATGGACGTTACAAAAGACACTGTCAGAAATTGGATCAAAAAAACAGATATTCCTGCCCACAAGATAGGAAAACTATGGAAGTTTAAGCTTTCCGAATTAGACGCATGGATCAAAAGCGGAAAAAGTGCAATCAAATAATTTTCGAAGGGAGAATCTCAGTGGGCAAATTGTTAACAGGAATTGATTTATTTGCTGGCGCAGGGGGGCTGTCCTACGGATTTGAAAAAGCGGGTTTTGATATTTGTTTAGCCGTAGAAAAAGATACCTGGGCCTGCGATACGTATAAATTAAATCATAAAAACAAAAACATTATGGAAGGGGACATCACGCAACTTCCAGATGATTTTTTTGCAGTATACAATGGAAAGATTGATGTAATAATGGGAGGGCCTCCGTGCCAAGGCTTTTCAATTGCAGCAAGCAATCGAAGAAAGGCTGATGATGCAAGAAACACTTTGTACCGTCAATTTTTGAGAGTTGTTGGAATTGTTAATCCTAAGATTGTACTAATTGAAAATGTAAAAGAAATTGAAAAATTTAAACTACCTGATGGTACAAGAATCGTTGATGATATAAAACAATTTCTTGCAGATTTGGGATATACATTTGATTGTGCGGTGATTGATTGTAGGAAATACGGCATCCCGCAAGATAGAAGAAGGTTTTTCTTTTTGGCAATCAAAAAAGATATGCTACAAGAAGCAATAGTACTATCAACTTTATTAGACAGATATATGGTTCCAGAGATATCTTTTTGGGATGCTATTGGCGATTTGCCAGAGGTTCGTCCAAAGCAGTACCCCGAGGATGCTGTGATAAATTATGATAAGCAACCACAAAACGAATATCAAACGCGATTGAGAGGGTCTTGTACGCAGATAAGTAATCATATTCCTATGCAACATACCGAAAAGACAATCGAGAAGTTCAAGTTTTTGCTTGCAAATCAAAATTCCCAGCTTCCAGATGAACTTAAACCTCGTATGCGTGGTAACTTAGATAAAATTAGTAAATCATCATACAGTCAGAATCATCGAATTATTGATAAGAATAAAGTATCACCGACCATCACTGCCTCTTTTTACTCAAGTTTTATTCATCCAACTCAACCAAGAAATTTGACAGTAAGAGAGGCAGCAAGAATCCAGACATTCCCTGATTCATTTGTGTTTTTAGGGAAAAAAACAACACTTAGTAAAAAATTACTTGCAAAAAAAGGAACAATTGAAGAACTACATTTGGATCAGTTTAATCAGGTTGGTAATGCAGTTCCGCCCTTAATGGCGGAACATTTGGCTGAAATTTGCAAGGCGTTATTAGAGCGAGGTTAAATACATGACTTCATTGGATTTGTTCGCAGGTGCCGGGGGAATGACACTTGGGTTTAAGCGGGCAGGAATTGGGTCTATCGGAGCAATAGAGGTAGATCGTTTTGCTGCAGAAACTTTTGCATACAATTTTCCTGAGATTCCAGTCTATTGTAGGGATATTTATAGTTTCACAGACGAGGAGGTTCATGAGCGGTTTTCTGGTGTAGATATCGTTGCTGGAGGCCCTCCATGCCAGGGGTTCTCGGTAGCTGGGCCTTCTCAATACGGGATTATTGATAAACGAAATACATTAATAATGGAGTTTTTCCGATTTATTAGTATCCTAATGCCTAAATTTTGTGTGTTGGAAAATGTTAAGGGAATTCTTAACGGAAAAATGAATTCATCTCAAAAGGCTCTTTCAACATATATTGCTGAAATGGAGAAGCTCGGATACACAAACAAAATATATGTTTTACAAGCGGCGAACTTTGGGGTGCCACAGTACAGGGAGCGAGTTGTTGTTATTTCAAGTATAAACAATATAAAGATGCCAGAACAGATAATCGGAGGATTTGAGGGAGAAGAAAATTGGGTTAAAGTACGAGATGTATTTGGAGATTTGCCGGATGTTCAAGCCGGAGAAGGAAGTAACGAGGCGGTAGATTATAAATGTGCACCGTTGACTCCTTATCAAGAATATATCCGCCGAGGTAGTTCGGCGGTCACAAACCACATGGCTATGAAGCACACCCAACGATTATTAGAGCGGTTTGCACAAATACCTCAAGGCGGAAGCCTCTTAGATGTGCCAGCAAAATATGGCCAAAGAATGAGAAATGGAACAGAATTAGATGTTAACAGGCGTTATAAAACGAATAACCAGCGGTTACATCCTGATAAAGTGAGTAATATTATTACTGCATCTTTTCAGTCTACTTTTGTACACCCGTACCTTAACCGCAACTTAACCGCTAGAGAAGGAGCTCGCTTGCAGAGCTTTCCTGATAGTTTTTATTTTTGCGGGCCAAGAACATTAATGAGTAAGACTTTGCTTCTTAGAGAGCATAGAGAAGATGAAATTGGATTGTCACAATACAATCAAATTGGAAACGCCGTACCCCCTAGGATGGCCGAAACAATTGGGAAATTTATAGTTTCACTGGACGAGGTATGATTATGACATACGATGAAATGATATTGGCATTAACTACCTTAAACGAAAGGCAAGGAATTGCACGGATTGCTGCGCCACATTGTAGCAATCTTCTTCATCAACTGTACAAGAGAAATCCAGATAAGGAAGGATTTTATAATAGCATCGTCGCCGAGTACTTGAAAACAAGACAGATTGATTTCACACCTGATGATATTCACGGTTATATAGACCGTTATGTCCAGGCAACAAATGATTATATGAGTGTTTATTGGCCACCTCAAAGAAATCCGTTTAAGCATCAAGCAGATTTTACATCAAGCATTATTCCAGAGATGCTCTGTATCATGCTTAAAAATATAGTTAAATTGTCAGCAAACGATCTCGAAGTGTCAGCACAGAAAGATTTGGCTATCGAATGTATATTTGCTATTGCTGGCGGTGGTTTAATTCATTTTAAAAATAAGAGGGTTGATGTAGCCGTATTTAAACAGTGTTCGATTTCTTTTAATGGGAAAAATGTTGATTTGCCCATACCTCTTTTAGCAATCGAGTGTAAAACAAATCTGGATAAAAACATGCTGTCTGGAATTGAGCAATCAGTAGGTGACTTAAAGAAAACATTTCCGGATTGTTGTTATTATGTTGTTACAGAGTTTTCAGATGTTAATGTGAGAACGAACTACGCTTCTTCTGGCATTGATGAAATGTATATTCTCCGTCAGCAAAAAAGAATTGAAATCCGACGAAATCCAGATGCACGTAAGCATATTAATCCTAAGTTACTTTACGAAATTGTTGAGGGACTAAACAAAAACATTCAACTGCTGAACGCTGATCCTAAGGATTTGTCATTCCGAATGGGGAATGGCAAACTTATTGGGAGGAATATATGAATATAGAAATACTTGATTCCAAACATATTCATGGAAAGAACCTGCGAGATTATGCAGCCAAAGTTCATGGCGCTAATAAAACTCAATTTGATTTAATAATAAACGCTTATCAACAATATCGGAGTGAAGTTGACGCTATAACAACTCTAACTCATGATGATATTATTAAAATGGTCAATGCACTAAACAACTACCGCATATTAGCAGTTCCGACTTTTGATAAACTTGAAAATGCGGGACAAGTTGCACTCGGTTATACTATTATGGAGGAGTTCTTTTATCTTTTGTTTTCTAAAAAGATGCAGTTAATGCATATTGAACACAATAACCTTTTCGTTGGAAAGGGTAACTCTTATGTGAGCCTGAGTTTTGCTCCGAGTTCTTTTTCAAAGTTATTCGGAACTCCAAATGCATATATTCACACAAAAGACCAAGATTTTATGCTTGGAGCTAATGTTGAAATAAGCATTTCTGCGGACGGTTCAGAGAAAAGGGAAACTACGGTAATCCCTGTCGTTGCAATTGAATGCAAGACATATCTTGAACGCAATATGCTTGATTCGTGTGCAGCAACTGCAGGGCGTTTGAAAAATGCAATGCCATATTGCATCTATATTGTCGCGTCAGAGTATATGAAAATGCTGGATGCTTCTCCAGAATTAACAGACATTGATGAAGTATATATTCTGTGCAGGGCAAAGAATGCAGAGAGATTGCAACGTCAAAAGGACAACCTTCCACCGTTGGCAATTGACGCTGAACTTGTATATGATCTCTATCAGCGTGTAGAAAGACACTTAAATGCTATATGGTGGAAACCAGAAGATGCAATAGAAAATGGGAAAATAATTAATCGCCCGTTATAACTTGACACCGTGCATTGTGTGGGTCAATCACTGAAAGATGTGATAGACTCAGCCTGTCGAAAAGGGTCACCTTAAGGTGGCCTTTTTCTCGTAAAGCAGGAAAAATATGGTATAATAAGTATGGGTGATGAACGTGCTTACGAAAAATATAGAGAACAGAAGTCGGGTTAAATTTGTAAGTTTGGAACAGATGGTTCTTGCAGACCATCTGCTGCGTCAGATTGATGCAGCAATCGACTTCAACAAGATTTATGAATTTGCAGGAAATCTGTATTGCAAGGACAATGGCCATCCCAGTATAGATCCTGTTGTACCGTTTATACGCAGTACAGAGGCTTGGTTCAGGTTACCAACTGGGTGAAGTTTAAGTTCGCTACCATGAATTTGAAAAAACTGGCCACTTGGAAGTTGAAGCAGAAAAATTTCTCTTCGGAAAAGGAGCAGAGAAGGATTTTTGCGTCCGACTATTTTTCTTGGCTGCTGTTTTTCCCTTTTCAAACGAAAAAACCTGCCTAAGTGTGATTACCAAGACAGGCTTTTTCTACAAGTTGATACATGGTTGTGAAAACCAAGTATCGTCAATTTTTTGTCGCACTCCTGTATGGCAGTTACCCTATGCCAGTAATATTCTTATACTGCCCTATTGGAAATCACCTTGCTGGTGTTTTTTATTATGTATTATCGAAAAAGTACAAACACTTGCATATGCAACTGTCCCTAATAGGCCTAATAGGCTTTGTGACGTATAAAAACCGTACAAACAGAATAGTCACTTTGAGAATGTAGCAGAGAAAGATTCACTATCCGGCCACATAATCTTCCATTCAAAATACTCCTCCTGCGTGATTTCACCGCTGAGTAGCTTCTGCTGTACCGCAGCCCAGTCGCGGAGAAAATCGTCAAGAACCGTATCGTTGAAGCACATGGCCGTAGGGCAGCGCGGCGGCCATTCGTCATTATCGTCATAGCGTAATGTTAAGTTGGGATTGGCGTTATACGGAGCCGGACCGCGCTCAGTGGGAACCAGCCGAATGACGCCGGGCTGCTCCTCGTCCAGCCAGAAAAGCTGCTCCAGAATATCATTCGCCGGACCGTTTCCGCCATCGGAAAGCGCTAACGGGGAAACACGCAAAGCCTCTGCTATTTGATTTAGCAGGGGCTTTTTTGGTACGCGGTACCCCATCTCGTACTGTGCAATGCGGTTTGCGCTGAGGTCGACCAACTCGCCCAACTCCTTCTGGGTCATGCGGCGGTGCTGGCGGATGCGCTTGATTTTCTCTCCGATGTTCATTTCGTTCACTCTCTTTGCAGGATTTTCCTTATTGTACCACACCATAACATAAAAGCGCAAGAAAAAAGTAACAATTTTGCGAAAACTATTGACATTCGCATAAAAGCGCAGTATCCTATATTTACATCGCAAATATGCGAAAGCTGAAATTCAAGGATGGTGATCGAATGGATTGTAAAGAAATCAGAGAAATGTACAAGCTCATGT
>ENA-OPSJ01002809-OPSJ01002809.1-human-gut-metagenome-genome-assembly--contig:-NODE-2809-length-10655-cov-2.019717_pt1 | contig 10655 bp, 8 predicted proteins | sample MGYA00241801_ERZ501893 | MGnify/ENA primary metagenome ERZ501893 (study PRJEB25962, sample SAMEA2042219) | human gut metagenome | biome: human gut; feature: human-associated habitat; material: faeces...
GGCGGCAAGTCTGCCAAGACCGCCGTTACCGAGTCCCGCATCGGGTTCTTCCTCATAGATATGTTCAATCTTTACATCGAGCTTCTTGAGCGCCTTTGCCACTTCGTCCTGCATACCGAGGTTGTAGAGGTTTGTCTTTAACGAACGTCCCATAAGGAATTCCATAGAAAGATAGTAGACCTGCTTTCTGCCCTTTGAGTTGCAGTCGGTCATGAACATCGAGCGCTTTTCCTTAAGGTAGTTTACCACTATCTTTGATAAAGCCTTGTAAATCTGGGTGTGAGTTGCTTCTGCGGGGGATACTCTGAAGTCGTACTCCAGCACCTCCGTCAGCTTACGGGTTATTTCATTTTCTGTAAATGGTGAAGTCATATAAATTTTTCCCTTTCTTCCGGTCCGATTTTCTTACAGTCTAATTATACAACATACGTTATCCTTATTCAAGGCTGAATAAAATATTTTGTAAATAATAAGGTGAAATTGCACTAAAACCGATTGCCGATTTTATGCAATTTCACGATAAAATTTTTCCTATGTAGGATTTATTTACTGATAATTGACAAAATGCGTGTTACATACACGTCACGCCTTTATCTTAAACGCCTTGAAAATGTCGTTTTTATCCTTAATTTTTGACAATATCATCAGCTTGTCGCCTATCTCAAGAGTGGTGTGACCTCTTGGGATTATCAGCTCGGTTTCATTGCGGATAAGAGAAATAATGTTGAGCGTCAGCGGTATTTCCATTTCCATAAGCGGAACGTTCTGAAGCGTAAAGCTGTTGTCAAGCACTATCTCGAAAACGCCTGCATTTCCTGCGCCGAGAGGAAGAAGCTCCTTTATCTTGCCGCTGTCTATCTCACGCTCAAGCTGACCTGTAATGTTATCGGTAGAGCTTACAACTATATCTACGCCAAGCTTCTTCAGCGCCTCAACGTTTTTGGGGTTGTTTACCTTTGCTATGGTCTTTTTCACCTGATAGAGCCTTTTTGCAAGCTGGCAGGCAACAAGGTTATCCTCGTCACGTCCTGTCACGGCAATAACGCTGTCGGCATCGGCAACTCCCGCCTGTTCAAGCACGGAAACGCTTGTGCCGTCACCCTTTATTACGGTTATGTTAAGGTCGTTTGCAAACTTCTGGCAGGCTTCCTTTTCCTTTTCAACAACGGATACATCGTATCCCTTTTCAATAAGAACTTTGGTCAGATAGTAGCCTATCTTTCCGCCGCCTATTATAAGCGAGTGCATTTTACAGATCCTTTCTGTCGTTTATGTCAGATGGCTTTTGAGAATATCAGCTTGTCGCCCTCTCTCATAACAACGTTATAATTATTCACTATTTCAATCGTGCTGTCTGCCCTGATTATCGCATACAGCGTTTCGTTCTCCTCATATTCTATGTCAACGGGGGTCATACCGATAAACTCCTTAGGTATCTCCATTGTGGTGAAACGCACCATATGCGAGCCGAAGCTGACGTATTTTTCTTCCAGCATAGGCTTTATCGCAGAGCATATCGCTTCAACTGTGAGCTTTGTCGGGCAGACCGTTTCAAGTCCGAAATGGGCGAATATATCTCCTCTTTCGGGGTCAAGGATACGGCTGACGACCTTCTTTACTCCGTAAACCTCTTTTGCAAGCTGTGACACCATTATGTTGGTGTTGTCATCGTCCGTAACTGCGCATACGACATCACAGCTTTCAATGCCCGCCTTTTTGAGATTATCCTGATCTATCGGCACACCGCATAAAAGACTGCCCTTGAAATCAGGCTCAAGCATTTTATCCGCTTCCGCCGCCGTCCTTGCTATTACCGAAACGTCTATGCCCTCATCGCACAGCGTGTTTGCAAGACGTGAGCCTACCTTACCGCAACCGACTACCAGTACGTTCATTAAAAATTCAACTCCTCTCCGGCACGCAGGTACTGCAACCTGTCACCGAGTATATCCTTCATTGTTTCATATCCTTTTCTTCCTGTGTTATGGCAGGTGTATATACTGCCTGTGCGAAGCCCTGACAGCTCATCTGCCGACTTTGCTATATGGCTTTGCTGTACGGTCTGTTTTCCGAGCCTGTTTGTATAGGCAAAGCAGCCGACTACAGACAAAACCGGAGCGTCCCACAGCCTTTTCGCCGTATTTATCATACCTGCGATGCCCGTATACGCACCGCCCGTTATCAGCACGAAGCCGTCACGTCTTCTGCCGGGGAAGCATACGGCAAAGCATTCTCCCGAAAAATCGTCCGGCACATAAAAGCCCTTTTTCCTTATATAAAAATGCCTGTCGGCTTCGGCGGCCTTATCCTTCTTTTCTGCGGCGACAAGATAGAAGTCCTTGCATACCTCTGTGAAGCGTTCAAAACGGAACGTGTTGTATCTGTTGCTTCTGTAGAACGATTGAGGAAGTCCGCTTCGTACTCTGAGCAGTTTTTCCTTCACGGCACAATCGGCAGCTTCGTCCTCTCTTATAAAAATGCGTATATTTCTGTTCTTTCGCACCGCTGTTTCAACGCCGCCCGTGCAATCATCGGTATTTACGGGGATTATAAGCGTATCCGCCTTATCCGCAGGTATGCCAAGACGCTCTGCGTTGCTGAGATACAGAGCAGACGCTCCCGTGCCGAAAAGAATTATGTTCCTGCCGTGTTCGATATAAAGGCATATTCCGTACTCGGAAAACAGCTTTGAATCGGCTGTTTCATCGTCGGACAGAGATACTATCCTCAAAAGCGTCATTCCTTTCTCTGCAATCGTAATCTTATTAATATATATTATCACATATCCGTCTTAACTTCAAGCATATAAAGCCGCAGAACAAAAAAATGACGGCAGAATGTTACTTCTGCCGGTAAAATTCAAATAAAACGAAACAAACTTAAGTAAGGAATAAAAATGAAAATCAGATATTCAACTGTTGCCGGTAGCAAAAAAGGCAAACAGCGAATAAGCAAAAAATTATCAGCTCAGTATCTGCATAAGCCGCTCGATAAGCATACCTATCTGAGGCTTTGAGAACTGTTCGTCCGCACCTACTGAAAGTCCCTTCTGATACATCTGCTCGTTTATGAGTGAGGAGAACAGGAAAACGGGTATCTTTTTAAGTGTGGGGTCGGATTTTATGAGCTTTGTAAGGTGGTGTCCGTCCATCTGGGGCATCTCAATATCGGTTATAACTGCGGCTACGCAATTTGTAACATCGCCGTTGTAGCCCGAAAACTGAGATATGTAGTCCCACGCCTCTTTTCCGTTGGGGAAAGAGCGGATCTCCTTAAAGCCTATATCCGAAAGGCTGTTTACTATCATCTTGTTGAGGAACTGCGAATCCTCGACTATTACGATATGCTTTTCAGCTGTCACTGCCGTAGTCTTTGCATTTTCGGCACCCTTGAGATCAAGTCCTGCCGCCTTGTTTATATCGCTTACTATCTTCTCAAAGTCAAGGATAACAAGAATCTTTCCGTCGACCTTTGCTATACCGGTAGCTATGCCGGTAGTCGAATCGCCCGAAACCTGAGGGGGCTTTTCGATAGCTGTCCAGCCTATGCGCTGTATGCCCTGCACTGCCGTAACGTGAAAGCCTACATCCATTCCGTTGAACTCGCAGATTATGAATAATCCTCTTGCGTTCTCCGGCTTTTCGGTGCCTAACACCTTATGTAAGTCGATAACGGTGATCAGCTTGTCACGGGGCATAAATACGCCCTCTATCTCATCGGGTGCCTGAGGCATCGGGACAAGCTCCTGTTCCATCATTATTTCACGGACCTTGGCAATGTTTATGCCGTAGGAATTTCCGCATACATTAAATTCTAAAAGTTCCAGCTCGTTAGTACCGCTTTCAAGCAGTATGCCGGTATCATTTGCACTGTAAGCTGCCATAATATACACCTTCCGTTGCCATTCTAATCTTGAACCGATTTTTATTATACACCATATCCACAAAAAAGTAAATAGATGAGTTTGATTTTTAGTTAAAAACAACCAAGTTTTGAGGTTGGATTTGTGATTTTGCACAAGTACACACTGCCGCTTTTCAGCCTATAAATTCCTTTATAAGCGAATTTTCGGGGACTGCCTCCGGCGGAACCTCTTTTATCAGCGACAGGAATCTGGGTAACTCGCTGTAGCGGTTGACCTGTCTTATACATTCGTCAAAATCGTTGTCGCAGAGCTTCGCAAGCACGCTTCTGTATACCGAAAGCTCATACGGGAAGAATGTATCTATATCGAAATCCGCAAGGTGCTTATACGGCATTATATAAAGGCTTTCGCCACGCTGTACGCTGGGAAACTGTTCTATCGTCCTGTGATAATCCCTTCCTCTGAACAGCTTGTCACGGGAGAGCCTGCGGATAAGGCGTATCTTTGACGGGTGGAGAAGTCCGCCCTTTTCATCGGCTATTCTTGTACGGACGCTGACATAGATAAACGTTGCACTGTCGTGCATCTTGCCCGTAACATCGGGATTGAGCGCATGGATGCCCTCTATTATAACTACCGTGTTGCCGTCGCATCGTATTGCGTTGCCGTGCTGTCTTGATTTATCGGCAAAATTGAATTTAGGCAGTCTTACCTCGCCGCCTGCCGCCAGAGTACGCAGATCTTTTTTCAGAAGCTCGCAATCGACCCTTGCAGGCGCTTCAAGGTCTACCCTGCCGTTTTCATCGGGCGGTATAACTCCCGGCACGAAATAATCATCCATAGATATGACTATCGCCTTAATGCCCTTTTTCACAAGCGCATCCGCTATGCGATATGCCGTTGTGGTTTTGCCCGAACCGGACGGTCCCGACAAAAGCACCAGCGGCTTTTGTTTGTGGCACTGCGCTATGCTGTCTGCCGCCGCCGCTATTTTATCCGAATACTGCTTTTCGGAGGTTTTGATGAATGTATCAATATCTTCCGCACGGCGATTAAGCTCACCGAGCGTAATTATCTTTATCTGCTTTTTGTCCTGCTCAGTATGTAACAAATAAACACCTTCCGTTGTGATAATAATTTTAGTGATGGACAGAAATATCATACCACAACGGAAGGCTTATTTCAAGCGTTAATTATAAATCGTCGGCATCCTGCACGGGTTTTTCGTAAATATTGTCGCATACGCCGGTATAGCTTCCGTCGGGATCGAAATCCGAGCTTCTCAGCGCCATAACACCGAGCGCCCTTCTCATTATCCTTGCTGTGTCGCTGTAGCCCGTGTTTTTTCTTTTCTGTGACGATTCATCACGTTTAAAATCCATTATTCTTCTCCTTTCGGCTGTCGGAAAATATCCGACAATAATATTATCGCCGCCTGAACGGAAAATAACAAAGCTAATTTCTGCAAGCGTTTGTCGGTCGATTTGCGATAATAAGTTGTGAAAAATTCGTGAAAGGTCGCTCCAAGCCTTTATTTTGCTTGCAAAAAAGGTCGGTTTGTGTTATACTTAATCTGCATATCTGTATGCAGATACAAGAAAATTACAGAGGTATCATAATGGGAACAGCTTCAAACGAAGAAATTATATACGGTAAAAATGCGGTAACGGAGGCTCTCAAAGCCGAAAAGCCGATAGACACCGTCTTTGTGCTTAAGAGTGCGCAGGGAATGAATCAGATCATCGCACTTGCCAAAAAGCAGGGCATCGTTATAAAGGACGCAGGCGAGGATAAGCTGAAAGCCTTGTGCGGCGACAAGCACGGCGGCGTTGCGGCGGCATTATCGGCATACTGCACGGTAGAGGATATTCTCGCAAATGCCGAAAGCAAGGGCAAGCCGCCTTTTATAATAATATGTGACGAGATACAGGATCCGCATAATCTGGGTGCGATAATCCGTACAGCCGAGGCGGCAGGTGCAGACGGAGTTATCATTCCGAAAAGACGCAGTGCTACCGTCAATCCTACCGTTTTCAAAACATCGGCAGGTGCGGCGGCATGGATAAAGATAGCAAGGGTATCAAATCTTGTTGATACAATAAAAACGCTCAAAAAGCACGGAGTCTGGGTATACGGTGCGGAGGCGGACGGAACTCCCATAGACAAGGCAGATCTGTCGGGCGCTCTGGCACTCGTTATCGGAAGCGAGGGCTTCGGACTCGGAAAACTCGTAAGGGAAAACTGTGACGTTGTGCTGTCGCTGCCGATGTTCGGCAAGGTTAATTCGCTCAACGCTTCGGTCTGCGCAGGCATACTGATGTACGAGGCGGTCAAATACAGATAAAGGCACGACCGGAAAATAAGAAACGAAAGGACGCTCATGATATGGCTGATTATTCAATAGACGATATTCTGGCAGAGCTTGACGCAAAGAAAAGCGGCAACTCTGACAATACCGGCAGATCATACGGAGATGATACGCCACCACGTCATCACGACATAAGCGCAACCGCAATAATAGAAGGACTTGACGGAAGCGAGGACGGCGTATATCTGCGTGAAAAGGACGGCGACACGGAAAATGTTGACGCAGAATATATAAACGAAGCGCAGGACGGCTCAGAGGAAGTATCAAAAGCAACGTCTTATGAGACCAGGAAAGATAACGGCAGTACGGATAACTCCGATATAGACAAAATAACCGGCGAACAGAGCGATGTCGATAAAGTGCTTGGCGAAACCGATAATTTTATGATAGCGGACGCAAGCAGTGAGATAGATATTGACGAGCATAAAGCAAAGGTTTTGGCGGAAAACGAAAAAACCGTGCAGGCAAAGCCGGCAGAAGCCGAAAAAGCTACCGAGCCTGTTCATGAAATCCGCAAGGAGATCGTCAGCGACGAGGAAAAACGCAGAATGATGCTTGAAAAGGAGCGTGAGAACTCCGACCCCGACGATATGCTGGCGCTTGTAAATCCTCTTGAGGTCAAGGAAAAGGTAAACGAGCAGGTAAAGGAAAAGGAGCTTGTTTCCGTTGCGGAGCTGAGCGGTATGTACGCAGGCAACACGCAGGGCATCGCAGGCGACGATCTGAAAGCCATAGCACCGCAGAAAACCTCTCTTGCCGAAAAAATAAGCGATACCGCTGACGTTTCGGAAAAAGCGGTTTCGGATACGAAAAGCGACGACGCTCCCGTAAAGGAATATCACGGAAAGAAATCGACCGATAATCTTATAGAGAAGCTGAACAGGAATCTTGCACAGCAACGCAAGGAAAATGTCAAGGCATACCGCACGATAACGCTCAACACAATAAACGGCGACAGGACCACGCTTCCGCATCCGCTGAACATAGACTATCAGAAGCAGATAATCGAGGCAACAGGCACTATTCCGACAGAAAATCCCGCTGTGGAGGAGGAAAAGCAGGCCGAGCTTGCGGCGGCAAAGAAGCACAAGCTGAAGGACTTTGTGCTTGAGGACGAGGTACCCGAAGCCGAAGAACAGGCAGAGCCTGAGGAAGAATTCGAGGACTATGACAGCACAGGTCAGATATGGGCGGATCTCTGTGCAAGCCACAAGGGGCTTAAGGTAAGGCTCGGTATGCTTACGGTCATAACGATGATAAGCGTCATTATCGCCGCAATGAACGATTTCAGCCTGTTCGCAAAGCTGGGACTCGGCTCTGCATTCAATTTCATAAACGGTACGACCGGCGATGTAAACTCGCTGATATACATTTATCTTGTGCTTGGCGTACTCGGCTTTGCGATATGCTCTACAGCAATAAGCAACGGTGCTGTGAAACTGGTGACCGGAAAAGCCGACTGCGACTCGGTATGTGCTTTTACATCGGTACTGTCGCTGATCGGCGGAGTTATCTCGCTTGTTGACGTACAGACGTTCAAACTCGGTCACTCGTTCATATATCTTTCAACCGCACTGGTCGGTCTTATGTTCAACACAATCGGAAAGATATATATGATTTCCCGTGCAAAGCGTAACTTCAAATTCATATCGGGCGACAGCCAGAAATATTATGCGCAGGTAATCGACGGTGAGGAACGTGCCTCCGCACTCACAAGAGCGGCAGGCGAAAAGATTCCTGTGATTGCGGCAATGCGTAAAACCGAATTTCTGACGGACTTTCTGAAATCCAGCTACTGCGACGATGAGGCAGACAGAATGTCGATAAAGCTGATAATAGCCTCGCTTGTTGCGGGACTTGTAGCAGGAATACTGGCGTTCATAAATCCGTTTGGCAGTGAATTTGCCACATCGGGAGCCGAAAATCCGCTTTACTGGGCAATCTCTGCGGCTATTGCCACCATATTGACAGTAACGCCGTTCTCGCTTTTGTTCGTTGTGAACAGACCTCTTTCCCGTGCCTCAAAAAAGCTCAGCGAATGCAATGCGGCACTGCTGGGATATGATGCGGCAATCGAATTTTCCGATGTAAACACGGTAATGACAGACGCAAAGACGCTGTTTCCGGCAGGAAGCGTACAGATCAAAAAGCTGAAGCGCTGGCAGAAGAAGAACTCAATCATCAAGACCAGCGTTGACGAGGCTATACTTATGGCGGCAAGCCTTGCGATACACACAGACGGTATACTGTCATACCCGTTCTATGATATGACTCTTGGCAACAAGGAACTTCTCAAGAAGGTTGATAACTGCATTTACGAGGATAACTGCGGTGTTACGGGCTGGATAGGAACAAAGCGTGTTATGCTCGGCGGCAGGGCACTTATGGAAATGCACAACATAGATCTGCCGAACAAGAAGAATGAACGCAAATACTGTCCTGAAGGTCTTGAGCCTGTATATCTTGCGGTAAGCGGTGATATAGTCGCAATGTTCGTTGTGGGCATGACGGCAAATCCCGAAATACAGTCAACGCTGAAGACACTTCAGTCAAGAGGCATAACGGTGCTTGTTCATACTACAGATTCTCTTGTAACGGCAGAAAGCCTTGCGGATATATTCGAGCTTGACCCGTCACTCGTAAAGGTGCTTCCTCACGAGGCACACGAGGAATACAGCGAAAGCACTAAGTACACCTCAAGAGGAAACGGCGGACTTTCCTGCTCGGGTACATTCACCTCGTTTGCAAGAGCAATTATGGCGGCAAAGAATCTTGTCCGTGATTTCTCGCTGTCAAAGGCGATTATGCTCGGTTCGTCCGCACTCGGACTTCTTCTGGTGCTTGTAATGGTACTGCTGAGAGAAATGACCCTGCTTACACCCAGTGTTATCACACTTTATAATACTGTTGCGGTGCTCGCAATGATGGCTGTACAGAATGTACGGAAATATTGAGATCGGATTTGAATTTAAAGCTGTGACGAAATGTATGTTTCGCCGCAGCTTTTTTTGTTGCTTTTTCTGTTATCGTATAACACAATCAGATACTGAAATACCTCCGTTGCCGACAGCCAAACACACTTTAGTCACATTTTACAAAAATTTTTCTTCATTTTCGGTACATAAAAACAAAAAAATTTTAAAAAACACTGGAAAAGTAGAATCAAATCTGTTATAATACTTATTGTATGGCTGAGAAGTCTGTAATTCTGCAGGTTTCCGCAGAAAAGGAAAATTCAGACAAACGGCCGGAATAATAATTTAGGAGGAACCCCCCAATGGCACATAAGTATTGCTACCTCTTCTCAGAGGGTAATGCTACAATGAGAGAGCTTCTCGGCGGTAAGGGCGCAAACCTTGCAGAAATGACCAACATCGGTCTTCCCGTACCCCAGGGCTTCACAATTTCAACAGAGGCTTGTACAAAGTACTACGAAGACGGCCGTAAGATCAACGATGAGATCATGGCTGAGATCAACGAATACATCGTAAAGATGGAAGGTATCACAGGCAAGAAGTTCGGTGATAAGGAAAATCCCCTGCTCGTATCTGTACGTTCAGGTGCAAGAGCTTCTATGCCCGGTATGATGGATACTATCCTTAACCTCGGTCTTAACGAGGACGTTGTTGCAGTAATGGCTGAAAAGTCAAACAACGAAAGATGGGCTTGGGACTGCTACAGAAGGTTTATCCAGATGTACTCCGACGTAGTTATGGAAGTCGGCAAGAAGTACTTCGAAGAGCTTATCGACAAGATGAAGGCTGAAAAGGGCGTTACACAGGACGTTGAGCTTGATGCTAACGACTTAAAGGAGCTTGCAGGTCAGTTCAAGGCTGAATACAAGGCTAAGATCGGTGAAGACTTCCCCTCTGATCCTAAGGAACAGCTGATGGGCGCTATCAAGGCAGTATTCCGTTCATGGGACAACCCCAGAGCTAACGTATACAGACGTGACAACGATATTCCTTACTCATGGGGTACAGCCGTAAACGTACAGTCTATGGCATTCGGTAACATGGGTGACGACTGCGGTACAGGTGTTGCATTCACTCGTGACCCTGCTACAGGTGCTAAGGGTCTGTTCGGTGAGTTCTTAACAAACGCACAGGGCGAAGACGTTGTTGCAGGTGTTCGTACACCTATGCACATTCAGGAAATGGAACAGAAGTTCCCTGAGGCTTTCAAGGAGTTCACAGAAGTTTGCAAGACTCTTGAAGACCACTACAGAGATATGCAGGATATGGAGTTCACAGTTGAACACGGTAAGCTCTATATGCTCCAGACAAGAAACGGTAAGAGAACAGCTCAGGCTGCTCTGAAGATCGCTTGTGACCTCGTTGACGAAGGCATGAGAACAGAAGAAGAAGCTGTTGCTATGATCGATCCCCGTAACCTTGATACACTTCTTCACCCACAGTTCGA
>ENA-OPSJ01002826-OPSJ01002826.1-human-gut-metagenome-genome-assembly--contig:-NODE-2826-length-10598-cov-2.418002_pt1 | contig 10598 bp, 10 predicted proteins | sample MGYA00241801_ERZ501893 | MGnify/ENA primary metagenome ERZ501893 (study PRJEB25962, sample SAMEA2042219) | human gut metagenome | biome: human gut; feature: human-associated habitat; material: faeces...
ACGTGTCACCGTGGCACGCACGTATTTTGTATGCTCTTTATCCATATTGGCAATCCGGTGTTCAATATCATCAAATCCACGCTCAATCTGATCCAGGATCTCCAGCACATCTTCTTTCTCATCCCCTGCAGCTTTCGCTCTTGCACGCACGCTTTCGATCCATTCATCATTCTCCCGCATTTCCCGGAGACATTTCTTAATATCCATCTTGTAAATATAAAAATTATCCGAAGTCTTAAGAATATGATATTTCTTCCGCACAACCTCTTCCACGTATCCGTCCAAATGCTCCCGAAGCAGTTCACCATACGTCTTCTTATCCAGCAGCCGCTCAAAAAACTTATCCATATTATGAAGCATATCCTGCAGGGCTTTGTTCAACTTCTTTGTATTCACCAGGGCAGTCCGCAGCATATTCAGGTTGACTTTCGGATTATTCTGAAATGAATACAACGTAGCATAGACATTCTGAATATAAAGATCCGTCTCTTCCAGCTCCTGCGAAGACAGCTTCTCAAATGCCTCAATAAAAATCGCCGCATAATCCGGGATCACGATATTCGTTGTCAGTGAAGTATAATCTTCAATTTTTTTTAACCAGCCCGTCTTCACCAGCCAGTTCAGAATCCGGGAAGAAGTAGTCTCCAGCAGATCCAGCTCCGTCTCTGACTCCTCACGCTCCAGCCTGATCCTCTTCTGCGTATTCATATCATTTAAGATCTGCAGGCAGACTTCTCTCGTCAGGAAATAATTGCTGTACTCATATTCCTGATTAATGCACAGCAGTGATTCTATATAAATTTCTCTATTCACCGAGCGGAATAAGCTCCAAAATGTATCCGGGATTTCATAATGTGACTGCATACTGACTCCTTACTGTCTTTTTCTTTACCGCCTTTTCTCACGTCGTTCTGTTTTTTTATTATACCACAGATTCAGCCCGCCTGCCTGACTACTTTCTCTTTCCCCATCTCTGCATCACAAGCACATACACGACTGCCGCCCCGGTACTCGCCATGGTTGCCAGTATCCCTCCGCCTATGATCCCTGCCGGATCAGCACTTCCATACTGACTCCTGTAAGCAATAACATTGACCGGGATCAGTTGCAGCGAAGAAATATTCAGGATCAGAAAGATACACATTTCATCTCCTGCCACCCCTCTTTTTCTCACTGGCCCAAAAGCTCTGCCAAGTCTTCTGTCCTCCTCCAGCTCTCCCAGTGCTTCCATGGCTTTCAGTCCTGCAGGAGTTGCCGCCCAGCCAAGTCCAAGAATATTTGCAATGAAATTGATTGCGATCTGTTCATTTGCTTTATTTCCCACCGGAAGCTGCGGGAAAAGGAACCGGATCACCGGACGCAGCTTTTCCGCAGCCTTTTTTACAAGTCCCGCTTTCTCCGCAATCTCCATGATCCCACACCAAAATGCCATCACTCCCAGCATCGTAATGCACAATGACACTGCATCTTTTGACGAATCCAGTGCCGCATTTGTCAGCTCCGGCATTTTCCCGTTCCATGCCCCGAAAATAATTCCGATCAGGATCATCCCCGCCCACAGACCATTTAACAACTTTACGCCCCCTTTTTCTTACGCTCTTGTGTCATTATTGTGCATAGTTCCACATATACGTTTCAACCACATCGAACGGTGCAGGTCCTACACTCAGCACTGCCCGGTGAAACTCTTTCTGACTGAAATCCTCTCCCATTTTTTCCGCCCAGCATTTCTTCAATTCCAGAAATTTGACATATCCAATATAATATTTCAGATAATTGCCCGGTGAACCAAGGATCAGATCGTAGATTTTCTGTATCGTTTCTGCATCTGAAATTCCGTATTTTGCAAAAAAGGCTGTCGTATCTATCCTGCTCCAGCCATCATAATGGATTCCCATATCTGCCAGTGCATATAATGCAAGGATCACGGAACCATTTTTCTGCAGGATCGTAGCCTGTTCTTTCGGAAGTGGTGTCAGATAATAACTACACATTTCCGCATAAGTTGCCCATCCCTCCACATAACCGCCAAAATTGAAAATACTTCTGACTGGATCAGGATCTGTACTTTCATAAAAGATTGTCTGATATAAATGCCCCGGATACCCTTCATGGGCAAGCGTTGTGAAGAGCGACAGATCATCCCGCATCTGCCCCTGATTGATATAGATCACATTTTCCCTGCTGTTGTCGATTGCAGGAATCATATAAAAAGCCGGACTTAAATGTTCTTCCATTTCCTTCGGAACATACTTGACTTCCAATGTAGTGTCCGGTGTCTCCGGGAATGCTTTTTCTATCCCATCCGACAATTTTTTCAGGATCAGTTCCGCTGTCCCCTGCTTCATATCTGCCGCAGATTCTTTCGCTTCTTCCACCTTTGCCCCCAGTACGCCCTCCATGGCAGTAATGTCATCTTCCATCTGTCTGCGTGTCAGTTCTTCCAACTGCACGATCGATTCCTTCGTTCCCACGGACTGGTCCACCAACACCTGATAATATTCCTGCCCCTGTGGCAGCCCGCACAGACCTTCCTCATTTTTTCCTGTTCCTTTCAGTTCACGTACTGCTGCCATCAGCCTTTCATAAGCAGGACAGACCACTTCTTCTATAACCTGTGCATTTTTTTTCGTATACTCGCCCATCTCCTCTTCCGTAAATTTTCCGCTTTCCCGCATCCGCTCCACAAAAGTAGAATAGAGATAATTTCCGTTTCCCATATCCAGAAATGCCTGACATTGTTCTATCACTGCATCTGCCAGTTTCTCTGACATAAAAAGTCCTTTCTCCGATTTTCCCCGCTCAAATGCAATTACTTCATCAAAATAATTTCCTGTTGATCTCATCAGATCCAGGTATGTATCAGCATCCTCTTTTTCATAAAACCGGTATTCCGAAAGCACTACCGGAAGCTGGGTCTGCACACCGCTGACTGTACCAAGAGGTTCATCATACCACAAATACTCTGCACTTCTTTCTGCACTGTCCAAATAAGATTGCAGAACATCATAAGTGATCTGGTTTTCCACACTTAATTTATTTTTTTCAAAAGTTATCAACGCTTTCTCCATATTTTCCACACCGGCTTTCACCGCCTGTTCATCCGTGACCACTGTTCCGTAAACTGCAGGAGCGGATTCGATCCCATATTCCTGCGGATACTTTAATGTATAATGCAGACTGACTGCATTTGCCGATACTTCACTACAGAACACCTCCCTCGTATATGCTTCAAATCGTTCATCCTCACTGACTGAACTCCCTGCCTTCCCATTTTCATCTGCTATTTCTGCACAGCCGCCAAGTCCCAGCACAACTAAAAAAAGCCCTGCCACGCAGATCTTTCTCATCCTCTGCATGGTACAGCTCCTTTGTTCCTCTTTCTTTTCCCAGAATCTCATAGAACACTTCCGAACCATTTTCTTTCATTTTATGTATCGCCCCGGCCTCTTATTCCATCAGTCTTTGCATTGGTACATTACATATCTTCAAAAGAAATACATATATATCTACTAATTGCCCCATAATAGAAAGAGGACACCCCTTGCACATTCTTCTCTACATCTCCAACTACTTTATCCCATTTCTGATCCTTTCCATCATCATCTGTGGACTGACTGCAAAAATTGATGTCTATGAAACCTTTATCACCGGTGCAAAAAATGGCTGCCGTCATCCGGCTTGTCCCGACTCTGATCGGACTGATGACTGCAACGGGAATCCTCCGGGCATCCGGGTTTCTCGACGTGATTTCCTCTTTCATCGGAAAATTCACGAATTTGATCGGATTTCCCGGAGAACTTGTCCCTCTTTCCATTGTAAAAATGTTCTCGTCCTCTGCTGCCTCCGGTCTGCTTGTTGATCTCTATAAAACTTACGGAACTGATTCCCGGATCGGACTCATCGCCTCACTGTCCATGTCCTGTACCGAAACCATTTTTTACACTATGAGTGTCTACTTTATGACTGCCAGGATCCGCCATACCCGTTATACGCTTCCCGGAGCTGTTTTTGCAACCTTTGCCGGACTCGCCGCCAGCGTCCTGCTCGCAGGTTACTATTCCTGATTTTCATGATTCATAACTCCCAACACCGGTCAATCAACAACACATCCATTCAAAACCATTGTTTACATATTCCCTTTGTGCTAAAATTATGCTAACAAGATTTCTATGGATGGAGGCATGATGATGTCTGATATAATGTTTGAACACCTGACCAAAACTTATCCCAACGGATTCATCTCCGTTGATGATGTTACTTTAAAAATTCAGGACGGAGAATTTGTCGTATTTCATGGACCGAGCGGCTGTGGCAAGTCCACGATTCTTCGGATGATCGGCGGACTGGAAGATATCACATCAGGAAAGATCTATCTTGGTGATGAACTGCTTAATGATATTCTGCCACGCGACAGAAAGCTGGCCATGGCATTCCAGAATTATCTGCTTTATAAATATCTGAATGTCTATGAAAATATGGCTCTTGGTCTCCGGCTGCGAGATTTTCCGAGAAATGTCATCGACAACCGTGTCAACACTGCGGCACAATTCCTCGGAATCTCTGCTATTCTTCATGAAAAGATCAAAAATATTTCTGATGCAGAGAAGCAGCGGGTCGCACTTGGACGTGCAATCGTCTGCCACCCGAAAGTACTCCTTGTTGATGAGGATTTTGCACATCAGAACGATGATCGACGTCATGAGATGCTCAGCGACATCTTACGCATCAACAAAGAACTCGGTATAACCGTCCTGTATGTGACAAATGACCCTGAAGAAGCTCTCTCCCTGGATTCCCGCATTATTTTCATGAGAGATGGAAAGATTGAAGAAGACCGCAGAGTATAATAAAGCTGCATCCGCAGGAACATTCAGCCGGCTGATTATTCCAGCTCCTGAATCTTTCCTGCGGATGCAGCTTTTTACTCTTTTATCTTTTCAAGATAATTATAAACTTCCCGCTTCTGCATTCCCCGGTCTTTTGCGGTCTGCTTCATGGCATCTTTCCGGTTCATCCCCTGTGCGAGATAATGTTCCATATGCTCCTCAATGCTCATCTCTTCCCAACGTGCCTGTTCCTCCTGCCGCATCTCTTCTCTGCTGCGTCCCTCGATCACCAGCACACATTCCCCTTTCGGATCATTTGCTTCGTAATAAGCCACCGCTTCAGGGATGGTTGTCAGAAATGCAGTTTCATGCTTCTTCGTCAGCTCTCGGCAAACCGTGATCCGCCGCTCTCCCAGACGTTCAGCCAGCAGTTTTAATGTCTTCACCAGCCGGTGCGGAGCTTCATACATAACAATCGTTCTCGTCTCCGTCTCCAGCTCTGTCAGCACTGCCTCCCGCTCTTTTTTATCTGGCGGAAGAAACGCCTCAAATGCAAAACGTCTTGTCCCAAGTCCCGACATCGTCAACGCTGTCACGCATGCAGCCGGCCCCGGTACTGAACTGACTCTTACTCCTGCCTCATAGCACATCTTCACCAGCTCTTCCCCCGGGTCTGAAATTCCCGGAGTTCCTGCATCCGTGATCACAGCGATATTCATACCATCCAGCAGCTTCTCAACCAGCTTTTTTCCCTTTTCATACTTATTAAACTCATGATAACTCGTCATGGGAGTCTGTATCTCAAAATGGTTCAGCAGCTTGATACTATTCCGTGTATCTTCTGCTGCGATCAGATCAACTTCTTTCAGAACCCGGACTGCCCGGAACGTCATATCCTCCAGATTTCCAATCGGTGTCGCCACCAGGTATAAGATTCCTGCCATTTCAACCTCCTGTATGCCCATATCCATTCTCCATCCGCAGACCTCCATCCCTGGAGTACATGATCAGAGGCGGTTCGATCTTCACTCTCGGCTTCGCTCCCCGCATTCCTTCCACAAGCACCATCGTTGGCTCTTTATCAAGATACGGATGAACAAACTGAATCCTCTTTGGCTCAATCTTGTACTGACTCATCTTCGTCAGGATCTCCGTCAGCCGGAACGGTCGGTGGATCATATAAAATCTGCCCTTATCCTGCAAAAGACGCATACTCTCCCGCAAAATATCATCCAATGTACACAAGACTTCATGCCTTGCGATCGCCTTTCTGTCATCTGGATTCCTGAGTCCATGCTCTGCCAGCATATAAGGTGGATTCGTCGTGATCACATCAAAAAAAGCCGGTTTGAAAATTGTTGCGGCCTCCTTTATATCTCCGGTCACAATCTCCACTCTGTCCTCCAAGTGATTATAACGGACACTTCTCTGTGCCATCTCAGCCGTATCTGCCTGAATCTCCAGTCCGGTAAAATGCTTTCCCTCTGTCTTTCCAGCCAAAAGAACAGGGATAATTCCATTCCCTGTTCCCATATCAAGTACCGTTTCTCCCTGACGCACCTTTGCAAAGTCTGAAAGAAGAACCGCATCCACACCAAAGCAGAACTTGTCCGGATCCTGGATCAGTCCCAGACCACCAAGCTGAAGATCATCTAACCTCTCGCCCTGCTTTAACAGATTACTTTCCATTTTCTTTTGAATCTCCATCTTTCTTAGGATTTTTCTTTTTCCTGCGAGGACGGAACTTCAGATCTGTCGCTTTATACTCCCGGATCTCTTTCTCATCATCCTCCAGATTTACGACCACTTTCACCAGTCCACGCAGAACACTTAAGGACTGCACAACTCCCGTAAGTCCATCTGAAGTTGTCACCATATCTCCCACAGACGGAAGCTGGCTGTTCAAAACCTCATACGTTTCCTCCTCGTTCGTCAGACAGCACATCAAACGGCCACAGACACCTGATATCTTTGTCGGATTCAGAGAAAGATTCTGTTCCTTTGCCATTTTGATAGAAACCGCTGCAAATTCAGTCAGATAGGTGCTGCAACAAAGCGGACGACCACAGATTCCCAGTCCACCACGGATCTTCGTCTCATCACGCACGCCAATCTGCCTCAGTTCAATCCTTGTCCTGAATACAGCCGCCAGATCTTTCACCAGCTCACGGAAATCAATCCTTCCGTCTGCCGTAAAATAAAAAAGTACTTTATTATTATCAAATGTATACTCTGCATCGATCAGCTTCATGTCCAGATTATGCTTCCGAATCTTTTCCTGACAGATCTTAAATGCCTCTTTTTCTTTCTGATGATTCTCTTCGACAGTCCGCTTATCCTCGTCCGTTGCAATTCGGATTACCGACTTCAATGGCTGAACAACCGAATCGTCACTTACCTCCTTCGGACCGCTCACAACCCGCCCGTACTCCACACCCCGGGCAGTTTCTACAATGACATGGTCACCCTGCTTCACAGCAAACTGTCCCGGTGAAAAGAAATAAATCTTTCCCGCAGTACGAAACCTAACGCCTATTACATTTATCATACTAATTAATTCTCCTTTATTGTCAGTAACAGCAGCTCGATCACCAGCTCGAAGTTTACATTTGCTTTCATTCGTGCCTTCGCCGTCTCAAGTGCCTCAAGTATTTTTTCAATTCCCTCATAAGAGCTCTTGCTGGCACGGGCTTTGATATAACGAAGCTGATCCGAAAATACGACCCGGTCCACATTCTTCGTCGCTTTATAAATCAGTACATCTCTGTACCATATTGCCATCATATCAAGATAATCATTGATCTCCAGCTTATAAGTCATGCACTTTTTCACTGCATCCATCAATTCAGGGACATCCATCTCGTCAATATTTCTCAGTAAATGAACGACCTCTTCTTTGATCTCATTAAAATAATCTGAATTGGCAAGCATGATTGCTTTTCCCATATTTCCCTGTGCAAATGCCACACATACATCCGCTTTATAATCTGGGATCTCCATCTGCTCCATCAGATACTTCTTCACAAGCTGATCCTTGATATTTCTCAGCTTCATCATAACACATCTCGAACGGATCGTTGGCAGCAGCACCTCTGCATTTTCTGTCAGCAGCATGATAACCGCATACTCCGGTGGCTCTTCAATCGTCTTCAAAAGAGCATTCTGTGCCTGTACGCTCATCAGATCCGCTTCTGGGATGATATAAATTTTATACTTACTGCTATAAGGCTTGATTACAATATCATTATTAACCTGCTGTCTGATATCATCAACACTGATCGTGGTTGGCTTCTCATGTGACACACGGACAATATCCGGCTGATTTCCATGCAATGCCTGCTTACAGGACTGGCATTTTCCACATGCCTCTCCGTTCTCATCACGATCCTGACACTGCAGACTCATAGCAAAAAGATTCGCCAGAAGCTTCTTTCCCGAACCACGTTCACCATTCAATATATACGCATGGGAAACCGCATCCGCCTGGACCGCACTCTCAATATACTTGATTATATTCTTATGTCCTACTACATCTTTAAAACTACTCATTTCTATCACCTGCCACACATAAAATTATACACTTTCAGTATACCACAATCTTATAGGAAGTCACACCCCCTAATTTCCCTTTCAATGGCTTCGATGCACTCCTCCAGATCCACATTCTGAAATCTTTTTTCTATCCCTGCTGCTCTCAGATTTTCCTCAGAAAAATCTTTTGAATCCGCCAGAAACCGTCGGCACAATTCATCATACCTGGGCTGACTCTGTCTCTTTTCCCGCTCTAATGCCCTTGTCAACCGCAGTCCGTCTTCTACTTCAATATAAAGAGGAACCAGACTTTCTGCTCCAAAATACTCTTTCATTGCCCGATAGGATTCAAGCGTCCCAATCACCAGATAATCCTCCTGTCTCAGATTGATCTGTCCGTCGTCCGCTGTAAAATAACTCCATACCCCATACTGCGTATGGTAAGATCTTTCCTCGATCAACTGCCCCTGCTTCCTGAATTGCTGCAATTTTTCTTCATCTGTGAAAAAATATTCTACACCATCACATTCTCCTTCTCTTCTCGGACGTGTTGTATACAATACAATCCTTTTCATTTTGGGAAATCCTTGAAGCAGTTCTTTATAAATCGTATCTTTTCCGGAAGAACTCTTACCCATCAGGTAAAATATCTTACCCATTTTTCAAAACCTCCAGTCTGTCCTTTTTCTTCGTTCCTTCAATGGTAAAACCATTCTTCTCATAATCCAGAATCTGCTGCACAGCTTCTTCCGAAACTCTCTCTCCCGGTACAACAATCGGAATACCCGGTGGATATAAATAAACAAATTCCAATGAAACCTTCCCCGCAGCTTCCTGCCATGGAACAGCCAGTCCTTTTCGTCCTTTCACCTTTGCACTTTCCACTACTCTTTCTGCCGGAATAAGCGGATGCCTGCAAAATCCCGGATCTTTTTTCATCGTAGCTGCATCCATTTTTCTATTTCCTGATAGTACTTCATCCAGGTTCTTATCCTGTTTCCTGTTCCCCTGCAGTACTTCATCCAATCTCTTATCTAAATTCCTTAGTGCATTGAGCAACCGGTTCATTCCTTCCTGCGTATCTCCCGGTCCGGTCATTGCAATCACATAAGAACCCGCTGCCATCTCCATCTGTAAATGATCGTTTTCCAAAAGGATTTCCTGCAATTCTTTGCCACTCATTCTTCCCCTCGCAGAAATCACAATCTTAGAAGCATCATACTGCATCGTTTCCAATAATTGAAGATTCTTCAGTTTTCCAATTTCCTTTCTTAACTGGCAGAGCATTTCCACATAAGGTTTAAAAACCTTTTCCCTTTCCTCGTCGACCAGTCGGATACATTCATCAATCGAAGCCATTAAAATATAAGAAGGGCTGCTGCTCTGAAGCATATGAAGATATCGTCTCACACTATCTCGATCTACAAGCTTTCCATTCATGTGCAGCAGTGCCGTCTGCGTCAGTGACGGAAGTGTCTTGTGAAGACTGTGGATCACTATATCGGCTCCTCTTACATTTGCATTTTGGGGAAAATACTCATGAAATCCGAAATGAGCCCCATGTGCTTCATCCACAATCAGCGGAATCCCATACTTATGAACCACTTCACTGATCCGCTCAATATCCGATACCACACCATCATAAGTCGGTGAAGTGATCACTACCGCCTTTATTCCGGCTTCCCGGTTCATCCCCCTGTCCTTTTCCAGGATCTGTTCTATTTTTTCTACCCGGATCTCTCCATTAAGATCTGTAGTTTCGTCAAATTCAGGATAAACATACTCCGGAATCAACCCATTTAAGTCTACTGCATTGTAAACAGATTTATGACAATTTCTCGCCATCAAAATCCTGTCTCCGTATCCGGTACATCCAAGTACTGCACTCAAAAGTCCCACAGTACTTCCATTTACCAGATAATGCGTTTCCTCTGCGTGAAAAACTTCTGCCGCATACTCCTGCAATTTTATAAAAAGATCTTCTGCATGATGCAGATCATCAAATCCTTCAATTTCCGTAATATCAATTTCATAAGGAAGTTTCTCTGCTCCAGTGATCTGTTGTCGCTTATGTCCGGGCATATGAAATCCATAATAATCTGATACACTGTACTTTACTAATTTATCATATAAGTGTTCCATATAAACCTCTTACTTTCCTAACAAAAAAACCAGCAAACTCAACAGTTTACTGGTCCTAAGTGAGCGTGCGGGGATTCGAACCCCGGACAACTTGAT
>ENA-OPSJ01002844-OPSJ01002844.1-human-gut-metagenome-genome-assembly--contig:-NODE-2844-length-10532-cov-2.470555_pt1 | contig 10532 bp, 8 predicted proteins | sample MGYA00241801_ERZ501893 | MGnify/ENA primary metagenome ERZ501893 (study PRJEB25962, sample SAMEA2042219) | human gut metagenome | biome: human gut; feature: human-associated habitat; material: faeces...
ATCTTTTTTGTCATCTACATAGTTCCAATTTGCCACAGGTTCTGTAATTACACATTTTACGGCCGGCGAGTGCTCGTCATTAAACTCTATTTCAGTAGTAGTAGAAGTTTTCTTATACGTATAGCGCATCGCTTCATATTCAGTAGCCTCAATACCGCCTACATACAGCTCGGGATAGAATACTAAACTTCTTAATTCTTTAGTAAGCAGAGTTACTAAACCATCATTGATACTGCTAATTTGGGCAGCAATAGCGGTAACTTTGTCATCTATGGCTTTTACATCAGCTGTAGTTGCCACGTCTTCCATTGCTTTGTTGATAGCTGTAATTGCAACATTGATTTTGTCAATTTCTTCAGCATTAGCATCGATTAGCTCTTTGTACTTTTCAACAGCAACCATTTGAATCTTTAACTGAGCAATGGCAGCTGCATTAGCATCTACTGTACCTGAAATTGTAGCCAAATTTGTTTCGATGGCAGAAATTTGAGTCTTTAATGCATCTAATGCCTCTTGGCTTGGAGCATCTTTCAACATCTCATTAACCTTGTCAACCGCAGCCTGTATAGCTTCTGCTTTTGCAGTGGCAGCAGCTTCTTTGGCAGCCCCTTCTGCCTTGCCGGAGAACTTGAAAGGAACTTGTGTGGGCGGCAGGCAGTTTTCATCGTTGCAAGCGCCATATTCCAGATAGCCTTCTATCTGATAAGCGCCACCCGTCAACTTCAGCTTCTGCACAAATTGCGCCGTATTCTCAAAATAGCGCACCTTCATTTCGAACAACTTATCGAAAGTAGAGATTTCCTTGCCTACGGGCTTCAGTTTGCCCACCACTTCCGCTCCGGAGATTTTCTCCACATTGAAAGTCGCCGAGATAGGCCCTCCATCGCCCAAGTCGGTGGAATAGACATGCCAGCCCTTGTCAATAGCAGCCGTAAAAACGACCTCCGCTTCATCGGCAGCCAAAATCTTCAGTTCGGAATTGAACTTGACGGGGTCTTGTATCTGTGCCTGCACCGCCACAGCGAAGAGCAACAGAACGAAAGGGAACAGTAATTTCTTCATGTTCTCTGATTTAATTTTTAATTTTCAATTATCTCGTAGTCCACGCAGGCACGGCTCTCTTTCACAGCTGCGATAAGCTTGCCGGCAGCTACATGGTCGGGATGGGTAGCATAGTATTTCACGTCATCCAACGTATCGAACTCACTGTAAAGAGCGATGCTCCAAGCCTCGGCAGGATTGATGTTCAATCCGACTTCAATCTTGCGGATAACGGATATTTTAGCCGGAAGCGCTTCGATAGCTGCCTTGAAACTGTTCATCGCAGCCAACTTTTCGTCAGCCGGTGCCTCATCTTTTAACTTAAATAATACAATGTGCTTTACCATAACTTTGCCATTTAAATGATTTATCACTATATTTGTCAGCCTAAGCGGCTGTTTTAACAACTGCAAAAATACTGGTTTTGTTTCAAATATACACTTAAACGGATGTTAATAATAGGAATTGCAGGCGGAACCGGCTCGGGAAAGACCACCGTCGTACGTAAAATTATCGAAAGCCTACCGGCTGGTGAAGTGGTATTGTTGCCACAAGACTCTTACTACAAGGACAGCAGCCATGTGCCCGTGGAAGAACGGCAGAACATCAACTTCGACCACCCCGACGCTTTCGAGTGGAGCCTTCTTTCCAGGCATGTCGCCATGCTGCGCGAAGGAAGAAGCATAGAACAGCCCACCTACTCATACCTGACGTGTACCCGGCAGCCCGAAACCATCCATATCGAGCCCCGGGAAGTCATCATCATTGAAGGCATCCTTGCCTTGTGCGACAAGAAGCTGCGAAGCATGATGGACCTGAAGATATTTGTAGACGCCGACCCCGACGAACGCCTGATTCGTGTAATCCAGCGCGATGTAGTGGAACGCGGACGTACGGCCGAAGCCGTTATGGAACGCTATACACGCATACTGAAACCCATGCACCAGCAATTCATAGAGCCCTGCAAACGATATGCAGACCTCATTGTGCCGGAAGGCGGAAACAACCAGGTGGCCATTGATATATTGACCATGTACATCAAGAAGCACTTGGGGAGTTAATTTGTAATGGAGAATTGATAATGGAGGATTAAGAACGCACTAAACCCTATGAGATATGAACAGCCTGTTTTCTTTCGCCAGACATAAATCATCCTTTATCAATTCTCCCGTCCCCATTATCTTGCTGTTGTTGTGCTGCATCGCAGGATGCCGTGGAGGACATCCTGCCGAAAAAGAAGAAGCGGATGACCTGCAACAGATTAAGGACAGCGGAGAACTGGTCGTATTGACACTGTACAGCTCCACTTCCTACTTCATCTACCGTGGCCAGGACATGGGATTCCAGTATGAGCTGAGCGAACAGTTTGCCAAGAGCCTGGGAGTGAAGCTGAGAATAGAGGTAGCCCGGAATGTGCACGAACTCATAGAGAAGTTGCAGGCAGGCAAGGGAGACCTCATTGCCTACAACCTTCCCATCACCAAGGAATGGAAAGACAGCCTGCTTTATTGCGGCGAAGAGGTCATCACGCACCAAGTCATCGTGCAACGTAACGGCGGACGCACCAAACCACTGAAAGACGTAACGGAACTCATCGGGAAAGATGTATATGTAAAGCCGGGAAAATATTATGAACGGCTGGTCAATCTGGATGAAGAGCTCGGAGGAGGTATCCACATCCATAAAGTGACCAACGACAGTATCAGTGCAGAAGACCTCATCACCCAGGTGGCACAAGGGAAAATCCCCTATACCGTAGCAGACAATGATGTGGCACAGCTTAATACGACCTATTACCCCAACCTGAATATCGGACTCTCCATCAGCTTTGACCAGCGTGCATCGTGGGCAGTCCGGAAAGACTGTCCGCAACTGGCAGCCGCCGCCAACAAATGGCACGAGGAGAATATGACTTCACCTGCCTATACGGCAAGTATGAAACGATATTTTGAAATCGGCAAGGCCATTCCCCACTCTCCTATCCTCTCCCTGCGCGAAGGAAAAATTTCCCATTACGATGATTTGTTCAAGAAATATGCTCCCGAAATAGACTGGGACTGGCGTCTGCTGGCGTCTCTGGCGTATACAGAATCCAACTTCGACTCCACTGCCGTATCTTGGGCGGGTGCCAGGGGGCTGATGCAACTGATGCCTGCCACAGCCAGGGCTATGGGGCTACCCGAAGGAAAGGAACAGAACCCTGAAGAGAGCATAAAGGCTGCCGTGAAATACATAGGCGCCACAGCCAAAAGTTTTTCCAAGATACCCCAGGAAGAACGCATCAACTTTGTGCTGGCATCTTATAATTCCGGTATCGGCCATGTGCTGGATGCCATGGCACTGGCCGAAAAATACGGCAAAAACAAATATGTCTGGCGTGATAATGTAGAAAACTTCATTCTGCTAAAAAGCAATGAGGAATACTTCACCGACCCCGTCTGCAAAAACGGCTATTTCCGTGGCATTGAAACTTATAACTTCGTAAGGGATATTACGTCACGCTTCGAGCAATACAAGAAGAAGATAAAAAAATAGGGATTAAGGATTAATCCCTAATCCTTATTTTCCTTCCTATTTAAAACAGATTCAGTTTGTTCTTTCTCGCTTCTTCCAGGGAAACGGTTGTCACTTGTTTCTCCCGGTTCTTTTCGCACAACTGCCGATACTTCTCATGCAGTTCTTCTTCCAGCTCCTCCTTTGTCTTAGGATTCATCAGCTTGGCTGCTACTGTAGCATTCTGTGAAGCGTCCTTCAGATGGATTACGGGAGCATGATAGACCGGAGCAATTTTCAGAGCTGTGTGAAGCGGTGAAGTCGTGGCACCACCTATCAGCAGAGGAACGTCCAGACCTGCCTTTTCCAGCTCAATGGCTACATGCACCATTTCATCCAGCGAAGGGGTTATCAAGCCACTCAATCCTATCATGTCTACCTTTTCCTCTATGGCATGCTGTACAATGGTTTCGGCAGGCACCATGACGCCAAGGTCCACTATATCGTACCCGTTGCAGGCCATTACTACCGAGACTATATTTTTGCCAATGTCGTGCACATCACCTTTCACCGTAGCCAGCAGTACCTTCCCGGCAGCAGTCGCACCTTCTTCTTTCTCCGACTCGATTACGGGCTGGAGGATGGCAACCGCCCTCTTCATGGTGCGCGCCGTCTTCACTACTTGCGGCAGGAACATCTTGCCTGCCCCAAACAAGTCGCCGACATGATTCATGCCTGCCATCAACGGACCTTCAATGATGGAAACAGCCTTGGGATACAGCTTCAGCGCTTCGGCAAGGTCTTCTTCCAGATAATCGCCGATACCCTTTGTCAAGGCGTACTTCAACCGTTCTTCCACAGGAGTCCCCTCTCTCCAGGCAAGTTGGGAATGGGCGGCAGCCTGCCGCTCTCCTCCAGAAGTTTTTGCCGCCTCTGCTTCCGCTTTCAAGCGTTCGGCAGTTTCTATCAGGCGCTCGGCAGCATCGGGACGACGGTTCAAGACCACATCCTCTATGCGCTCCAATATATCAGCGGGAATATCGGTGTAAAGAACGGAGGCAGCCGGATTGACGATACCCATATCCATGCCCTCGCGGATGGCATAGTAAAGGAATACGGCATGCATCGCCTCGCGGATGTAATTATTGCCGCGGAAAGAGAAGGAAAGGTTACTCACTCCTCCACTGACATGCGCACCGGGCAGATTCTTGCGTATCCATCCGGTGGCACGGATAAAGTCTACAGCATAATTGTTGTGCTCGTCCATACCGGTTGCCACGGCAAGTACATTCGGGTCGAAAATTATATCATGGGGATTGAAACCTATCTTGTCCACCAAAAGACGGTATGCCCGTTCGCAGACCTCAATCTTACGTTCGTACGTGTCTGCCTGCCCTTTTTCATCAAAAGCCATCACCACGGTCGCCGCACCATATTGCTTTATGGTACGCGCATGCTCCAGGAATTTATCTTCCCCCTCCTTCAAGGAGATGGAGTTGACGATGGACTTGCCTTGCAAGCATTTCAATCCGGCCACAATCACTTCCCACTTAGAGGAGTCTATCATGACGGGAACACGGGCAATCTCCGGTTCCGAAGCTATCAGATGGAGGAAAGTCGTCATCTCCACTTGAGCATCCAGCAGTCCGTCGTCCATATTTATATCGATGACCTGCGCACCGTCTTCCACCTGCTGGCGGGCAATGCTGAGCGCCTCGTCATATTTCTTTTCATTAATCAGACGCAAGAATTTGCGCGAACCCGCAACATTACAGCGTTCACCCACATTCACGAAGTTATTTTCCGGCTTCACTTCCAGAAGTTCAAGCCCGGAGAGCCAAAGATTTTCCGGTCTGGGAACCGGCTGATGGGGCGTTGCACCGGCAATCAGCGAGGAGTACTCGGCAATGTAGGCATCTGTCGTTCCGCAACAACCACCGATAATATTCACCAATCCCTCATGGATATACTCTTTTACTTCATGTGCCATATCGGCAGGAGTCTGGTCGTATGTGCCCAAACTGTTGGGCAGTCCGGCGTTGGGATAAGCACTGATATAATAAGGTGCACGGGCAGCAAGCTGCTCCAGGAAAGGTTTCAGCTGGCGGGCGCCAAAGGAGCAGTTCAGCCCAACTGAAAAAATATCGGCATGTTGCACGGAGGCGAGAAAAGCATCCAAAGTTTGTCCCGACAGAGTACGCCCTCCAATATCAGAAACAGTCACAGAGAGCATCAAGGGTACATGAACTCCTACAGTTTCCATCGCCTGCCCGGCGGCAAAAATAGCAGCCTTGGCATTCAGCGTATCAAAAATGGTTTCTATCAGCAAAGCATCCACACCACCTTCGAGCAATGCTTCCATCTGCTCACGGTAGGCATCGGCCAGTTCATCGTAGCTCAAGGCACGAAAGGCCGGATTGTTCACATCGGGACTCATGGAGCAGGTCTTGTTCGTCGGTCCTACGGAGCCTGCCACAAAACGGGGTTTGTCGGGAGTAAGAGAAGTAAACTCATCTGCCACTTTGCGTGCCAGGCGCACTGCGGCAAGATTCATCTCACGCACATAGTCCTGCACATGATAATCGGCCATACTGACGCGGGTGGAACTGAATGTATTTGTTTCGATAATATCTGCACCTGCCGCCAGATACTTGCGGTGAATGTCTTGTATCACATCGGGGCGTGTCAGACAAAGCAGGTCATTGTTACCTTTCATCTGTCCGGGAATCTGCGAGAAGCGTTCACCCCGAAAATCTTCCTCTGTCAAGTTGTATTGCTGTATCATGGTGCCCATTGCACCATCCAGAATAAGGATGCGCTCACGCACCAAACTACCAAGTTTACTCATATTATCTTTTAAACATACGCGCCATATCGCGTTTGTCATCTTTTTCCTTCAGTGATTCGCGCTTATCATATTGCTTCTTACCTTTGGCAAGTGCCACCACAAGTTTGGCCAGCCCTTTTTCATTGATAAACAAGCGCACGGGAACAATGGTGAAACCCGGATCTTTCGTGCCGCGCATCAGTTTTTCAAGTTCCTTCTTATTCAACAAAAGCTTGCGCTCCCTGCGTGCATTGTGATTGTTGTACGAACCATAGAAGTATTCGGCCACATGCATGTTCTTCACCCACAATTCGCCGTTGGCAAAGTAACAGAACGTATCGACTAAGCTTGCTTTCCCCAACCGGATGGACTTGATTTCTGTGCCCGTAAGCACAATGCCGGCCGTATAGGTGTCCGTCAGTTCGTAATCGAACGTAGCACGCTTATTCTTTATATTTACAGGAGCTTGTTTCATAACATTTATCAGTTTAGCACTACCGTCAGCTTATTGAATATCCATTCAATGGCCACCGGACAAGCTATTAACAAAATAGAAGAAAGAATGGTGAAACGCAAACGGTCTTTTTCCGCTATCTGCATCACCTTTTTGCTTCCTTCCCACACAACATACACGATATAGAATTGGAGCAACAGAGCCATAATGCCAAAATCAGGCAATATGCCGATAACAATCCGCAGCATGAACACCACTACCAGTGCATAACCTGCAAACTGTTGCGCCAAAGGAATATCACTGTCCAGCATAAACATGCGGACACGCAACCCATTGATGAGATAGGCTGCCAAAAAATATCCTCCAAACAAGGATACAGCCACCGCACAGCATTGTGTCATGGCATATTGAAAGCTTTGCGGCCCGTCCCATCCCATCTTCATCAAAGAGCCGATGAAAACGGACAACCCGCATAAACCAATCATAGGATAGACAAAAGTAGTAAATACTTTTCGTCTATCCTCTAAACTAATTTCCTCCCAGGCACGAGCCGGAGAGGAAATCAGTAGTATTGCTATATGAAATAAATCTTTGTAATTCAAATCTTAGTCAGTCGTTGTTTCTACAATAGACTTACGCTCTACTACAACTGTCTTGGTTTCTGCTTTTTCCAAATCCAAGCCATTAGGATTTACAACATACTCCACCACTATTGAAGATGGATATTCAGAACTTCCCACAGCCATTGCATATCGGGTGAAGACATCACGCAAATCATATGCATAATAAAAAATGGAAGGAATGTCCGAATTTTGCAAAGAAGTAGATGAAGTGGCTTTATCATCTGCGTTATAATGACGAAGATACAACTTCAAAGTCTTATTCGTACTATTGTTTTCTGACGGGTAATAAACTAAGGTAAATTTATGTACGCCTGCTTTATAGAGATAATAATTTATTGGCAATACCAAAGTTGTTTTATCATAAAAGAACCAAGGTTTGAATAATTCTTTATTATAACTAACTTTCTCAGAATTATCAATATCTATAATCGGAGCCTTATTGACAGAATCATTAGATGCTCCACGTTCAGTAATTAAAACCTTATCATCCAAACTAACGGCATATGTCAAAGAAACCGACTTATATTCTTTTTTGTTTATCGGGTCCGGATTCAAAGTTTCATCATAAGTTCCTATTACATAAGCAATATTAGTGTTTGAATATTTAAATCCCATATTACTCTCTGCCTGTGTCAAAGATGCTGGCGTCGGACTAATTGTTGTTGCACCATCAAGCATTGTAAATGTAGTACCAAACACACCACCGCCGACCTTTACAAAGCCTCCTACGGTAGGAGCATAATCATTATCTGAATTCAGACACGAAGTAAACGAAATGCCCATCAACAATGTCAAGGCAACCATCAAGAATTTTAATTGTTTCATCTTTCCTATAAATATTAGAGTTTGCAAATTTAGATAAAAGAATTGAGTAATATAGTACTCTCCTCGTTTTTTCATTGTTTTTAAGATTAAATGAAAGATTAATCTAAATACTGCACGCCCCAATATTTATTTAACATTTATAAACAACCATAATTTAGACAATCACATTATTCTAAAACATATTCTCCTACCAATTTCCCTGTTGTTGGATTATATGTTCTAGCTTCAAAAGAAGAAAAGCAGTCTCCACTCCATTTTCCTTTAACTCTAAACGTTTTAGTATCCCCTATTTTCCTTAATGTAGCAACGTAAGTCAAACTACCTTTGTACATGACTAACACCGCATCAAGTTTTACAGTTTCACCTGGTTGAATCGGGATTTGTCCAGTTCTCGTTTTTGTTACCGTTTTACTATCACTTGTACCATAAGTCCAAGATTTATTTGTCTGCTGCTGTACAGAAACATTTACTCCAAGCGAAGAATCATCTCCTACCACATTAGGTATACCCACGTTCAATCCTCCTGAAATAGTGACACTTACTCCTTCTGTTTTTGAAAAATCAGATTTTTCTGTATAGCTTGTAGATAAAGAATAGTTCCATGTATCAACGCTTAAATGTTCATTTGTATATTCATCATGGTCACAAATCACTTCTGTAGGTTCAACCGTAGTCCGTACATACTCTAAACCAACAAGTTCATATTCACCAACAGGAACTATTTCCCATAAAGCGAGGCTTGAGGAATTATTCGTTTTAAACTTTACAGAGGAAGACGTTGAAGATTCTGATTGCAAATAATAAGAAGACAAACCAGTATTAAAGTTTCCATACATCGTATATATCATACAATTAGCATCAGCCAAACAATTAAAGCTTAAGCCAGGTCCAGCCAAAGGTGAATCAAAAGTTGATTTATTCCAATAACTCAAACGAAGATTATCAGGTATTTCTGAAGATAAATAGTTATTAGGAGTAACAACTCCATATGTATCGGATGTCACTCTATTATTTCCCCCAGCAACAACAATAGTTCTTCCATACTTCAGATACCATCTCTGCCTCAAAGATCCATCATCTTTATCTGTTAAACAAATTTCAGTACCTTTCTCTTTACAAGTAAGATACTTTTGTTTAGAGTTTCCAATATTCAAAATATTCACTGGAATTTCGGCAAGCTCACTTATCGGATCAAAATCCGCACTAGAACCTATCGCCCTTGTCATCACCTGCCCCACACCACTACTTTCCACAAAGTTATCCAATTCCTCTTGCTCACAAGAAAATAGAGCTAACACTCCTACCAACAATAAACTAATCTTTTTCATAAGCATTACATTTTTTAGTTAACAATATATCATAATTCAAAACAGCCATATGCATATGCCCCATTATCTCCTTTAATTTCTATACAATACTCCCCTGATACTCCGAAAGGAAGTTGCAAATATTTCCGAAGGGGAGATAGAATATTCTCGGAAGAAGAATAAATCACAGAACCATTTTGGGAAATGGCAATTTCCACTACCCCGATTCCTTCCATAAAATCCAATTCCACGGAATAATTAGAATCTTCAACGAATACAACAAATGGCACTAATGGTATAACGGAACGGCTTCCATCTTCTTTTCCCGTAGTCAGAATTTCAAAAGGAATATCATTTGAATGCAAAAAGACTTCTTCTTTTCCAGAAGCAATACTTATGTCGACCAAAGGATTAGCATCGACCTTTAATAAAGAAAATAACAACAATACAGATAAGATAATTTTCAGTTTCATAGTCTTTCATTTTTTATTTATACAAAATTAGGGACTATTCAACAATAATTCAGCAATAACTATGCGGACAAAAATAGGGCAGGTAATAAATTATATATCAACACACTACAAAGAAACATATAGGACAAAAAAACGTTTTTTCTCAATACATCATTATCATTTGCTCTAAAGAATCATTCTTAGTAAGTCCTAAATCTGCTTTTAGTCTTTGTCTGTTTTTATATATGGATTTCATTTCACAATCAAAAACAATCATTAATTGCTTGTTAGAGAATCCCACTTTCAGCAACGCAGCCAACAATAATTCATTTTTTGTTAAATCAAACTCTTGTTTAAGTCGAGTAATAAAATTCGCATGAACCAAATCCAGAAAGTCAAATATATGTTGCCGTTCAGCAATAGTCATATTACTAATAATCAAATTTCCTTGCTTCAATTCCTCTAATACAAACAAGGCGTCAACACTCGAATTCTCACATACTCGCTTAT
>ENA-OPSJ01002847-OPSJ01002847.1-human-gut-metagenome-genome-assembly--contig:-NODE-2847-length-10525-cov-3.916810_pt1 | contig 10525 bp, 10 predicted proteins | sample MGYA00241801_ERZ501893 | MGnify/ENA primary metagenome ERZ501893 (study PRJEB25962, sample SAMEA2042219) | human gut metagenome | biome: human gut; feature: human-associated habitat; material: faeces...
TGTGCGGCGGAAAAGTCACTTTAGTGACTTTTTCGACGGTCTCAAATACCTCCCGCCGAAAACGGGAGGTATTTTGCGTTTTGTGCTTATTCCTCGACAAGTGTGTCTGTGGGAGCTACCGTGTTGGTAGGAGCCGCAGGCTTAGCCGGGATCTTATCCTTGTTCTCCATAACGAGCAGGTTCATTTCAAACGGTGTGAAAACTCTGCCGCAGGGGGAGCCGGGGTTCAGAACCGCGGTTCTGCCCTTGATAGCCTCGAACAGGCGCACGGTGTTGACCTTCATGCAGTTGAATGTCTTGTGCTCTGGTGTTGCAAGCACTGCCATGCGGTTCGGTGATGTGAAGAACGGAATCACCTGCTGACCTTCCTTGTTGGTCATCATCATGACGTTGAGCAGGCGGTTGCCGTTAGAGTCAGTCTGGTTGCCAAGAGCGGCAACTGCGAATACGTCAGCCGCCATCAGGTCGGGAAGCACGGTCTTCCACTTAGTCTTGGTCTTATCCTGGTTAGCTTCGGTGATCCTCTCTTCGAGAACCTTGTTGAAAGCCTTCATCTGGTCAGGGGACATCTGCTGATTAGCCATAATACACTACCTTTCTGTGGTGATCATCTGGTCTTTTCTGCGTTTTCCTTGAGAATCTTTGCGATAACGTCCTCAACGGGTGAAGCGCCGAGGTCTCCGTCCTTGCGTGAACGGAGGGCTACGGTGTTGTCCTCGACTTCCTTATCGCCGAGAATGAAGAAGTACGGGATCTTCTCAAGCTGAGCCTGACGTATCTTGTAGCCTATCTTCTCGTTGCGGTTGTCGACGGTAACGCGGATATTCATATCGTCGAAGCGCTTTGCAATGCTCTCTGCGTATTCCTTTGCACGGTCCGTGATCGGGAGGATACGAACCTGCTCAGGAGACAGCCACAGCGGGAGCGCGCCTGCGTACTTTTCAAGCAGGTAAGCAAGGGTACGCTCGTAGCAGCCGAGGCTTGTACGGTGAATGATATACGGGTTCTTCTTGGTGCCGTCTACGTCAACGTACTCCATGCCGAAGCGCTGTGCGAGGAGCATATCTATCTGGATAGTTACCAGGGTGTCTTCCTTGCCGAATACGTTCTTGTACTGGATATCGAGTTTCGGACCATAGAATGCAGCCTCGTCGATACCGATGGTGTACTGAACGCCCAGGTCGTCGAGAATTGTCTTCATTGTAGCCTGAGCGATCTCCCACTGCTCGGGAGTTCCCTCGTACTTGTTCTTGGGGTTTGCGGGATCCCACTGTGAGAAACGGAATGTGCAGTCCTCAAGCAGACCTACAGTATCGAGGCAGTACTTGGCAAGCTCCAGGCAGTTTCTGAATTCGTCCTCGAGCTGCTCAGGACGGAGGATATAGTGACCCTCGGAGATAGTGAACTGACGAACTCTGATAAGGCCGTGCATCTCGCCGCTGTCCTCGTTGCGGAACAGTGTGGAGGTCTCGGTAAGTCTCATCGGGAGGTCGCGGTAGCTGCGCTGTCTGTTCAGGAATACCTGATACTGGAACGGGCAGGTCATCGGGCGGAGCGCGAAGCATTCCTTGGTCTCGTCGTTGGGGTCGCCGAGTACGAACATGCCGTCGAGATAGTGATCCCAGTGGCCGGAGATTTTATAAAGCTCGCGCTTTGCCATATATGGAGTCTTTGTGAGCTGACAGCCGTGCTTTGCTTCAACGTCCTCTACCCAGCGCTGCATGATCTGAACGACCTTAGCGCCCTTGGGCAGGAGAATCGGAAGACCCTGACCGATGTAGTCGACAGTGGTGAAGTACTCAAGCTCTCTGCCTATCTTGTTGTGGTCGCGGCGCTTTGCGTCCTCGAGAGCCTCGAGATGAGCGTTGAGCGCGTCCTTGGACGGGAATGCAGTACCGTAGATACGGGTGAGCATCTTGTTCTTCTCGCTTCCGCGCCAGTAAGCGCCGGTCACGGATGTGAGCTTGAACGCTTTGACTGGAGAAGTGGACATCAGGTGCGGACCTGCGCACAGGTCCGTGAAGTCGCCCTGCTTGTAGAAGGAGATGGGTTCGCCCTTGCCTGCGTGTTCCTGGCAGAGTTCAACCTTGTAGGGTTCGCCCTGTTCTTCGAGGTACTTTATAGCTTCGTCGGGAGCCATTGTGAAGTGTTCGAGGCGTATGGACTCCTTAACGATCTTCTTCATTTCTGCTTCGATTTTTGCCAGGGTGTCGGTGGTGAAGGGCTCCTCGGTGTCGAAATCATAGTAGAAGCCGTTCTCGATAGCCGGGCCGATGGCGAGCTTTGTCGCCGGGAAAAGGCGCTTTACCGCCTGAGCCAGAACGTGTGAGGCGGTGTGGTTGAATGCTCTCTGTCCCTGCTCGTCCTCAAATGTGAGGAACTTAACGGTGCAGCCGTCGGTGAGGGTGGTGCGGAGGTCGCATACCTTGCCGTCGATTTCCGCTGCACATGCAGTCTTAGCCTCTCCGAGTTCTCTTGCCGCATCGAATGCGGACAGCGGAGCGTCAAACTCCTTGATCTCGCCGTTTCCTAGTGTTACCTTGATCATACTGAACTTCCTTTCCTTGCAGAGCTAAACAAAAGCCCTGCCGTTCAATGTAAATATTCGCAGCTTTACGCTGTGTATCTCTTATTTTACTACTATTCCGCGTAAAAGTCAAGTTATTTGTAGGTTTATGGCGCCAGGCTCAGACAATAATTGACACGATGTACAAAGTGTAGTATAATTAAAAGGCCGGCACTCCGGACGTTTATGCGAAAGGAGGTGCAGCAAATGGATTTCCTAGGGTTTATATTGTCCGTCATAGCAAGTGTGGTAGCCTACTACATATGCAAGTGGCTCGACGATGACAAGTGACCGGCGAGAGCACAGAAAAAAACCGACCCCCGAGTTGCCGCTCGGGGGTCAATTTTATGTGCAACAATGTAAAACTTCCTAGGGCTTTACATCTACATTATATCACTGAAAAAATGATTTGTCAAGCGTCAGATAAGCTGATCCTGAATGATATCGGCAATCTTGTAAAGCGGAGCCTGAACCTGCACAGCGCCGATATTGTACGCTTCCATCGGCATGCCGTAAACTACGCAGGTCGCCTTGTCCTGCCCTATCGTGAACGCTCCGGACTGCCGCATTTTAAGCAGACCGTCCGCGCCGTCCCGACCCATTCCGGTGAGGATAACGCCGATGGCGTTTGCTTTGGCGGTATCAGCGACGCTTGAGAAAAGAACGTCTACAGACGGGCAGTGCCCCGAGACCTTCTCGCCCGGCTTCGAAGATACGTAGTATCCCCTGGAGTCCCGGCAAAGCCTCAGATGATGTTCGCCTGCCCCGATAATTACGAGACCGCGCCGCAGACGGTCGCCGTCCTCGGCTTCCTTGACCTCCATCGGGCAGTTCTTGTTGAGCCGCTCGGAATACAGCTTCGTGAATCCCGCAGGCATGTGCTGAACAACAACGGTTGCCGGAGAATCCGCAGGCAGATTTTTGATCACCTGTTCCAGCGCCTCGGTGCCTCCGGTGGAAGCGCCAAGTGCAAGCACGACATCATTTTTGCGAAACCGCTTCGCGGTCGTGGAGAAGCTGGTATGTACCACTTCCGGCTCCTCTGCATTTGAGTGGTCGCCGTGGAGATCGTATGCGCTCTTTACCGCACGGCAGATGGTCTGTGCGAAGCTCTGCATTTCGGCAGTGGTGCGGGCGAGCGGTTTCTGGATAAACTCTATGCACCCTGCGTCCAGAGCCGCCTGTTTCATGTTATTGGAAGACGACACCGTTATCACCGGCAGATAATACTGCGGAAGCAGCTTTTTCAGGAATGCAACGCCGTCCATGCGCGGCATTTCAATGTCAAGCGTCATGACATCCGGTTCGTATTTCAGTATCATATCCCGTGCAGAGTATGGATCTCCCGCCGTGCCTACCACATCTATTTGGGAATCCTCCCTGATATAGCGGGTCAGCACTTCTCTGAACAGGATAGAATCATCGACCACAAGCAGCTTGATCTTTTTCATAATTCTCCCCCGTCAGTCAGGTGTCAAGCCCTCTGCGGTAGATTGCCGGCTTGACATATTCGAATTTTGTCTCGCCACGCGGAATGCTCTCCGCGTGACCTATGTAGAAATATCCGCCCGGCTTCAGCACATCGTAGAAGCGATTGACCAGCGCGTTTTTAGTGGGCTGATCGAAGTATATCATGACATTTCGGCAGAATATCAGATCGAACGGACGGCGCTTATATTTTTCGGGCATTTCTTCCATCAGGTTGAAAGGCTTGAAGATTATCTGATCCTTTATTTCCTGACAGATCTCATAGTGCTCGTTGTCTACCTGTCTGAAATAGCGGCGCTTCCATTCGGGGCTGAGCCCCTTCATGCCCTCAACATTGTAGACGCCGGCCTTCGCCTTGTCCATGACGCTGTTGGAGATATCCGTTGCAAGGATACGCGTATCCCACAGGCTTTTTTCCTTGCCGAAGTATTCATCAAGAAGCATTGCCGTGGTGTAGCACTCCTCGCCGGAGGAGCAGCCCGCGCTCCAGATACGCAGCTCGTGGTTTTTGGCGTTAGCTACAGCCCAGGGGAGTATTACCTCTTTAAGGTAGGTGTAATGCTCCGGCTCGCGCATAAAGAAGGTGTGGTTTGTTGTGAGTTTGTTGAGTATCGTTGTGACTTCCGCGCCGGAGGTATCTGCCATAACAGCGTCGAGATACTGGTCGTAGCTGGTGAAGCCGCGCTCGCGTAGCATGTTGCCGAGCCGTCCCTGTATCAGCACGCGTTTGGAAGAAAGGTTGATGCCGAAGTTGTCGTGCATATAGTCAACAAGACGGTGGAATTCGCGGTCAGAGATCTCCATAGGAGTCACCCCTCATCATCAAGCAGCTTGGCAACGTCGAGAATGAGCTTAACGTCGTCGCCGGAGCGTATCATGTACTGAATAAAGGAATTGGTGTTCACGGAGCGGTTCTCCGGAGTTTCGGAGATATCGTGGGAGTGGATATCTTCAACGTCTGCAACGCTGTCGACGATTATTCCGACGGACAGCTCGTTGAAGCTGAGAATAATAATGCAGGTGCGGCTGGTGTAGGGGATCTCCTCCTTGCCGAAGCGGCTGCGGATATCAACGATCGGAACTACCTTGCTTCGAACGTTGATGATACCCTTGATGTAGCCAGGAACATGCGGCACCTTTGTGATGTGCTGCATTTCTATGATCTCGGTGACATACTGAATCTCAATACCGTAGATCTGGTCGCTGATATGGAAGGTCATAACCTTGCCCAGCACGGAATTATCCGTAGAAAGTTTTCTGTCGGTTGACTGCTGCTTAGCAACAGCCTCCTTTATAACATCATTAGTCATGCTGATTCCTCCCTTAACCGATAAGCGTATTGGTGTCGATGATCAGCGAAATGCTGCCGTCGCCCATTATCGTGCAGCCCGAAAGACCCTCGCTCTTGATTTTGTACTTGTTGAGGTATGCGGGGAACGGCTTTACGACTACCTGCTGCTCGCCGATAAGCTTGTCGGCGAAAATGCAGACGCTCTTGTTGTCGGTCTCCACAAGAAGCAGGATACCGTCCTCAAGGTTGGTGATCTCGGTGTCAATCGCGAACTTTTCATGCATGCGGAGGATAGGATAGCAAACGCCGCGTATCATGATCATTTCGTTGTTCTTTGTGTCGCGGAGTATCTGGCTGGGTTCAGCCTTGAAGCTTTCGCGGATAGTGGAGATCGGCACGGTGAATACCAGATCGCCGACTGTGATCTCCATACCGTCGATAATTGCAAGGGTGAGCGGGATCTTGATGATAAATGTAGTTCCTTCGCCCTTCTTGCTGTCAACGATGATGGAGCCGCCGCACTTCTCAACGTTCGCTTTTACAACGTCCATGCCGACGCCGCGTCCGCTGAATTCGGTAACGGTCTCGTTGGTAGAGAAGCCGGGCAGGAGAATGATGTTCTGTATCTCCTTCTCAGTGTATTCGCTCTCAGGCTTGGTGAGGAGACCCTGCTTTCTTGCCTTGTTCATGATCTTCTCAGGATCAATGCCGGCACCGTCATCGGATACGGTGATGATTACCTCGCCGGAAGCGTTCTGTGCAGTGAGCTTCAGGGTTCCCTTTGCAGGCTTGCCCTCTGCGGTACGTTCCTCAACATGTTCCTCGATACCGTGATCCATGCAGTTTCTGACGAGGTGCATGAGCGGATCCTGGAGGCTGTCCACGATGGACTTGTCTACCTCTGTATCCTCGCCTTCCATAACGAACTCTACGTCCTTGTTGAGCTTCTTTTTCATGTCGCGGACGATACGGTTCATCTTCTGGAATACTCCGGCAAGCGGAACCATTCTGATGGACATTACGGTATCCTGAAGCTCGCTTGTGAGCTTTCTGAGCTGGCGGGCAGCCTTGTTGAAGCTTTCAAGCTCAAGGCCGTCGAGGTCAGGGTTGGAAATAACCATGGACTCGGTGGTGATGATCTCGCCTACTATGTCGTGCAGAGCGTCGAGCTTTGCAAGATTGACGCTGATGAGGGACTGCTTCTGAGCGCCGCCGGCAGCAGCCTGAGCCTTTTCAACAGCAGCCTGTGCCTTCTCAACGGAGGTCTGTGCAGGCGCATGCTGAGCAGGAGCGGACGCTGGAGCAGCTGCAGGAGCAGGCGCTGCCGCTGGAGCAGGTGCTGCCGCTGCGGGAGCCGCAGCCTTAGGCTCCGGAGGAAGCTCGGTCTTTGCAGGTTCGGTGGGAGCAGCCGCGGGAGTGCTTACCACTTCGTAGCTCTGAACGTTGAGCGCGCTCTCGATCGCCTTGAGCACCTCGTCAACGCTGTCATGCGGAACGAATGTGATAAGGAAGCCCTTGTCGACGATCTCCTTGGCAGTTTCAGGGTTGTTCTCCACATCGGCAGGCTCGAATTCAAGTTCCTTGCAGGCGTCCTTGATGGTGTTTATCAGCAGGAATGCACGGAGGTTCTCCATCTGGCAGCCGTCCTCAAAGAAAACGCGGACAGTGGTCTTGTTGTCTGCTGCGGGCGCAGGAGCGGGCGCAGCGGCGGCAGGAGCCGCACCGTTTGCAGCGACCTCCGGGTCGGGAGCGGCTCCGGAAGCGATAGCCTCAGCCTGAGCCGGGGTATCGCCCTTGGTTTCGCCGACCAGAGCGTCGCGCGCCTTTAACAGCTTGTCGATGAGCTCGCTGAAGTCCATCTGCTCATATTCGCCGTTTATGTTGTTCTGGATAAGTTCAATCTGTGCCTTGTAGGAGTCGGAAACCTGGAATACAAGGTCGTAAACGAAGCTTACGTCGGTGATGACATCAGGGTTCTCGCGGATAACGAAGAACATATCCTCCGCCTTATGCGCCAGCACAGAAAGGTTCTCAAAGCCCATCATAGCTGAGGAACCTTTGATGGTATGCATGATACGGAAAATCTCCTTGATGTCCTCGCTGTCAAAGGAGTTTGCCTGCTCTGTCCTGAGAAGGATCTCGTCAAGCTGTTCCAACAGTGAGTTGGTTTCGTAGAAGTACATGTCCAGCATTGATTCCATGCCGGGTTCGATTTTTGCCATAATAACATTCCTTTCCATATATACGCTTGAGCGCATATGATATTTTATTAGATATGTGAATGACCAGAGGCAGAAACTGCCCGGTCATGAATTTTCGGGGGTTTTGCCGTGTTTTTTCAAAAAGCCCTTTATTATTCATCAATTTTATGATACAATATACTCATTGAAGAATCATGCGAGGAGGGAAAAAACATGGCGCAGATACCACAGATAAACAATCCTATTACTGCGAAGAACTACAACTACAGCTCCCGGCCGATGGATCCAAACACGGAGCCGTTCGATATCGTTAAGCTTGCCGGCGTCCAGGGTTCGGGGAACTCCTCATCATCGGGGGCGCGCAGCCGCCTTGAGATGGGCAATCGTGAGCTGATCCCGTTACAGGTGCAGGTCGCGAAGGATCCCACCCTTGCGGTGGAGACTCTGAAGGATCTGCTGAATATCGAGGTGCTGAATCAGGCGCTCATCAACGGCCACACTGAGCTTTACGGAAAGCTGGAGGACCTTGCGGCGTCGCTGTACGTCAAGCCAGAGGAGCTTGTGCAGGAGATCCAGAACCAGGAGCAGCAGAACACTATGTTCAGCGGTCACGAGTTCTACGACGTTCTCCGCGAGGTGGCAAAGACCACAACGGATCCGTCCACCAAGGAGCTTATAGGAAACCTTCTGAAGTCCATCAACTTTGCCCAGAACAAGAACGAGATACTCGGCGCGCTGCGTGCGAATATGAAGTTCCTGTCGGAGTACTTCTCGCCGAACGAGAAGCTCTCTGCAAAGCTGCTGAATCTTTCCCAGGAGTGGGGCGCGGCTGACGCGGATAAGTACTTCAACTACCTCAAGGGCGAGACCCTTGCGGTGATGAAGGACGTCAGCGGAAGCCTTCTGAACGACGAGCGCACGCAGATGCTGATACCGCTTATCACGCACAATCTGTCGCGCTATAACAACAGCCCGTACATGTGCAAGGAGTATTTCAACCTGCTGCTTTCGCAGATATCCTCGGGAACGCTCCGGGAATCGCTGAAGAATTCCTTCAACCGTCTGTATTCTGCGATATTCAACAAGCAGAAGATGACTGACCCGGGCGACGCCTCACAGGCCGCTGCCCAGCCGGAAAATTCAGCGGCTGACCAGGCGCAGGAAGTCCCTTTAGATAATTATACAACAAATTCACAACAAAATCAACCACTAACAGGAAATTCGACAGATAAAAATGAAAATTTAAATGCCGAAGGCGGCGAAATTCAGCATATCGACGAAAAATCCGGCGATGATATTGGCGAAAATGCCGAGGAACTTCCCGAACTGACCGGTTATGAGAAGCATCTCAACGAGAGCATGAGCGAAAAGGGATACATGGCTGCGCTTAAAGACAGCGGTTATAACATCGAACAGCAGTTAGCAGCGTACAGCCGCGGACGTCAGACCGGATTGCAGACGCTCCACAATATGGTGAAGGGGCTGTTTATCGACGACAAGACCGGAGAGATGTCGGCGCAGTTCACCCAGGATTTTTCCAAGCTGCATACTATCCAGGAGGTCATAGACAAGCTGAACGAGGTGCTGCGCGCCATGCCCGACCTGCCGATAAGAGAGCGGCTGTACGGCGCGTTCGTTGACGTCATCGACAAGATGGCGCTGAAGAACGAGCTTCCTCAGCACGGAGTGCGCCCGCCGGTAAAATCCACTCTTGACAGTCTTACGGACTTCATTCAGGAAAACATCAACCACCCGGCGCTGAAATCGCTGGACAGTTTCAATGCGACGAATCTTCTTCAGAGCCTGTTGAATGCTCCGGGAGTATTCACGCCGCTTGCTCACTACATACTTCCGCTTGACGTGGACGGAACAAAGGCATTCGGCGAGCTGTGGGTCGATAACGACGAGAACAACCCGAACAACACTCCGGGGACGCAGCGTAACTACCATCTGTTCCTGACGTTCGACGTGGAGAGCATAGGCAGATTCGAGGTCGACCTGTATGCTCTCGGCGATGAAGTAAACCTGACGCTGCTCTATCCTCAGCGCTTTGAAAAGCAGATAGAGCCGATGAAAGACAGAATAAACAAGGTGGTAAGGAATGTGGGGTACAACACCCGGACGTTCGAGACGGCGCCGCTGAAAACTCCGCACAACCTTACCGAGATATTCCCGAAGATAGTCGACAAGCGGACAACGCTGAACACCCGCGTTTAAGGAGGTCATAACATGGAAAAGCACCCGAAGGCTCCTGCGAACAACAAGCGGCTGTACGGGCAGAACGCCGCAGTTGCATTGAAATACAATCCCGACATGAATTATGCGCCGGTGGTGGTGGCTTCCGGACTTGGCGAACTGGCTCAGAGAATAGTCAACATTGCGGACGAGGCGGGCGTACCGGTCTACCGGGACGACAGCGTAGCGGCTCTGCTGGTAATGCTGAACGCCGGCGAGACCATTCCGAAGGAGTTGTATCAGATAGTCGCGGCGATATACGCAGAGGTCGTCTACACTGCCAACGACATGAGAAAGAAATAAACTGAAATGGGGCTGCAGGAACAGCCCCATTTCGATTGCTTATATCAGTAAGCTTGTAAATCTTACGCGTCCGAACCTGAATTGATCAGAGGTCGTCTGCGTCCTGGACAGGTTCGTCATCAGGGTCGGCAGGTATGCCGGTGTACATTCCCTGGGGGTCGGTCTTGGGCGACGAAAGCTCAACGTCGGCGACTTTATAGGGCTTGGGCTTCTTTTTGCCGCCGGGATTTCCGGTGCGGTGGCAGTTTGTAAGATTGGTAGGATCCTGCATTGTTATCCCTCCATAAAAAATATCAGGCGCACTTCTCGGTGCGCCTTAATATTATCTGCATTTTTATCCGGTTAATGACTGGAATGTTTCGGGCGGGATATCTGCGGTTTCCTCTGTGGTGGTATGCTCCTCGGTTGGTTCAGGCTCCGCAGGTTCGTTATCGGGTTCAG
>ENA-OPSJ01002849-OPSJ01002849.1-human-gut-metagenome-genome-assembly--contig:-NODE-2849-length-10519-cov-4.934251_pt1 | contig 10519 bp, 11 predicted proteins | sample MGYA00241801_ERZ501893 | MGnify/ENA primary metagenome ERZ501893 (study PRJEB25962, sample SAMEA2042219) | human gut metagenome | biome: human gut; feature: human-associated habitat; material: faeces...
GGGGCGGGCGGCTTTGAACGCTCCGTTGTTCCGGGCGTATGCTTCAAATGTTATCGCCATCGTCGCTGTCCTCCTTGTGCGCGCCATCAGCCAGCCCCTCGCCGATGATATACCCCACAACCGCCGCGCCGCTGAGTATGCAGCCGGAAACGGTTTCCGCTGTCTCGGAGCTCCCCCCGAACGCTACGATAAGTCCCGCGATGAATCCTGCTGTAGCAACCCACAGCTTTCTTGATGTCAGCTTTCTTCTCCAGTCAATTTTCCACTTTTATTTCCATATCTTCCTATATATATTGAAAAATTAGTTGTAATTTGTTATAATATAGCAGTAACAGTATAACAATTTTGAGGAGGTCGTTATGGGTAGATTTTCAACAACAGTACACGTAAAAGATAACGTCGGAAGGATAGAGTTTATAAATTCTTTCTGTGGCATTATGAAAAATCATGGGTTTGTGCCGTGTTCGGAGGACGAGGCGGAACAGTCGTATGTGTTCGCATTCGGCGATGGTTGGGTTACGTTAGTGAACAAGGATTACAAGGATGACCGCCTGAAGGCGGGTGACGACGCAATGAATATGTCGGCGGCGCTGAAAACAAGCGCGTTTATGATGGATGTGATAGACAGCGACTTTGCGTATATTCACCTTTTCGCTCCGAACGGCGGCAAGGATGGGGTTGCTGTCGGGGACACCTCGGGATATGGCGTTGAAAAACCGAAAAGAGGAAAGCAGAAATTTTGGAAGCCGCTTCTGGCAGAAGGCAAAACATGGGAGCAGTTCTCCGAAACAGTGGCAAAAAATGCAGTATTTGTCGAGGAAACTTTGGTGGAGATGGCGGAGGAACTCAAAATTGATCCGGATTACATTTACGCGGATTTCAATGAGCTGATGAACTTGGCGGGTGAAAATAAGAATGTCCAGCCGTTTTACTTCAAAAATGCCGCAGGGAAAAGGGTCACGCTTAAAGCGGCATTTAAGCGGGTATTCGGTGAGGCTCTCGAACCGCTTGGATTTAAGCTGATAAAGGGCAAATATCCTTATTTTGTTAGGGTTGTTCCGGGAGGGGAAATTATTCACATCATATCGTATATGGAAGAGTGGTGCCCTGATCGGGGAAAGAAAGCATTTAATGTTATAGGCGGTATTGCCACTGTTTATAGGCATAAAATTGATTTGGGTGTGTCGCCAAAAGATAATTGCGACTGGTTGTATACAATTGCTAAATTTTATTGGATGACCACCCCAAAATCTGAGTATGACAAAGAATATGGACAAAGCATATGTCATTTTATGTTTGATGAGAATAGTGAGTCTTCATTGTACGATGCAGTGAATTATACGCTGGAACTGACGAGAAAGCATATTCTTCCACAGCTTAGCACCGCTGTTGATATTCGCTCAAGCTTAAGTTATCTCAAAAGATTAGGGTATAACTGTTGTATAAACAATTTCGATAGAGACTTAAGCTTTGGCGGTTGTGGTAATGCTGATGAAGGATTCCTATATATTGTAGCTGATGACGAAGAATTGAAGGGTATGCTAGAAAGTCAGATTAACGGCACCATACCCACCACTGAGGAGGAACATCAAAGAGCGGTGGAGCATTATGAATTCTTTAACGACCCTGTGATACACCCCAAGGTGCTGCTTGAGATCGAACGCCGCAAAGCGCAGAATACGGAAATCCTGAAATCGTATGGATTATCCCTTTAAGTGGATATGATATTTTCGGTAGGTTATATAAATGAAAGGTTGGATGTACAATGAAACATTGGATTCGTAAGTTTATTTCTTGCATTTTAACAATTGCAATTTTTATGTCAGCAATAGTATTTCCTGTCGGTGCTTATGATTTCAGCATGAATGAAGTAATACATCAGTATAATCCTCATGCTTTCACAAGAAAAAATACTCCTGCTGTAAAATGGAATGGAAAGACTGAGTTAAAAGAGAACTCATATTATTACACTACTTCGGCCGTCACGATATCCCGTGATGTAATACTGCCGGAGAATTCAACGCTGGAGATAAGAAAGACGCTGAAAATCACTAATGGCGCAAAGCTTACCGTTCTTGGAGACCTTTTGGTGGACTATGACGCAAAGGTGAATCCTGTGAATGGTACGCTTACTGTTGGCAAGAGCGGTTATATTCACGATTATGGGGCACTCGCTATAAGCAAAAAAGGCAGACTTGAGGTTTATGGGCATGTATATGTTATGGTTCCCGGAAGCCTTAGTGTTAAGGGAATCGTGAGTGTATCGGAGGACGGTCGCGCAGTATATGCAGGTTCGTTCAAAAAATACCCGGGAGCAAAAGTGAACGGAAATATCACCGCTGCCGTTAATGTGACGGATCAGCTTTCCGAGGAATTGTCGGAATTTTCTGAAAACGAAAAGATATGTGTCAACTTTCTTTTTTACGACTCAGAAACAGCCAGGAACACTACGGTTGACGGCAAAAACATTCTGGAAATATCCCTTGAGATACAAGAAAAATATGCGATCCCCGCTGTAATTTCTCATGTGTTGTTCGACGATGAAGGCGGAAGCTATAAGGAATACAAGGCTTTGTCTGATAAACGAACAGACGTTTTCCTGCGCTATCTCAAAACTAATTTTGGCGGTTCAAAGGGGTACAGGCGTTATTTGAGCAATGATTATTTCAGCAATATTATTCCAAACCCTGCTTTTGAGAATAATTCAGCCGAAAATCCGTCAGACAATAAGTATATTGTATCAGACGATTATCGCAGTATGTTCAGCCTAAGAACCGAAATAGCTTATAAGCTGAACCAAGCTTTTTATGATGAATTAACAGTGCTTGGGTTTAATGAACTGTATATTCGCAATACGCTGAAAAATGGATATGGCGCGTTCTCCGCTGAGCTGACGAAAGCGCAGATAGAGTTACTCTCTGACGACAGCCGCTTCCTGTTTCAATCGGTGAACGACGGCAAGACAATGACTTCCGGAGCAGACAAGCTATATATCAGCAACGGGAACAAGAAAAAACTTGGAGTGTCAGATTGGGATAAGATAACAAGCCTTTACGGAGATGCATTGTGCGTTGTAACAGCAAACGATGTGGTTTCGGGAGGGGTAGCGGCAACCGATGATGTTTATGAGCGCATATCCTGCTATACCGATGTAAAATGGAGCAAGGATTCGGGTACAATGTATAGCCATTCTGCCTCGGGTTATTTCAATACGGAATTGTTTTATAGGACGCAGTTCAAAGGTTTGTATAGCTTTGATGGCTTCTGGGAGGAGCTGCGCAATGCGAATCACAGTGTAACCAAGAATTTTGTCCTGGACAACTGCCTGACATACGGTTTGATTAATGACAGCTATGTATACCATAGTGTGACGGTTTCATCTGCCGAAGAGCTTGAAAAGCTTATCGCTGATGGAAATGTACTTCTCATAATTGAGGAGCAGGCTGAGCAGGAGTAGTGTGGGGTTGTTATAGTTTGATTATTCTGTAGTTCAATGCCCCACCATAATAGAATGTGGCGGGGCAGTTTTTGGAGGGAACAGAAAGATGGAGAAGAGATACAGTTTCCACCAATATCTAATGTACATTGGAGGGGAAGAAAGTGATAGTTGAAATTTTTAAGTCTTGGCTTAGTTACAATTTGCAAAAATTTTCTGACTGCGGATTATCTTTCATTGATACATTTGAGAACTATCCTATAGATGGCAATGATGGTTCAGTGGTGATTACTAACGAAAATTCACTTTATCTCACTCAAATTACTGTTAGGAATGATGGGTTTATAAATATAGAAGTTCTGTCTAATGATACTGAAGAAATGGTATTCTATATTTATTGTAAAATTACAGAAAAAGTTGATTTTGATGCCTTGATGAAAAATTATTTTGACTTCATTGTGTAGCTTAGGTTTGTTGTGTTACCATCTTCAGTGAATTTTAACGAACTTAGTATGACTTTACGCCATCATGGTCATATTTATTATTTCATTTTCCCTTGTCATATACTCCGGCAAGGGACTTTTTTATTGGGCTTTTTATTGACATTTGTGACTGAATTATGATATAATAAATACAGACATAGGCGCATTGACGAAATCAAGGTCGGCGACAAGGTATGGGCATTTAATGTTGAAACCGGAGAAGCCGAGCTTAAGACAGTCACAAAGGTATACGTCCATGCGGTTAATGAGGTTCTGCACCTTTACACCGACGAGGGCGATATCGACACAACTGCTAACCACCCGTTCTATGTAGTCGGCAAGGGCTGGGTTGCCGCAGGTGACCTTGTTGTCGGCGACGAGGTTTTTAATCTCGACGGGACGACTTCCGTTGTGCTTGGTTCGGCGATTGAAAAACTTGACGAGCCTGTTCTTGTCTATAACCTTGAGGTCGAGGATTTCCATTCCTACTTTGTGGGTTGTGTGCCGGTTTTGGCGCATAATAAATGTTCTCAGAGCCGAGAGAATTGGGGCTCAGAGCATGGAAAAAATAATCCAAAACATAATAATGCGATTGAAGATGAGTTGGATTGGGCGTATGTAAATGGTGCATCTGATTTAAGAAAAAACCAGCCTCAAGTTGATCTAAATGGAGAAAGGGTGTATTCTTCTACAGGCGGTTATAGGAAGCCAGATGCGTCATATGTTTTGAACGGGAATCGTTACAATACCAATTATGTGTCAAATCCCAACAGTCTTAGTGAACTTCAACGAGAACTTGCAGCATTCCTTTCAATGCTTAACAACGACCCGAATGCAATAAATTGTTTGAAAATAAAATACTGATCAGGAGGTTTTTAAAAATGCTGGCTCCGGAACATGTACAACGATTTTGCACTGAAGATATTACTGAAGCTGAATTTGCTAAATTACATAGTGAATACGCAGACGCAAATTGTGCCGTATATCAAATAAAATGCTGTTGTTCTAATGAGCACTTCCATATTATTTATGATGAGCGTCCAAGTTGCTGGGCGAAGTGTACTGATTGTGGAAATGTGATAACACTTTATGATTTGAAGTGTTATCCTTCTGCAATATATATTAACAATATTTTTACCAAGTATAATCTTTCTGAAGCAGGGAGCAATGTGTATAAGGTGTGCGTTATGTATGAATACGCTGACGATTACGAATCGTGTGATGATATATCTTGGTGTAATATTTGGTGCAAAAACAAGTCAACAGGAAATATCCTAAATCTAATTAATGACGAAACCTCGTAAATACAACGATAATTGACGCAAACGGCAACAGAACAGCCGTCCGCTATGCCAACGGACTTGTCGTAACCTATGAGTACGACGAGGTCAACCGTCTTGTCCGTGAGAAAATACTTGACAAGAACGGCGCGCCTGTGGTAGAATATACCTATACCCTTGGGTCAGCCGGAGAGCGCATTAAGGTTGAAGAAACCGGAGCAGCTTCCGACCGCACCGTTGAGTATGAGTATGACGAGCTTTACCGCTTGGTAAAGGAGACCGTATCTAATGATAACGGCATAACCGTCACCGAGTACACCTACGACCGCAACAGCAACCGCCTGACAAAAACAATGGACGGCGAGATCACCAGCTATATCTACAACGAGCTGAACCAGCTTGTTTCGGAAACTGGCATTACTTACGAGTACGACCTCAACGGAAATCTCATCAAGAAAACCGAAGCCGACCAGACCACGGTCTACACCTACAACGCGCAGAACAAGCTCATAAGAGTAACGGTTCAGGGCGGACAGAGTGTCAATGTTGAAGAATACTGCTACGACTATGCGGGCAACCGTATAGCAAAGGTAACCGAACTCGGTTCGACTTATTATCTCGTTGACACCAACGGAGCGCTTTCGCAGGCGCTTGCGGAGTATGACGAGAATGGTTCTTTGACAACCTTATACACTCGTGGCGATGAGCTTATTTCGCAGGAGCGAAACGGCGTAAAGTCGTACTATCTCTATGACGGCTTTGATTCTGTAAGAATGCTGACGGACGAGGGCGGTTCTGTTACCGATACCTACACGTTCGACGCATTCGGCAACCTGACTGATTCTACGGGCGATACCGAGAACAGCTATCTCTACCGCGGCGGGCAGTTCGATAGCTTTACGGGCTTGTATTACCTCCGCGCGAGGTATATGAACCCCTCCACAGGCACGTTCATCACTATGGACGAGTACGCAGGAAGCGTATTTGAGCCATTGAGCCTGCATAAGTATCTTTATGCGAATGCGAATCCTGTGATGAACAGCGATCCGACGGGGTACTTCTCACTCAGTGAGCTGAATGTAACCCAGACTATTGAAGCAACGCTTCACAAGATGCTGACACCAAACTTCAGCAACGTAATGAAGTGGATAAACTTCTTTGCATCGTTTTTTGATACCTGCAACCAGATTCAGCAGATGTTATCCGACGGGGCAACGCTTGGTGACATAGCTTCTTCTATGCTCAGAGGAGCGGTTTCAGGACTGCTTCTGAACAAGATGTGCATGATAAAGGGAATAGGACCGATACTCAGCAAGATAATGATAGGGTACGGATACTATGTTCAGATTCAGGCATTTGATGAAGCAATCAAGGACGGCGATATAGTAAGCGCAATCCTGATAGGTTTGCAGGTTGGCACAGACCTTACTGCGCTGGGCGATTCCTGCTTTACCGGCGATACTTTCGTTGCAGCAGAAAACGGTCAGAAGCGCATTGACGAGATTGAGATCGGCGACAAGGTATGGGCATACAACGTTGAAACCGGAGAAACCGAACTCAAGACCGTAACAAAGGTTTACGTCCATTCGGTTGATGAGATCCTGCACCTCTACACTGATGAAGGCAACATCGACACGACCACAAACCATCCGTTCTATGTGATTGATAAGGGTTGGGTTGCTGCGGGCGACCTTGCCATTGGCGATGAGGTTTATAACCTTGACGGCACGACTTCCACAATTCTTGGCTCAGAAATTGGGGTTCTTGCCGAGCCAGTGATTGTCTATAACCTGGAGGTTGAGGATTTCCATTCCTACTTTGTGGGTTGTGTGCCGGTTTTGGTGCATAACAAATGCCACGGTCATCATTCCGATCCTAAATATTTAGGTGGTGATCCAAAACAACCTTTGACATATATTGATAGTACGGATCATAATAAGATTCACTCCCTAATTGACGAAGTATTTCCCAGAAGGAAAGGCACAGCATATTACAACCATCTACGGCAAGCCAATTCTGATTTTGATAACAAGGTGTACAGTACATTGATTGACATATATCAGAAATATAATGACAAATACCCAACGTTGGTAAGCGATTTTGTGAATAACTTTAACCGAAGATGATTTGTTTGAAGCCAAGCTTTTAGTTTGTTGATGAAATGGAGCGGGTGTTTGTATCATAATCACACAACCGCTCTATTTCACAAATTCTTAAAATAGAGGCTTAATTGATAGAAAGGCGATTTGATTTTTCATATCGTATAGGGTGTTTTATGGTCACAATATTTGCATATAATTCTAACCTTTTGTTGGAAAAAAGAAACTTATCTATTTCCGAATACTATGATGGCGAAAATCCTTTGATTGATGATAATGAATATAGAAAAAAGAACGGTATAAACAAAATAAAGGGTATTATTTATAATGATGGTTCTAGCGATATTTTGGAACAGTTTGTAAACTATTTTGATAGCGACGGCAGACTGGTCGGTTCCAATGGGTATGATGCCAATTTCATCTTAACCGATACATCTCAGATTTTTTATGATTATAACCAATATATTGGCTATTGCGAAATAAATATCACATTGCAAGATCATAAATTGAATATGGATATTTCCTTAGAGCCTCAAAAATTGCTGAGATTTGTTTTGAACAAAAAGTTAATGAGATTTCACAACGGTGATTATGAGCTTGCGGATGAGTTCATAACTACTCAGATATCAGACAAATTTTTTATATCGTGCTCTACCTTTGATACGAGGTCTGATGAAAAATACAGGGTTGATGTTGAGGTTAGATTTTACGATGGTAATGTGTTACTTGGTAAATCAACAATAGTTTCTGAAGTACTATCTGATTAGTTTGATGATTCATTCTGCAAATAATTCTAAAAATGAAGTCAACCGAATATATGCTATATAAGAGTGTCAACTTGTTTGGCGGGTTGGTTATACGGGTTGTTCCATATTATGTTGAGGATAATGGTGTGCCATAATATATAACATATAGTTTGTTAGGCTATTGTTATAGAATAGATAATACCCCATAATCTAATTTTTTAGTTGTACTGCAATTCTTCTTTGTACTGCATGGTGTCTGCAAAAGATCAAATATATTCTTCGTGGAGGTAATTATGTTTATCAAGTTAATCAAACAGATTATCCCATCTCCGAATTTAAACGTCAGTTTTGACCGCAATGAGATCAATGCTAAGTTAGGTATTAACCTTCCCGATGATTATTATGATCTTGTTGCAATATACGGAGCAGGAACATTTGCTAATTTTATAAAAATTCTAGTTCCATTTTCCAATGAATTTGAGTACAGCCTTTTTCAGTTTATGGAAATTGACAGAGAGGATTATTCTTATGGGCGTGACTTTCTGGAACTTGATGTCAATAACGAAGATTTTGATGATCCTCGTTTACAAAAAGGCTGGAAAGTAGGTGAACCATTTGGTTATTATCCAGAGAAGGGAGGACTTATTCCTTGGGGCAAATCTCCCTATGGAAATGAATATACATTCTATTGGAATACATCTAATGAACAATGGTCAGTTGTAGTATATGATGACTTGTATGGGTATAAAGAGTTTTCTATGACCATGACAGAGTTTTTGTATAACCTATTGTCGAATAAAATTGGTTTAGGAAACACATTTACAGAGGACAGTTTGTTGTTTGTTCCCTTCACGGAGCAGTAATTTATAATGTCCTGAGATCTACGAATCACGCAGGAAATGTAACCTCCTACATCTATGATGATTTCGACAGAGTGATCGCAAAGACCGTTGGCGGCGATACTATTCGCTATGCCAACGGACTTGTCGTAACCTATGAGTACGACGAGGTCAACCGCCTTGTCCGTGAGAAAATACTTGACAAGAACGGCGCACCTGTGGTAGAATATACCTATACCCTTGGGGCAGCCGGAGAGCGCGTAAAGGTTGAGGAAACCGGAGCCGCTTCCGACCGCACCGTTGAGTATGAGTACGACGCACTTTACCGACTGGTAAAGGAGACCGTGACCGACGATAACGGCACGACCGTCACCGAGTACACCTATGACCGCAACAGCAATCGCCTGACAAAAACAGTAGACGGCGAGGTCATCAGCTATGCCTACAACGAGCTGAACCAGCTTGTTTCGGAAACTGGCATTACTTACGAATACGACCTCAACGGTAATCTTGTTAAGAAGATTGAGGGCGAGCAGACCACGGTCTACACCTACAACGCGCAGAACCGGCTCATACGAGTAACGATTCAGAGCGGACAGCAGGTCAATGTTGAGGAATATCTGTACGACTATGCGGGCAACCGTATAGCTAAAATCGGCGAGCTCAGCACGATAAATTATCTTGTCGACACCAACGGAGTGCTTTCACAGGTGCTTGCGGAGTATGACGAGATAGGAACGCGACGCCGAGAAAAACCAATAAATATATTTCATATCCCCTGTTTCCAAGAAGCAGGGGATTTTATTCAAAAACAAGATTTAAAAAATTTTGTTTGACTATATTTAAATATCCTAAAAGGATATGTGGATTATTCCATTCTGTCTGCAAATAATGTAGAATAAAAGCAGAAATGGAGTGAATGGGATGTACTATGATGTGGATTTGGATATAGATTACAAGGCGATAGGTAGGAGGATAAGGGCGGCGAGGGAGCGAAAGGGTCTCAAGCAGCATAATCTTGCTGCGCTTGCGGAAGTGGCGGCAACCAATATTTCACACATAGAACGAGGTGTAGCAAAGGTCAGCCTGCCTACGTTGCTGAAGATTGCGAATTCCCTTGAGGTTTCAATGGACGAGCTGCTGTGCGATAGCCTGACCAAATCAAAGCATGTTTTTACAGGCGAGCTTGCAGAAATTGTCGATAAATGCACCGACAAGGAACTGAAGCTTATAACTGAAACTGTGAAAGCAATGTATGACACCATTCATGGCAGATTAGGCTGAAAAGGAAGGTTTGGAATTATGGTTCGTATTGCGGTTTGCGACGATGAAAAGGTTGATCTGGAGTACCTTGCTGAGAAAATAGAGCACGGCTGCTCCTGCGACTGTGAAATTGTCAAGTATGAGGACGGAGAAAATCTGTTGGCGAACAGCCGTAAACAGGTTAACGTATCTTCAATGTCACGTTGGGATACACTGAACATAGCGAAGCGTATCAAATTCAGACCGGTGAGTTCGCTCGTTTGAACCGGTCGAATTTGATATGGTCAGTGTATCCCGTTGACATTTACCTTTCGCGTACATCTGCATGATTTTCTGTTCGATCTCGTCGGTTCTTGTCTGTCGCTTTTCGATGA
>ENA-OPSJ01002853-OPSJ01002853.1-human-gut-metagenome-genome-assembly--contig:-NODE-2853-length-10498-cov-3.285837_pt1 | contig 10498 bp, 8 predicted proteins | sample MGYA00241801_ERZ501893 | MGnify/ENA primary metagenome ERZ501893 (study PRJEB25962, sample SAMEA2042219) | human gut metagenome | biome: human gut; feature: human-associated habitat; material: faeces...
ATTTCTCTCCCTGCTGCTCTCAGCGGCTATGGCGTTCAGCCTGCTGACCGCTACCGCCTTTGCAGCAGCCCCCGCCGAGGAGGAAAACGGCTTTTTCGATTTTCTGCTGGGCAAAAAGTACACCTACCTTTACGCTGCCCTGACTTGGGACGAGTATTGGGCAAACGAGAAGGTCTATGCTGCCGGCAGCACTGCCGCTTCTGCGCAGCTGGACAGCCACGAGGAGCACGACCTTGGCGCATTTGACGCCGTTTCCCGCGCTACCGCCAACCATGGTCTGCACCGCGGCAGCTTCCAGAGCACTGCTGTCATCTACGCCAAGGACGGCAGCACCTACACCGTTTCCCACTGGTCGGACGATGGCAAGACCATCTATCTGGCCGATGGCACTACCGTAGGCTGGAACCGCGGCACCATCACTAAGGCCGATGGCTCTACCGTGCAGATGGACCATTACGAGGTGCTGGGCACCAAGTATGTGCCGGTGCGCGTGGCTACCAGCGACCTTGCAGATTTCTGCTCCAAGTACACCGTTGTGGAAAACGGCGGCCAGCTGGTGGGCGGCTACTCTGAAAAGAACCTGACCGCCTACACCCTGACGGCTGCGGTGGACAAGAACACCAACGGCCTGAAGTATGCAACCAAGAGCGGCGATGGCTACACCTTCTCCGCCGCACACACCGGCACCGGTTCCGGCGTGGCAGAAGCCGCCCAGAAAGCTGCTGATGGTCTTACCGTGAACCTGCGCAGCGGCAGCGATGTGGGCAGCTTTGGCGAGTTCATCCGTGTGGACCTGAACGGCAACTACGGCGAGCTGGGCTCCCGGATGCAGTCCGTGGTGTGGACCTACTACGGCAATGACAGCACCTACACCCACGCCAAAGCCTCCTACGGCACCAAGTTTGCAGCCGACAACTGGATGCACAAGTCCATGGGCATCCAGCTGGGTCTGAGCGATTCCGCCCGCTGCCAGCTGCCGGAAGGCACGGACGGCACCGGCTACTGGACCATCACCATCCGCGCACTGGGCTATGCCGACACGGTGGTCAAGTTCCAGACCACTGCCGAAAACCTTGCCAAGCACGAACTGGCAAGCGATGCCGACCGCGCCGCCCTGCAGGCTGTAGTTGCCGAAGCACAGGGCAAGGCAAAGGCCGCTTACACCGCCGACAGCTACGCCAATCTGGAGACTGAACTGGCCGAAAGCGTGGAACTGCTGAGCCGCGAGACCTTGTATAAGGCCGCTGCACTGGAGCAGGTGACCCACCTGACCGATGCCGTGCAGAACCTGAAAGCTGCCTGATCCGGCAAAAAACAGAATACCCAAAAAGCAAGGTCGCTTTATGCAGGCGGCCTTGCTTTTCCGTGTCAGGAGGACTTGGAATGAACAAAAAACGAAGCAACACGCTGCTGCCGCTGGTGCAGCTGCTCCCGGCGGTGGCGGCAGCGGCGGCTGTGCTTTTTGCCCTGCCGCGCACTGTGCCGGTGCTGGCTGCCGTGCCGGAAAGGTTGACGGCCGTGGTGGAGCAGCCGGTGGAAGCCGCTTCCTCCGAAGCGGAGGAAGAAGCGCTGCCCAAGCTGCCCTATGCTGACGGCGTTTACGTCGGCTCTTCCCGGGGCTACGGCGGTACCGTCCGGGTGCAGGTCACCATGGAAAACGGCAGCATCACGGAGGTTGAAATTCTGGATGCTTCCCACGAGACCAAGCAGTTTCTGCGGCGCGCAAAGCGGCTTTTGACTACTGTAGTGGATGCCCAGAGCTGGGAGGTGGATGCCGTTTCCGAAGCCACCTACACCAGCCGGGGCATTCTGGGCGCGGTGCAGAACGCCCTGACCGGCGAGGTGGTCAACAATCCCCTGCCGCCGCAGCCCAAGCCCGCCGCACCGCTGGTGGTGGAGGAATTTACAGCGCCATCCACTTACCTTGACGGCATCTACACCGCCGAAGCCATAGGCTTTGAGGGCAAAATTACAGTGCAGATCACGGTGGCAGAAGATAAGATCACGGATATCACGATTCTGAGCGCTGAGGACGAGGAGGAATATCTTTCCCGGGCAAAGCGGGTCATTCCCGCCATTCTGGAAGGACAAAACCCCAATGTGGATGCTGTTTCCGGTGCCACCTACTCCTCCACCGGTATCCTGAACGCCGTCAAGCTGGCGCTGGCAAAAGCAGCGGTTGCCCCGGCAGAGGAAGCCGACCCGGAGCAGGCTGCATCGGAAGAAGTGGTGGAAGAAGTCGCACCGTCCGAAGCAGCAGAACCCGAGGAAACGCCGGTCACCGTACCCACCGTGGAGGTGGTGCAGCCGGAGGAAAAGAGCGCTGTTTCCACGTGGTTCAAGGAAGTATGGCAGCAGCTTTTCCCGGCAGAAACACCGGACGATTCTGAACCGGCATCTTCTGAGGAAGTGCTGCCGACATCCGAGACGGCACTGCCGCCGGAAGAGACCGAAACCGAACCTGAAACGGAAGGAGCAGCGGAATGAAATACAAGAATTTTCTCCTCCGGGCGGTGAACCTGCTGCTGATCCTTGGCATCCTGTGGCAATACCAGCAGGTGGCGCTGGTCCGGGCGGCGGCGGTAAGCCAGCGCAAGCAGGAAATTGCCGAGGTGGAAGCCTACAACACTTCCGTTTTGCAGGCGCAGAGCGCAGCGCAGGCGGAGCAGAGCCAAAGCGGCTACCGGGACGGCACCTACGAGGGCAGCGCCTTTGGCTTTGGCGATGTCATCCGGGTGTCGGTGACCATTCAGAACGGAAAAATGACCGATATATCGGTGCTGGATGCTTCCGGTGAGGACAAGCCCTACTATAAGCAGGCGCTGCCTTTGCTGGACGAGATGCTGGCGGTGCAGTCTGCCGAGGTGGATACCGTTTCCGGTGCTACCCTCACGGCAGAAGGGCTTATCGGTGCAGTAGAGGACGCACTGGGAAAGGCGGCAGGATGATGGAAAAAACACAGGCAAAGCCTTTAACTGCGGCGCAGCAGCGTCAGCGGGACAAAAAGCGCCGCACATGGCTGCGCGCCGGGGTACAGCTGTTTTTCTTTGTGACCATGCCGGGCGCATTCGTGGCCGGGTTTTCCGGGGTAAAACAGATTTTTCTGCACATCGGTGCGGGCGAGGTGCTCTCGGCGGACAGCTTTACGCTTTCCCTGCTGGGGCTGTGCGGCTTCACGTTGCTGTTCGACCGGTTTTTCTGCGGGTACGCCTGCGCCTTTGGCAGCTTGGGCGATGCCGTCTGGGCGCTGTCCGGGCTACTCCAGAAAAAGCTGTTTCACCGCAAAAAGCAGCTCCGTCTGCCGGAGCGGGCGGTGCTTTGGGGGCAGAAGGTCAAATATCTGCTGCTGGCAGGGCTGGTAGCGCTGTATGTGACCCGGCAGGAAAAGCTGCTGACCGGCGCAAGCCCGTGGGAGGTATTTTCCCGCCTGACGGCACTGCGTCTGCCGCCGGAGGGCTTCGGCGTAGGCATCGCGCTGCTTGTACTTATTTTGCTGGGCATGGCAGTGCAGCCCCGGTTCTTCTGTCAGTTCCTCTGCCCCATGGGCGCGGTGTTCGCCCTGCTGCCGGTGCTGCCCTTTGCGCGGCTGCACCGGCAGAGCGAGAGTTGCATCCCGGGCTGCAATGCCTGCAAACAGCAGTGCCCGGTGTGCCTGAAGCTGGAGGAAACTAGCCTGCGCAGCGGGGAGTGCATCGCCTGTGAAGCCTGCGTGGGCACCTGCCCCAAGCAGAACATCCACCGGTGGGATACCGCCTTGTGTAAGCACCAGTGGCTGCCGGTGCTGGGTAAGGCGCTGCTCTTTTTCCTGCTGGGCTGCTGGCTGGGCTTCTGCCGGTTTATCTGAAACAAAAAGGAAGCCGCTGCGCAGTATTTGTGCATCAGTCTCCTTTTTTGACTAGGACGATTTTGAATGCCCTCCGCTATGCTCTGGGCATCTTCAGCGGAAAAACTATTTATAATTTCGGTACGCCGGAGCGTCTGCGGACGCTCCGGCGTACCATTTTCACAGGAAGGGGCGCGGCCGGAAACTGTATTTGCACACCTTACCGGGCTCGCCCTCTAAAAGTAAAAGCATCTGCAACGAATTCGCTGTGTTCTGAAATTCAGAAGCGAGTGTTGCAGATGCTTTCTTGTTTTATGCGAGATTTTCGGTTTTTTATCCTTCGTTCTTCTGCTCCAGCAGGTCTGTCATGCTGCGCAGGCTGATGCCAAGGGTGGAAAGGTTATGCAGCATCGCGCTGGTGGCAGGGGGCAGGATGCCCAGAGCACCCAAAAGGATGAGCGCGGAGTTGAAGCTGAGGACAAAGCGGTAATTGCTGCCCACCCGCTTTTGCAGGGCGTTGGCAATGGCTTTTAAGGTCACCAGCTCTTCCAGACTGTCCGCGCGGATGGTCACATCGGCAATTTCCCGGGCGATGGCGGCACCGGAATGGATGGCGATGCCGATATCTGCCGCCGACAAGGCGGGAGAATCGTTGATGCCGTCACCGATCATCACAACGGTGTGCCCTTCGGCCTTGGCGTCACGGACAAAGGCGGCTTTATCCTCCGGCAGCACCTCCGCAAAGCAGCGGTCCACCCCCACCTGCGCCGCAATGGCGCGGGCAGTGCGGTCGCTGTCGCCGGTCATCATGACCGTCTGGGCAATGCCCAGCTTCCGGAGCTTATGCAGCACCTGTGCCGCCTCCGGGCGCAGGGGGTCTGCGATGCAGATGACCCCTGCCAGCACCCCGGAAGCCGCCAGATACAGGTGAGAGTACTGCGGGTCCAGTGCATCGAACTTTGCCTGTTCCCCTGCCGGGATGGTGCAGCCCTCGTCCTCAAAAATGAAGTGGGCGCTGCCGATGACCACCCGCGTGCCGCCCACCCGGCTGGCAATGCCGTGCGCCACGATGTACTCCACCTCGGAGTGCATCTCCTCGTGGGAGATACCCCGCTCTCTGGCAGCACGGACAACGGCGTTTGCCATGGAATGAGGGAAGTGCTCTTCCAGACAGGCGGCAAGCTGCAATACCTCCTGCTCCTCACAGCCGGAGAAAGGCACTACCTGCACCACCTGCGGGGTGGCACGGGTGAGGGTGCCGGTCTTATCGAACACGATGGTGTCCGCCTTTGCCAGCGCTTCCAGATACTTGCCGCCTTTTACGGTGATGTGGTATTCCCCGCACTCCCGCATGGCAGAGAGCACCGCCAGCGGCATGGAAAGCTTCAGCGCACAGGAAAAGTCCACCATCAAAATGGAGATGGCGCGGGTGACATTGCGGGTAAAGGCGTAGGTAGCCACTGTACCGGCAAGGCACCACGGCACCAGACGGTCGGCCAGCTGCAAAGCCCGGTTCTCGGTGCCGGACTTGAGCTTTTCCGATTCCTCGATCATCGCCACGATCTTATCATAGCGGTTGGCGCCGCCCTCTGCCTTGGCTACAAGGACGCATTCGCCCTCTTCCACCACCGTGCCTGCGTAGACGGTGGCACCGGTGGTCTTGCGCACCGGCATGGACTCGCCGGTCAGGGCGGCTTGGTTCACCATGGCTTCGCCCTCCAGTACCATGCCGTCCAGCGGGATCATGTTGCCGGAGCGCACCACTACTTCGTCCCCGGCGTGAACGCGGGTCAACGGTACCAGCACCTCGCCCTGCGGGGTGCGCACCCAGACCTTATCCACGTTCAGCGCCATGCTGCGGGCAAGGTCGTCCAGGCTCTTTTTTCTTGTCCACTCTTCCAGCAGGCTGCTCACCGTCAGCAGGAACATCACCGACCCTGCGGTGTTGTAATCTCCCCGCAGGAGGGAGGCGGTGATGCTGAGCGCATCCAGCACCTCTACTTCCAGCTTGCGGTGCAGCAGGCAGCGGATCCCCTTCCAGATAAAGGCGATGGAGCGCCACACCGTATATGCCGCCGCGATGGGCGCGGGCAGGAACACCTTGCGGAACGCCCGTCCCGCCACAAGACCGACCATCTTTTCCTGATATTCCTGATTGATCTTCCGGCTGTCGTGGGAGGTGACCAGCACCTCCAATTCTTCGTTGTCAAAGCGGTAGGCCGCCAGCAGGGCGGCGGCGTCCTTCCGGTTGCCCCGGTAGGTCAGCACCACATCTCCGGTGCGCTCGTAGACGGTGGCTTTCTGGATGTTGTCCTGCCCGTTCAGGTAGGCTTCCAGCACGTCTGCCCGGTGCAGGGTCATGCGCACGGCGCAGACGTGCACCCGCATCCGTCCCTTACCTTCATGTAAGATCGTACATTTCATTGCTTTTCTTACCCCTCTGTGCAAAAAGAGCCGCCCAAAGCGGCGGCTCTGCTGCGCTATATCACTGTGCGGTCTGCTCTTCGGCCTGTTCTGCAGCCGTATCCTCGATGACCTCCTGTGCAGCCTCGGCGGCGCGGCTCTCGTTGATGGCCTTTGCATCGGCAAGGATGTCCCCTGCTTCCTCCTGCACCTTATTCACGGTCTGCATGGTGCAGTCCTTCATCCGCAGCACCGCAGCGGTGGTCTGGGTGTAGACCTTTTTGGCGTCCTTGCTGGACAGCACCTTGAAACCGGCAGAGCCGAACACCACACCGCCCAAAAACAGTGCAAGCTTTTTTGCATCAAACATATTTACCCCTCGTTTCTGTTTTTCCTATCTGAGCGCCCGTACCCTTGAGCAGGGCGGGCTCTTTATCTTTATATTTTAGCACGCTTTCGGGTTTTTTCAATATTTTTCGACGATGTTAGGACGCATTAACATTGTTAGCGGCTATGTTCAAGCCCCGGCAAGATGAAAAGCCAGCGGCTGCTCAGCATCCGCTGAATCGTGTTATATGCCATCTCCCCGCCCATAGAATTTTTGATGTTGTACGCCTTTAACCAATCCCGAAGGTCGGTCATGGCAGGCACCTCCTATTGATACATCATTGAACGGTGGAGCAGCCGGTTCAGCAGCCCTTCCCGGGGGCGCCGTCGTCCGGGACGCTGTTGCCACCGGAATTCAGGATCGCCGCGAACTGCTGCAACTGCTTGAGGGAGCTTACACCCAGTTTTTCGTAGATGTTCTTGTTGTGGAAGCGCAGGGTGCTGTCCTTGATGTCCAGCTGCTCCACGATCTCCCGGGAGCGCAGCCCGGCCACATAGCCGTCAAAGATGCGGCGCTCGGTCTTGGTCAGGGTGGGAATGCCCGCCAGAAAGGTCTGGAATGCATCGGGCACCGATTCGTTGCGGCACACATCTGCCAGCCGGGAAAGCTCTGTTTGCATCTGCTGGCGCTCCATCTGCAGCTCGTCCATCCGCCGCCGGGACTCCCGCTTGTCCTCCTCGAACTGCCGGAACGCAGGCGAGAGGATGTGCCGGTGGAAGTAGATGCAGCAGAACACCACGAAAAAGGCGATGAACAGGCCGATGAGCAGCATCTGCAGATTGCCGGAAAAGACCAGTCTCCGGTAGTCTGCCATGGGGATGCACACCGCCAGCCGGTAGGACTGGCTCTTGCTCAGGCGGCACAGCTGGGAGATGCCCGCATAGGCGCTGTCGGGGCCGGTCAACTGGGTCAGCCCGCCGCCCATGCTGCGCAGCACCAGCATGTCCCGGGGGGCGTGGAAGTAGCCGCCGGTGGTGCCGCTGCTGCCGCCGAAGAAGAAAAAGACGAGTTCGAAATCGTTCTGGTAGCTGCCGGTGACAACAAGATCAACGTCATTAAAGAAATCAGAACCATTACCCAGCTCGGTCTGAAAGAAGCCAAGGATCTGGTAGACGGCGCTCCGAAGACGATTAAGGAAAGCGCTCCGAAGGCTGAAGCCGAAGAAATCAAGAAGAAACTTGAAGCTGCCGGCGCCAAGGTTGAATTGAAGTAATTTTTTTAATTCGATTGCCTTTTTGAAGACTCCCCGTGTTGGCGGGGAGTTTTTTGTTTTGCCGGACAAAAGCCGGTTGTCAAAAGCTGTGTAACCGTCAGACAGAAATTAGGAGCCGGCGTTTTGATGATGCGGACAGCCGCCGCCGAAAGTGATCGAACGGGCGCCACCGGCCGAGTTGGCGGCGGGGCGGAAAGACGGGGGCAGTCTGTTGCCCGATGATATTTTGAACCGGGTATTGCGGCTTTATGCCGATGAAAAACGGCCGGCATCGGAAGTTTTACGGTATGTCTGATCATGTTTTTTTTCGTTTTTCCGGACCAATTGATATTTCGTAAGCTTCACGGATTCCGGCGAATCTTTTTCTGTAGGCGGCTGTCGTTTCGGCGGCGGGCAAAGATGAAAAGGTCGGTATGCGAAAAGGAGGGAAAACAAAAAAACGGCTTTCCGGCAAACCGAAAAACCGTATTTTTTTATTTCATCTCAACCTTGCGGGAAGAGAAAAAACAGCTCCCATTATGAAACAAAAAGCGACAAATCCCATTGCTGCGACAAGTCCCAGCAAAATTGAAAGAAATGCCGAGGTTTCTTCCGAAACCCATATTGTCAGGGATATGAAGACACATACCGAAACACTGCCGACAATTCTTTCCAGCAATTTTTTGCCCTTGAAGTTTCTGTCGTATTCCCATTTGTAATGCCAGAGAGCAAAAGCTGCCGTCATGATTATAAACGCGATACCGAGAGCATAAGTGATAATTTCCATAATATGTTTAATTTAATTTTTTAACTTATTTTATGATAGTCCGAAACCGCTTTTTTTGTCAAGATCCGCGTCGGCGCCGGCGGAAAGCGAAGCAGATGCGGCCGGAGGAGGGCTTTTTTGCGAAGCGGCCGGGAAGGACAGAAAAAGTTTGTCCGAAGCTGCATTTTTTGCTTGCCAGAAGCATAAATGTGAGTCATTATCCGCCGTGAATTTAAGCCGCGAATCGCGGCGATTGCATGCAATTATTTTACCGTCTCATCAAGAGGGGCCTGCTCCCCGAGGGTTTGGTGAGGTTTTTCGTTTTTAAAAAAAGCATTTTTAACCTTCTGCGGTCGGGATTCAAGCGTAATTGATAGCATTGTCGCAGAATTATAACCATGAGGAATCACGCAAAATGAAAGAATCTTATACGAGCAAAAGACGTGTAAGAAAGAATTTCGGCAGAATCGACTCCGTGTCGGAAATGCCGAGTTTGATTGAAGTGCAGACCGGATCATACCGCGATTTCATCGAAAACAAAAATTGCGAATTCGGTTTGGAAGAAGTTTTCAAATCCATTTTCCCCATTAAAGACTTTTCCGGAACCGGCGAACTTGAGTTTGTCAAATATGAACTCGAAGAGCCGAAGTATGACGTTGACGAATGCATCAAACGCGACATGACCTATGCCGCGCCGGTCAAAGCCACGCTGCGTCTGGTTGTCTGGGATGTTGACGAGGCCACCGGTTCCCGTTCCGTGCACGACATCAAGGAACAGGACGTTTATATGGGCGATATTCCGCTGATGACGGACAAAGGTACCTTTATCGTCAATGGTACCGAGCGTGTCGTCGTTTCGCAGATGCACCGTTCGCCGGGCGTTTTCTTTGACAACGACAAAGGCAAAACTGTTGCTTCCGGTAAATATCTGTTTGCCGCCCGGGTTATTCCGTACCGCGGTTCGTGGCTGGATTTTGAATTTGACGCCAAAGATCTGCTTTATGCCCGTATTGACCGCCGCCGCAAACTGCCGGTTACTTCGATCCTTTATTCCCTTTATTCCAAGGAAACCGAAGAAAAACTGAAAGAGCTGGCAAAAGAAGGAAAGAAAATCGACCGTTCCGAAATCAAAGGAATGGACAAGGAAGAGATCCTCAGCTATTTTTACGATGTCGACACCTATGTTGCCGACAAAAAAGGCTGGAAGAGCAAATTCGTACCCGAACGTTTCCGCGGGGTTAAGTTTGCTTTTGACCTGATTGACGCCGAAAGCGGAAAAACGGTTTGGGAAGCCGGCAAGAAGATCCCGGCCCGCGCCGCCCAGAAGCTGGTTGACGAAGGACTGGAATTCTACCGCGTGGGCGAAGACCAGCTGCTCGGAAAATTCCTGGCTACCGCCCTGGTCGAGAAAAAGACCGGCGAAGTCGTCGCCGACGCCGGCGCCGAGATCAACCAGGAACTGCTGGACAAGATCAAGGAAGCCAAAATCAACGAAATTAAGGTTCTTTATATCGACAACGTCAATGTCGGGCCTTATATCCGCAACACTTTGGAAGTGGACAAGAACCACAGCCGGGAAGATGCCCTGCTTGACATCTATCGCGTTATGCGCCCGGGCGAACCGCCTACATACGAAACTGCCGACGCCCTGTTCAAATCGCTGTTCTTCGACAATGAGCGCTACGACCTGTCTTCGGTCGGCCGCGTAAAGATGAACACCGCGCTGGACATTCCGTTTGAAGAAGCACCGGATACTTATCGCACGCTGCGCAAAGACGATATCCTGCGTATTGTCAAACGTCTGGTCGAACTGCGTGACGGCCACGGCGAAGTCGACGATATCGACCACCTGTCGAACCGCCGCGTCCGCACGGTGGGCGAGCAGCTGTCGAATCAGTTCTCGGTAGGTTTCGTGCGCATGGCGCG
>ENA-OPSJ01002855-OPSJ01002855.1-human-gut-metagenome-genome-assembly--contig:-NODE-2855-length-10495-cov-1.394444_pt1 | contig 10495 bp, 13 predicted proteins | sample MGYA00241801_ERZ501893 | MGnify/ENA primary metagenome ERZ501893 (study PRJEB25962, sample SAMEA2042219) | human gut metagenome | biome: human gut; feature: human-associated habitat; material: faeces...
CATTTTTGGAAACGAAAGTAAAATCAGCGTTTAAAATGGGGGTATCAGCAGAATTTATAATGTCAAAAGAATTTACTTATAGGGGGATGTGTGGTAGTATATAGCAAAGAAGAGAAAGGAGTCCACCCATGAAACTGACACAACTGGAGTATTTCTGCACCGCCGTGGAATGCCAGAGCATTACGGCGGCGGCGAAAAAGCTGTATGTGACCCAGCCGGCCATTTCCGGGGCCATCCGGGAGCTGGAAAAGGAATTTTCCGTCAGTCTCTTTTCCCACGCCCGGAACAAGATGACCCTGACGGACGAGGGGCGCATCTTCTATGAGCGCGCCGAGCAGCTTCTGCGGGAGGTGGAGTCCGCAAAGCAGCAGCTCAGCGACCTGGGCAGCGCCCAGCAGAACGTGAAGGTGGGCATTCCGCCCCTGTGGGGAACCACCTTTTTCCCGGACCTGCTCCATGATTTCAACGCCCGCCACCCCAATATCCGGCTGACCTTCTACGAGTACGGCTCCGCCCGGGCGGCGGCGCTGGTAAAGGAAAAGGAGCTGGACATTGCCCTGGCCATCGAGAAGGTGGGCCACCCGCTGATTCAGAGCACCCCTTTGTTCCGGGACCAGATCTATATCATGGTATCCCAGAATCTTTTGAATTTTTCTCTCACTGCGGCACCTCCGCAACGTCATCTTCCTGCCACGGCAGGCGAGGCAGGGGTGCATAGTGGCGGCCGTTCGGCTCGACCCAGCTGCCCTGACCGCCGGCAAAGATGTGGATGTTGAACGAGTTCAGCACGGTCAAAAAGCTCTCCATGTCGGCGGCATCACAGCAGAGAGAATCCCGGTTGCCAATCAGTAGCACATCAAATCGGTGTTGCTCGGCATCCTGTAAAATCTCCTTTACAGCGGGGCGCATGAGCAGGGGCACAGGCTCGTTTGTCTCGGAGATGCGTTCTTTCTGTACGCCCCACTGTAATTTGCGGGCGGCACGCTGGCAGGCAAGGCGTTGTCTGCCCATGCTGGCAAGGTTCTTCGGGTCGGACTGGTAAAGGCATTGTGCAATCATGGTGTTTTCCTCCTTAATGGTGCGGTTTGTGGTAGACTTCTTTGTGCAGCACCACCGCATGGCGGCGCTCATGCCATAGGAACAGGTAGTGCAGAATCATCCCGCTGCCAACCAGCGGCAGCAGGACTTTTGCCCAATCAGAGATTCTCTTCATCGTCATCCTCATTTCTGCCGCCAAGGACAATATCCCCGGACGGCACATAGACTTTCGGCGCAGGCGCAGACTTTGCGGGTTCAGTCGCATGGACAGGCTCTTTGTGCAGCAGATGGGTGATAATCAGCAGCACCGCGATGAAAAGCAGCGCGCAGGCAATCCCCATAATCAACAGGGCCGGTGTAATCCCGCTTTCTGCCGCAGCAACAACGGCAGGCACAGAAACCGGCGCATACAGCAGCGTGTAATGCACAGTTCCAGCCTCAGTGCGGGTGACAGTTCCGGCGTAGTGCGCCGTTGCCATGTAGGTGCTGTCCGCCTGCAAGGTTTCACCAATCGTAATGTCCTGCAAGGTCAGCGAGCCGGAAAAGCCGTACTCATCGTCGTAGGCCACAGACTCTTTCACGTCATTGCGGGCGGTTTCGGCATCGGCGCTCCGCACGGACAATTCAAAATCCTGCGTGACCTCTTTTTCCTCGGTCACACCACCCTCTACCGACTCGGTGACACCCCATAAGGTGTAATCGGAACCGCCCCACTGCATACCGCTTTCGGTCAAGTCGGCAACGACTGTGCCATACGGTACGCTGTACTGTTTGACGACAAGCAGTTGGCCGCCGTCCTCCTGCCATGAGATGCTGTCCGGGTAAAACTGCGGCGCGGGATCTTCCGGCGACAGTTCCACCAGTTCCGGGGCGGGGGTGGGTGTGGGCTCCTCGGCAAAGGCAACAGTGGCGGTGCCCAGCGCCAGCAGACAGCACAGGGCGGCGATAACAGGTTTTTTCATTAGGATTCCTCCGTTTCGGTTTGATTTTGCATTTTGCGTTCTACAATGCGGCGCAGCTCGTCCCGGTCTGTGGTAATCAGGTCCTTTTCTTCCTCGCTGCATCGCATATCAACGGTGACATTGTTGGAGTTTGTGACGATTAGCGCACTGCCGCGCTCGAAGCGGGTAATGTTGTCGATTTCGGTATCTGTCAGCTTCAAGACGCTCTGTACGCGCTGCGCTTCCTCTTCCTCCAGATTCAGAATGATTTTGATTTTGCAGTTGTTCAGGATGCCGCGGCCGTATTTTCCATCTTCCAAGGAAAAGAAGTCGTTCAGATCCTGCGTGGCAACCAGTACACCACCGCCGTAGCCGCGAATCGTCTTGACGGCCTCGAATACATAGTTGGCCGCCAAAGCGTTGGACGATGCGCCGATGATTTGCCAAACCTCATCTATAAAAATCTGCTTGCGGCGGGTCAGGTCCTCTTTGGCCTTATCCCACATATAATCCAGCCCGATGTACATACCCACGGTCAGCAGATCGCCGGACAACTCACTGATGTCGATGTACATACGACTTTCGGTGATTTGGCAGCTTTCAAAGCGGATGTCGGGCAGCCCGCCGAGAATCGGCAGCGTCACTCCGGCAATGTCGATATTGTCGATGCGGCGATAGCGATTGCTCAGGTACGCGCGAGCGGAGCCGTCCAAGGTACGCAGCATGCGCTGGCTGCTTTCCTGCTTGAACCATGTGTTGGCGTTGTAGGCCAGCAGGTCGGGGCGTTCCTCCCGCATACGGTCATAGTAGGCGGCGGGGATGCGCAGATGAGTGCCGATCTGCCGATGGGCGATGCCGGTGATGGTCATGGGCTCAATCAGCTCGGTGCCGCTGTCGTCTGACAGGTGCAGAAACATTTCTTTGCCGTAGGATTCCATCCGCAGGCGATTGGGGGCAATGAGGTAGTCCTCCTTGGACTCGCTCTGCCGTTTCACTTCGGTCAGCATCTGCTGTAAGGATACACCGGATTTCATACGCGAAACCTCCCTTTACCACGAGAGAACCAGCTTGCCGGAAGTTTCCTCGGCGGCCAGCCCATCTCCTGCAAAGACCTGTTTCAACTTTTCCCAGCAGCCCACAGGTGGGAAACCGTGCAGTTCCGGGAGTACCGATGTGCTGCCATCCGTAAGCTGGATGTGACCGTCCTCCTGCACGGTCATCGAGTGATGCCCGCGGGAACTGAGGTCGGCCACTATGCCCTCCAGCGTTGCGCGTCCCTCAGTTTCATACCAAATGCGCGGGTCGGGCAGTGGGGGAGTCTCAGCGGGAATACGCGGTTTTTCAGGCGTGTCTGCCGTGGGATTTGGGCGCAGCGGCACGGTGTTGATCAACTCGCACCGCAAGTGAGCCTGCTTGTCCAAAACGACCTCGGCACTCTCAAAGCCGTCCAATCCGTGAACACGAATCAGGCAGCGTCCGCCTTCTTTGACGATGGCAAGCGGGTCTTTGGTAGCCCATTCCCATGTAATGTTGCTGCCCGCTGTGCGAAGTGCGGCAGTAATGCGCTGGTTCACATGGAGCAGCAGAATGTCGCTGAGCGGTTCGTCCTCAATGTCCGGCACCACAAATTTAGCGCGGCGGGGAGCCTTTGCTTTCTTCTTGGGGACTGCCGGTAGGCTGCTGCGCAGATGGTGCAGCACATACAGTTCCCAGATGGAGCAGGCAACAAGCAGAAGCGGCAGCAGCAGCGCGCCGCGCGCGAACGCGGCGATGGATACAATAATGCCTACGAAGATGCTTGTGCCGTTCCGAATGGCATTGTCAGATTTCATTGTCGATTACCGTCCTTTCACAAAAACAAAAAGGGCTGCATCAGGTGTCCGTTCTGAACACTTGATGCAGCCCAAGGTGCAGCCGCTTTTCGGCGGCCATGCGGGATGCGGATTGATTCTTGGTTCACTCCTTTCTGCCAACGGCAGGAAATATCTATATAAAAAAGTGCCGGCAGGGAAAACACCGCGCCCAATTCAGCGCAATGCCATCTACTACCGGCACCGATTACAAAAATAACAACGTATGCTTATATAGCATAAAAATCATCTATAAGATTATTATAATACTATATCTTGTGGATGTCAACGGTGGATTTTGTATGGGCTCCTGCACGATGATAACAATGCGCTTGCAATTATACTCCCGCAGGAGTATAATTGCAATGAGGAGGTGGTCTGATGAAAAAGACGATTTATCACGGCTCGGATCACATTATTGAAAAGCCCCAATATGGCTATGGAAAGCCCTACAATGACTATGGCGTTGGCTTCTACTGCACCGAAAACCCGAACATGGCGAAAGAGTGGGGCGTAAGTATTGACCACAACGGTTATGCAAATGAATATCAAATCGAATGTGACGGTTTGACGATTCTCGATTTGAATGCCCCGGAATATACAATGCTGCACTGGCTGACGATTCTGCTTGAAAACCGTGAGTTTGATGCGTCCACACCGCTGGCGGCGGAAGCTAAGGATTATCTCTTACAGAATTTTCATCTGGACTACAAAACGGCAGATGTCATTATCGGCTATCGTGCCGATGACAGCTACTTTTCCTTTGCCTCTGACTTTATCAACGGTGCAATCTCGTATCGCCAGCTGTGTAACGCCATGCGCCTTGGCAAGCTGGGTCAGCAGTTTGTGCTGAAAGGCCGAAAAGCCTTTGAGCAGCTGGAATTTATGAGCTATGATACAGCAGATGCCAAAGAATGGTATAAGAAGAAAGCGTTCCGTGACCAGGCCGCCCGCCGCCAATACTTTGATGTAGAGCGGAACCGCCGTCAAAGGGGCGATCTTTACATTACAACCATCCTTGACGAGGAGATGAAGCCCAGTGATCCACGCTTACGATAAAAATTATCTTACCGCTGCACAAAAATGTCTTGCGCGTATGCTGGACTACATGGTCAATGATTTACAGTATCCGCTGGAAACAGTATGGAACTGGTTTTTAATGAGCGAGATTTCCCATCGCTTTGAACTCGGTGATAGCACTATTTTGGCAGGCACTTCCGGTGTGGAACTTGCCCGCAGGGTACTGGAACAGGCGGGGGAGCCAGAACCCGTCCGCAAGGCATCCTATGCGTATGACCGCAGTCCCGAATACTGGACGGGCTGGGCTATCGCATATTACCAGTGGGATACCGGGCTGCGCTTCTCTGAAATTGAGCAGGCTGTGCCGATTTCCAAGGTGCGAATGCTGTATACGCCCTACCATGAAATGGACGTTCGCCAGTTTGCTGATAAGATGAACGAACTGTACCGTGCAGCAAAGCCGGAAACAAACCTAAAGAGCCTGCGCACACTGGCCGAAATGAGCCAGTCGGAACTGGCACGACAGGCAGAAATCCCTGTGCGCACCATCCAGCAATATGAGCAACGCCAGAAAGACATTAACAAGGCGCAAGGGGAAACCTTGCTGCGCTTGGCACGTGTCCTGCATTGCAGTATAGATGATCTGATGGAAAAAGTCCCACAGCAATAACATGAATAAAAAGCGGAAGATTCTCTTTTAAAACAGCGGGAATCTTCCGCTTTCATTTTTCATTTTATCAGTTATCGCATCAATAAGTATATATTATGCGCAATTTGCACGAATAATTAGCACAAGAATATTCCGACGAGGCTCTTTGTGAGTTCCAATGGTGTCTGGTGTTATCTGCTACTGCGGGCAAGATTAACTACAACTGCTTTCGAAAATGAAAAAAATCTGCGTTTTTGAAAACGACTGCTTGCAAATACTATACGTACCTATTATAATAGAAGCAACAAGGCGGCTTCAAAACTTAAACATTTTTCATTTTTTGAAAGCGGTACACTATGAAAATTATTCCAAGAGACAAATATTTACAGCGAATCATCAAATTGAACGGCACCCCGGACATCAAAATTATCACCGGAATACGCCGATCCGGTAAGTCCAAATTGATGCAGGCCTATATTGAATACCTGAAAAGTCATGTCGATAACTGCAATATCATTTATATCGACTTTATGGACTTGGCCTTTGAAGAAATCAAGGAGTACCATGCACTGCACGCCTATGTGGAAGCACGGTATCAGGCAAATAAGACGAACTATCTTTTCGTGGACGAAGTGCAGATGTGCCCGCAATTTGAGTTGGCTATCAACAGTCTCTACGCCAAGGAAAAATATGATATCTACCTGACCGGTTCCAATGCTTTTTTGCTAAGTGCGGATTTGGCTACACTTTTTACAGGGCGCTATATTGAAATCCATGTTTTCCCATTCAGCTTTTCGGAGTACTGCCGATATTACGAAGAAACAAAGGATATAGACCAACTGTTTGAGGATTACACCATAAAGGGTGGTCTGGCCGGCTCCTATGCGTACAAAACGGAGAAAGACCGAATCAATTACATCAAGGAAGTTTACGAAACAATCGTTACAAGGGACCTCGTGCAGAAATACGCACTGCCGGACACCTTAGTGCTGCAGCGGCTGAGTGAGTTCCTTATGGACAACGTCAGCAACCTTACTTCACCCAACAAGGTCAGCCAGCTGTTGACAGCCAATAACACCCAGACAAATCATGTGACGATTGGAAAGTATATCAAGTATTTGTGCAATGCCTTTGTCTTTTACGACGTCAAGCGCTATGACATCCGGGGCAGAAAATATCTGGAAAGCTCGGAAAAGTTTTATCTGTGTGACACAGGTATCCGTTATGCCATTCTGGGTAGCCGGAATATGGATTACGGCAGGATGTATGAAAACATGGTCTGTATTGAACTTTTACGCCGTGGGTATGATGTGTATGTCGGAAAGCTGTACCAGAAAGAAATCGACTTCGTTGTACAAAAGGGTGACGAAAAAATTTATATTCAGGTAAGCGACAATATTACAGCGTCGGACACCTTCGAGCGCGAATGCCGTCCTCTTTTGCAAATCCGGGATGCATACCCCAAAATGATTCTTGCCAGAACCAGACACCCCAAATATAGCTACGAGGGAATCGACATTTACGATGTTGCCGATTGGTTATTGCAGGAATGACCTCTATACCACACATAGTATGGCACAGCCGATAGATTCGCCGGCTGTGCCTTTTGTGTGCCTAAACAATGAACATATTACTGTATATCAATGTGAATAAGGCGTTAGTAAGTATCAATCATAATCTGCTGCCGCAGATAAAGATTTGCTACCGCCGTGATGACCTCGCGGCTGCAACGGTACTCCCGCACTGCATGGGCGAAGTTGTCGCAGTTCAGGTCGTTGTCGTCATACAGCTTGTCCAGCACATCGTAGCCGTCCTTCAGGCGGCGGATGTCCATTTCGATGCACTTGATAATTTCCGCGCACGAGAGCGGTGTCTGCCGGGCAAGGCGGATGACTTTTTTCTCGCAGGCGCTACGGGCATCAACGTGGAACAGGCGGCGGGTGATTTTCCAAGAGATGCCCTCCAAAAACGTCAGTTTGAGGAACGACAGCACCCGCAGCGGCCATGCCGCACCGATGGGGATGATAAAGCGGCAGGAGAGCAAATCATATAGCGCATCATACTCGGTATCCCCGGTGCCAACCACAATGAGCCCGCGAACTAGCAGGCGCTGCACACAGTCCTGCCAGCTGCGGTGGATGGTGACATTGGAACTGCTCGCCATCTTCTCGTAGAAGCTGCTGATTTCCTCTTCCCGCAGGATGCGCCAGTTGAGGATAGACCAGAGCATAAACTCCTGTACATCGACTTCGTATTCTTTCTCGCAGACGATGATGACAGGGCGGGTACCTTCTTCGGTGCAGCAGCGGATATAACGGCCATTGGCAGTGTAAAGCATTTTCATAAGGGAACCTCCAAATTTTAATTTTCGTGTAGAGATGAGAGAAAAGATTCATCGTTTCGCAATTTGTGGACAGCACGGCTGATCCACGCCGAAACGTGGTTGGGCGGGACACTCATGCGGACGGCAACTGCGGTAAGCGGTATGCCGGCGACTTGCAACGCCAGCGCATGGATGCCCTTGCGGGTCACGCCGCTGTATTGAGATTCTGCAGCGACAAGCAGCAGGGGAGTCTCACACTTTGTATGACTTGAGATCGCGTTTTGAACTTCCAAGGCAGTAAGTACAGCGGGCTCCAAATCACCAAGCAAAACAGTGTGCTGATACTTACTCAAAACATTGCGGCAATAGCCGATAAGGCAATTCTGTACGACCCGCCGGGCATAGGATGCAAAGCTGCCACGCGCTGGGTCGAAGGTCAGTGCTGCATTGCAGAGCCAGACACAGCCCTCTTGATACAAGTCCTCATAGCCAAGACCAGCAACGCAGGGATTGGCATTGATGTCGAACCGCAGGACGCGCTCTACGATGGTCAGATTTTCTTCTACCAAACGCTGTTGGTCAGCTGTGAGCCTTTTCACGCATTTCATAACCGTCACCTCGCAGTCGCATTCTCGCAGATGCGGATGATTTGCTCGCAGCGGTAGTCGCCGCACTTGGCGATATGTACCTGATCTCCGGGCAAGCCCATCTGCGTTTGCAGCCAGCGGTAACTCTAGTTGCAGCTCATACCAAGCTGAGCCTGTACACTGTGCAGTGCATGGTGGGCAAGAATGCGTTTGTGCCGCAAATCTCCGTTGGCAAGGGTGCCAAGGGGCTGTTTCGTGCGGCGGTCAGCCGTGACATAAGCATCACAGGCGGGCCAGCGGCGGCAGACGTACAGATACGTTCCGGCGGAAATATCGGACAGGCCATGAATCGCGCTTGCCGGGCGCAGCGTGGCAAGAGAGCCGCAATAGGGACAATGGATACGAGTTAGTTTCATAGAATTTCACCTCCAATTTGTTGCAAAATAGGCCGAAAAAACCTATTTGCCCTTATTACTGTCATCTCAAACGAAAAAATTAAAAAATTTCGGCCACTTTTTCAAATTTTACAATTTGTTCATATCTTCGTGGCGTTACGCCAGCATCGGACGAAAGGCGCTGTTGACCGACTTCCGCACATCCAGCATGGTTCTGCCGTTCAGTGTGACAGGCGCATTGAACAGCATCGTCAGAAGATATTTCTTGAGGTTTTTGACGTCTGTGCGCAGATTGCGCAGGCCGTCAAGGACAAAGCGGATATGCTCGCTCGTCAGCTGCAACAGCCGTTCCCGCACCAAGGGCATCGGAAACAGGTTATTCCCCAGCCGAAGTACAGGGCCTCGAAGCTGGATCGTTTCCACGACCAGTTCGTAGATCTCCTGCATCACAGGGGCGCTCTCCGGCTGATTGCGGCAAAGCAGGTCCAGTTCGATGTTGTCGCGGACTTTTGTCCGTACGGCCTCTCCCTCGGATAAGATTAGATCAGTATTTTGTTTCTCTTTATTTTGTATTTCTTTATTTAATTGCATGGGATTTCCCAGTACAGCAGAATCCGATGCAAGGGGTTCCAGCATAGGCGGCACAGATTCAGCGCTGCTGCCGGAGCCGGACGAGAGCGTTTGCGGGTACTCATAGACATAGTAATCGCAGCCCCGCAGGCAGCCGCGCTCATCCCGGACACGGGTGCGCACTACATATCCGGCATCCTCCAATTCCCAAATTGCAGTGCGGATAGCGTCCACGCTCTCTTTGTTGATGGCGGCAAGCCCTTTGAGGGTATAATCCCAGTCGTCCGGCAGGGAAAGCATCTGCGACAGCAGGCCCTTGGCCTTCAGAGACAGATTTTTATTGCGAAGATGATGATTGCTCATAACGGTATAGTCCTTAATGCGCTCTACGCGAAAAACAGCCATTTTACGAATCCTTTCATGTAAGAAGATGGGCAGCCGCCGGGGCTGCCCGCAGTTCAACGGTTACAGATTCTGACGGATAATGCGGGTGATGATGCCCACGGCGATACTGCGCTCCTCGTCCAGCTTTGTCACCACAAAGCTGACATCGTCCTTTTTGCCGGGCGTGCGGCGGTCATAGCAGGAGTGGGCCACAGCGTTGACACCGTTGGAAAGCCGCACATAGACGATGCCTTTATGTACATCGGTGACGCGGCCGGCGTATTTGCTCTGTACACGGCAGCGCTTCAAGGCTTCACGGCTGGTGTTTTCGGTGACGCTCTTGACATCGGCGCGGACAGACAATTCTTCCTGCGAGGTTTTGTTCACCTCGGTCACGCGGACAAGAATCTGGTCGCCCACAGCAAAGCGGTCATGGGCATCACCAATCCAATCCCATGCCAGATCCCGCGCCATGATGGAACACTCCACGCCGAAAATCTCCACACGGATGGATTTGTCGGCAACGGCAATAACGCGAGCCTGCACCACGCGCCCCTCCCGGACGCGGTACTCACCGTTGGCATCTGGGCTGAAATAGAAAAGCTGGCGTTTGCGCATCATGGCTTCGCGGCGGCTGGCAACCACACTGCGGCTCTTGGAGTCAACGCCGAGAATAACAAAGTCGATTTCTGCGCCCAGCATGTTGCCCAGCAGTTTCATCTGGCGGACAGCCATGCT
>ENA-OPSJ01002859-OPSJ01002859.1-human-gut-metagenome-genome-assembly--contig:-NODE-2859-length-10485-cov-2.553979_pt1 | contig 10485 bp, 11 predicted proteins | sample MGYA00241801_ERZ501893 | MGnify/ENA primary metagenome ERZ501893 (study PRJEB25962, sample SAMEA2042219) | human gut metagenome | biome: human gut; feature: human-associated habitat; material: faeces...
TGCTTGTAGAAAACCGTCCCTTCCTTGCCGACAACATCCGCCGCAGCGCGGAGTTCAAACACAGCGCCCTTCAAATACCCCTGCTGATAGACAGGCTTCATGACGGTATTGCCCCATTCGTCCTGCTCGTCCGTAAAGCGCACCAGCTGCAAGCCGGTCTTTTCCAGCGCCACGCTGCCGCGCACGGGCGTGTTGGTTACATTCACCGTGATGGTTTCTGCCGCTGCTGCCGGAACAGACAGGCTCATCACCAGCAGCACCAGCGCAAGCACCCAGTGCATCCATTGCTTCATCCGCTTCATTTTTCTTCCTCCTGTTATTTGATTTGAACGATGGTCACAAAGTCCGTATCCACATAACCGTCAAGCGCATTGGTTTCCGCAATTCGATATTCTCCCCACGGAAGTGCTTCGGTCTGTGCGATGCCATCCGCATTCGTCGTAATTGTTGCGACAACCTTGCCAATGTTGGAAGCATTGTCCGATGCAGGCGCGGTCAATCTCATCACCGTGAACGTGACACCGGGCAGCGGTTTTCCCGTCATGCTGTCCGTCTTGATGACCCGGATGATACCCATCATGCGCTCGTTGATGAACATGCACGCCGTATCTGCCCCCGCCGTCACCATGATTTCCTGCGCCGAGGCAACCGACAGCCGATACCCCTGCGGCGCGGTTTTCTCGCGAACCTGATAGCGTCCCGGTGCAATCCCGGAAAAAACGGCACGCCCCTGCACATCCGTCACTGCTTCTGCCAGCACCGCGCCGGATTCATCCAGCAGCTCAAACACCGCGCCTTGCAGCAAAATGCCGTCCGTGGACTGCTTGGTCACAAACACCGTGCCATACAGCAGTTCAAACGTGACAACAGCGGATTGCAGCGGGTATGGCGTTCCCTCTATCGGGACAAGCACTTTCTGGATGGAGGCGCTGGGGATTCCGACCAGAAAGCCTGCTTCTTCCGCGCTGGACGCGATTGATTCCATGTAAACGGAGAAGCTGCTTTTGTCCGACAAAATCCGGATGGTATCGCCGCTCTTGACATAGTAGTACGCTTCATCCGAACCGCCGCTGTTCCCCGTGATGCTGCCCGCTGCCTTGGAAATCCGAATCAAATCCGCATCCGTCGTCAGCGTAACCGTACCGATATAGCCGCCGTCTGACGCTTGGATGCGCTGACCGCTGACCGTGATTTTCCCGGTGATTTTCGCGTGCGCAATCGCGTTTTTCGCCAGCCAGCGGGCATAGGTCAAGTACACTTCCGGTGCGCCGCCGGAGAAGGCGTAGAAATTATCCATGTCCCAATAACTGCGGACGTACTGCGCGCCTTCCAGCTGCTTAATCACCTCGCGGATAGCAAACTGACCCGCGACACGGCTCCACACTTCGTTGTTTGCATCACTGCGATCCAGCACCATAAACGGATAGGTGTGCCGAAGCGCCCAGGCGATGGCGTGCATGGTCTGTGCCTTGAAGCGCACCCCGTTCATACCGCCGCCTTCTGCGGTGTTCACGAACGCCTCCATATCAATCAGCGCATACGGGCCGGTTTCCGTTTTGTTCGCGCCCGACCCTTCGCCGGGGCCGGAAAGCGTATGCTCAAGGCAATACACGGGGAAGGTTTCCAGATAGTGCGGTGTCGCATAAATCGTGCCGTGCGATGCCGATTTCGCCAGCTGTGGATACGCCGCGTCCCTGCCGGAACTTCCTTGCAGTCCCGACTGTCCCGCCTGAAAACTGCCGATTTTCCCATGAATATTCTTCAAGCTGAATCCGTCCGTTTCTGCGGTATACGTTTGCATTTCCCGGAGCAGGCGCAGCATTTCTTTGGGATACGCGAAATCCGTCACCGTGCAGGCATCCGCATCCGTTTCGCCGGTTTCCGCTGCCATCACCCACACCGTTTCGTCAGCCGTCCACTTCATCTTGCCGCTGGGGAAAGAATCGCCGTACAGGAAGCGTACCTGATACCATGCCGTCCTCGAAGCATCTTCCGCAACGGACACCACCTGCACTGCTGCTGCATTGACGAAATTGCCCTGATACTCGCTGGAAAAATACGCTTCGGACGCATCATCATCCACCGCAGAAAAGACGCGCGTGTCCGTACTGACGCTGATAAAATCGCCGAGACTTACAGGTGGCACCGTTTCGTCGATTTCTTCCGCGCTGCTAATTTCCGGATGTACCGAAGCATCCGGCGGTTCTGCGGCATCCGGCTGCTCCAATCACCGCTTTCATCCGCTTCGGGCAGATTCGATTCTTGGTGCGGCGCGTCCTGCGAAGGTGCATCCGCGGGCGTTTCTTCTTCATCAGATGCTTCTTCCGGGCGGCTGCCATTGACCACGAACAATCGCTTTTGACCGAAGGTAGTCATTCCGTCGCAGGATGGCACGTCGGCGATGCCCGACACATCCGCATCCGTCAAATAGCGGGTATCCAGCGACGCTGCCGGTACAAAGCCGCAGATGGTCTGCTGCTCCGCATCCAGAAACCAGACCTGCACGGCTTGATGACCGCTGAAAAACGCCGTCGCCAGCAGAATGGACGCATCATCGGCCGCAGCATAAACAATGCGCTCCTGCGATTCCGCGCTGGCGTACACGTTGACTGCCCGCACCGTCCGGACGTAGACATACCCATGTTCTTCAATCGCCGCCTGCAAAGGATGACGGTTGTCCGACGAACTTTCTTCCTCCGAATTGGGGAGCATTTCGTCATGGGGCGGCTCATCCGGCACATCGGATGCGGATTCGTCAGGCGCTTCCTCCGCGGGGGGAAGCGCCGGTTCTTCTGCCGGAAGCACAATGACTTCCGTTCCTGTGATGTCCGAGGGCGTGGCTGCTTCTTCTGCTGCCGCACAGAGCGGAATGCAGGTCAGCGCCAGCGCCGCAGACAGCATCAATGATGCAAATCGTTTCAATTTGGATTTCAATTTCATTTGCTCCTCCTATTCTTGAACTGCCAGCACAATCAGACGGCCGCTTGCACCGCCCGCACTGCGGTCGCAGGTTATCAGGGTCAGAATGTGGTCATCCGCACCGACTGCCGCGCCTGAATCGTACAGTGCCTTGGCTCGTGCGCGGTCTACATACGCTTGAAACGCCTGTCCGCTGGCAAAATCAGCCGCCGCTGCATCCCAGTCACCAACCTGCATATTGACGACGGCGAAAATCCGATAGGTGCGTTCGCCGTAAATCGTGTACAGCTGAATGGTGCTGTGCGCAGCGCAGTAGCTCGAATCCTTGTATTGCACAAGGCTGCTGAACATTGCGTCGCTATGACTCAGGTGATGCCCGTAGATGGCAATATTCCTGCTCGGTGTCTGATAATCCGCCGACGGCAGCGAGAACAGGCATCCCAGCTTGCTGTTTTCGCCGCTGAACAGGTGCGTCAGGTAGTAGTCTGTCCTGTTCGACCGCACAACCGGATAATCCACCGGCGTACCCGAAATGGTGAGCCATGCGGCAAAATCCGGATTCTGCGCAATGCATGCTTCTACATCGACACTGCGGGGATTTGCTGTCCGCTCTGCCTGTGCTGGCGCGGCAGTGTCGGAAGCAGCCGGGCGTACGGAGGGCGGCGCGGCAGCGGGCACAGCGGTTTTCTCTGCCTGCGGCACTTCCAGCAGCAGGGGCAGCACAGTCTGCGCGGCGGCTGCCGCGGGGGATGGCGCATCCTCCACCAGTCCCGAAGCCTGTTGAGGGGGCTTAACCTCTGCGGACATGCGCGTGTATACACGGTCATCTTCTTCGACCTCCTTTATCTGCCCGAAAATTGGGCAAAGAAAAATCATGCTTCCGAACAGAAACATGACCATCAGCAGAATATCCACTTTTCGTTTCATGCGTCTTTATCGCTCCTGCGACATTTGCCGCTTCCTCATCCAGTAATCCAGCAGCTTGAAAATTACCTTTTCCATCTGCTCCGTCGTGTAGGAACGTGGAAAATACTTGGTCAGCTTTTCCTGCGGCAGCACGACAGACCCCTTGACAGGAATCGTCTGCTTGTTCTCCGTCATGATTTCCATGATGCCCTGTTCCGACAGCGTGCCCTGTTTGCTTTCGCGCTTCATGCGCTGGGCTTGCGAGAGGGACGGTGTCTGCTGCGTGTTTTCCAAGGCGGTATCCAGCCACTGCTGTTCTTCCGGCTTCAAGTACGAAAGTTCCACGGCAGGGGTAAAGGCGAGTTTGCCCGCGTCCACCTTATCAATGAGCGGCGGCTCAAGGTTGTTCAGGCGCAAAATGCGATGGATTTGGCGCTCACTTTCACCTGCGTCTTTTGCTACTTTAGTGACTGACAACTTCTCGCCAACTTGGCGAGAAGTTAAATCTACTCGTTCACCTTGACGCTTAATCGCCTCCATTTTCATTTGATACGCCTTAGCACGTTCGCTGGGCAGAATGTTCTCGCGCTGCAAATTGCTGTCCACCATGATGATGACAGCTTCATCATCGTCCAAATCACGGACAATGGCGGGAATCTCGTTCAGCCCCGCCAGCTCACAGGCGCGCTTCCGCCGATGCCCGGACACAATTTCATACCCGCCATCCGCCATCGGCCGGGCGATAATCGGCACCAGCACCCCATATTCCTTCACGCTCTCCACCGTTTCCATCATCCGGTCATCGTCCAGTACGCGGAATGGATGATCTTTGAAGGGGTGCAGTTTGCTTAGCGCAAGGCGCTGAATCTGCTCCTGCTGGCGTGAGGCTTCCGTGGAGAAAATGTCATCGTAGGAGGTCAGACTTGGCTTTCTGCCGCTGCTTTTCAAGCTGAAGCACCTCCTTCGTGAGCGCACGATACGCCTGCGCCACCTTGCCGCCGGGGTCGTACTCGAAAATACTCTTCCCGGTCAAGCTCGCTTCTGCCACGCGGACGGAATGCGGAATCGCCATCTCGAACACCTTGATTTTGCCGCCGTAAGTCTCCCGAATCAGCGTCGTGATTTCCTTGGCGTTGTTCGTGCGTCCATCCACCATCGTCATGAGGATTCCGTCGATTTTCAGCTTTGGATTCATTTGCCTGCGTACCTTTGCAATGGTTTGCAGCAGCTGTTCCAGCCCTTTGGCAGACAGGTAATGCGCCTGCACCGGGATGATTACGCGGTCTGCTGCCGCCAGCGCATTGATGGTCAGCATCCCCAGCGACGGCATACAGTCGATGATGATGCAGTCGTAGTCCTGCCGATTGCGGGCAAGCACCTGCTTCAAGATGGTTTCGCGGCTCATTGCATTCACCAGCGACACCTCCGTTCCCGCCAGCGCGATGTTAGCAGGCAGCAGGTCAATTCCCTCCGGATGATGCAGTATGCCCTCGCCCGGCGCAATCGGGACATCGTTCATGACCTTGGTCATCAGGTCTGCGATTGTGGGCGCAAGCTGATCCGGCTGCTGATTGCCGAGGCTGATGGTCATGCTGGCCTGCGGGTCAGTGTCCACCAGCAGCACCTTTTTTCCTTCCCGTGCCATCGCTGCCCCTATGTTGATGCAGCTGGTCGTTTTCGCTACCCCTCCTTTTTGATTTACAGTCGCAAGCACCGTGGGATTCATCCACTTCCTCCTTCCTGCACTCGTTCATCCGTGGCAGCAGAACTTCCCTGCCCTCCACTGCTGTTTGATGGTGGGTTCAGCCTGTAAATATTTCACACCTCCTGTTCTGGAAAATAGAAAGGCATCGACAGATTGCTCCATCAATGCCTTCGTCTCTTTCGACACTACTATTATAGCACAGGTTTCGTTGCTAAAGCGTGCTAATTTGTCTTGTTCGCTGCTAATTTGTCCTGTTTTGTGCTGCGCGATGCTATTTCATGCTATTTGTTGCTATCTTGCGCGATTGTCGCCCGTGTTGTCTCCTATTCAGGTGCTTGCACTTAGCAGCATTTCCAGTTCATCAAGCGCCTGAGTGTGCAAATGATACACGCGCGACCGGCTTAATCCGATTCTTTCAGCAATTTTCTCAAAATTCATATGAGAAAGATAATAGTTCAAGAGGATGATCCGGTGCGCCTGATTATCCATGCTGTTTACGACAGCTGTGATTTCTTCAACGGCATCCCGATACTCCTGTGTCAATTTTTCCAACTCTCTGCGTGCTTCCGTGAGACGAATAATCGCATTCTCATTCGCACCCACGTTGCGCGCATGGGCGGTAAATTCGCTTCCCCAAGATGCCGTAACTCGCTGCGTAAGGCTTTTGTAGAGTTCTATCTGCGAGAGAAGGGCATCTATTCTCTGTTCAACTGCTTCTGCCCTTTTCAAAAATGCAACTGCTTTCCTCATGCAATTTCACGCTCCAATCTTTTCAGCAGCTGGATACCATCTATGTCAGTAAGCAATACAAAACGACCGGACTGAAAAAAGATTCGCAGTTCATCAAGCCTCTGCTTGTACTGCATGATGCGGTATGTGAGATAGTCCCGTTCTTCTGCTGTCAGCTTTGTCTCGCTGCGGAACTTTTGCCGAAGTTCGTACTGCATCCGACCGCAGCTGCGGAAATCCTTGACTGCCTGAACAATCACTGCACTCGCAAACGCTTTCCACGGTTCCTTTTCTCCATAAACATAATGGGAACAATTTCTTCTCTGATTCATCCCAGTACCTCCGCCAGATATTCCTTTATTTGTGTATTGTACTTTGCGTTTTTCCTGCTGCTTTTTTCTCAACATACTCAGTAACAGCTCGAAACAGCAGCATCATCAAGGGATGATTATTCCATTTTGCAGCTTTTTCACTGGTGTCCTTTACCATTGAAAGCCACCATTCTTCGGCATCTTGTGCCTGATTCTCCGGCGGATCACAATGCGCTGCATACAGGCGGAACGCATCGCGGAAAATCTCCCATTCATCATCGTTCACTTTGCCATGCATGTTCTCACCGCCATTCCATAGGAAGTTCGCCTTGATTGACCCGCGTGAAACCTTCCATCAGCATCTGCTCAATCTTTTCAGACCATGCGTGCTGCGGCGGAAGTCCCTTCACATCCGACATAGTTCTGCTTCGGCGGTCAAAATAGAGTTTTATCATCTCATCCACAACGCCAAGGTCACGGTTTTTCATGATTTCCACCACATTTCCCACATCCGGCTGAATCTCAAGTTTGGGATATACCGAGCGATAGCGCATCATAAAATCAGCATTGACCCGATGAACCATAAACACATTGTCGGCTGCATTTGTAAGGTCGGCTGTTCCGCTGATGTCGCCTTTGCGCAGAAATGCTTCTGTTTTCCGCGGATGACAGATAAAATGAACGTGAATTTTCAACGTCTTTGCCATTGTGGAGAGCCGTTTGGCAATTCGGGATTGCATCTCATATTTGTCCACATTGCCAAGCTGAATATCCAGTGCCATCAGATTATCGACAATCGCCACCGAAGCACCGTTCTGCTGAACCCAATCGTAAATTGTGCTGATAACGATTTCCCAATCAGTGCCGAAGTCATTGTCGTAGATGGCAAACTTGCCTGTCAGCATAGCATCCAGCTTCGCCTCAATGCCGGGCTTCAGGCAGAAATGATTGGGATTCAGTGGATCAGGCATTACATAGTCTGGGCCTGCTGCTTGAAGCAGTATCCATTCTCGTATCCGTGATGCCGTCATTTCTCCTGAAAACAGCGCGACTTTATATCCCTGCGATACAGCAGCCAAACCAATCTGACTGACGAGCGTTGACTTGCCCGAAGCATTGCCCCCGCTCCAAATGGACATTTCGCCTGCATTGAATCCCCCTATCTTTGCGTCAAGCGAACTGAGCCGTGACCGAATTACCACAATTTTGCTGCGGTCTACATTCAGAATCTCTGCAAAGTCCAGCATCCGTGCCTTCGCCTTGCCAAGCAGTGGAGAATTTTCCGCTGCGCTGACTTTTGCTGTCGGCACAGCAGGCGTTACTGCATAAGGGCTGCTGCTGTAAGCTGCCGGGTCTACCTTCTGCCGGAACTCATGCCAATGGTATCCGGCGCAGCTGTTATGGAAGCAGTGGAATCCGAAACCGCCTTGATGGTACGCAAACACGGCGGCATCTCCGTGCTGATGCGAATCGTCAAACGGGCAGTGTGCTAATTGGTACTTTGTACCACTGCTGATGGCTACTTTTTTCTCCACCTCCACGCCATGTGCGGAAAGAAAATGCTCAATGTCCCAAGGGCTTTCTTTGCCGGAACGCCGAGCTTCTATCGGTATCGCCGCTTGATGCAGTTCCGCTGCAATATTCTTGACCAGCGCAATGGGTGTTTCCCGAATCTGCTCCGGATAGCGGATGATGCAGCTCTGTCGGTGCGGACGTTCCGGCGTATGGGCTCCTTTCGCTGCAATTGTTCCATACAGCTTGGTAATTCTTGATGGGTTATACACCGCCGTATCAATTTTTGCCTCGTCTGTGCTGAACCACATGTCCAGCACAGAGAGAAAATCCGCAACCACTTGCCGGTCATCCGTGCTGATATGCACCTTAAAAAGCAGATGATAGCCATTGCCGCTGTCTGCAACAATTGGCTCGCTGAATCCCGTTGCCATCAGCCTCTTCATTGTCTTTCCAGCAACAGCGTGTGCTGCTTCCTTTTCTTCTGCCGATGCACTGACACCGCTGGGGCGGACTGGGTCTGCATCAATCAAAATCCACTGAAAACCTATGATGTCATTATCAGACGTTGTTTCCTTCGGACGTTCTACCAGACGTTCATGCTGAGCACGCGCATAGCAGGCACTTTTGACGGGGTTCAGCGACTGGTAAAACGTTCGATTCGGATACTTTGCCAATTCAGCAGCAATGCGCGGACTGTCCGCACGAAAATAACCGCTGACAGTAGGCTTAGGGTCTATACTCCTGATTTCAATGATTGCATCCGGTTCATGCAGCAAGGACAGCCACTTTACTGCGAGTTCCACTGTTCTTGATTCTCCTTTTGCGCTTTTTGTAGATTCGCCTCTCTCCACGGCTCGCGCTGAAGCCATTTGCTAATGCCGGGGATATACTGCCCGCCATCTTTCGTCCAGCCAATAGAACTTTTGGCTGCTTCAAGCGCTGTCATGATTATTTCAAGCGTCGCACCATGCCGCAGCGCCTGTTGATATATGCGAAAGGCCTCATCCCAGTCATTTCTGCGATTAGCCGGATAAGCAAACCACAGCTTTTCAAACTCATCTGGATAATGAGATAGTGTATCTATCGTATTACTATTATTATATTGCTGCTGGGTGTGCTGATTTTCAAGCCGCCTGCGATGTGCAAATGCTGAAAAATGCGCATTTGCACCGTTTTCCGCTCTTTCCTTCGTACCGCATATGGACTTGTTTTCAGCACACGGCGTGCTTATTTCAGTACCGTCTGCGTACTGATTTTCGGGACAGAGTAGCCTTATTTTCATACCGCCAGCGGTCTGATTTTCAAGCCAGTTCGATACGGTAACGATAGAACCGTCCCGCGCTGTTTGTATCTGAACATAGCCCATTTGAACCAGTGCAGCCATCTTCCTCGTCAGCTTATCACGAGACCAGCCCAGTTCAAGCGCTGTCTTTCTGTATGAGAAGAGCAGTTGTCCCGGCATAAGCTGTTTCCCGCAGATTTCAGCTTTCTGACGGCAGGCACAATTCATACAGTAGTAATACAGTTTGAAAACACTATCATCCTGCCACACAAGACTATTTTGAGAAATGCAGATAGACTGTCTATTCTTTTCGGCTGCTTCTGCCACATAAGTCACCTCCTGTTAGTGAAAACGCGCTGACTGTTCCCGGCGAACCAACATTTTCCACCCATTGCTGCCAACCAGAAGCTGCATCAGCCTTCTCCCGTTTTCATCATGTTGCCGCAGCACGGGCAGAGGCAGAAAGCGCTGCTCCTCATGATTCCAGTCATACTGGATGTTATTTCCTAATAAAAGTTAATGCCGGACATGCCGATTCCCCCTTCTTGCTGAAAGAGACTTTTATCCCTCTCACCATAACTGGTAAAAAAAATCGGTTTTTTTACGCGATTTCAAGAATTTCTGCAAAAAAATTTTCACGCTGACGAACAGAAGTGAAATGCAGCGCTACGCGCAAGCAGATGATGCGTCGAAACCGGAAATAATGCCACATCAAAAATCGCAGAATGTACTCCGATGTTCTCTTATATACTTCAGCATTTGATGCAGGCGATAACGTTCCTTGTTGATGAGTTTGTCCCGTTCCTTCTGCAGCTCCGAATTCAGATATACTTTCTTCCCTGCAATCCAAACGTAACGTCCTTGTGACATTGCAATTTTTCCTCCATTCCTTTGTCTCGAATGGAGAAAATCGCAAAAGAAGGGTATACTGAACAGTGCCGCCTACCATCATGAATTTCTCCATTCATTTGGTTGGCAGCAGCCATTGCCTCGGCTGATGCTGATATGCGCCGTATCCTTCAGCATACTATTTTCAAATGAGAATGCGCCTGATGCGCCGCGAATTTTTTCTTCTGCCTAACGCGAATGAAACGCAGCGTAGCAGCGCTACGCTAAGT
>ENA-OPSJ01002863-OPSJ01002863.1-human-gut-metagenome-genome-assembly--contig:-NODE-2863-length-10476-cov-2.710872_pt1 | contig 10476 bp, 8 predicted proteins | sample MGYA00241801_ERZ501893 | MGnify/ENA primary metagenome ERZ501893 (study PRJEB25962, sample SAMEA2042219) | human gut metagenome | biome: human gut; feature: human-associated habitat; material: faeces...
AGTGCGTAGCACGAAACAATCCGTAGGCATCAATGAATGGAGTGTGTAAGATGCGTATTCTTATTTGCGATGACGATTTACTGATCGTAGAAAAACTGCAAAAATATCTGAAAAGCTATTTCAGTCATCTGCACCTGAGCTGTCCAGAGATCGTCTGCTTTTCAGACGGGGAGTTCCTGCTTGCGGATCCGGGAGACAAGGATATCCTTTTTCTCGATATCGAGATGCCGGGGCTTGACGGAATCTATGTAGGAAACGAACTGAAAAAGAAAGATAAAGATATTATCATTTTTATTATTACTTCTTATTCCGAATATCTGGATGAAGCCATGCGGTTCCATGTATTCCGTTATCTGTCCAATCCCATAGACAGGCAGCGTCTGTTCCGGAATCTGAAGGACGCTCTGGATCTGTATCATTCCACATTGCTCGCTGCTGTCATGGGGATATCCAACTGTACTATAACGATGCTACTCTGACCTTCCACACGGTGATAACGCTCCGGGGATAGGTTCCCTTATTCCCACATTCCCGTCACGAAGCACATCAGCGCCGCCCAGGTATATAAGGGATAAAACAGTCCCTGGTCATCCACACCGGCTTTTAGGATTTTCTGTGCTTCTTCTTGGGTCACCAATAAAAAGCCGTCAAAGCATTCCGTGCCAACGGCACCTTCCTGGCTTACCTTCGGCATTTCTTCCCGGTTCAGAGTGATCTGCACCAGTGCATTGCTCTCGTCCGTCATGCCGGGGGTGCTGAATACCAGCGGATTCACCAGCCGGATGCTGTCACTCTCTTCCAGTGCAATACCGGTCTCCTCACGAAGTTCCCTGATTGCCGCATGGAATACGGGATTTTCTTCCTTCGCATCCTCCGGATCTAATAGTCCTGCCGGAACGCTTAACAGGAACTGTCCCGCCGGATAGCGATACTCACGGCTCAGGCAAAGTCTCGGCTCTTGATCCTTAACATTCAGGATCACGACACAGCTTACCGCATCCGGCAGCATCTGTTTAAATTCTTCGTCATTCTTTACTGCCGCCAGATTCTCAACGCTTCTTCTGGTGGCATCAAAATAATGTTTTCCCGGCTCATATTGCAGATCAAATACCTTGATGAATCTGCTGTCATAGACGGTCTCTACCTGTTCTTTTTTTATGATCGGTCTGTTCTCCATTTTCATTTCCTCTTTCTGTTTTCCTGTGTTGCAACATCGCACACTATCTACCGTTTCGTTCTGCTGTGCCGCCGTCGTTCTGCAATTTTCTCGCTTCCCAGGCGGCTTTTCCCAGGCTGCAAAGTACCTGCTCGTAACGCTTCTGCGCTTTTTTCCAATGGATGAGCTTATGCCACCCTTGCACATAATCCGGTCTGCGGTTCTGGTATTGTAAATAATAGGCATGTTCCCACACATCTATCAGAAATATGGGAGTATACAATTTCAGGTCCGGCACATCCTGGTTCGCTGTGGTCAGGATCATAAGGGTGCCGTCCTGATCACTTACAAGCCATGTCCAGCCGGAACCGAATACTCCTATGGCACTCTGCGACATCTTCTCTTTCCATTGTCTCACGGATCCGAAATCCCGGATCAATGCCTCCGCCAGTGCTCCACAAGGCTCCTGCCCCACAGGGCTTCGCATGCTGTCAAAATACAGCTGATGATTGTATACGCCGCCACCGTTATTGTGAATACTTTCCCGGGCTTCCTCCTGCAAGGATGCAAGTTTATTATCCTCCGAAGTGAGCAGTTCCGTCAAGGTCATTTGCTGTAACTGAGGATAATCCGCGAGAATTGTATTCAACTTGTCCACATAGGTCTGATAATGCTTATCATGGTGAAAATGCAGTGTCTCCTCATCCAGTACCGGAAGCAGGGCATCATATTCGTAGGGCAGGGGCTGTGCTACAAAAGGATAATGTTCTTCTAACATGAGACTCCAATCCGCCTGTGGGATACAGGCTTGCAATCATACAATATTTACCATACGCCTATTATATGCCGCACTTACGGATTTTATTTTCGGATTTGCACTTTTGCAGTCAGCGTTCTTCTCTTTTTGACATAAATTAAGCAGGAGAGAAAATTTTTTAAATATTCCCTCCTGCTCAATTTCATTTTTTATATTTTTACAGCTGTGCAATATCCACCAGTGTCAGTTCCTTACAGTCGTTCATATGCTCCATGCTGGTCACGAGAGCATTGGCGGTGTCCATTGCGGTGATGCAGTAGATACCGGTCTCGATAGCGGTACGGCGGATCAGGAAGCCGTCTCTGGTCTTGTCACGGCCCTGGGTAGGGGTATCGATGACAAGGTCGATCTTGTGTCCCAGGATCAGGTCCATAACGGTCGGGGATTCCTGAGAGATCTTGTTGACCTTTCTCGCCTTCACACCTGCCTCATTCAGAGCAGCTGCGGTACTTCTGGTAGCATAAATGGTGTATCCCAGCTTTTCGAAGCGTCTTCCGACTTCAATGGCTTCACCCTTATCCGCATCCTTTACGGTGATGATCATGTTCTTATACTTGGGCAGTTCTACACCTGCTCCCAGGAATGCCTTGTACAGTGCCTCGTTGAAGCTCTTGGCAATACCCAGACACTCACCGGTGGACTTCATCTCCGGTCCTAAGCTGATCTCAGCACCACGGATTTTCTCGAAGGAGAACACGGGCATCTTGATGGCAAAATACTCTGCCTCAGGCTGTAAGCCGGGCTCGTAGCCAAGCTCACGGATGGTCTTGCCGATGATCACTTCGGTAGCCAGATCCACGATAGGAATGCCGGTTACCTTACTGATATAAGGTACAGTACGGGAAGAGCGGGGGTTAACCTCAATGACATATACTTCCTCACCGATGGCAATGAACTGGATATTGATCAGTCCCTTGACATGCAGTGCCTTTGCCAGTCTTCTGGTGTACTCTGCGATCTTCTCTTTTACTACTTTATCAATGGTCGGAGCCGGGTATACGGAGATACTGTCTCCGGAGTGGATACCGGTTCTTTCGATATGCTCCATGATACCGGGGATCAGGATATCGGTACCATCGCATACAGCATCGACCTCAATCTCCTTACCCTGTAAATACTTATCTACCAGGATCGGGTGATCCTGTGCGATACGGTTGATGATCTCCATGAATTCTTCGATCTCTTCATCGGAAATAGCGATCTGCATGCCCTGTCCGCCCAATACATAGGAAGGACGTACCAGTACAGGATAGCCCAGTCTGTTGGCAACCGCCTTAGCTTCCTCTGCGGTGTATACGGTACCGCCGGCTGCACGGGGGATCTCGGTCTCTTCCAGAATCTTGTCGAACAGTTCTCTGTCCTCAGCGGCATCTACATCCTCCGCCTTGGTGCCCAGGATGGGCACGCCCATCTTCATCAGGCTCTCGGTCAGCTTGATAGCGGTCTGTCCGCCGAACTGTACCACAGCACCATCGGGATGCTCAATATTTACGATAGATTCCACATCTTCCGGAGTCAAAGGCTCGAAATACAGCTTGTCCGCAATATCGAAGTCGGTACTTACAGTCTCCGGGTTGTTGTTGATGATAATGGTCTCATAGCCTGCCTTGGAAAATGCCCAGGTAGCATGTACGGAACAATAGTCGAACTCGATACCCTGTCCGATACGGATAGGACCGGAACCCAGTACCAGGACTTTCTTGCGTCCGGTGGTCTCCTTGGCTTCGCACTCGCCGCCGAATACGGAGTAATAATAAGGAGTGGAAGCTGCGAACTCTGCGGCACAGGTGTCTACCATCTTGTAAACAGCATTAATGCCGTTGTCATAACGCATCTTCTTGATCTCTTCCTCGGTCTTGCCGGTCAGTCTTGCGATGACGTTATCCGGGAACTCGATTCTCTTGGCTTCCTTCAGCAGATCCACTGTCAGGGGCTGTGTCTCCAGTGCATGCTCCATCTCGGTCAGAATGGCGATCTTGTCAATGAACCACAGGTCGATCTTTGTAATGTCGTGGATCTGTTCATAACTGATACCCTTACGGATTGCTTCAGCGATCACATAGATTCTCTGGTCATCCACGATCTTCAGACGCTCTAACAGTTCCTCCACAGACAAAGTGCTGAAATCATAGCTGCGTAGGCAGTCCACATGCTGCTCCAGGGAACGGATGGCCTTCATCAGGGCGCCCTCAAAGTTGGTGCAGATACTCATGACCTCACCAGTTGCCTTCATCTGGGTTCCTAAGGCTCGTTTTGCAGTGATAAATTTGTCGAAAGGCAGTCTGGGGATCTTTACTACACAGTAATCCAGTGTCGGCTCGAAGCTGGCATAGGTCTTGTGGGTAATGGCATTTTTGATCTCATCCAGAGTAAAGCCCAGTGCGATCTTCGCTGCTACCTTTGCAATGGGGTAACCGGTCGCCTTACTTGCCAATGCAGAAGAACGGCTGACACGGGGATTCACCTCGATAACACAATATTCAAAGCTGGTGGGATGCAGTGCAAACTGTACGTTACATCCACCGGTGATCTGCAGTTCGTTGATGATCTTCAGAGCGGAAGTACGTAACATCTGGTACTCCTTGTCGCTCAGGGTCTGGGAAGGCGCTACTACGATACTGTCTCCGGTATGCACGCCGACGGGATCGATGTTCTCCATGTTACATACGGTGATGCAGTTGCCTGCGCTGTCACGCATTACTTCGTACTCGATCTCTTTCCAGCCCGCGATACAACGCTCTACCAGTACCTGTCCTACACGGGACAGACGTAAACCGTTCTCCAGGATCTCTTCCAGTTCTACCTGATTGTGTGCAATACCGCCGCCGGAACCGCCCAGGGTATAAGCAGGACGCAGTACAACAGGATAGCCTATGGTGTTAGTGAATTCCACACCGTCTTCCACGTTCTCAACGACCTTGGATGCTGCACAGGGTTCGCCGATACGCTCCATCAGATCCTTGAACTCCTGACGGCCTTCCGCATTACGGATGGTAGCTGCGGTAGTACCTAACAGCTTTACATTGTGAACTGCCAGGAAACCGGATTCCTCCAGCTCCATGCCGAGGTTCAGACCAGCCTGTCCTCCCAGGGTGGGGAGAATGCTGTCGGGCTTTTCCTTTTCAATGATCTGCTCCAGAACCTTTACGTTCAGGGGCTCAATATATACCTTATCTGCGATATCTTTATCGGTCATGATGGTCGCAGGATTGGAGTTCACCAGGATTACCTCTACTCCCTCTTCCTTCAGGGAACGGCAGGCCTGGGTACCTGCATAGTCGAATTCCGCTGCCTGTCCGATGACAATAGGACCGGAGCCGATTACCATTACTCGTTTTACATTAGGATTCTTGGGCATCTTAGTTCTCTCCTCTCATCATATGAATGAACCGGTCAAACAGGTAACCGGAGTCCTGGGGTCCCGGACATGCTTCCGGATGGAACTGTACGGTAAAAATATTCTTGCCGGTGTAGGACAGACCCTCGTTGGTACCGTCGTTGACATTGATGAATGCGGGAACCGCTACGGACGGATCCAGCTTATCGGTATCTACCACATAGCCGTGGTTCTGAGAGGAAATATATACTCTTCCGGTCATCAGATCCTTTACCGGATGGTTGCCTCCTCTGTGTCCGTATTTCATTTTATGGGTATCTGCGCCGGTAGCCAGAGCCATCAGCTGATGTCCCAGACAGATTGCGAAAATAGGGATCTCGGTATCGTATAACTTTTTGATCTCGGCGATCACACCGGTACACTCCTTGGGGTCTCCCGGTCCGTTACTTAACATGATACCGTCAGGATTATCATCAATGATCTCCTGTGCGGGAGTTCCAGCGGGGTATACGGTCACCTCACAGCCTCTCTCTGCCAGGGATCTGGCGATATTTCTCTTGGCTCCCAGGTCTAACAGAGCTACCTTCAGTCCCTGTCCGGACAGTTCCGTTACCAGTGCGGGCTTGGGCTCTCTGACGCCCTTTTCATAAGCATCTTTATCAAAACGCGCTGCACCGGAGAGAGGTCCGTTCTGTGCCAGCTCCGTGGTGGGCGCTACCACATATTTTTCCCTGCAGGTCACCTTTTCCACGACCTTGCCTGTGGTATACTCTTTCAGCTTCGGAAGTACTTCGTTCAGGTCATAGGCTTCGTTGGTGGTGATCATGCCGTTCATGGTACCCTTCTCACGCAGGATCTTGGTCAGCGCACGGGTATCGATACCGGCGATACCGGGCACACCGTTCTCCTCTAAGTATTCCTGTATTGTGCAGTCACAGCGGAAGTTGCTGGGAATACGTGAAAGCTCTCTGACGATGAATCCATCCGGCCAGGGTCTCTCCGACTCGCAGTCATCCCTGCATATGCCATAGTTACCGATCAGGGGGTAAGTCATGCATACAGCCTGTCCTGCATAGGACGGATCCGTCAGGACCTCCAGATATCCGGCCATGGATGTGTTAAATACGATTTCACTGATGATCTCTTTGTCTGCACCGATGTGCGTTCCTTCGAACACCGTTCCATCTTCCAAAATCAAAAATGCCTTCATTCTTTCCTCACATTCTGCCGCTTTTTGCGACGTTTGTATTTCTCTCAGTCTCCTACAATACCTGCGAATTGCTCCACTGGGTATCTGCATTGTCTACGATACCCACGAATTGCTCCGCTGCTTCGCAGCTCCCGCACTTCTGAAAACATTCGGATTCCGCGGATTTGCTTCCGCAAATCGCTGCATCCTCATGTTTTGGCGATTTAAATCGGCACCTGCCTCCCCGTGCAAGCACGGTCGGCCTCTGCCGTTTAAATCTGGTATCTGCATAATCGATTCATTATATCATAAAAAAAAATGCGTCGCAATAGACCCTGTCTGCATAAAAACCTACAAAAAACCTCTCCGCAATCCCGATACTCCTTGGAGAATCTGACAAAGCTGTGTAAAAGCTTACAATTTCCATTGCTTTTTCCACCGGGTCTGATATAGAATAGATATGTATTTTCTATTTTTCAATTATCACAAAACGCTGTTTTCCTACAGCAGATTGGACAGGCATCTATGGATCGTATCGAAAATGCTCAAATGAACTCCCTGGGAACCCGCAAACTCTATTATGAAAATGTGCACCAGACGGATTTTACCGCTGTGGTGATGGAATGTGTTCCCGACAAGGAAGAGGGATATTACAGGATCGTTCTGGACGCTTCCGCTTTTTTCCCGGAAGAAGGTGGTCAGTCCGCCGACAAAGGCACCTTAAACGGTCAGGAAGTACTGGATGTCAGCATTAAACAGGGCATCCTGTATCATAAAACGGCCTGTGAGTTTTCCGTCGGCACCCGGGTCACCGGTCATGTGGACTGGAACCGCCGGTTTGATTTCATGCAGCAGCACTCCGGAGAGCATATGATCTCCGGCTTACTGCACTCTCATTTCGGACTGGAAAACGTAGGCTTCCATTTAAGCGACAGAGAAGTGACACTGGATATGAACGGAGAAGTCTCTCTGGAGCAGCTGCGTCTCATCGAACAAGAGGCTAACACTTATGTCTGGAAAAATCTTCCGGTCAACATCAGCTGGCCCACCGCCGAAGAACTGGCGAGCTTAAATTACCGCAGCAAACTGGCACTCACGGAAAATGTACGTATTGTCGAGATCCCCGGCGTGGATCTGTGTGCCTGCTGTGCTCCACATGTAGATACCACCGGACAGATCGGTCTCATCAAAATTGTAAATGTACAGAGCCACCGGGGCGGTGTCCGCATCAATATTCTCTGCGGAAACCGTGCTCTGGCAGATTATACCGAAAAACAGGATTCCGTCTGGGCAATTTCTTCTCTGCTCTCTGCGAAACAGCCGGAAGTAGCAGGTGCAGTTGCCCGCGCCAAAGAGGATGCAAGGCTGCAAAAAGAACGTGCCAATGCCTTGCAGGCAGAGCTACTGAACGTACAGATGGACGCACTCCCCTCCCCGGAAGAATTACACCACGTGCTTCTCTTCGTCGGTGAACTGGATGCCATTGCTCTGCGCAACGCGGTAAATTTGCTGACCGGAAAATATTCCGGTTACTGTGGTATCTTTGCCGGAGACGATACAAACGGTTATCGATTTATTGTAGGTAGTGCTTCCTGTAACTGCCAGGAACTGGCAGACCGTATGCGCCGGGAACTTTCTGCAAAAGGCGGCGGATCCGCTCCCATGATCCAGGGGAATGTTGCTGCCACGGCAGATACCCTGCAGGCAATGTGGGCGTCTCTGTAATGAGCATCCTTTCTGCCTATATATGCATTTCGGCACATGAATTCTGTGTCAATATTTTTACATGGAAAACCCCCGGCATGACCATCTGTCATACTCCGGGGGTCTGTTTGTATATTTTATATATTTTTCATTTCGGAAAGTCTGATTATTTCTCTTCGATTGCTGCATTTTTCTTCAGTGCTACGCTGACTGCCTTCGCAACGCCACCACCTACTACACAGCTCATAGGCATCTCCAGTGCTCCGTTGATACCACAGAATGCTACGGCGAACATAAACAGATTCGCTCCGGTTGCATTCATGCTCTGCAGATACTCGGTATGACCGAAGCAGATCATCAGAGTGGTCATGAAGAACAGAGTGTTCATAAATGCTCCCAGCAGACCGGTCACGAAGTAAGTTACGGTCTTCGTCTTGTCGATCTTCCACAGTGCCTTGAAGATCACACCGGACAACCATCCCATCAGAGTTCTGGTAGGGATGCATACCAGGAAAGTGAAAAACGGATTCATTGCTACCAACGCTGCTCCAAAAGGATCTCCTGCAAAACACTGGTAAAAGCTGGTCAATCCAAATACCAGTCCAAGTACGGCTCCGCCTGCGGGTCCTAAGAGCATTGCACCGATGACTACGGGAATGGTCAGAAGAGAGATTGCTAACGGTCCGATGCGCAGATACCCAAGCGGGGTAAATGCCAGAATCAGCATGATCGCGATGAGTACGGCCAATTGTACCATCTCAAGTGTCTTGTTTTTTTTCATATGAAATTTCCTTTCCGCGCTTTTTGCGCCTTTGCTACTATTCCTCCATCTGGCGTCCTTTGGACTGCCGGAGGATATAATTACAAGTCATTTAAGAAAATAGCATAAATGTATACAAAACACAAGTATATTTTTTAATACAATCAGCGTACGGTGCGATACCACTTCAGCGCCGATGTATAGGCTTCATATACTGTATCCATATCAATATTTTTTAACAGCATCAGACGGGATACCTCCGCCCAGTTGGCTGTCTCATACTGCAGCATGAAATCGTACACCGGTGCCAGTACGCCGATGTGGTAGATCAGTGCATTGCTGATCTCGCCGGCCACATGGACCACCTTCAAAGCTTCTGCCATAGGTTTCTCGAGGATCACATCCAGCACGGAGAACAATCCCATCAGGAACAGTTCGTCCTTCTGTGCCTTCAGGCCAAATGCTTCCGCCAGATTCTCGGCAAATTTCGCACGAAGCAGAGAAAGTCTGGTGACCTCGTTCGGCTTATCCGCATACAAAGCATTGGCTACTGCCGTGTTGATCCACTTTTTCAGTTCCCGCTGTCCCAGCATGGCAGCTGCATGACGGATAGACGTAATCTCCGAATTTACAGCCAATGGCTGAACCATTTTCAGCAGATCGATCGTAAGTGCGGTATCACGGCTGATGATATCCGCCGCTGTCGTGAGTTCAAAGTCCGGACTGTTCACAATATTCAGCAGGTCAATATAATTGCCCTTCAGGGGCGCCACATCCGTCTGTCCCTTCGTAATGGGAACACGATAGAACTTACCCTCATAAAAACGATATCCACCGGTCTCCTTCAGTCTCTCGAAGTCCTCCATGGTATCAATATTACCGGCACACAGACTGATGTTCGGGAATAATTTTCCGAAATAAATCTTGGCTTTGTCAATGGCGATTTTACGGTTATTCAGAAGGACATAATCCATCAGCTTCAGGACTTCTCTGTAATTTTCAAAATCACTGACCGCAAGCTTGCGAATGGCAAGTTTATAGCCTTGCTGTTTCAATTCCTTCAGACGATTGACATACATTTCAATCGGCGGAATGGTATTATCGATCAAAAGTACGATTTTTTCATGAGGTGCATCGCACTGCTCCGTAATATCCGCAAAAATAGAAATATTGGTGATCGGTACAAAAATCTCTTTTCCCTGAGACAATGTATCGATTCCCATCTTTTGGATCAATTCCAATCCGGTGATCTGTGATGCCCCGTCAAACTGTGCTGTCCCAAGCAGCAGCGGATTCAACAAATAATTCTCTCTCTGGGTAAAAAAGGAATAGGCACATACGGCCATTTTTTCATTAAAAAGCGGTACTAATGTAAGCAGCATATATTTACCTCCCAATTACCTATATTATACCGATTCCGACAGGACTTTACAAGTGGTACTATCAGCACAGAGATATTGTAAATTGAAAGTTACGAGCCATGCAAAAATAGAACGGAATACCTCGGTGGGAG
>ENA-OPSJ01002869-OPSJ01002869.1-human-gut-metagenome-genome-assembly--contig:-NODE-2869-length-10447-cov-2.173210_pt1 | contig 10447 bp, 10 predicted proteins | sample MGYA00241801_ERZ501893 | MGnify/ENA primary metagenome ERZ501893 (study PRJEB25962, sample SAMEA2042219) | human gut metagenome | biome: human gut; feature: human-associated habitat; material: faeces...
ATCAGGAAGAGCTCTTAAGACTTTGTGCCAAATACATGTAAAGGAGAAAAGTATGGAACTAGAGTTAATAGTTGGTGCCTCTACAGAAGAACAAAATCAATTTTGTAGAGACATGGCAACTCGTCAAGCTAAACTTGAAGAGCTTCGTTCTACCGGTGTTAATAAAATTGAATCTCTTAAGAACGAAAACTTCAAGGTTAGAAAGAATAAAGAGTTGTCTAAAGAAGAAAAAGACGGAATTATTGAAGCTAATAAGACTTTGATAGAAGAGGCAAGGCAAGATTCATTAAGTCACAAAGAAGAAATTTCTACTTTGGAAAAAGAATCTATTGCTATTACAAAAACATTCTATAAGAAAGTCACTCCTGTTGCAAAAGCTGAATGGAAGAGCAAGAAAGACGATCTTAAGAAAATGCATAAAGAAGCTGTTGAAAAGATTAACAGTGAGCATGAAGCTAGATTGAAAGAAATCGAGGCATCTAAGCCTACCGATAAAAATGATAAGGATGCAGAACTTGCTTATAACAATAAGATGAAGATTGAGACTTCAAACTATAAGCAGCTTGCATTCGAGGAAAAGACAGCTTATAAGAATGCAATTCAAAAGATCAAGAATGAATCACACACTCACTTCTTACAAGAGTATAACTTGTTGGGATCTTTGAGAAATGGTAAGCATTCAATTGAGGAAATCTTACAAGCCAAACTTGAAGACTATGTATATAGATTTGAATTGAAGGACTTCTTCATCAAGAATGGTCTTTATCTAACGTTGCTTCTCTTCATGATTGTTTGTGTATGTATTACTCCTTCAGTCTTGAGTATCAACTCAATAATGATGATCACCCAGAACTTCTCCTATAAGATTTTCTATGCATTGGGTGTTGCAGGATTGATCTTGCTCGGTGGTACTGATTTGTCAGTTGGTCGTATGGTTACTTTAGGAACATTGATCACCTGTATGTCCCTAAACCCTGACACTACAGTTTCATTCTTCGGAATACGTCTAGCTGATATGTATTCTACTCTTGGTGTTGCGGGAACTGCTATTATTGCATTGATACTCTCAATCTTGATGTGTACATTGTTCTCAGCAGTTGCTGGATTCTTCTCCGCAAAGTTCAAGATTCATCCGTTCATCTCTACACTTGCTACATCATTGACTATTTGGGGATTATGTGCAGTCGGAACTAACACTATTAAGACTGGTGGTATTTCCACTGATGCTTCAAAGATTGGTGGATTCATCGGATCTTCCGGAACTGGAACTAGCTACTTTGTCGGATTCCCAATTACAATCATTTATGCAGTAGTCATCATTGCAATTGTATCCTTGATTTGGAACAAGACTAAGTTTGGTAAATATTTGTATGCTGTTGGTGGAAACCCTGAAGCTGCATCAGTCTCTGGTATTTCTGTATTCTGGGTAACAATGGGTGCCTTCATCATGGCTGGTGTTCTCTATGGTATGGGTGGATTCGTCACTGGTTTGATTGGTGGTTCATCTGATTCAGCTTATGGACAAGGTTGGGAAATGGAAGCTATCGCTGCTTGTGTCGTCGGTGGTATTTCATTCCTCGGAGGTATTGGTAAAGTCTCCGGTGCTGTCATTGGATGTTTGATATTTGAAATGTTGAAGTTCTTCTTGAATCGTATCTTAACAACATATCAGGTTCCTAATGCTACTGATATTTCAAATATTTTCATCGGTATCATCATTCTCGTCGCAGTCGTCTTCGACTCATTGAAGTATTTGAAGAAGAAGTAATCTAATAAAATAGATTACAAAGTAAAAGCCACATCGATTCAAACGGTGTGGCTTTTTTAATACAATTTATTTTTTAAGAAGCAAATGGATTATTATTGCTCGATAATCTTTTTACAGAAGTTGATACAAGCTGCTAAGCCGTTAGGGGTTGTGTTTTTGTCAACGAGAACTAATGGCTTTTTATATCCTATTAGAGCTATTCCACCAGAGACAATTTTTCTATCGATTGAATAATTGAACGAATTAATTACTCCTCTAATCATTGCTCCACCGATTCTATATCCAATATTGGAATCAATTCCTTTTTTGATGTAATTGTTATAGATAGTAATTCCTTGATTAATTCCAGAGATTGTGGCTTGAATTAAATCAGGTCTTCCTAATAAAATATCAGCATCAGCTTCAAGGAATTTGTTTGTTGTTAATTCGCCATCGTATGAGTCATCTTCTTTGAAAAAATTAATTATTTCTTCATCCTCTTTTTTGATACTTAATTTATCTGCGATTAAATATTTAAAAGTAGGGTCTTCAACTCCAAATTTTGAAGTGACAATAGGTTTTAATTGACTCAAATATGATTTCCAATCATCCAAACTTGGATTTGGATTAAATCCTAAGTCAGCAATAAATGTTTTCTTACCGGAATATGCATTTGCATAATTGGCAGTAAAGAATCCATTTTTTATTTCATTAAAAGGAATGTTTTTTTTAACTTCCTCATAATTTCTAAAGGCGACAATTCCATCTATTTTTTTGCTTTCATCTTTTAAAAGCTCTAGTGTTATATCTAAGGATGTTGACTTGCTTTTAATTATTTCTATCTTTTTATAATTTGTTAAAGTGAGTAGATCTTTAGGTTCACCAAATGCGAGTAAACTATCATCTTTATTCTTCGACAAAAATATTTTTGTACCTTGTGCTAAGTTATCTATTTCTTCTTTTGAAATGTTAGAAAAATCTATAAGAATATTTGCCATAATTTCTCCATGTTTTTAATTGTTTGTTTGTATTAAAAACTACTCTATTATTTTAAACTTTCAAGCATAATTTATATATGGTTTTGATATATAATATTCATTGCAAAGAAATGAATAATAATATGAAAAATAGTTATAAATTTTTATTCGGGTTTACATTAGCTTCTACTTTATTTTTATCTTCGTGTCAGCAAAATAACAAGCCTGATTATAACGTTGTAGTCGATTCTAATCAGACTCACTTAAAAGTGACTTTGGATGACAGCTTTAAAAAAGAATATCAAAGTGGGGAGACTCTTAATCTCGACGGATTACATGCTTATTTTAATGATCAAGAATTGAGCATTAATGAAACTTTTTATATAACTAACAGTCAATCTTTTCCTAAAGAATCAAAGATAGATTTAACTAAAGCGAAACTGACTACTGACAATGCTGAAGCTACTAAATCATTCTTTGTTTATCACGAAGAAGACGATATTGTTTATGTCAGCGATTCAATCGTATTGCAAGTCAAGAATCCTAATGGTGGACATACTTGGGTCTACTATACTGTCCTTGGTGTCGTGTTAGTTATTTTAGCTCTTTGGCAGGGATTGAAAATTAAATCTAAGAACGATAAAGAAAAAGCTGATAAGGAAAATAAGAAGAAACATAAAAAGAATGAAGGAAATATAGAAGAAGTAAAAACTGACAAGACTCCTTCGGATTCGAGCGAGAAAAAATAATTACTGTTAGGATTTTGCTTTGTTATTTTATAATTTATTAACTCAACTATTGGCTGATAGTTGAATATTTATCATCCTTATTGATAGATTATTTAAACATAATTAAAATATATAAGCTTTGGAGGATTTTTTGCATGGCATTTATTGAAATAAGAGGCCTTAAAGCTGAAGTTGATGGATTGGAGATTCTCCGCGGAATAGACTTAGATATTGAAAAAGGTGATGTCTTTGGTCTATTAGGACCTAATGGACATGGTAAATCCACACTTTTGACTTGTTTGATGGGTAATCCACATTATCAAATAACAGAGGGATCTATTAAGATTGATGGAGAAGAAATCGTAGGAAAGACACCTGATGAGATTTCAAAGATGGGTGTTTTCTATTGCTTCCAAAATCCACCTGAGATTCAAGGTGTTGTATCGATGGATTTCTATAAAGCAGCTATCAATGCTCATAGAGAAAAGCCTATTGGTTTATTTGAATATTACAAATCATTGGAACAGGCTTATAAGGATGTCGGTCTTCCTTCAGATATGAAAGAAAGACATCTTAATGATGGGTTCTCTGGTGGAGAAAAAAAGAAAAATGAAATTTTACAAATGCTTGTATTAAATCCAAAACTTGCAATATTAGATGAAACAGATTCAGGACTTGATGTTGATGCTATAAAAATAGTTTCTAAAGGTATCGAAATGTTTAAAAATGATGAAAATGGAGTATTAATTATTACTCATAATACAAGAATATTAAATCATTTAAAAGTTGATTATGTACATGTTTTAGTAAATGGACAAATTGTAAAAACTTCAACAGCTGAATTAGCTGAAGAAATTGAAGAAACAGGATATGCACAATATAAAAAATAAAGGAAGGAAAAACTAATGGCTAAAACTCAAATAGATGAAATAAATAGAAATATATATGACATAAAAAATCAAGATAATTATGAATTTAAAATGAAAAAAGGTCTAAGTAGAGAAATAGTAGAAGAAATATCAAAAAGAAAAAATGAACCTGATTGGATGTTAGAAATAAGACTAAAAGCATTAGAAACATATGAAAAATTAGAACTTCCAACATGGGGCCCAGATTTGTCAGAACTAAGAATGGATGAAATAGCAACATATGTAAAACCAAAAACAAATTTAAATAATTCGTGGGAAGATGTGCCAGAAGAAATAAAAGACACATTTGATAAATTAGGAATACCAGAAGCAGAAAAAACATCATTAGCAGGAGTTGGAGCACAATATGATTCAGAAGTTGTATATCATAGTATGAAAGAAGATTTAATAAAACAAGGAGTAATCTACACAGATATGGAATCAGCTGTAAGAGATTATCCAGAAATAGTAAAAGAACATTTTATGAAATGTGTTCCAATAAGTGATCATAAATTTGTTGCATTACATGCAGCAGTATGGTCAGGAGGATCATTTGTATATGTACCAAAAGGAGTAAAATTAGATATACCATTACAATCATATTTTAGATTAAATTCACCAGAATCAGGACAATTTGAACATACATTAATAATAGTGGATGAAGGTGCAAGCTTACACTTTATAGAAGGATGTTCAGCACCTAAATATAACAAAGTAAATCTACATGCTGGATGTGTTGAATTATATGTAAAAGATGATGCATATTTAAGATATTCAACAATAGAAAATTGGTCAAAAAACATGATGAACCTAAATACTAAAAAAGCAATTGTAGGAAAAAATGCACAAATAGACTGGGTAACAGGTTCATTTGGATCAAAAGTATCTATGTTATATCCTATGAGTATATTAAATGGAGAAAATGCAAAAACAGAATATACAGGAATTACATTTGCTGGTGGAGGACAAGATTTAGATACAGGATTTAAAGTAATTCATAATGCACCAAACACATCATCAGTAGTAAATTCAAAATCAATTTCTAAAGATGGTGGAGCATGTACTTATAGAGCATTAGTAAGAATAAATGAAAATGCTAAAAATTCAAAATGTAGTGTAAGTTGTGAATCACTTATGTTAGATGATATTTCAAGATCTGATACAATACCTGTTAATGACATTAGAACAGATGAAGTAGAATTTTCACACGAAGCTAAAATAGGAAAAATAAGTGACAAAGAAATATTTTATTTAATGTCAAGAGGATTATCAGAAGAAGATGCAAAAGCAATGATTGTAAGAGGATTTGCATATCCAATTTCAAAAGAATTACCAGTAGAATATGCAGTTGAAATGAACAATTTAATAAATCTAGAGTTAGAGGGGGCAATTGGATAATGGAAAAATTAAAAGTAAATGATACACCAGTTAGAACAGCAAGAAATTTTAAGATAAATAATATAGAAGTTGAACTTGATTTGCCAGAAAAGATTGCTGAATTTAAAAATGTAGAGATTATTAATGACAAAAGCATTATAGATAATGAAGTTTCAAATACATCACTAACCTATGGTACAGGAAAAATTTTAGAAGAATTAAATTATGAAACTGCAAATAGCAAGATAAGAATACAAACAAGTAACAAAAAAGAAGATATTATAATAAGATACAATTTTGATGATAATAATGTGAATTTAATAAATCAAATAGAAATAATTGCAAATGGTGATACAAATGTAATTATTGAATATAAATCTCAAACATCTCAAAAATGTTTACACAATGGTATCATTAGAGCAATTGCAAATGAAAATGCAAAACTTGATGTAACAATTGTAAATCTATTAAATGAAAATTCTGATAATTTTGAAGCAATAGAAAATAGATTAGAAAAAAATTCAAAAGTGAATTATACAATTATTGATATTGGTGGAAAAACTAGCATTTCTAATTATTATTCAAACATAATTGGAGAAAATGCAGATAATGATTTGAAATCAATCTATTTAGGTATTGGTGAACAAAGAAAAGACATCAATTACATTGCAGAATTAAGAGGAATGAAAACTAATATAGATATAGATGTTCAGGGAGCTTTAAAAGATTCTGCTAAGAAAAATTTTAAAGGAACTATTGATTTCAAAAAAGGTTCTAAAAAAGCAAAAGGAAATGAAAACGAGTATTGCATGCTTTTATCAGATAAAGCAAAATCTATTGCATTACCAATGCTTTTGTGTACTGAAGAAGATGTAGAGGGTAATCATTCCACTGCTTCTGGCAAGGTTGATGAAAAACAATTATTTTATATTATGACGAGAGGTATTAGTTATAAGGAAGCGGTTAAATTGATTGTTAAGTCTAAGTTTAATAAGATTATTGAAAGAATTTTAGATGAAGAGTTGAAAAATGAGATTCTAAGTGAGATTGATAAGAGGTTAGATTAAAAAATATGTGGATTATATGAAAACAGAGAATTTAAATAAAGAGAAACTACAAAATTTACTATTTAAAAGTAAAGTCATAGGTCAAGGGTCTTATGGATTAATAGTAGATTAGAAGTAGAAAATCAAATGATTAAAATGAAGATATTAGATAAAAAAAGAATACAAATTATTGAGGAAAAAATACAGCAATTACAACAAACTCAATCAAGAACATTAATAAAAGGAACTGCAATATATCAAGGATATCCTATAGGTGTTTTTCTTGAAAATTATAAAGGATATGATAAGCTGGGAACCGTTTTTTTAGACTTACATGAGAATGAACAAAAATTGATTTTGGATAAGAGTGCAAGTCTTTTGGCAGATTTATATAAAAATGGAATTATTCCAAGGGATATAAAAGAAGATAATATATTAGTTAGAAAAAATGACCTTGATGTAAAGTTAATTGATTTAGATGATAATGAAACAAGGTATGAAGATCAAGATTATTTACAAGAATATTCTTATATAAGGAAAGATGCAGCAGAGGCATTTGAAAAGATGAAAAAAAGATTATTAAATAAAGAGGTTGTTTTTGAAAGATAGGTTACAAATAAAGAAAGGATTTCTAAATGAAAGAAAAGCCTTATAAGTAAGGCTTTTCTTTCAAAAAAATAGACATCATTATCCAATTCTTAAAAGCTGGTAATTAAGAATTATTACAGCTTCAGGGGAAACTTTTTGATTTAAAGCAAATTTATTACGCAATAATAAAACTTCTTCAAACGAAGAAATTTTATCAGGCATAGTTATTTCTGAATTAAAGTAACTGTTATTGCCATTATTTGGTAATATAACACCTGAAACAAAGTAATGATACATCATACAAATACCTCCGTATTTTCTACAGCTAACGAGTATATAAAACATACATACTCTTAATTAAAAAGTTTCAACATAGCTATTATAACATAAAATTAACATAAAGTAAAGAGAGGAACGAAAAATGAATATCAATGAAATAAAAAAAGATTTTCCATTATTAGAAAATCGAGATATAGCATATTTAGACAGTGGAGCAACAACACAAAAACCAGTACAAGTAATAAAAGCAGTAGAAGAATTTTACGAAAAAAACAATGCAAACCCACATAGAGGAGCATATACATTAAGCATAGAAGCAACAGAAGAATATGAAAATGCAAGAACAAAAATTGCAGAATTTATAAATGCAAAACATAGAGAAGAAATAATATTTTCAAAAAATGCAACAGAAAGTTTGAATTTAATTGCATATTCATATGGAATGGACAACCTAAAAAAAGATGACAAAGTAGTAATTTCCATAATGGAACACCATTCAAATTTAGTGCCATGGCAAAAAATAACAAAAGCAACAGGAAGTAAATTAAATTATATGTATATTAATGAAAAATTTGAACTTTCAGATGAAGAAATTGAAAGTAAAATTACAGATAAAACAAAAATAGTAGGAATAACTCATGTCTCAAATGTTTTAGGAACAATAAATAATGTAAAGAAAATTATCAAATATGCACATAAAAAAGGAGCTGTTGTAGTTGTAGATGCATCACAAAGTATTCCACATATGAAAATAGATGTGCAAGATTTAGATGCAGACTTTCTAGTATTTTCAGGTCATAAAATGCTGGCACCTTTAGGAATAGGTGTATTATATGGAAAAAGAGAAATATTAAATAATATGACACCATTTTTAATGGGTGGAGACATGATAGAATATGTTTATGAACAAAATACAACATTTGCTCCATTGCCAAATAAATTTGAAGCAGGAACACAAAATGTAGAAGGTGTTATAGGACTTGGTGCAGCAATTGATTATATTCAAAAAATTGGGTATGATAAAATACAAGAACTTGAAAATGATGTAGTATCATATGCAAGACAGGAGTTATCAAAATTAGATTATTTAACATTATATTTAACTCCAAATACAGAAAATCATTCTGGTGTAATTTCATTTAACATAAAAGGAGTACATCCACATGATGTTGCTAGTATCTTGGATTCAGAAAATGTTTGTGTACGTTCAGGAAACCATTGTGCACAACCACTTATGAGATTTTTAGGCATTGATTCAACATGTAGAGCAAGCTTTTATTTTTACAATACTAGGGAAGATGTAGACAGGCTTGTTCATGCTTTAAATAAAGCATATGATATGTTTAAGAAATTTTTAAAATAGCGAAAAAAAGTTCGAAAAATATTGACAATTACTACCAGTGATGATATAATTCGTGTAGTGTGTTTGAATAAATGAGTACCGAATTCTGGCATAAGTGCATAGATTGGTGAGCAACTATGCTATATGCTTGCTAATCTATGCATTTATGCTAATTATGGCTTAAATGTAAATTACAAAAGAAGGAGGTGTCTCTACTATGGAATTAATAGAGCATCTATTAATGAAATTAGTCTCTTTTGGAGGAATCGGATTTTTGATACATATTTGTTCAAGAAACAAGTACATATTCAAATATAGTTCTGAAAAAAGAAAAATTGAGATTTATCCAAACGAGGATAAATCCCAAAACAAAACACACTTGGATAAAGAGGTTTAACCTCTTTATCTTTTTATAAATATATATTAACACATCAAAAAAAATATGTCAAGAAAGAAAGGTAAAAAGATGGAAGATTTAACAGATGTATATAATGACTTAATAATGGAACACAGTATGAATTCATATAATAAGAAAAAATTAAAAGACGCAAACTACTGTGAAATAGGACACAATCCAAATTGTGGAGATGAAATTACATTAGAAGTAAAAATGGATGGTGATACAATTTCAGATATGGCTTTTTCTGGGCATGGTTGTGCAATTTCACAAGCTTCAACATCTATAATGATAGATACTTTAAAAGGTAAAACTGTAGAAGAGGCAAAAGAAATAATAAAAACATTTATATTTGTTTTACCATATATATTTGTAGAATTTACAAATACATTATTAGTTATTATAGATAAATCTATGTCTAATTCTATAGGAAAAACTGCAATAATTGTATTTTCTTCTTTTGTTACTTTTGATTTTTTCATAACTATAAAAGGGAATATCAGTAATAATAATCCTCCAACTACTGCTAACAATATTTTCATCTTATATATTCCTTCCTTATCTTTAAATAAATATTAATCATGTATCGTACTATATTCCAATCCTAATGCACTTTTTCTTCTACAAATTCTTTTACTATCGCCTATTGATGTATTTTCATATTCACTGTTTGAAACAGTATATATTTCTCTTTTACCATTACAACTTACATATAACTCTCTATCTCTAGTTTTACCACTGCTAATCTTTTGGTCTGTTACAATTGCAATTTCATGAGTTGCCCCATCAAATGTAAATAAAAAATTTATTGGGAAGCTAATTGTAAATGCGATTATAAAAGCAGCAAATACAACTGAAAGTTTACGTCCAAATTTCTGTGGTACATCTGTTTTTAAAGATTTAATAATAAATGGCAGTGCAAGTAAAGCAGTAATAATTGCCGTAATCTTCATATAGTTTCCAAATTCATAATTAAAGAGTTTACTCGTATTCAGGGATAAAAGCATTGCTATTGCTGCACCCATAAATGGTAATTGATACGCCAGTTCTTGTCCTTT
>ENA-OPSJ01002882-OPSJ01002882.1-human-gut-metagenome-genome-assembly--contig:-NODE-2882-length-10423-cov-2.610050_pt1 | contig 10423 bp, 10 predicted proteins | sample MGYA00241801_ERZ501893 | MGnify/ENA primary metagenome ERZ501893 (study PRJEB25962, sample SAMEA2042219) | human gut metagenome | biome: human gut; feature: human-associated habitat; material: faeces...
ACCCTTTATCAGCTATGGAGGAACCTCGGTTTTGTTCCTGATGGCAGAGATGGGACTGGCCCTCAGCGTGGCGAGACAGATTAAATTCCAGGAACCGGAATTTATACTATAATTCTCTTGACAAATGCGCCACCAGATTATATACTTTCCGCAGTGTATGAAATACGGCGCAAGAGAAGCCGAGAACCTGGCTGCGAAATCATGTGAAGAATGATTTTGATGCATCGCGAAGGGCGTAACTGTGAGGGTGATGAACGGTTACGATATTTATTTAAAGGAGAATGAACAATGTTAGAAAAGATGAGTGAAATGATCGCAGAGCAGCTTAACTGCGACGCAGAGACAATTACAGCAGATACTTCTTTTAAGGATGACCTTGGAGCAGATTCCCTTGACCTGTTCGAGCTGGTTATGGCACTGGAAGATGAGTACAACATCGAGATACCTGCTGAGGAACTGACAGAACTGGAAACAGTGGGAGACGTGATCGAGTATCTTAAAGGCAGAGGAATTGAGGCATAATTGCAAAAACACTCCCTGAGGCATATAATTGTCTCAGGGGTTTTACATTTTTGAAAGGCAGGAAATAATAAAATGACAAAGATCAGAACCAGATTTGCACCGAGCCCGACAGGCAGGATGCATGTAGGAAATCTGCGTACCGCACTGTACGCATACCTGATTGCAAAACATGAAGACGGAGATTTTATCCTTCGAATCGAGGATACAGACCAGGAGCGTTATGTAGAGGGAGCCGTAGACATCATCTACCGTACCATGGCAGGTACAGGACTTCTTCATGACGAAGGTCCGGACAAGGACGGCGGCGTAGGTCCTTACGTACAGAGTGAGAGACAGGCATCCGGAATCTATCTCAAATATGCACAGCAGCTTATTGAGCAGGGTGATGCTTACTACTGCTTCTGCGGTCCGGAGGAACTGGAATCTATGAAACGTGTAGTTGCAGGCAAGGAGATCTCCATCTATGACAAGAGATGTCTGCACCTTTCCAAAGAAGAAGTACAGAGACGTCTGGATGCAGGCGAACCGCATGTTATCCGTTTCAATATGCCGACAGAGGGAACTACTACTTTCCACGATGTGATTTACGGAGACATCACAGTAAACAACGAAGAAATGGAAGACCTGATCCTGATCAAGTCTGACGGATACCCGACCTACAACTTTGCAAACGTTGTAGATGACCATCTGATGGGAATCACTCACGTTGTCAGAGGAAATGAGTATCTTTCTTCTGCACCAAAATACAACCGTATCTACGAAGCATTCGGATGGGAAATCCCGGTATATGTTCACTGTCCACTGATCACTAATGAGGAGCATCAGAAACTTTCCAAGCGCTCCGGACATTCCTCCTATGAGGATCTTCTGGAGCAGGGATTTGTGACAGAAGCGATCGTAAACTTCGTAGCTCTGCTCGGATGGAGTCCGCAGGATAACCAGGAGATCTTCTCACTTCCGGAACTTGTCAAGGCATTTGATTATCATCATATCAGCAAATCACCGGCAGTCTTTGATATTACCAAACTCCGCTGGATGAATGGCGAGTACATCAAAAAAATGGATCCGGAAGAATTTTACGAGAAAGCGCTTCCATACATGAAGCAGGTCCTCAAACGAGACTACAACTTCCGCAAGATCGCAGGAATGGTCCAGACAAGAATCGAGACATTCCCGGATATCCCGGCACTGATCGACTTCTTCGAGGAAGTTCCGGAATACGACAGTGCAATGTACTGCCACAAGAAGATGAAGACCAACGAGGAGACATCCCTGGCAGTCCTCAAAGAAGTCCTTCCGGTTCTGGAAGTTCAGGAGGACTATACCAATGATCCGCTGTTCGCATCTTTAAGTGCATTTGTCAAGGAGAAGGGATACAAGAACGGTTATGTTATGTGGCCGCTTCGTACCGCTGTATCCGGCAAGCAGATGACACCTGCCGGTGCTACGGAGATCATGGAAGTCCTGGGCAAGGAGGAATCTCTTGCAAGAATCCGCAAAGGAATCGAATTATTACAGGCAAATGTCTGATCTTACAAATTATAATCCCTCCCAGCGGGAGGCTGTGACGTTCGGAGAGGGTCCGCTTTTGGTACTGGCGGGCCCGGGCTCCGGCAAGACATTTACCATTACACAGAGAATCCTCTATCTGATCCATGAGAAACAGATCCCGCCACAGAAGCTTTTGGTAATCACTTTTACCAGAGAAGCGGCGGTCTCCATGAGACAGCGTTTTTTACAGATTTCTCCACAACATACCACCGTCAACTTTGGAACATTTCATTCTTGTTTTTATCAGATACTGCTCAGATCGGGCAGAGTTTCACCAGGTAATATTTTAAATGAAAAACAGAAAAAGGAACTGATTTATCCGGTTCTAAAAAAAATAAAAGCACACAACGCATTGTCCGCCACAGACTTGCCGGAGCTGGCGAAAAACCTTCTCACAGCAATCGGTTATTATAAAAATACCGGCGATCTGCAAAGCAGTATGGACAGACTTCCGGAAGACTGGAAGAATGACTTTGCACAGGTTTATTCCGGGTATGAGGAAGCGAGAAAAAGAATCCGGGGACTGGATTTTGATGACATGCTGAAGGAATGCGAGGAACTTCTGCAAAAAGACGACGCATTGCGGGCCTACTGGCAGAATCTTTTTTCTTATATTTTAATTGATGAATTTCAGGATATTAATTACAGACAGTATTGCATTGTGCGGCTACTGGCCCAGAAGCATAAAAATGTATTTGCAGTGGGAGATGATGATCAGGCGATTTACGGGTTCCGTGGAGCGAAACCTGCCTGCATGAAGCAGTTTGTACAGGAATTCGGGGCAAAACAGATCATACTTTCGACGAATTACCGCAGCCATCAGGATATTGTGGAAGCATCCCTGGCGGTGATAGCAGAGAACAGTGATCGATTCCCAAAGAATCTGGAACCTTGTGAAGCCAACAGGCGGCACTTGGGCAAGATGGATAAAAAGAATTATCACGTTAGAATTCGGGAGTTTAGTGGTGCTAAGGAACAACTGCAGTTTCTGATGCGACAATTAAAGGATCGGACAGAGGGAGAAACTTATGGGATCTTGTTTCGTACCAACCTGGCAATGCAGAGCGTGGCAGCCAGTCTGACCAGGGAAGGAATTCTGTTTTCCATAAAAGAACATGGGAAAAATATTTATGACCATTTTATTGTACAGGATATTCTTGCATATCTCCGGATAGCGCAGGGGACGGCTGCGAGAGCGGATTATCTGCGAGTGGTCAATAAGCCGTTTCGGAATATTTCGCGAGAGGCATTTGGAGGTGAGGTATCCCTGCAGGCACTGGAACACTACTATGCGGATCTGATGAGACAAACAGGGGCTGGCTATCTGAGAAGTGCTTACGATGCCGTACGACTATTAAGGCGACAGATGGAATTCGTGAAAAATACAGATCTGAAGCTGGCAGTATGGTTCCTGCGAAAAGCATGTGGATACGAGAATTATCTGCAACAGAGACAGAGGATGGAACAGACGGAAGAATGGATGGAGATTTTAGATTTTATCACGGAGGAAGCAGGGCAGTATAAAACGTTGCGGGAATGGCAGGAAGCACAGGAAGTTTACAGAGAACAGCTGCAAAAGGAAAATGAGCATCATCCTAAGAAGGGCAGGGAAGAAAGCGCAGATTGCCAGATCCGCTTACTTACCGTGCATGCATCCAAAGGACTGGAATTCGATCATGTGTGGATCCCGGACTGTAATGAGAAGACATTTCCTCATGGCAATGTACAGGATACGGAACACCTTGAAGAAGAGCGACGGATCTTCTATGTGGCAATGACCAGAGCAAAAAAAGACCTGGAACTCCTCTGCCTTACAGGTACAGCAGAGCGTCCCAGGTTCCCATCCAGATTCCTTATTCCTCTGAATCGTTATCGTCGATGATCTCATCGAATTCACAACTGTCCAGATACTCATCAAAAGCATCGGCAACTCTTTCGTAGACATCATCATCTTCAATGTATTCGAGAACAGGCTCTTCATTCGGGTCATCCGGATTCTCGGCATATCCGTAGAACCATACTTCTCCGTCTTCGTTTTCGCCGTCTTCATCCAGAGGCAGAAGCACAATATAATCCTTAGCTTCCACGGTGAGAATGGTGATGATCGCACAGTTTACGACAGTGCCATCTTCCAGTTCCAGCTCAACGGTCATTTCTTCATCTTCATAACTTTCTTTTTTACCCATGGGAATCCTCCTGTGATGTTTTTTGGGTGTAACAGTATTTTGTTCCCTTATTATAACCGTTTACGGATATTCTTGCAATGCTTGTTTTTCTTAAGCTTACCGACTATAATAAAATAGTGAGAAAAGACAAATCAACCAGAAGATGGAGCGTAGCAATGACAGAAAAAAAGCATGCAATAAAGCCGTATCCGCTGGGAGCACATCCGGAGGACGGAGCAATCCGCTTCGCCTACGCGTCCGGGAAAAAGGATTGCGGCATTATTCTATATGACAGAGAGAGCGGTAAAAAATTACACAAAATCCCATTCTGCCGAGAAGAGCGGATGGGAAATGTCTACTGCAAATACCTGGAACTGGATCCTAAACAGATCGGATATCAGTTCTATGAAGAGGAACGGATTGTGCCGGATCTGCATGCACGGGGCTTCTTAAGTAAGCCTGCTTACGGAAAAATACGAAAAAATGGCAATCGCATTGCGGTATTTCCCGGAGAGGATTTCGACTGGGAGCAGGATGAACACCCGATGCTTTCCTATTGTGAGAGCGTATGTTATTGCATGCATGTCCGTGGCTTTACCATGCATGCTTCCTCCAAGGTGGCACACAGAGGCACCTTTGCAGGAATTGCGGAGAAACTGGATTATCTGCAGGAAATCGGCATCACGACGGTGGAAATGCAGCCTGTTTATGAATTTGATGAGACTCCGGAAGAGGTGCTCCCGAAGACATCCGCAGATATGGCAGCCACAGCAGGAGAAAATGGTGGAGAATTCCCTGGTTACCTTGTACTGAACTACTGGGGTTACCGGGAGGGCTTTTATTATGCACCGAAAGCCTCCTATGCGGCAGGAGAAGATGCGGCGACGGAATTCAGACAACTGGTGAAGGAATTCCATAAGCGCAGGATGGAAGTGATCTTACAGTTTTATTTCCCTAAAGGGATGGATGTGACAGAGATCGGGAATATTTTACGGTTCTGGGTATTAACTTATCATGTGGATGGGTTCCATCTGATGGGAGAGGTACCGGCACAGGCATTGGCAGGAGACCCTGCACTGCGAGATACCAAACTGTGGTATTACGATTTTGATGCAGCGAAGCTCTACGATCCGGCACAGAAGCCGGAGTATCGGAATCTTGCGGAATACCGGGACGATTATCTGTACACCATGCGCAGATTTTTAAAAGGCGATGATAACATGCTTTCGGGAGTATTGTACGAGATGCGTCATATTCCCGCCAATATGGGACGGATCCATTATCTGTCCAATTATTACGGATTTACCCTGATGGATATGGTGTCTTATGACCATAAGCATAACGAAGCCAACGGCGAGGGCAATCGCGACGGCAACGATTATAACTGCAGCTGGAACTGTGGTGAGGAAGGTATCTCCCGACGCAAAAAAGTGCTGGCTCTCCGGCAAAAACAGTTACAGAATGCATTTTGTATGCTGTTGTTGACCCAGTCCACGCCGCTGATCTTCATGGGAGACGAATTCGGTAATTCCCAACAGGGAAATAACAATCCCTACTGTCAGGATAATAAAATTACCTGGCTGAACTGGCAGGATAAGGAGAAAAATGCCGGACTGCTGGCTTTTTGGAAGCAGATGATCGCTTTTCGTAAGGCACATCCAATCCTGCATCCGGAGGAAGAACTTCGGATCCTGGATACGTTATCCTGTGGTTATCCGGATCTGTCCTACCACGGACAAAATGCATGGAGACCTCAGACAGAGAGTTATAACAGGCACGTGGGCATGATGTATTGCGGAAAATATGCAAAGACCAAGGCAGGTGCAGATGATTCTTTTCTCTATGTTGCCATGAATATGCATTGGGAACCTCAGAAGCTGGCATTTCCCAAGCTTCCGAAGGGTATGGAATGGAAATTGGTTTTAGCGACGGAAGAAGCAGGGAACATCCTGACAGCGCAGGATAGAGAAGAACAGATGGCTGATCAGACGAGAACCATAGCCCCCAGGAGCATTGCCGTCTACGAAGGCGTGATGGGAATATCACAGGACAAGGGAAAAAGTACCGGTAAGAGCCGGAAAAAGAAATCGGAAGCTTCTGAAGAAAGATGATAGAACGAAATGAATATCTGGAAACATTTTAAAACGATCACACATCATAAGGTCCTGGTGGCAAAGGGCTGCTTTAAGGTAGGTCTGTATAAACAGGGACTGTTACACGATATGTCGAAATACAGCCCCACAGAGTTCTGGGTAGGAGCAAAGTATTACCAGGGTGACCGCAGCCCCAACAACGCGGAGAGAGAGGATATCGGTTATTCCAGTGCCTGGCTGCACCACAAGGGCAGGAACAAACATCATTACGAATACTGGATCGATTACAGTATGCAGGCATTGCCGGGCGGAATGGCACCGGTACCCATGCCGGATCGTTATATTGCGGAGATGATCATGGACCGGATCGCCGCCAGTAAGGTTTACATGGGAGACAAATATACGGACAGATCACCGTTAGATTACTATTATCGGGGCACAGATAAGGCACCTATCCATCCTAAGACAAAGGCAAAGCTTCTGTATGTGCTGGAAATGCTGGCAGAACAGGGCGAAGAGAAAACCTTTCAATTTATCAAAGAGGAACTGGTACAGCATAAACGGTGTATGGACTGGCACCAGCTGGAAAAAGCGGAATAGAATAGTAAATAAACAGTAGTAAGTAGAGGATCCTATGAACTGTATCATTCTGTTATTATTACTATTTTGTGGTGGAAATTCCTGTGACAACAACAATTGCTGTGGAAGCTCGAATGCCTGCGGTGCCCGCCGTCTGGAAGATGCGGGGTGCTGTGGAGACAGAGACCGCAGACCTCTAAGACCGGATTTTCCGAATTTTACACCGGTGGATGATCCGGCATTTTCCAGAAGAAATGATGGGAAATGTGAGACCTGCGGATGTGAACAGAATTCCTGAAATATGGAAAGATCAAAAGCCCTCAGGCTGTTCCTTCAGCTTGAGGGCTTTTGCTTTGCTTTATATAGAATTAATTGGACATAACTTCTTTCCAGTATTTGTTGAAAAGCTCTTCGCCATCCTCACCGAGGTACAGGAAGGTCTCCAGATTGTTATACTGTGTCAGATCCGGGAAAGCGATGGGAGAGTTCTTCAGGTCCTCATCCTCGATCAACTCTCTTGCAGCGGTATTGGGGGTACCGTAGGTAATGTACTCGAAATTCTTCAGAGCTACATCCGGACGGCACATGAAATCAATGAATTTCTCTGCATTTTCCTTGTTAGGAGCATTCTTGGGAATAACCCAGCCGTCAATCCATACATTTGTACCTTCCTCAGGAATGACATAATCGAGATCCGGATTTTCCCCGATCACATAAATGGCATCACCGGAGAACATTACACCGAGCGCAGCCTCGCCGCCGATCATTTTGTCACGTACCTGATCTACAACATATGCCTGTACCAGAGGCTTCTGGGCGATGAGATCATTGGTAGCTATCTGGAGCTCGGATTCGTCCAGACTGTTAGAAGAGAAGCCGTTTTTCTTCAGAGCAACCATAAAGCTGTCTTTAATAGAATCCATCATCAGAATATTATCAGCATATTTTTCATCCCACAGATCAGCCCATTTGGTGGGAGGAGTATCTACCATGGTTTTATTGTAGATGATTCCTACGGTTCCCCAGCAATAAGGAACACAATATTTGTTACCGGGATCGTAAGCAGCCGCCTGCTCGTAGTACTGGGCACCGATGTTTTCTTTGGCATTGGGAATCTTATCGTAATCCAGTTCCTGGATCAGATCATTCTCGATCATTTTCTGCACCATGTAATCGGAAGGACATACCACATCATAAGCGGATGAACCGGCTTCCACCTTTGGATACATGATCTCATTGGTCTCAAATTCGTCATAGACCACTTTAATACCGGTCTCTTCCTCAAACATAGTGAGAGTCTCCGGATCGATATATTCTCCCCAGTTGTAGACGATGACTTCACCGTTTTCTCCGGCAGAGGAAGCGGATCCGCAGCCGGTCAGAGCAGTTGCGGTAAGGATGCCGCACAGAAGCAGTGCAATAAATTTTTTCATTCATTTTCCTCCTAAAATATATAGAAAAAGTTATTTCTTTTTCTTTCCTTTGGGTGTGTAGTTTACTAACAAAAGTAAAATTAATACAGTTACGAATATAATGGTGGACAGTGCGTACATTTCCGGCTTAATGCCTTTTTTTACTTCTGTATAGATCTTGGTGGACAGGGTATCGACACCGGGACCCTTGGTAAAATGGGTAATGATAAAGTCATCCAGTGACATGGTAAATGCCATCAGAAAACCGGATAAAATACCCGGCAGGATATCCGGAAATACCACTTTGAAAAAGGCATACGTATGAGAAGCGCCCAGGTCGAGGGCAGCTTCGTAGGTGCTGGGATTCAGCTGCTTCATACGGGGCATTACACTTAATATCACATAAGGAATATTAAAGGTAATGTGTGCAAGCAGAATGGTCCCGAAGCCAAACTTTATACCAAAGCTGAGGAACAGAAGCATCAGGGAGATACCGGTAACGATTTCTGCATTCAGCATTGGAATATTCGTGATCCCCATGAGGACAGCACGGCTGGTACGTTTCATGGACTGCATGGCGATGCAGGCGATCGTACCGATGAGGGTGGCGATCAGCGCAGATAATATTGCCAGCGCCAGTGTATTCCACAAAGCCTGCATGATCTGCTCGTTCCGGAACAAAGCCGTATACCACTTGGTCGTAAAACCGCCCCATTTTGCACGGGTCTTACTGGCATTGAAGGAGAGCACGATCAAAGTAATAATGGGGGCGTATAAAAAGATAAAAATCAGTCCCAGATATATTTTTTGTGCAGTTGTTTTGATCATAATGTGTTCGCCTCCCCTTCTTTATCCGTGATCACAGAGATCACCATATTGAAGATGATGAACAGCATCAATACGATGGAGAGACCGCTTCCCAGATTCCAGTTGCCGGTCTGGGTGAATTCCTGCTCGATGACATTACCGATGAGCAGGATCTTGCTGCCACCCAGGATCTTGCTGATGACGAAAGTGGTCAGGGCAGGGACAAACACCATGGTGATACCGCTGAACATGCCGGGCAGACTTAAGGGGAAAATGATACGAAAGAAAGTCTGTGCACCGTTGGCACCCAGGTCATAGGCGGCGTTAATTACATTTTTGTCGATTTTGACCAGCACGTTATACAGAGGCAGTACCATAAAAGGCAAAAAGTTATATACCATACCCAGTACAATGGCGTAGGGGGTATTGATGATATTTAACGACGGCAGATGCAGGGTGGAGAGGATGCTGTTGATCACACCGGTCTTCTCAAGCAGAGTCTGCCATGCCAGGGTGCGAAGCAGAAAATTCATCCACATGGGCAAAATAAAAATCAGTACCAGGAATGAATTCTGCTTCACATTCATGTTACACAGGATCATAGCAAGAGGATATGCTAAAAGCAGGCAGATCACAGTACTGATCACAGATAACTTCAAAGCCTCCCACAGAGCCTTGGAATGCTCGACGGTAGCAATCGCCAGAATATTATCAAATGTAAATGCGCCGCTCTTATCGGTCAGACCATAGTAGAAGACCATGCACAGAGGCACGATGACAAACATGGCTGACCAGAAGATAAAAGGGAGCGATAACAATTTTCTATTCATTGACTCCAATGGCCTCCTCGTCCTCAGATTCCGGCTTCTTCATGATCTGGATGTTAAAAGGATCAACCTTGATGCCGACTTTGGTTCCAACGGGAACCATTTTCGTGGACTGAACCAGCCATTCAAAGCCATTAGCCATAACTTCCATCTCATAATGAACACCCTTGAAGATAGAGTGGATCAGGGTACCCTGGAGGATGCCTTCCTCCGGTGCCACCAGCTCCACATCCTCGGGACGGATGACAACATCTACGGGCTTATTCTCACCGAAACCGGTATCTACACAGTCAAAACGGGCACCCAGGATTTCTACCAGACGATCTCTGATCATGGTGGCACCGATGATATTACTGTCACCGATAAAATCGGCAACGAAAGCATTTTCCGGTTCATTATAGATGCTCTCAGGAGTACCGATCTGCTGGATATAACCCTGGTTCATGACTACGATGGTATCGGACATG